>Ga0209540_10000048_pt1 | contig 162604 bp, 136 predicted proteins | sample BarGraIncu01121A_FD_184501 | JGI IMG/M metagenome (GOLD analysis project Ga0209540, IMG submission 184501) | Arctic peat soil microbial communities from Barrow, Alaska - Barrow Graham LP Incubations 011-21A (SPAdes) (version 2) | ecosystem: Environmental > Terrestrial > Soil > Wetlands > Peat...
ATTTGCTAATGCAACAAATATAAACATTCTTGGAACAGCAGGTTCTTTTTACAAAGTAAGTTATGGTGGTAAAACAGGATATGTAAGTAATCAATATGTAAAAATAACGGCTAAGCCAGTTGCAGTAGTAGTTAAACCAACTACACCAACTATAGTATACAAAACACAATATGGAATAACAACAGCAGGCGTAAACATAAGAACAGGTGGATCAACTGCATATTCAATACAAGGAACATTTGCCAATGCAACTAATATAAACATTCTTGGAACAATAGGTTCTTTTTACAAAGTAAGTTATGGTGGTAAAACAGGATATGTAAGTAATCAATATGTGAAAATAACAGCTAAGCCAGTTGGAAGTAAGGCAATAGATTAGACAACTTAAAAGTAGCCTATATTAGGGAGTATTATGAATTGCTCCCTGTAAAGTAGACAGTGGAAAAACTAAAAACTAAAATTATTTAAGCGGCTAAGGCCGCTTAATTTTTTTTGCAAATGCTTTGTATTGTAGAAAATAATATATTTATCAATTGCATTAGAGAGATAATTTGTATGAGAGTGATGGATATTCATAATGCAAAAGAAGGTAATCGAATAACCGCCCAATTGAATGAGAAAGAAGTAACTTACGAATTTCTTATTGTTATAAGGAAGGACTTGAAAAAGATCAAAGTACAATAGATATGATGAAAATATTTGCAGCTGAATTATCCAAAGATGTATTTAAAGTTGAAAGTGTAGATATTCATATTTGCGATTGAAAACTTTAATATATATTATTTTTATATTGTTCATTAACAAGGGTGTGAATAAATGCTCTTGTTTTATTTTTTTGCAACAATACGCTCAAATAAAAGATATTCCCCATAAATATTTTCATAAATCTAGGGCACAATAAAAATATTATTAATGTGGGGTGATGCAATTGTCAAGCAAAAGATGTAATTTAAATGAAAATATTAACAATATAAAAAATTTGCTTGGAACCCAAAATGAATCAGTAATAAGAGACTTCATTATTGGAAGGGGAAATTACTTAGAGGCTGCAATTATTTATATGGATGGATTAGCTAAAAAAGATATGATAGATAGAGATATACTAAACCCACTAATGCTACATGTTAGTGAGGATTTTATTAACATGGAAAATATAGAGGAATATATATGTAAAAAGTATATTACGGTTAGCAACACCTATGTTGAAACAGATATAAATAAAGTGGTAGATAATATTAAAAGAGGAAAAACTATATTATTAGTTAAAGACTCTTGTAACTTTATCATAATAGATACTACAGGAGGAGTTTATAGAACAATAACAGAGCCCGAAAATGAGATTGCTTTGAGGGGACCAAGAGAAGGTTTTGTAGAAAACCTAGAAACAAACATAAGTATGCTTAGACGAAGAATAAAAGATAAGAATCTAGCAACTGAAAAATTTGTATTAGGGAGAAGAAGTCAAACAGACTTAGTAATCATGTATATAGATGATATTGTGGATAAAGAGTTTTTGCAAAATATAAAGGATAAAATAAATACCATAGACATAGATTCTGTTACAGAAACTAGTGTTCTTGAGCAATGTATAGAAGAACATCCCTACAGCATATTTCCACAGATAATCGGAACTGAAAGACCAGAGGTTGTAGAATCCAAATTAATGGAAGGCAAAATTGCATTTATATTATCTGGAACTCCATATGTCACAACATATCCGACTACTTTTATAGAGTTTTTTCAAACCCCAGAGGATTATTTGGGAAGAGTAATTCAAACATTTTTAACACGAATGATAAGAATTATAGCTGTTTTTATTGTAGTATCTTTTCCTGCAATTTATATAACATTAATTAAATTTAATCAAGAGCTCATACCCATAGATTATATTAAGTCCCTTATAGAATCTAGAAAGGGTATATCATTAAGTCCTTTTATGTCTCTATTAGGTATGCAATTAAACCTAGAACTTATGAGAGAAGGTGCACTGAGGATGCCTACTAAAATAGGCCAGTCTCTTAGTATTGTAGGGGGGATTATCATCGGAGATGCTGCGCTTAAAGCAAAAGTCGTAAGTTCAAGTACTTTACTTATTGCTGGAATTTCTGTTGTTGCTTCTTTTGCAATATCTTATTATCAGATGTCTGTTTCAATAAGGTTGCTTGTATACCCTATGTTAATACTTGCAAATTTGCTTGGGATACTGGGAATAGTAATAGGGTGGTTCTCTATATTAGCATATCTCTGTTCAATGGAAAATTTTGGGGTGTCATACTTTTCATTTCCGAGTAGCGATATGAAGGATATATTTATAAGAGTACCTATTTGGAAAATGAATAAAAGACCTGAGGTTATTCCACATAATGACCCTATAAGGCAAAGCGATTTCAGAGGTGATAAAAATAAATAAAGCTAAAAACGACCTATTAACTCCAAACCAATTTACACTTACATTAAAGTCAATTATGGTAGGTATAGAAATTATGTCTATACCTAATTTCGTTATGAAAGTTTCAAAACAGGATGCCTGGATAAGCATTCTATTGGGAGCAGTATATCCCATATATTTAGTAATTATAGCAAATTTTCTGTGTAAAAAATTTCCTAAAGATAATATATTGGTATTAAGTAAAAAGTGTTTTGGTAATTTTTTAGGTACTATTTTAAATTTTATTTTTATATCCTTTTTTTTATTAAGCCTAACAGCAGAACTCGCTGGATACAGCAATGTATTCAGAGTATATGCAGTAACCTTTTTAAAAAACTATCAAGTTTTATTAACTATTTTAATTCCAATAGCCTTTGTGTCTTATAAAGGTATTAAAACTCTCGGAAGATTAAATGAAGTAGGTTTTTATTTAACTATATGCTTAATTATTTTCCCAGTAGGTATTTTAGCATATGGAAGTCTTTTAAACTTGATGCCTGTATTTGGTTCAGGCTTTAAAAATGTAGTAAAAGGTTCGACATATACAGGTTTTGCTTATTCTGGTATGGAAATTATATTTCTGATCTATCCTTTTTTACAAGATCGCAAAAAACTATTGAAATGCGGTTTTGTAAACACAGCTATTGTAACATTTATTTATGTATGGGTTACATTTGGGACTATTTTTTACTTAGGTGTTGATAGCTCTCAAAAGTACCTATGGCCCGTTATAGCATTAGCTGACAGTATAAAGATTCCTGTTATTAATAGCTTTAGATATATATTTGTGACTTTATTTTCTTTGGTCGAATTTAAATGTATATCTACTTATTATTTTGCAGTTTCTTATGGTTTAAATCAATCCATAAAAAAGGTATCCGCTAAAACCTTTACTATATTACTGTATCCCATAATCATAATTATATCTATGCTATATGGGAATCCAACAAACTGTAGGTATTACGTAAATAATCTAACCCCTGTTTATGTAATATTTAACTTAACATATGTTTCAATAGTAGCAGTTTTAATTTATTTAAAAAGAGGTGGTAACTATAAAAAAACATAAAATTTATATTTCGATTGCTGTTACACTTATTTTTATTCTATGCTGTATAGGCTCAAAGGGAGAATTAGTTGAAAATTTACAAATTCCTGTAGCTGTTGGAGCAGATATAGATAAAGATAAAGATCCTGCTAATATATATAAGATACCATTTTTGGTATATTCCTTTGAGGAACAAGGTAAAGTATCAAGCAATATAATTACTGGGGATGGCAAAAGCATAGGAGATACCAGAGAAAACAGACAATTAAAATCTGGTACAAAGTCAACGATTGGTCTTTCTAGAATATTTGTCTTTAGTGAGGCATATGCAACATTTGGTTTGAGAACCTTTTTAGATATATGCATCAATAATCCGCAAATAAATGATAGAGCATTATGTGTAGTATGTATAGGAAAAGCTGAAGATATATTAAAATACAATGTTGTAGGATATGGAAATTCTGCTGAATTCATTGACAAGATGGTAACTAATTTACAGCAATACAATTTTTATCCCATGCAGTATACACTTATAGATTTGATAGTAAGAGTGGATACGGAGGGGAGAAATGCTGTGCTTCCTATTATAAAAATAAAGGGTACTAATATAGAAACATCTGGTCTAGCTATATTTAAAAAAGATAAACTAGTGGGTAAAGCTGATGTGAAGGAAGCCAAAATAATTAATATTTTGAAAGAAAATAACGTTAAGGGTATTTTAACTCTGCAAAAGGATTCACAGAATTATATAAATTGTTATACTGTTTCTAAAAGAAAGATTAAATGTGATAAAAAAGATGGCAAATATAAGTTTGTAATAACCTTGGATTTAAATGGTAGCATAATATCCAATGAATTATATGATAATTTACAAAATAATCCTCAACTATTAAAGAAATTTGAAGAAGATATGAAAATTTACGTGAAAAAAATGTGTAATGAATCTATTAATAAGATTAAATGTGAATACAGAACTGATATCTTAGATTTAGGATTAGTTGCTGCTGCCAAGTATGGAAGGGAAACAAACACTGATTGGAATAAGGTAATATGTGATTCTGATATACAGGTTAATGTAAAGTTCTCAGTAAATACCGAAGGCAGAGGGGATCTTTAATAAATTTCTAGCAAATTGGCAAAATCTAATTAAAAGATATTAATTAGATTTTGTTTTATTTAAAGTAATTAAGAGAAGAGCCACATATTTTTTACAGCGCATAATTTACTTTCACATAGCAGCAATATAAATACCCATAATGTCTACAAAAGTTCCCTTCCTTGGGTTTGTAGAGGAGGATATATCTTTTTCAGCATTTTTAGCAAAAAATTCAATATCTTTTTTTTCTACACCCATGTCTTTTAGGTGAGTTGGAATACCTATATCAACAGAGAGCTTTTGAATGCTATGCATAATTTTACTAACAGCTTCTTTTTTATTGTGTGCATTAATACCAATTGCTTCACTAATTCTAAATATTCGCTCATCAGATATTGACACTGAGTTAAACTCTAATACATGTGGTAATAATACTGCATTACAAACTCCATGAGTTTGATTATAAAATCCGCCTATTTGATGTGACATTGAATGAACATATCCTAACCCGGCATTGTTAAAAGCCATACCTGCCATAACATTTGCAAACATCATCTTTTCTCTGGCTTCCAAATCATGACCATTATCATATGACCTTTTTAAATACCCAAAAACTATTTTCAAAGCATCTATTGCCAAAGCATCTGTGATTGGTGAAGTCTCTGTAGAAACAAAAGCCTCTATAGCATGGGTAGCAACATCAATACCAGAACTAGCTGTTACTTCTAGAGGCATGGTGACCATAAACATAGGATCGTTTACAGATATTATAGGCATCATTTTAGCATCGCCAATAGTCATTTTTACTTTTCTACTCTCATCGAGTATAATTGCAAAATTACTTAGTTCAGAGGCCGATCCGGCAGTGGTATTAATTGCTATGACTGGCAAACAAGGCTTTGTCATTTTGTTATAACCCTCATAATCTCCGATATTACCCCCATTTGTTGCCACAATAGCAATTCCCTTAGCACAATCATGGTTCGTCCCACCACCTATGGATATGATGAAATCATAATTTCTTTTTAGTCGATTTAATCCCTTATTCAAATAGGTGAGACCATCTTCAATAAATGATACCGTCGAATTTGGATGTAATATGCCATCAAAAATGTTATAAGAAATAAACAAGCTTTTTAACATCGTCTCAATCATTTCAACATAACCACAGCTTATTATATTTTTGTCTGTAACAATTAATGCTTTACTTAGCTTGTGTGCCATTAACTCCATTGGTAAATCTTTAATAGCCCCTACACCAATAAGATTTTTTGTGGGCAGAAAAAAATTATGCGTGTTTTCCAAACTTATGTCCTCCAATTTTATATATTTATTAAAATTTTTTAAGCTTTAGACACATACCTTTAAAGCTCAGTCTTTAATTTAAAATAATCATGTAAATTGTTTGAAGTATCTACTGTTTAATTATTCTCAAGAAGCAATCTCATCAGCAAAAATTGCATATCGAATTCTAAGTAAGTCTACATTGTTTTAAAATAATAGTATTACTATTCGTAAAACAATGTAGACTTATTGTATTGGTTTATGATGTTAAATGTAATATATCAAAGTTATTTAGATGAAAATACATATAATTTTTTCAACTTAAACCTCAACCAAATTTTCATGGTTTATTGCTTGTGGAGGCTGTTCAGACCAACCATTATCGATCATAATATCTTCACCATCTTTAGCATATTTCATAACTGCATCCGTGAATTTAATACATAGAGATTGTAGGTCGCTTCTCCTCATTTCTGCAAGGGCTAAACCCAAACTACCAATTTTTTCTGAACACATTATTATTATTTTATATAACATCAACTTTTCTGAAAAGGGTGAAACTTTAGACTGAGTTACATATAAGTCCGAAGAAGATGGAACTGGAATACCTTCAGTTGCTAAGATTAAATTAAAAGCATCATTTTGTTTAGCTGCAAGCTCTTTTCCCCGTAACATATAATTTGAAATATTCTTATCCTTAGAAACTTGAGCAAATCCCATTAATTGTGCGCTTCTAAGTATGCTTGCGGAAACAATGGAGAAAATATGAGTTATTTCCGATGTAAGCAAAGGTCTCTTTTCTCCAAACCAGTCTAGCATGAAACTTTCATCTTTTATATATTGAACATCTTTAGGCACTTCTACATGAGGCGCTCTTAAAAATATACCCTTTGATAATCTCAGCTCTGCTGATTTATTGTAAAGGTCAATGTATTCCTGGATACATTTTGAAAAGTAATCCCTAACGTCAGAACGTGCTACGTTATTTAAAATAAGAGTATAATTTTGCATAGCTACTCTAGACGCATAACCCATATACTGCAAGTAGAAACCATCAGTAAATAAACGAGGAGCGTCTATATTAACGTCATTGTCATTTAATCCTTCTGGTATTGGTAGTTGCTCTTTATTAAATAAATCAGTTAATACTTTAATACGCTGATTAGATAAATCCAAAGTATACTTCATTAAATCGAGAATTTCAGTATCCTCAACTTTGTTTAAATAGTATTTAAGTTTGCATATCAACACACTTTCGCCCATGTAAGAGTTCCAAATGCCGGATATCTCTGTTGAAACTAATGGTATATTCATATTATTTTCCATATATATAATCTCCTCTCTTAAAAATAATTAGTAAACTTAGTATTCACAATTGTTTTTTTATTAATACAAAACAACCTACTTTCACATTGCAGCGATATAAATACCCATAATGTCTACAAAAGTTCCCTGTCTTGGATTTGTAGTAGTTGTTATATCTTTTTCAGCATTTTTTGAAAGAAATTCAATATCCTTTTTCTCGACGCCTATGTCTTTTAGATGAATTGGAATATCTATATCTTCACAAAGCTTTTGAATGCTAAGCATAATTTTTTTAACAACCTCTTTTTTATTGTGTGGTTTAATGCCAATTGCTTCACCAATTCTAAATATTCGCTCCTCAGATATTGACATTGAGTTAAACTCTAATACATGAGGTAATAGTGTTGCATTACAAACACCATGAGTTTGATTATAAAATCCGCCTATTTGATGGGCCATTGAATGAACATATCCTAGTCCTGCATTATTATAAGCCATACCCGCCATAACAGATGCAAACATCATCTTTTCTCTGGCCTCCAAATCATGACCATTATCATAGACTCTTTTTAAATAACCAAAAACTATTTTCAGGGCATCCATTGCCAAAGCGTCTGTGATTGGTGAAGCCTCTGTAGAAACAAAAGCCTCTATGGCATGGGTAGCCACATCAATACCAGAACTGGCGGTTACCTCTTTAGGCATGGTTACCATAAACATAGGATCGTTTACAGATATTATAGGCAGCATTTTAGGATCTCCAATAGTCATTTTCACTTGCCTACTCTCATCTGTTATAATCGCGAAATTACCCACTTCAGAGGCAGACCCAGATGTCGTATTAATTGCTATGATTGGTAAACAAGGTTTTGTCATTTTCAAATAACCCTCATAATCGGAAATAGCACCCCCATTTGTTGCTACAATAGCGATACCCTTAGCACAATCATGGTTTGTACCACCACCTATGGATATGATAAAGTCATAATTCCTTTTTAAAGGGTTTAATCCTTTATTTAAATAGGTGAGACCATCTTCTATAAATGATACTGTCGCATTTGGATGTAATATGCCATCAAAAACATCATAAGAAATAAACAGACTTTTTAATATTGTCTCTACCATTTCAACATACCCACAGCTTATTATATTTTTATCTGTAACAATCAATGCTTTACTTAGTTTGTGTGCAAGTAATTCTGTGGATAAATCCTTAATTGAACCTACACCAATAAGATTTTTTGCGGGCATAAAAAAGTTATGTGTGTTTTCCAAATTTAATCACTCCCGTTTTAAATATTAGTTAAAGTTTTTCGCTCTTTATGATCATATTCAAGATTAATAATCATTTGTTATTTATAAGTAGTTTGAACTATTTATTGTGTAATTATTCTCAAAGTATAGGGATTATTATGAAATTGTATTTTTAGTGAAAACATTTTTCTTGTTTATCATATAAAAGGTAATATTTTATATAATATTTCATAATAGTATTTATAATGCATTTTTAAAGGTGGTGTTAAATATGGTATCAAAAATTAAAATTATCAAAACAGTAATAAATATTTTTGCTGTAATAATCTTGTTCCTATTTGCTTTTAATATATCTATTCCTGCAGATGGTCCAAATAGCAGAAGTACAGACCAAAATAGTATACAGAAAAACTCATCCTTTTTTTTAAGTAAAAACGATATATCTTATAACACTAAAAATGATTCAACTATCCATAAAGTTAAAACAAACGATGAGGGTAAGTCTAATGTTTTAGAACAAGAGATTCTAAGTAGAGCAAAGGCAATGACCGAGGTAGAATGGATTCCCGACCATAATTTGATTGACAAGAAGTCTTCCTATATTTTTATTAAAGGAAAAACATACCATGGTGTGCCATATAGTATGGGTGCATATCAGGTGTCATCTCCAAAGAACTTTCTATCTAAGATTAATAACAGCAAAATTATATATGGCAATGATTGTTCTGGATTAGTTAGTGCAGCATGGGGCATAACTAGGCAGACAACTCTTTCCCTTTATAATGATGTAAAGAATGGGAACAAAATTGGGGGAAAACGTGTATTACAAATATCCTGGGATGATCTAAAACCTGCAGATGCATTGCTTCTAGATAATGGTAAAGGAAAGGGGCATATTATGTTATTTATAAATTCTGATAAAAAAAACAGTGATACTCTAAGTGTGTATGAACAAAACATACCAACAGTTATACCCTACGAGCCAATTCCAGTGGCAAGAAGAGATGAAAGATCAAAAAGTAAATTAATTAAAAAAGGGTACATACCTATTAGGTTAATGTAGAATACATAATACAATAAAAAGTTAATGTGTATTTAATTTTAATGTTGATGTTAAGAAAATTTATGTTATATTTAATTATAGTAAGGCTAAGAAAAACAATATAAAATAACAATATAAGATAACAATATAAGATGATATCTATGGAGGTAATAGAATGAAAGTTTTGGGGATAGTAGGAAGTAAAAGAAAAAGTGGTAACACGGCATATTTAGTTAAGCAGGCACTACATGCAATTGAATCTAAAGATGTTGAAACTGAGCTGATTTTTCTTGGGGATTATAATATACACGGCTGCATTGGATGTGAAGGATGTAGGGACACATACAAATGCGTAATAAAGGATGACATGCAAAAAATATATCCACTTATCATAAACTCTGATGCTATTGTTTTAGGCTCACCAACGTACTTTTATAACATAACATCATATATGAAGGCTTTTATTGAAAGATTATATTGTTTTCAAATTTTTTCAGATAATGACCGTTCTGTTTGGTCAAGTGTAAATGAAGTATTAGGTGTGAAATATGCTGTAGTTATAGCTCTTTGTGAACAAAATGATGAAGAAGATATGGGATTTACTGCTGAAGCTATGAAAAATCCACTTGAAGGGCTAGGATATAGGGTAGTATCCACTGTTAAAATTCTTAAATTGTATAAACAGGGAGATGTATTGAAAGATCGAAATGCTTTTGAACAGGTAAAAATGGCTGGAGAAAAACTAAAAAGAACATTAGGATTAAGGAAACAAATAGAGAAAAAGCTTAAAGATATAGACTTGCTATAATAATGTTAGTATAATAAGATAATTGTAAAGTGAAAATATAATAAACAGAGTGGGGTGATGATGTTGGAATTTAGTTTTAATAAAGATATGAAATTTAATTCAGAGCTAATGGTAAACAGCAGTAATACAGCAAATTTTTATGGATCTGGGAATCTAGATGTTTATGCCACCCCAGCAATGACAGCTCTTATGGAAAATGCAGCAATGAATTGTGTAAAGCAAGAATTATCTGATGGTTTTACAACAGTTGGTATAGAGATTAGTGTTAAACACATAAGGGCAACACCTGTTGGGGTGAAGGTTCGAGCTGAAGCATTGCTCGAAAAAGCAGAAGGTAATAAATTATTTTTTAGAGTAGAGGCCTATGATGACATGGGTAAAATAGGAGAGGGTATTCACATAAGGTACATAGTAAATTCTCAAGAATTTATTAAAAAAATAGTACGTTAACCTATTTCATTATAAAAAGATTTGACGTAAGCTAAAAAAGGAGGCTGTTTCAATATTGCTTTTAACCATATTGAGACAGTCCCTCATTTTTTAGATAGACACACCTTTTGTTCTGGTGTTTTTTTTTGCTTTAAGAGTTTTAATTGCAAAGTGGTAAGCTAATTTTTTATATTGTTACCAAAGAAAAAATTAGTTTTTAAATAATGTTGAATTTTATGTGGTATTATATATAATAAGAAGATGAAAGTATAAAGTGGTGATGAAATGGAGAAAGCAAAAAAATTTAATAGGTTTAATGTCTTATTGATAATAATGGTAGTTATATTTTCAATAATAATTGCAAAATTATATTATTTACAAGTATTAAATGGAAAAAAGTACAGAAAGATGGCAAATGCTAACGCTCAAAAGGTTATAACTGTAGTGGCACCAAGAGGGCTCATAACAGACAAAAACGGAATAAATATTGCGAATGAAACTCTAGCTTATAACCTAACATACACAGATACAGACAAGGCTGGTAAACAGATATTTACAACACTACAAAAGATTTTTAGACTTTTAGATGAAAATGGAGAAGTTCAGACCGATAGTTTTCCTTTAAAGATTGCACCATACAGATTTGAATTTACGTCAAGTGATCCTAAGGGAATACAAACCCTTCAGTTAAGATTTCTAAAAGATAGAAATCTTCAAAAAAATATATTGAAGGTGAAATTTAAAAATAGAAAAGAAGCAGAGTTAACCCCAAATGAAACTACAGAGCTTAATAATGAACTTTTGAAATTAACACCAGAGCAAGTATACATTGAGTTGCTTGAGAAATATGGTGTAACAAAAGGACTTTTAAGCTTGAATATAAAGGAAGCTCCGGCTGAAATAAGAAGATATTTAATTGTAAAAGACGATATGAAAATGAATGAATATACCTCATACAAATCAATTAACATAGCAACTAATATGAAGAAAGATACATCACTTATATTTGAGCAAAGTCTCTTAGATTTACCTGGAATTAAAGTGGAGAATCAGCCTATGAGACAATACCCCTATGGACAGCTTGCTTCATCTGTTTTGGGATATATCAATAAAATAAGCCCTGCTGATAAGGCAAAATATGCAGCAAAGGGTTATGACCCAAGTTCAGATTATGTGGGAGCTTCTGGAATTGAAGCTGCAATGGAGAGCAGTCTTAAAGGAGTTAACGGAGGAGAAATGGTACAGGTACAAAAGCAGGGTAAGCTAAAAGACGAAATTACTCGTAAGAAAGCAACTCCTGGAAATAATGTTCAGCTTACAATAGATGCAAATTTGCAATATGCCACAGAAAACACTTTAAATACTGTAATGAAGACATTACGAAGTAAAGGGGTTTCGGGAGCTGACTTAAATGTAATAAATGCTACAAGAGGGGCAGCTGTTGCAATAGATATTCATACTGGGGGTATATTAGCACTTGCTAGTATGCCAGGTTTTAATCCAAATGATTTTTCTACCTCACTTGGATTAACTGAGGCTCAATCAAAAAAATATTTTAATCCAGACTACGAAGCGTTGGCAAAAGCTGATAAAAAACCACAAAGTTTAATTGATTATATGTTCCCAGTCGACAAAAGCATAAAGGGAAATACTACAATTAGAAAGGATAGGTTTGACTACTATCCAAAATATTTATATAACTATGCAACTATGTCACTAGTTCCTTCTGGTTCTACTTTTAAGCCAATGACAGCAATTGCAGGTCTTCAAACTGGTGTTATAGATGCTAATTCTATCTATAATGACAAAGCTGGGTATAATATGGCTGGTGAAAATGAGACAACAGGGAAAAATTGGAATGAGTTCAAAACAGATAAGGCACAAGGTTATGTAAATGTAGTAAAGGCATTAGAAGTATCTAGTAACCCATTTTTTATGAATGTAGGTCAGAAGTTAAGGGAAAAATTTGGTGATGATATTTTAGCTAAATATGCATGGATGTTTGGACTAGGGGCTAATCCTAAGGCAGTTAATCCTGGTACAGGAATAGAAATAAACGAAAATTTTGGGCAAGTATATAATACAATATCACAGAAAAACCTATCAGCTTCGCAATATCTTTTGACTATTGAGGACGATTTAACTAAGGGAGTCTCTGGTACAAAAATAAAATTTCACCCATTAGATTTGTACGATAGAGATGAAGATGCTCTTATTGTTTATAATGGGAAAAAACTTTCGGAAATAAAAACTGAAATTAAAGATGCTATAAAGGACTCTGTAAAAAATGGAACTTATTCCAAGAGTAACTACCAGAATTTATTTAAGCAGTTAATTGCTGCTGATACTAAGTATAAAAATCAAAAGTTTACTGATGCAGATATAGACGCAATCGTAAGTGATGTATACTATCAAGCAGTGCAGACAGGGCATGGTTCTTTAAGTTTACCACACAATATATTTAATGCATCTATTGGTCAAGGGATGGACAATTTCACCCCTCTTCAGATGGCAAATTATATAGCAACCATTGCTAATGGGGGTACAAGATATAAACTTCATTTGGTTGATAATGTAAAAGATTCTAATGGGAAGTTAGTGTCTCAAACAAAGCCTGAGGTAATAAACAAAGCCGATTTGAGTGCAGAAACAAGAAATTTAGTTATGCAGGGCATGAATGATGTTACCGGTGCAGGCGGTAAAACCGATGGTACTGCGGCTGAAGCACTTAAAGGGTTTCCTATACCGACAGGTGGTAAAACGGGTACAGCACAGTTTAATGAATCAGAAACACAAAATAAAGTTGGTAGATCAGATTATGCGTGGTATGTAGGCTATGCACCGGCTGAAAATCCTCAAATTGCAGTATCTATTGTTATATTTGACGGTGGGTATGGTAGTGAGGCTGCATATGTTGCTAGAGGTATGTACGAGAGTTATTTTAAAAATGATCCTCGGATGGCAAAGTATAAAAATAATTATGATATAAAATTAAAACGTATGAATTAAAGGTAGGTGGGTGCCTTGTGAGGTTACTATATAGAGGAATGCTACCGCTAAGAAATATCGAGAGACGTCAATGGTTAATAAAAAAGACATAAATCAATTGAAAAACACCTCTGATTGTAGAAAATTACAATTAGAGGTGTTATTACGTAGGCAGTAAAAAGAAATGTATTGCCTACAGAAATACAAAACTGCGACAATTCCATATAGCAGCTACAGAAGATTCCATTTCAATATTAGTTTCATAGGTTATCACCTGCTTGGTTAATTTAATAAAAACTTAATATTTAGATAAGATATTTTTAATACTTACAGCGTAAACTGTAAATTATTAGATTTAAATTCATAATTACAAATTAATAGGAGGCAATCATGAAAAAGAAAATTATTATAGGGGTAGTAATAGTAGCGTTGATAGGTATTATTGCTGGAATTCAAAGTTCTAAAAAGAATAGGAAGCAGGTTACAGCTGTAAAAACTTCAAAGGTTGTAATGGGTGATGTAAAGATGTATTTATCAACCACTGCTACAATAGAATCTAAAAATGAAAAAGATTATACGGCATCATCTACAGCTAAAATTTCAAATGTTAATGTTAGTGTTGGGGATAAAGTTAAAAAGGGTGATACTCTTTTAACTTATGATACATCTGACCTTAGTAGTCAAGTATCTTCTGCTCAAATAGCTTATAATAATGCTTTATCTCAAAAGCGAGATGCAGTGAATAAAGATAGTGATGCAAAAACTACCATTGCAGATACAGCTGATACTCAAGCAAATGCAACTACTATTAGTTCAGCAAAACAAAATTTATTATCAGATGAAAAAATAAAACAACTTGACTATGCAGTTGAGTCAGCAAGAATAACGCTTAATTCATCAAAGACCAAGGTATCGCAAAACTCATACATAATTTCGAATATTGACGGAGTAGTAACTGCAGTTAATGTTGTAAGTGGACAAACTGGAAGCCAGACAACGGCTATAGTTGTTCAGGATATATCAAATTTAAAGGCAGTTGTTAAAGTTGGTAAATACGATGCTACTAAAGTAGCTATTGGTCAACCAGCGACAATTATGAGTAATGGTAAGGTTTATAAAGCAGAGGTTTCAGATATTTATCCAGCTGCAACAGTTAACACTTCAGCTACAGGGGGAGATACAACTTTAACAGTGGAACTAGATGTACTAGAGGCAGCTCCACAGTTAAAAGTAAACTTTGACGCAGATGTTGATATATTACTTGACAAAGCACTTAAAGTTGTTAAAGTTCCTGCTGAAGCAATATTAACTAATAAAGATGGATCGACTTACTTGTTTGTTATTGAAAATGGCACGTCAGTTCAAAAAAATGTAAAATTGGGAGTGCAATCAGATGCAGACGCTCAAATTGTAAGCGGTGTAAAAGTTGGGGATAGCGTAATATTAAATCCAGGTGCCACCATTACAAATGGCATAATGGTTAAAGATTCCGCAGCTATAGGAGGGAAATAATGATAGTAGTAAAGGATATATTAAAAAGGTACATAACTGGAGATATTGATTTTACGGCGCTTAAATCAGTAAGTCTTAAAGTAAAAAAGGGTGAATTTACAGCTATAATGGGACCTTCAGGTTCTGGAAAATCAACTTTTATGAATATCTTAGGATGTTTGGATAGAATGGATGCTGGGACATACTTTTTAAACGGACAGAATGTTTCTAATCTTTACGATGATCAACTTGCACTAATAAGAAATAAAGAAATCGGGTTTGTATTTCAAGCATTCAATCTGCTTCCAAGAATATCAGTACTTGAAAATGTAGAGCTTCCAATGCTCTATGCAGGGATATCAGCAAAAGAAAGAAGACTGCGAGCACTGGCGGCACTTGAAAAGGTTGGTCTTACAGACAGAGTGAAACATAGGCCTAATGAAATATCTGGTGGACAAAAACAAAGAGTTGCAATTGCAAGAGCAATGGTCAACAACCCTGCAGTTATTATGGCGGACGAACCAACAGGAAATCTAGACACAAAATCATCAATCGAAATCATGAAAATATTTCAAAAGTTAAATGCTGAAGGTTCTACTATTTTAATGGTAACTCATGAAGATGATATAGCAAAATGTGCAAAAAGAGTTGTAAGGTTCCTAGATGGAGATATAGTTGATGATTACCCTGTGGAGGGAAGAACAATATTATAGAAAATCTACTACACATGTAGTTTTAACAATGAAATGGAGGGCAGTTATGAACATTTTAGAGAGTTTCAAAATGGCTATTTCTAGTATTCTATCAAATAAAATGAGATCTTTTCTAACGATGCTAGGAATTATAATAGGTATAAGCTCGGTAATTACTATTGTTTCTCTTGGTAATGGAGGAAAAAATTACATTGGAGAGCAATTTGCTAAAATGGGGTCAAATACAGTTACGCTTTCTGTAGATTCATCAAAAGTAGAGCAGGCAAGTGATTACTTTACACTTGATGATGTAAAGCAAATAAAAAGCAGAGTAGATACAGTTAAGTATATTTCCCCAACTGTTTCCGAGAAGGGAACAGCGAGAACTGATACTAAAACTAATACAGCAAATATTACGGGAGTTAACACAGACTATTCATTGATAAGCAATGTAGAAATTGTCTACGGAAGATTTTTAAATGATCGCGAAGTTGAAGAAGGTAAGTCGGTTGCAGTAATTGATCAAACCTCAGCAAAAGCATTATTTGGGACTGATGATGCTGTAGGTAAATCATTTAAATTGGGACCTGTAGCTTCTAGTAAAAGTGCTACGGTTGTTGGCGTTTCGAAAGCGAGTAGCATGTTTAGTGGGGGTGGTGGTGCCCGTAGCAGGAGTGGCGATAGTACGCCAACACTTGTGACTGTACCAGTTACGTTTTTGAAAACACTATATCCTATTGATTTTAACATTTCGACCCTTAGTATAACATCAACCTCTCAAGCAAACACAGTGCAAACTGGAGATGATGCCTTAAAAATTGTTCAGAATAAACATGATAACAAAACAACAGATCTTTATAAGGCTACAAATTCAGCTAGTATGCTTGATTCAATTAATCAAGTATTGGGAATTTTCACAACATTTTTAAGTGCTGTTGCAGCTATATCCCTTTTAGTTGGAGGAATTGGAGTTATGAATATAATGCTAGTTTCTGTAACTGAGCGGACAAGAGAAATTGGTATCAGAAAAGCCATAGGGGCTACGACTAATGCTATATTATTTCAATTTCTAACTGAATCTGTTATATTATCGCTTATAGGTGGACTTATAGGTATGGTGCTAGGGTTAATCTCAGCTCAAATAATAGGATCTTTTGCAAGTATTGTTCCTAGTGTTTCAATATTTGTTATTTTAGAAGTAATATTGTTTTCGTCAGCGGTAGGCATATTCTTTGGAATTTACCCTGCAAGGAAAGCTGCAAGATTAAATCCTATTGATGCACTTCGTTATGAATAGAACTTAGGGGGAATTTTTATGTCCATAAAATTTAGACTCATAGTCACATATATGGCAATGCTTATAGTTCCAATTATTTTGTCTTTGATTGCACTGCCTGTTGTTGCAAGTTTCTATATAAAAAGTATTGATAAGGCATATGACATAAAATACAACGGGAATCCTTTTCAAAATACGGTATTTAAAGGTAATCCACTGAAGGACTTAATAGATAAGAATTCACTAATACTTATGGGCATAGAAAAGGATATTGAAGTAAATCCCAATATCCTTGAAGATACTAATTATTTATCAAACCTTGATAGCAAATTGAAATTAACACACAGTGGAATGGTGGTGAGAAAAAATGGGATTATAACCTATTCCACTAATTTTATTAATAAAGTTGCTATTAAAAAGAGTCTCCCTGAATTTGGATATAATTATGAGAGTAAAATGAACCATAACCTTATGCTAAATGGGCTTATGCTTTTCAAGCAGCACGACTTTTATTTTAAGGATAAAAGCTCGGGGAGTGTTTTTTTAATGACAGATGCGGGGGCAATGCTTGCAATTACTAAAAGCTGTTTATTAGTATATATTATTATTATTATTCTAATAATGATCTTAGTTAATGGTATGCTTACATATTGGGTTTCTAAAAGAATTGTGAGTCCCTTAATTGCATTAAAAAATGCTTCTACAAAAATAAAAGAGGGTTATCTTGATTTTGAAGTAGAGTCTAATACAAATGATGAAATTGGAGAGTTATGCAAAGAATTTGAAGAAATGAGGTGTAGACTAAAGGAATCAGTTAAAGTACAACTTGAGTATGAAAATAACAGAAAAGAACTTATTTCTAATATTTCACATGACTTAAAAACTCCAGTAACCGCAATTAAAGGGTACGTTGAGGGAATTAAAGATGGTGTAGCCGATACACCTGAGAAAATGGAGAAATATATAAATATTATAAATAAAAAAGCAAGTGATATTGATAGATTGATAGATGAATTATTTTTATTTTCAAAGCTTGATTTGAATAAACTTCCTTTCAGTTTTGAAAGGGTTGACATAAAGAGCTACTTAAGCGACAGCATGGAAGAATTGAAATTTGATTTAGAAAAGAGCAATGTTGAAATATACTTAATTGATGAAATTGAAGACAAAACATCAATACTTGCTGATCGTGAAAAACTACGACGAGTAATAATAAATATCGTAGATAACTCAGTAAAATATATGGCTAAAGGTAATGGAGAAATAGAAATAGCACTGAAAGATTTGGGAGATTTTGTGCAATTTGAAATAAAAGATGATGGTAGAGGGATATCACAAGATGCCCTTCCATTTATATTCGATAGATTCTATAGAGCTGACCCATCAAGAAATTCACAAACGGGGGGAAGTGGCCTTGGACTTGCAATTGCAAAGAGGATAATTGTCGGACATGGTGGGAAAATGTGGGCTGAGAGTACAGTTGGACAAGGGACTAGTATATTCTTTATGATTAAAAAATGTAGCAAAGAAATGGAGATGTTGAAATGAAGAAGGTGTTGATAGTAGAAGATGAACTCAGCATTGCAGAGCTTGAAAGGGACTATCTTGAGATAAATGGATTTTCTGTTGATATTGAGGTAAACGGAGAAACAGGGCTTAAAGCGGCACTTAACAAGATCTATAACCTTATTATACTCGATGTTATGCTTCCTAAAGTGGATGGCTTTGAAATTTGCAAGCAAATAAGAAGTGTGAAGGATGTTCCTATACTTATGGTTTCTGCTAAAAAAGAAGACATAGATAAAATTAGAGGGCTGGGACTCGGAGCTGATGATTATATTACAAAACCATTTAGTCCAGGAGAGCTTGTTGCAAGGGTAAAAGCTCATATATCTAGATATGAAAGATTAGTTGGAGAAAATAAAAATCAAAGTGAAATAATTGAAATAAGAGGACTGAGTATTTACAGTACCTCTAGGCGCGTATATGTTAATGGCAAGGAAGTAATATTGACCGCAAAAGAATTTGACATTTTAACAATTTTAGCAATAAATCCAAATAAAGTTTTTTCAAAGGATAATATTTTTGATAAAGTATGGGGAATGGACTCATTTGGAGATGTTGGAACTGTTACTGTTCATATTAGAAAACTGAGAGAAAAAATTGAAGTAGATCCATCAAACCCGAAATATATTGAAACAATATGGGGTGTTGGATATAGGTTTGAACAATAGATATTAATAAATATGTAAAGAGGTTTCAATGTTATTTTAACTAACATAAATTATTCCTACATCAATTATTTTGTAAAAAATTAAATAAAAACAAACTAAATTGTAGGATATTATGTATATTATGATATACTGTTAATAGATTCAATGAAATAGATTTATTAATTAATATAAGGAGTGATATTATGATATTTGATCCCGAAAAAGAGTATGGTAGTGTAAAAATGAATACATTTGATAAGCTCATGCTTAATACTATTAGGTCTAAAGAAGATGAGTTTCAATTTGAGGGAAATCATTATACAGTTTGTTCTGATGGGGTATGTGTACAAACTTTAATTAATGATAGAGTTTTGTATCGTATTTTTATTGATAAAGATAAAAATAATATTTTAGTAAATCATTAGGTATTAAACTATAAACGAATTAATGATTACACTGATAGTTACATTGAAAATTATTTTAAATATAGTAAGATAAAAAATAAAAATTAAAATAGTGAATTTACATAAATTACATTCGAAATATATTGATAGAAAAAGACTGTACCTAATGGTGCAGTCTTTTTCTAAGCTGGAAATATTTTATTAATTTAATTTTTCAGGAGGCAATTCATTTTATTATTAATTATTGAAATGTATAATTTATTTATGAATCATCTTTGCAAATACAGCTAGCATTCCAGATGTAATAAGAGGCCCTACAGGTACTCCTCCTAAGAATGATGCTGCTGCAACTGCTCCTATTATCATTGCAGGCATAATATCGCTATGTCCCTGAACGGTAAGATAGTTCAAACCTTGTCCGCTTAGATATGTTGTTAAAAATGAAAGAACTAAGGCTGTAATTCCTATCCAAGAAGTGAATACGCTTTTTATATTTTCTGATGAAATGCGGCCACTTGCAATAGGTATCATAACAGCGGCTATAAGGAGGATAAGTCCGAAGGTCATTCCATTTTTTTCTATAGACGGATACACATAGCTGTCTATACCTAGAAGTTTTAGCATAAGTAAGATACATGTAGCGATGGCGACTGAATTAGCTTTGCCAAATATAGCGGCAGCAAGAATAAATAATAAAATAATAGTAGGATTCAATTAAATCATCTCCTGAAATTATTTTTTATACATAAAATAAAATTATTCAATTATACTATAGTATTCTAAACATAAAATTTTAGTTCTACTATTTTTAGTGTGAAATAGTAGAACTAAAATATTCTGACTATATATTGGTATAAAGAAGTAATGTCACATCTATGAAGAATAATTAAAATAGAAAAGGGCTTACATCTTTAAATGCAAGTCCTTTTCTATTTTATAAGAATGGTGGAAGTAGAGTTAAGTTTTGTGCCATGCTTTTCGCAGCATCTCTTATAGTAGTTAACTTGTACTCTCTGTTTCTTTTGGTTACTCCTATGAAATCATATTTTACACCTTTTATGTGGTCTACAAACCTTTCAAAGGAAGCGAGGCAGGAGATGCAGCCATTGCCAGTTCCTCCAGGAGCAGCAACACATATAAAAGGTTTGCCAGCTAAGTTGTTTTTCTCACCATTTGTTGCTTCGCATCGTCGTAGTCTATCAATAAATACCTTTAGTGATTCGCTCATATCATGCCAGTAGACGGGAGTAATAATTATGTATGCATCTGCCTCAGCAATTGTTGCATGTAGCGTTTGAAAATCATCCTCTATCTGACAAGTATGTTTATTAAGGCATGTACCCCATCCGCTTCCACAAGCATGACAAGAGGAAATATTTAGTGAGTTGAGATTTATCGCTAAGGCATTAGCAAATCCCAATTCTACTCCTATTTTTGCTTCTTCACCGCATGCGGCTGTTAAACCATCATTATTAGGACTAGAAGTAAGTATTACTATTTTCATATAAACCCCTCCGTATTAGATTGTTTTTGATTTCTATTTTATTTTAGTACATTAAGAGTATAGTTGCAAATAGAAGGTTGAAGAAAAAATAAGGGTATACAATATTCAATAAGCAGTTATTTTAAAATTGTACATTTCATCCTTAAGCTTGTTGATTATTTTTCCTAAGTCATATATACTTCAATATAGTGTAGTAAAATTTTTCAATATAATTTACACAATTATAATAGATCTTTTCAATGGAGTATTTTTGTTATTAGTTTTGAAAGGGGAATAGTATGAATATAAACAGATCTAAAAAAAATAAAGAAAAAACAACTTTGAGCGAAAAAAAGACTAATATGTTATTAGCTTCCTTTATGCTTTTTATTTTTCCGATAGTACTTGTGGTTAGTGGAGTGTTGTTAGGACAATATATAGGAAAATTAATTGGAGCACCTATACAAATTTCTGGAATTTTTGGAGGGGTAATTGCTTTTGGATTAGCAATTGTATCAATAAAATGGTTTGATAAAGTCGCTGTAATAGATGATAAAGAAGAGAAGATTTATTGGGAGGACTTATAGGTATTTATTACCTATATAACTCTTTATTTAAAAGTATATTAACTCAAATTAATTAGAGGAAGTGTTAATAATGCTAGGAAAACGATTATGTTTAGGATCCACTATTGGGCTCATTTCTCCCGCTAGTCCAGAAAATTTTGAAGCGATACAAAAGGGAATTCTATTTCTAAAAAACCAAGGGTTTAATATAATAGAAGGAAATCATCTATATGATAAGTGGGGCTACCTTGCTGGCACTGATAAAGACAGAGCAACAGATGTTATGGAAATGTTTGAAAACAAAAAAGTAGATATGATACTCTGTATAAGAGGGGGATACGGCTCAAGCAGAATACTTCCCTATTTAGATTATGATGTAATAAAAAAAAATCCGAAGATATTTGCAGGTTTTAGTGATATAACAGTTTTTTTAAATTCATTTTACGAAAAATGCAAACTTACTACATTTCATAGCCCGATGGGTACATCTGATTTAGAAGATATTGAAACCTTTAAAAGTTTTATGTTCACCTTTATGGAAGGATATAAACCATATACTATTGAAAATCCATCTGAATTTGCAACAAAGTGTATTGTTTCAGGTATTGCATGCGGTAATCTTATAGGTGGTAATCTTGGATTATTATGCAACTCGCTTGGAACACCCTATGAAATTGATATGAAGGATAAAATACTTTTTATAGAAGAGGTTAGCGAGGCTCCTTATCGAGTTGATAGAATACTAACACAACTCTTATTAGCAAAAAAACTTCAACAATGCAAGGGAATTATTTTGGGTCAATTTAAAGATTGTGATTTACCCCATTATGAAAGAAGCCTTACATTAGAAGAAGTTTTGCGAGATAGGTTATATAATTTAGATATACCTATGTTTTCAGGGCTTTGCTCAGGTCATGACTATCCCAAACTTACACTTCCAATTGGAGCAAGGGTGAGTATGGATGCTGAAGCTGGAGTTATTCATGTAATGGAAGCCGTAGTAGAGTAATAAGAAATAAAGGCATATTATTTGGGAAGTCTGTGGAAATTGGAGCAAAATAATTATTTAATTATTTTAGCTCCTTTTCTTATGTTGAAATTTATTCAAGGAAAAGCAAGGTGATTAATCTATACAATCCAAAAATCTATTTGTTAGTAAAATATTAAACCTCTTCACCTTTATAAATTTGAATTAATGAATTAGAGCAACAAAAAACTTTCAAAATATAATTATAAAACAATGAAAACAATAATAAATAAATACAAATGTATATAAAAACGATTTCATCTCGTAAAAGTGATAGATATGTAAGTTTATTTAAAAAAACACTTCATAAACACTTGACTTAATGGTAAAAAAACAGTAATATAAGAAACAATAAATCAAAAATAAATAAACAAATATGACTAATTAAATTTAAATATAATTCATTTTAAAAACAATGGTAGATTAGTAATTAATATTTATTGAAATTTAGTGTTTTATTAATTTGGGACATGGTCTAAAGAAATAACAACATATTTGCACAGTTGAATGAAAAAAAGAACATTATTTAAAGAATTATCTGGAAATTTCAACAATCATATTAGTAAAATTCAGAATTTTCTAAATCAAATGACTTAATTATAAATTGTGTTTTTAAAGTAAAATGAATTATTTTGTTTTAAAAAAGTCATTTTTGAATAAAATGAAGAATACAATTAAAGAATATCATTTTCAAGTTAAATGAATTAGAAAATTTATTAAGTTTCATTTTCAAATTATTTGCTAAATACTTTATCAAAATAAACATTGGTAAAGAATTATATATATGAGGAGGAGTTTATATGAGACAAGTAGCAATTTATGGAAAAGGTGGTATTGGAAAATCTACCACAACTCAAAATTTAACAGCAGGTCTTGCAGAAATGGGAAAAAAAATTATGGTGGTTGGATGTGATCCAAAAGCAGATTCAACTAGACTTCTCTTGGGTGGACTTGCACAGAAAAGTGTTCTTGATACTCTAAGGGAAGAAGGTGAGGATGTTGATCTTGAATCAATATTAAAAGATGGTTATAGAGATATACGATGCGTTGAATCAGGTGGACCTGAACCTGGTGTTGGTTGCGCAGGACGTGGAATTATTACTTCCATTAATATGCTTGAGAGTTTAGGTGCTTATACTCCAGATTTAGATTATGTATTTTATGATGTTTTAGGTGATGTTGTTTGTGGAGGATTTGCAATGCCAATGCGTGAGGGAAAAGCTCAAGAAATATATATAGTAGCAAGTGGTGAAATGATGGCACTATATGCAGCAAATAATATTGCAAAAGGTGTACTTAAATATGCAAACAGTAGTGGAATAAGACTTGGTGGTATCATTTGCAACAGTAGAAATGTTGATAAGGAAATAGATCTTCTAAAAGCATTTGCAGAAGAACTTGGAAGTCAATTAATTTATTTTGTACCAAGAGACAATATGGTTCAAAGAGCTGAAATACACAAACAAACTGTAATAGAATTTGATCCTGAAGCGGGACAGGCTGCAGAATACAGAGCGCTTGCAAAAGCAATTGATGATAATAAAATGTTTGTAATTCCAAAACCAATGGCACAAGAAAGACTTGAAGCAATATTAATGGAACACGGATTAATGGATATCTAATTAGAAGTTTATACGTTTAATATAACAAATAGATAGGAGGAATAAAGCAATGATAATGATTAAAGCTATAATTAGACCAGAAAAAGTAGGTATAGTTCTTTCGGAGTTATGTGATGCAGGTTTTCCGGCAGTTACAAAGATAAGTGTAGTTGGACGTGGTAAGCAAAGAGGAGTTAAGGTTGGAGATGTTCATTATGATGAACTTCCAAAGGAAATGCTAATGCTCGTAGTTAGTGATAATGATAAAGAAGATGTTATAAAAATTATAATGAGAAGTTCAAAAACTGGAGAAAAAGGTGCTTTTGGTGATGGAAAAATATTTGTTAGTGATGTAGATGAAGTTTATACCATAAGCTCTGGAAATTCTGGATTATAAGGAGGGTTAATAATATGAAGGAAATAACAGCTATTATTCGTATGGATATGGTTAATAAAACTAAAGAAGCTCTTCTTAAGCTATCTATTCCGTCTGTAACTGCGATAAAGGTTATGGGAAGAGGAAAGAAAAAGATAACATATGAACTATTTCAAAATGCATTTAGTGAAGATGAAGAAATTCCAAAAGTTATTGCAGAACAGTTGTCAGAGGTACACAGATTAATGCCAAAGAGAATGCTGATACTGGTTGTGCCAGATGAAGATGTGGCTGTAATAGTAGAAGCAATTATAGAAGTAAATCAAAATGGAAACCCAGGTAATGGAAAGATTTTTGTCTCGACTATTAGTGATGTCGTTAGAATAAGAACTGGTGAAACGGGAATTGAAGCTGTCTAATTAAATTAAAAGAGGTGATTGTATGAAAGATTTTATGGATAGGGTTTTAGAAAAATATCCTGCGAAAACATTTAAAAACAGAAAACAGCATATAGTCATAAAAAAAGCTGAGGAAGATTTACTGACTATAACAGCTAATACTAGAACAATTCCAGGTATGATAACAAGTCGTGGATGTTGTTATGCAGGTTGTAAAGGAGTTATACTTGGCCCTATAAAGGACATGGTACACATAGTTCATGGGCCTATCGGTTGCTCTTATTATGCATGGGGTACAAGGCGTAATAAGGCTAAAACGAAGCCTGGTGGTCAAAACTATATAGAATATTGTTTTTCAACAGATATGCAGGAAAGTGATATTATTTTTGGCGGTGAGAAGAAGTTGAAGCAGGCTATTAAAGAAGCTGTGGAGATATTCAATCCTAGTGCTATTACAATCTCAGCTACCTGTCCAGTTGGATTAATTGGTGATGATATAAATGCAGTAGCTAAGGAAGCAGAAGAACTTTATGGAATTCAAGTTTTAGCATTTAATTGTGAAGGATATAAAGGAGTAAGCCAGTCGGCAGGACATCATATCGCGAACAATAATTTAATGAGAAGTGTAATTGGTACAGGAGAGAGATTACCTACTAAAAAAAGATCAATAAATTTGTTAGGTGAGTATAATATTGGTGGAGACGGTTGGGAAATCGAAAGAGTATTCAAAAAAATAGGTTATGAGGTAATATGTGTAATGACCGGAGATGGAACTTATGATGATATAAAAAATGCTCATACAGCTGAGCTTAATCTAGTTCAATGTCATAGATCTATAAATTATATAGCTGAAATGATGGAGGTCAAGTATGGTATACCTTGGTTAAAGGTTAATTTTATAGGAGTCAGTGGTATTGCAAAAACTTTAAGAGATGTAGCATTATATTTCGGTGATGCAGAGTTAATAGAAAAAACTGAAAAGGTAATTGCTGAGGAAATAGCTGAGATTGAAGGAGAAATGGAATACTATAAAACAAGACTTGAAGGTAAAACTGCATTTTTATATGTTGGAGGTTCAAGGTCTCATCATTATCAAACCTTACTTAAGGATTTAGGGATTGAAACTATAATTTCGGGTTATGAATTTGCTCACAGAGATGATTACGAGGGTCGCCAAGTTATTCCGGATATAAAACTGGATGCAGACAGTAAAAACATTGAGCATATGGCGGTTGAAAAAGATGAAAATAAATACAGGACTATTATATCTCCTGAGAGATATAAAAAGCTTGAAAAAGAAATTCCTTTAGCTAAATATGATGGCATTATTAAAGATATGCATAAAGATGCCGTAGTAATTGATGATTTAAACCATTACGAAACAGATCAGTTAATTAAACAATTAAAACCTGACATGTTCTTTTCAGGCATAAAAGATAAATATGTAGTGCAAAAAATGGGAGTAACTTCTAAGCAATTACATTCTTATGATTATTCAGGTCCTTACGCTGGATTTAGAGGAGCGGTAGTTTTCGCTAAAGACCTTACATCAGGGGTATACACTCCCGCTTGGAAATATGTTACCCCGCCATGGAAGGTAGAACCATTATTAGAAGGAAAAGTTGTTGGAGGTGATGAGTAATGTTAGATTTAACTACAAAAAAAATAGTAGAAAGAAAAGCTTTGAAAATTAATCCCGCAAAAACTTGTCAACCTATTGGGGCTATGTATGCAGCACTTGGTGTTCATGCATGTTTACCTCATAGTCATGGTTCTCAAGGATGTTGTTCTTATCATAGAATGCAACTTACAAGACATTTTAAAGAGCCAATAATGGCATCTACAAGTGCATTCACTGAAGGAGCTTCAGTCTTTGGAGGAGGAGCAAACTTAAAAACTGCTGTAAAAAATATATTTGAACTTTATAAACCAGATATAATTGCGGTTCATACCACTTGTTTATCAGAAACCATCGGTGATGATTGTAAAACAATGATTTTTCAAGTTGAAGCTGATGTACCAGAGGGTAAACATGTAATCCATGCTAGTACTCCGAGTTATGTAGGTTCACATGTAACAGGGTTCTCTAATATGGTAACAGCATTTATTAATTATTTATCTGTTAATAGTGGCGTTAAAAACGGAAAAATTAATATGCTTCCCGGTTTTGTACAACCAGGTGATATGAGAGAAATAAAAAGGATTCTTAGTGTTATGGAAATTGACAATATTCTATTCCCTGATACTAGCGGAGTTCTAGATGCACCAATGACAGGTTCTTTTGAAATGTATCCATTAGGTGGAACTAAAGTTGAGGACATTATAGATGCAGGAAACTCAGATTTATCCTTAGCACTTGGCTCATATTCTGCGCAGGCTGCTGCAATAGAACTAGAGAAGAAATGCAAGGTTCCTATGAAGACTTTAGGTACACCAATTGGAATTGAAGCTACAGATAGATTAATTACAGAACTTGCATTACTAACTCATAAAGCAGTTCCGTACTCTATAGAAGAAGAAAGAGGACAGCTAGTTGATTTAATGCTAGATAGCCAAGGGTATTTTAATGGTAAGAAAGTAGCTATTTATGGTGATCCAGACACAGTTATAGGATTAACTGAATTTGTAATAAGTTTAGGCATGATTCCTAAATATGTAATTACAGGAACGCCAGGAGATGCTTTTAAAAGAGAAGTTGATGAAATATTAGCTAAAAATGACATAGAGGGATCAGAAGTTAAGGCAGCATCTGACTTATTTGAACTTCACCAATGGATGAAAAATGAGCCTGTGGATTTATTAATGGGAAATACCCACGGTAAATTTATTGCAAGAGCAGAGGATGTGCCTTTTGTACGAGTAGGTTTCCCGATATTAGACAGATATGCACATCAATATTTCTCCATAGTGGGATATAAAGGATCAATTAGATTAATTGAAATGATGTTAAATGCAATTTTAGATAAAATAGATAGAACATGCCCTGAGGAAGATTTTGAACTAGTAATGTAATTAAATATTCGTGGAGGTGATTATATGGAATCAAAACTTCTTAAAGGAAGAGAAGACTCAGTTTGTTATAACTCTAAAAATAAAAATAAAAAGATGAAATGTGATGGTGATAGTGTATCTGGGTCTGTAAGTCAGAGAGCGTGTGTTTACGCTGGAGCAAGAGTCGTATTAAATCCAATAACAGACGCATTTCACTTGGTTCATGGGCCTATTGGATGCGCTGCATATACTTGGGATATAAGAGGAAGTTTATCCAGTGATTCTGAAAATTACAGAAATAGTTACTCCACGGATATAAGAGAAAAAGATGTTATATTTGGAGGGGAGAAGAAACTTGCTGCTGCTATCGATGAGATAGTAGTGGCACATTTTCCTAAAGTAATTTTTATATATTCAACTTGTATTGTGGGAGTAATTGGAGATGATATTGATGCTGTTTGTAGAGCAGCCGAGCTTAAACATAATATTAGAGTAATTCCAGTTAAGGCACCAGGTTTTTCAGGAAATAAAGCAGTAGGTTATAGAGCAGCTTGTAATGCAATATTAAATCTTATGGGTGAAAATAATGATCCAAAGGTTGAGGGTATAAACATTTTAGGTGATTTTAATTTAGCCGGAGAAATGTGGATAATTAAAAATTATTTTAAGAGAATGGGTATTAAAGTGGTTGCAAGAATAACAGGTGATAGCACAAGTGATGAGATAAAAAAGGCACCAACAGCTAATTTAAATATTGTACAGTGTGCAGGTTCTATGCATTACCTTGCAAATCAGATGACCGAAAAATTTGGAATTCCATATATTAATGTTAGTTTCTTAGGACTTGAGGATATTAAAGCATCTTTAAATAATATTGCAGAATTTACAAAAAATGATGAAATAATAAGAAAAACAAAAGAGCTAATAGCTACAGAAGAGAAACAAATTGAAGATATACTAAATTATCATAAAAAAAGGCTTGAAGGTAAGAAGGTTGCTATATATGTAGGTGGTGGGTTTAAAGCCATTTCGCTTATAAAACAATTTAGAGAACTTGGGATGGAAACTGTTATGGTAGGTACTCAAACAGGAAAAGAAGAGGATTACGATATTATAAAAGAAATAACATGTGAGGGAACAGTAATTTTAGATGATACTAACCCAGCAGAACTTGAAAAATTTATTCTTGAGAAAAAAGCAGATATTTTAGTTGGAGGAGTTAAGGAAAGGCCTTTAGCTTATAAATTAGGAGTTGCCTTTTGCGATCATAATCATGAAAGAAAACATGCTCTAGCTGGTTTTGAAGGAGCTGTTAATTTTGCAAAAGAAGTAGATTTGACAATAAATAGTCCGGTTTGGAAGTTTATATAAATAAGGAGGTGTTAATATGGTAACCAAAAATTCTGTAAATTTGAGTGTTAACCCTTGCAAAATGTGCATGCCACTTGGTGGGGTAATGGCTCTTAAGGGAATTGAAAACAGTATGGTGATACTCCATGGTTCTCAAGGGTGTAGCACATATATAAGAAGGCATATGGCAACACATTTTAATGAACCAATAGATATAGCCTCGTCGTCACTTACTGAAGATGGAACAATCTATGGTGGAGCTAAAAATTTGAAATTAGGACTTACAAATATAATAAAATTATATAATCCGAGTATTATTGGAGTGTTAACAACTTGCCTGGCAGAAACTATTGGGGAAGATATTGGAGGTATAATTACAGAATTTCAAGAAGAAAATTCAGAATCAAGGAATATTAAGATTATTCCAATTTCTACACCTGCTTATTCAGGTACCCAATCTGAAGGTTACTATAAAACACTTAGGAGATTAGTTGAAGATTTAAGTAATAAAGAGGTGAAAAATAATAAAATAAATATAATTGCTGCAAATATAAATCCAGGAGATATAAGGCAATTGAAATACATTTTAAATTGTTTTGATGTAGAGTACACAATATTACCTGACGTATCAGATACTCTGGATTCAGGTTATACTAAAACATACAATAAAATTCCACAAGGAGGCACAAAACTTCATGATATAACTTTAATGGGGGGGGCAAGCGCAACTATAGAAATGGATTGCAGTGCTGAGATTGGGTCTACTGCGGGGGATTATTTATTTGAAACTTTTGGAGTTCCATTATTTAAATGTGCAGTACCTATAGGAATAAAGGCAACAGATGTTTTTATTAAATTAATATCTGAAATTAGCAAGAAACAAATTCCAAAAGTATTAGAGAAGGAAAGAGGCCGTTACCTTGATGGAATAATTGATTCCCACAAATATAATGGGGAAGGGAAAGCAATAATATTCGGTGAACCAGAAATTGTTTATGCAGTTACTGCATTATGTGTTGAAAATGGAATTAAACCATTATTAATAGCTACAGGTTCTAAAAATAAAATTTTAGTAAGTAATTTAAAAGAACTTACTAAGGACCTTGAAGAGCAACCTATTATAATAGACGACAGTGATTTTGATATTATTGAAAAGTACGCGAAGGAGCTCTCTGTAAATTTATTAATTGGAGATTCAAATGGAAGACGGCTTGAGAAAAAATTAGGAATTAAGCTCATAAGGATTGGGTTTCCTATTCATGATAGGGTTGGTGCCCAAAGGGCAGTTAATGTAGGATATTATGGTTCATTAAGGTTTTTAGATGAAATCACCAATGCTATATTAGAGCGAAAAGAAAGGGGCTATAGAAAAGATATGTATGATAAATATTATGATAATACAAAAGATGATAATGCTTCTGTTACATCTAAACTTAAAAAAGTAATTAGTATGGAAGAGAGAACTAAAAGTCATCCATGTTTTAATAACTGTGCACATGGAAATGCTAGAATACACATTCCTGTAGCTCCAAATTGTAATATTAGCTGTAACTACTGTAGCCGTAAATTTGATTGTGTAAATGAAAGTAGACCTGGAGTTACAAGTGCAATATTATCTCCGGTGCAAGCACTAGAAAGATTTAAAGAATTCAAAGGCAGACTTAAAAATCTTACAGTGGTTGGAATAGCAGGTCCAGGAGATGCATTAGCCAATTTTGATGTGGTTAAAGAATCCATCCAACTAATAAAAAAAGAAAGTCCTGAAATCACATTTTGTTTGTCTACAAATGGATTAATGTTACCTTTTTATGCAAATGAAATATTAGAACTTGGTGTGTCACATATTACTATTACTATAAATACTGTAGATCCAGAAATAGGAGTAAAGCTTTATAAGGAAATTAATTATCTTGGGGTGAAATATACTGGAATAGAAGGGGCACGAATATTACTACAAAATCAATTATCAGGTCTTCGGTATCTTACTTCAAAAGGGCTTATTTGCAAGGTAAACATTGTTTATGTAAAGGGTGTAAATGATAGTGGAATTGAAGATACTGTTAAAAAAGTTAAAGAATGCGGAGCATTTATGACAAATATTATGCCAATGATAAATGCACCAGGAAGTAAATTTGAACATATTAAAACAGTTAATAATGAAGAGTTGTTAGTTATGAGAAAGAAATGCGAATTAGATCTTAAACAAATGTACCACTGTAAACAATGTAGAGCGGATGCGGTAGGAACTCTTGGGAATGATATATCACAAACATCAAAGGACCTACAAGCAACCGAAAGTAATGATATTAAACCTATCAGATTCGCAGTTGCATCTAAGTCAGGGCTTAATGTGGATCAGCATTTTGGACATGCTACTGAGTTTTATATATACGATTTTATGAATGGCAATGCCAAATTTATTGAAAAAAGGAAGATACCTAAATTTTGCACAGGTGTTGAAGAGTGTGATGATAGTCACGAGGATAAGATTGATTATATAATAAAAACAATAGACGATTGCTCTGGTGTTCTAGCACTTAGAATTGGTGATATACCTAAACAAAAACTCCAAAAGAAAAATATAGAAGTATATCTATTATGTGATGAAATTAGAAATGGAATAAGAAAAATTGTAGGGGAGGCAGTATCATGAAAAAACCAGAATATCACGTTTTTGTCTGCACAAGTTCTAGAATAAATGGAACACAAAAGGGGTATTGTCATTCGAATGCATCCTCTGAAATAGTAACAAATTTTTTGGAATCGATTGAGGAGAATGATATCAGTGACAAGGTAATGGTAACTAATACAGGGTGCCTTGGATTATGTAATGATGGACCAATAGTCATTGTTTATCCAGAAGGTACTTGGTATGGTAAGGTGACACCTGATGATGTTGATGAAATTGTGGAATCCCATTTAATTAATGGCGAGATTGTAAAAAGATTAGAGATATGATAGAGTATTGAATTAATGATTGAATTATTTTTTTATAAAGGTGGCGTTTATTAATGTCTATAGTTGTAAAGGGAAAAGAAAAATTTATTATCGATAGGACATTAATAAACATTACAAAAAAAAGCTTCGATGAAGATGGGTTACTGAAGTTCACTATGAATTTAAAAAGGATAGGAGTAGACTTTTTTGAAATTGATGAGAGGACGTTTAATTCTGTAAGACCTCTGATATCATCAGAGGCTTTTATTTTTAGAATTGATAAAATGGACCAATTAAAAATTTGTAGAGAAAATGACATAGAATATATTATAATTAGAGAAGAAGATTTAGAGTCTATCAAAATTTGTGATGTTGAAAAAGACTATAATTTTAAGGTGATATTAGAAATAGATGTTAATACTAATAAAAATGATTTTATGCAAAAAATAAGTGAAGATATTGACTTAAATAGATTATTTTCTATAAGATTTAGTGGAGTAAGTAATTGCTTTTTTAATAATTATATATTTCTAAACGATTATATAAACGGAAAATATAATGTGAAAACAAACATATATGCTAGTGATGAATTTTATATGGCTACAGCTGCAGGGTTTCAGGCAGCAATTCAGGGAATAGACTATATAACCACATCCTTTTGTGGTAGGGACGGTGTCTTTGGAACAACTGCTTTAGAAGAATTATTAGTTTCTTTAAAAGTTATTATGGGTGAAAAATACATTTTTAAAGAAAAAAATATTTCTAAAGAAGAAGTTATTTCCAAAGAGAAATTAAATGGAGGAATTAGTTTGCTTTCAGAAATGAGGCAGCAATACGAAAAAATAACCTATACAAAGTTAGCTATTAATAAACCTATAATTGGTAAAGATATATTTAAATATGAATCAGGAGTACATGTTGCAGGTATTGAAAAAAATCCAGTAACCTATGAACCTTTTATGCCTGAAATCGTTGGAATGAAGCGAAAGCTGGCTTTAGGTAAGCATTCTGGTAAAAATTCTATAACATTAAAATTAAAAGAGCTCAGCATAGATAACAAATTTAGTGCTTTTGAAATTCTTAACATTCTGGATAGAGTTAAAGAGAATAGTATAGCGAATAAGACAGAAGTACCAGATAAAGACTTTATAGATATATGCAGAGGAATTAAGGGGTAATATTATGTGTAAAATTGTTGATACAACGCTAAGAGATGGGGAGCAGATGGCAGGAATTGAACTAGGGTTTAAAGAAAAAATTCAATTTGCTAAAATTATAGATTCAAAAAAAGTATATCAAATTGAAGCCGGAACCCCTGCTATGGGAGGGGATGAAAAAAAGAGTATAGAAAAATTAATGAGCCTAGGATTAAATAGTAAAATTTCTGCGTGGAATAGAATGAAAATAAACGATATAAACCATTCAATTGATTGCGGAGTTGATATAATACACATATCAGTACCAGCCTCCGATATACAAATAAAATGGAAACTTGGACGTGATAGAATTTGGGTTGTTAATGAAATGAAGCGGAGTGTTTATTATGCTAAAGATAAAGGTTTTGAGGTTGTAGTGGGACTTGAAGATGCTTCAAGAACTTCTACAGACTTTTTACTACATATAATAAGGGAAGCTAAGGCTCTTGGCGTAAAACGTGTTAGATATGCGGACACTGTTGGAATATTGTATCCAGATAAAATTTTAAAATTAATTACACAAATAAAACAAATGGTAAATATTTCAATAGAATTCCATGCACATAACGACTTTGGTATGGCTGTTGCAAATTCAGCTTCAGCGATTATGGCTGGAGCAGAATTTGTGGATTCTACATTTGGTGGAATAGGTGAAAGAGCAGGTAATTGTAATTATGTTAAGTTAATGAAGGCAATAAATGAAAATAAAAATTATATAAAAAGCTAATATATTATTTTATTAAAATAAGGAGGATAATTTATCATATTACATAGTAATTATTGATATGATAAATAGAGAATAAGATGGAGATTGCAGTATTTCAAGATAATAATGGTAAAACACAATCATTCATTGAACCTGGTATTATTAAAGTTTATTCTAGGTGCAAGGGAGAATGGACAATAACTAAAGAAATTATATTTAGGATTGATAATATAGCTGGTTTAAAAGCAACTCGTGCTAGCATTAAAAACATGGCAGAAGCCTTAGGGGACTGCAAGGTTTTTGTTGGAAGAGATATAAAAGGGATACCGTATCATGTTCTTGATGGAATGGGATTTAACACTTGGGAACTGGAAGGCACCCCTAAGGAGTTCTTGGAGTTTGTGTTTGAAAAGGAAGGAGAAGAGAAAAAATCTATGGCTTTAGAAGACGCAGCTCATAAAGTGCCTGAAATAAAGCAAGTTGAGGATGGAAAGTATTTTCTCAACTTAAAGCAAATTCAAGAGAATAATGTTAACGTTACTTCAAAGGGATTATTGTTACCATTTTTTAGCAATACTATTTTTTATCAACTAGAAATAATTTGTAAACATATTCCACATTGGTTTGAAGTAGAATTTGAAAGGCTAAATTTAAAATTTAAAAGTGAAAACACTGAGAGCAATGAGATTCGAATAGTGGTTTATCCTAAGGTTTGTGAAGTATAGTAAAGGGTTAATATTTTATTTTAGAGGGGGATAATATGAAAGGGATTTTAACTAAATATGGTCAACTTAAGGGTATAAGTAGTATTGAATATTATGCTGATGGTGCTTTAAAAGAATGTAAATTGAGCGAATATTGCGAAATTAAAACTATTTATGGACTTTTAATACCTCAATATGATGAAGAAGACGTAAGGCGTAAGTACAAAAGATCTATATCCTTTTATGAAAATGGGAATATTCAAAGCATATCTTTTCATAAGCCAATAAGTATAGAAACAAGTATTGGTAAACTTCCAGCAGAATTCGCATCGTTTTATGAAAATGGGCATGTTAAACGTATTTTTCCCCTGAACGGCAAGATAACTGGATATTGGACAGAGCAAAATGAATATGAATATGGAGAAAAATTGAATTTCAATTTAAACTTCGGAAATTTTAATATAAAGATTATTGGTATTAATTTTTATGAAGATGGTGGTGTAAAGAGCTTAACCTTATGGCCAAGGGATTTTATTAATGTGCCAACGAATTACGGAATTATTGAAACACGCATTGGAATATCATTATATAAAAATGGAAATATTAAATCATGTGAACCCAGAAAGCAAACTCCAATAAAGACCATCATTGGAGAATTACATGCATTTGACTATGAAGCTATTGGTCTTAATGGAGACAGAAACTCTTTAAATTTTAGTGAGGATGGAACAGTTAAATCACTGAAAACATCACTAGAAAAAGTTACAATCAAAGATATGTTTGGAAAAGTTAAAATACATGAACCGGGTTTAAGGCCAAATAATTTTAATGATTTAATTACTGATGTGGTTCCATTAAATATTCAATTTAGCTCAGATAAAATAATAATTAATGAGGAAGAATATAATTTAAGAGATAATGAATTTCATATTGATAAGTTTGTAAGGTTCTAGCACAATTGCTGGAGCCTTTTTAGGTTAAGCCTACATAAAATACAACTTTTAACAAAAAGTTAACAATTATTAACATATAAATTATACTTTCATAACATTTTAACAGTAGTATTTATATGGAATGTTAGTAATTGAAATCTTTAGTAAAGTGTTAAAATGAAAAATTTTAGGGGGTAAAAACATGTTTAAAGTCAAGAAAAAGATACTTAGCTTAGTTCTAACGTTAGCGTTAATAATATCCAATTTATCAGGGTCGATTGGATCTCAAATCGTTAAGGCAGACGTAAACGATGGAACTTTGGACAAGCCTTATACAGTAGCACAAGCTATTGGGATTCAAGATAACAGTATAGCAACAGTTACGGGATATATAGTTGGACAACCAACTAGTGCCACAACAGTGCTGACTAGTGCTACAGGCGATTCAGCAATTGCTTTAGCTGACAATGCTGGGGAAACGGATACAACCAAAATGATATTTGTTCAGATGCCAACTACACCGACAGATATAAGAGCAAATTTTGGTTTAAAGACTATGCCTTCTGCATTAGGTAACTTAGTTAAAGCTACAGGAAACCTAACGCCATATTTTACTCCACATCCAGGCCTTAAAACAATAACTGCTGTGAGTAGGGTAAGTGTTACTCCACCAGCAAACGTAGCTGTTACTGGAGTAAATTTAGAAAAAAGTACATTAAGATTAGCTGTGGGACAAGCACCTTTACCATTAGTAGCTACAGTAGCACCAACAACAGCTACAAACAAAAATGTTACTTGGTCAACAGATAATTCAAGTGTAGCAACAGTAAGCACAAGTGGAGCGATAACCGCTGTTACTGTAGGAACTGTAACAATAACAGCTACAACCGCTGATGGAGGGTTTAAATCCTTATGCGAGGTAACAGTTACTGCAAACGCACCACCCGCAAACAAAACCTTAGACATAGTAGAAATTACTGATTTTCATGGACAACTTCTAGATTCAACTAATACAAAGCCTGTAGGAGCTGCGCTTGCTAAAGTAGTTAAAGATGTAAAAGCTGCAAATCCAAATGGAACACTTATAATTGGTGGAGGAGATTTATATCAAGGAACGCCAGTTTCTAACGTATTACGCGGAGTTCCAGTTCAACAGGTTTTATCAAATATAGGAATGGAAGTTACAGCGCTAGGTAATCACGAATTTGACTGGGGACTTGATGTAGTTAACAATACAACTATGACTGGTGCAAATTATAGTATAGTTTGTGCTAATATGTATAAAAAAGGAACAACTGATAGACCATATAAACCATACAAGATAATTACTAAAAATGGAGTTAGAATAGCGGTTATTGGAGCTATACTTAAAGATGCTCCTACTATAATAATGCCAAATTTTGTAGCTCCTTTCGATTTTAAAGACCCTGCTACAGAAATTAATGCATGTGCTAAGGAAATTACAGATGGTAAATTAGCAGACGTAATACTTGCAGATGTACATGATGGTGGAGAATCACTTAATACTATGGTCAATAATTTGCATGGAGTAGATGCAGTATTTGGAGGACATACACATACTGTTGGTGATGACGTAATTAAGGATGCAGATGGTAAGGACGTGCCTACATTAATAGCAGGTGCTACTGGTAAAGGATATATAGATTTTAAAATTACTGTAGATTCAACTAATAAGATTGTTGGTTTTTCACCTAAAGGTGAAAACTGGAAAGCACTTACAACTACAGCAACATCTCCAGTAGATGCAGAGTGCAAAGCGATAGTAGATGAAGCTAATGCTGATTTATTACCAATATTTAATGTAAAAATTGGAACTAATGCTACTGCATTAACTAAAGACCAAGTAGATTCACCTTATGGCGAATCACAACTTGGAAACTGGATGGCAGATGTAGTTAAAACTAAAGCAAACGCTGACGTAGGAATGGTAAATAACGGTGGAATAAGATTAAGTCCAATTCCAGCAGGTGATATAACTGTTGGTACTATATTTAATATTATGCCTTTTGATAATATAGTAACTACTGTAACAATGACAGGGGCTCAATTAAAAGTTCTTTTCGAACAAGCTGTCGCTGATACTACTGGTAAAGGAGTGCAAATTTCTGGAGTTAAGATTGTATATGACTCTTCAAAAACATCTTATAAGCAAGCTGTAAAAGCAGCAGATGGAACAATTACAACTCCAGAAGTACCAGGACAAAGAATAACTAGTATAAAAAGAGAAAGTAATGATACTTTTATAAAAGATACTGACGTACTAAAAGTAGCTGCACCAGATTTTGTTGCTACTGGCGGAGATAATTTTACAGAGTTTACATTACCAGAAATTAAGGCCACTTATGTAGATTCACATGTACTTGTAAGAGATGCTTTAACTGATGATGTTCGCGCAAAAGGTAAAATATCAGTTACAATGAATAATAGAATAGAAAACCAAATGGCTGCGGGAACACCTGTTCCGATGACGATAGCGCAGGCAAGAACTGCAACAGGCTCAGCTATTGTAACAGGATTTGTATCATCAGTTAATGGAAAAAATGTATTTATACAAGATGATTTGGCTAATCCTGCTGCAGGTATTTGCGTATATAACTCAGCAGGAGCTACTATAGCTAAAGGGGATAAAATTACAGTAACAGGTCCTTTATCTACGTATAATGGTTTGGTTGAAATAACTCCAAGTTCTGCTGACGGAGTAACAAAAATAAGTTCAGGGAATGTAGTTACACCTAAAGAAGTAACTATTGGAGCTATAAATGACACACTTCAAGGACAACTTATAAAAGTTAAAAATGCAAAATTCACAAGTATAGATAATTCCGGTTCTTCAATGATACAAGATTCAACAGGTAGTGTAGTCGTATATGCAATGCCCGTTGTAGCTGGACTCGTAACAAATGATACTGCTGATGTAACAGCAATTGTAACTAAGTATGGTACTACATTACAATTAGCAGTTGGTAGTGCAGCGGATGTAGTTAAAACTGAAGGTGGGGTAGTAACACCACCAGCGGCTACCATATCAGTAATAGGAACATCAGACTTACATGGAGCAATATTCCCAATAGACTACAATACAGGACTAGCAGCAAATGTAGGACTTGCAAGAGTTTCCACATATGTTAAGGGTGTTAGAGCAGCTAATCCTAATACAATGCTAATAGATAATGGAGATACAATTCAAGGAACCCCATTATCATATTATTATGATATGATTGATACAAAATCTGAGTACCCAATGATGAAGGTAATGGGAGCCATGGGATATGACACATGGACACTTGGTAACCATGAATTCAATTATGGGCTAACAACGATTAACAGAATTATAGGTGATGCTAATAAAGAGAAAATTGATGTGTTATCAGCTAATACTTATAAAACAGATAATACAAACTTTGTGAAACCTTATACTATAAAATCTTTCACTGTTAAAGGAAAGACCGTAAAAGTAGGAATACTTGGACTTACAACCAAAACCATACCAAGCTGGGAAGATCCAGCACATTATGCAGGACTTCATTTTAATGATTTAGTGGATGAAGCTAAAAAATGGGTTCCACAAATTAAAGCAGCTGGAGCAGATGTAGTAATAGCATCAATTCATAGTGGAATAAAGGGTGCTAGTGATACAATTCCAGAAAATCAAGTTGATGCAGTAGCACAGCAGGTATCAGGAATTGATGCAATTCTTTGTGGACATACGCATACTGGTAAAACTTATTCATATACAAATCCAGCTGGAAAAGTTGTACCGGTAGTAGAACCAAAGAATGGTGATGGAATAATCAGTCAGATAGATCTTAATTTAGACGTGAATGGAAATTATGTGGGATTAAATGCATTTAATGTTACAATACCTACTACAACAGTTGCTGATCCTGAAATTCTAGCACTTGCTAAGCCATATCAGGATGCAACACTAGCTTACACAAATACTGTAATAGGAAAATCAACAGCAGTATTTGAAGGAGCGAAACAATTAACCGAGCCTTCAACAATAATGGAGCTTGTGAATAAAGTTCAGGCAAATGCTGCAGGAACAACACTTTCAATAGCAGCTCCACTTAGCCCCACAGCAAAAGTGCCACAAGGTGACGTTAAAAGGCAAGATATTATGGGAGTTTACGTATATGAGAACTATTTATTTGGACTTAAAATGACTGGTAGCCAGCTTAAAAATTGGCTTGAATGGTCAGTAAGATATTATAAACAAGTAACTAGTTCTTCGAACTCAATAGTTAAGGATCCAGCACTTAATATTGCTGATTACAACCTTGACCAATTATACGGAGCAACATATGACATTGATTTAACGAAGCCAGCTTGCACAGTAGATTCTACTGGGAAAGTAATAACTGGCAGCAGAATAAAGAACTTAAAAATTAATGGTGTACTTGTAGATAATACAGAGACATTAAAGGTAGCTGTTAATAATTACAGATACAATGGTGGTGGTGGATTTATGGCTGCTGCAGGATTTACACCTGGAAGTAAGGCAACAATAGATGCAACTTTCTATGATTCAGGAAAAACGCTTGGTGATGATGGACAGGTTAGAAATATAATGTTTAAATATGTACAAGATAAAAAAACTATAACACCAACAAATAGTGATAATTGGAAATTATATACTACAGCACTAGATTCTAGTGCTGTAGTATATAAAAATCAGTATGGCATAGCAATAGGAGACGGTATAAGTATAAGAACAGGTGCAGGAACTCAATATTCTTGGCAGGGAAGTTTTGCACTTGGAACTATAATTAACATTCTTGGAACAGCAGGTTCTTTTTACAAAGTAAGCTACAATGGAATAACAGGTTATGTAAGTAATCAGTATGTAAAAATAACTGCTAAACCAGTTGCTGTAGTAACACCAAAAACAGTATACAAAAATCAGTATGGAGTAGCAATAGGAGACGGTATTAGTATAAGAACTGGTGCAGGAACTCAATATTCTTGGCAAGGAGGTTTTGCACTTGGGACTAAGATTAACATTCTTGGAACAGCAGGTTCTTTTTACAAAGTAAGCTACAGTGGAATAACTGGTTATGTAAGTAATCAGTATGTAAAAATAACTGCTAAACCAGTTGCTGTAGTAACGCCTAAAACAATATACAAAAATCAAAAGGGTGTAGCAATAGGAGACGGTATAAGTATAAGAACTGGTGCAGGAATACAATATTCTTGGCAAGCAGGTTTTGCACTTGGTACTAAAATTAACATTCTTGGAACAGCAGGTTCTTTTTACAAAGTAAGCTACAGTGGAGTAACTGGTTATGTAAGTAATCAGTATGTAAAAATAACTTCTAAATAGCTGTAAATATCTAATTTTTACTAGGGGGTGTATCAAAATGATTAAAAATCATTTTGATACACCCCCTTTCCATTTTTTATTTTATAATATGTGATTGGAAGGTCTTATAGCAAAGTGCTAACTTAGCCTCACAAAATAAATGGAACAACTAAAAAAGGGTTGTGACCATTCGTTTTATGGGGCAATTTGTTTCTTAAAAAAGTTCTACCTATTTGTAATATATGAATGTAGATTTATAAAGAGTATTGAATAGAAATATTGAAGGGAGAAAGGAATAAATATTTTGAAGGTATGATATTATATGGTATAATAGATATTAGTTATACCATATAAAACTTGTTGAAAAATACAGATAAGGTATAATTAAATAAATGTATTTTAAATAAAGGATGATTAGTAAAAAATTAAGTATAAATTATGGAGAAATATCATATTATTGTGGTGTAGGAGAAAAATCGAAAGATGATAAAATATCTGCAATCAAAAACATTTAGGATTATATAAAGGAATGTAAAGAATTCTTTTATATATAGAATGATTAACTAACTCTAAACAATTAGATAACATATTCTTTACAATGAACTGCTATAATAGTCATATGAGGTATATTTTTAAAAAGCATAATATAAAGAAAAGACATAATATAAAGAAAAGGCTTTTAAGATTTTAGTTTTATTAATCTAATAATTTATTAGAAAGGTGAGGATTAAAATGAAAGAAGAACAATTGTTATATAATGTAATTTTTCCTGAGGATAATGATCCCAATCATATTAATTATGGCTATTTTATAGGGAAGAGTAAGAAAAGTGTGTATAAATTGAAAGCTATTATTAATGAAGGTCAACTAAACCCAATATTAATTTGCGATGGCAATAAGGAGAATGCTTTCTTTGCTAAGGTTTTTGAAAGTGAAGTAGATAGATTTTTGGAAGTTGCACGTGAACTTAATTTCAAACAAATTAAGATAAATAGTTGTCATAAGAGCGAAGTAAAGTATATGTTTGATGAAGAGGTTATGGGACACCGAAAAAAGGGTCATAAGTCATCCCAATATCTATTGCCACAGAGATTTAATAGGGGAATAAGAAATTGGAAATTGCCAGATTTAATAGAGTTTAATCCAATGAATGAAAATAAACCATCCTTAAAGGGTGTAATTAATTTATAAAGTATAGGGATTGTTAGATCATAATATAATGGTCTAATATAACTCTGTCTAAATTATTATTGGTTGATAAATTTTAATAATGGGAAACATATATAGATTTGAGTAAATCGAATTTGTGTATGTTTTTTTTATGTGTAATTAGTTAGTATTTATGGTTATTGTTATTAAAGCATTGAAAAATTTAGTCGAATATATTGAGATTGCTATAATGCCTTCATAATTTATCCATAATTGAGTAGTAAAATAAATATATAAAAAAAATTAGTGTTATGAACAAATAAGCTAAAATATAAAACAGGTTGGTGAGCGAATTGAAAAGAAAAAAGCCGCGTGGTAAAAGAATTTTTATTGTTGGTATTGTATTTTCTTTAGTATTTAGTGTTCTTGTGGGCAGATTATTTTATTTAATGACACTTAACGGTTCTAGTTTCAAAATGCTAGCATTGCAGCAGCAGACAAAAAGTATAGAGATAGCTCCTATGAGGGGAGCAATTCTGGATAGAAATGGTTTAGAGTTGGCATTAAGTATGAATGTTTATAGGGTAGATGCTGATTTAATTCTATTAAAAAAGTATTTATTAGATAAAAAAATACCAGAGGGACAAGCTTCAGAAAAATTGTCAAAGATATTTAATGTTAAAAAGAACGAAATTGAAAAGATATTAAATACCAACAATGGCAAAGGTAACCCACTTCAATTTGTATCATTAAAGAGAAAGGTTGAGAAGAGTGTGGTAGATTCTATTAAAAATTTGAAATATAAAGGAATAATAATTTCAAGTGATGTGGTAAGGACCTATCCAAATGATAGATTTTTATCTCATGTTATAGGTCATACTAATTTAGATGGATTTGGAGTCAATGGAGTAGAGATGAGCTACAACAATGATCTAGCAGGTGTTCCTGGTGTGAAATTGGTTGAGATAGATAGGGATAGTAATGAATTGCCTTATACAGAAGCAGTAACAGTTAAGCCGGTAGACGGAAATAATTTGACATTAACTATAGATGAACGAATTCAAGAATTAGCGGAGAGAGTAGCTAAAGGGACATTAACAGAAAATGGTGCAAAGTCTGTAAGTATAACCATTATGAATCCAACTAATGGTGAAATTTTAGCAATGGCAAATGCTCCAGACTATAATTTAAACAAACCTTATGTGGAAGGCAAAACGGATAAAGAAACACAGGAGACATGGAAGAATAGAGCTATCGGCAATGCGTTTGAACCGGGATCAATTTTTAAGGTTATAACAGCTGCAGCTGCACTTCAAAATAATGTTGTAACTGACAAGGACCGATTTGTAAGTAATGGAAGCATCAAGATTGGAAACAAAACATTGTATAGTGATCAAAAAGAGAATTATGGAGTTGAGACATTCTCCGATATAATTAAAAATTCTGACAATGTTGGGTTTGTTAAGCTAGGGCAGATGATCGGAAAGGAGAACTTATATAACTTTGCAAAAAACGCTGGATTTGGACAGAAAACTGATATTGACCTGCCGGGTGAAAGTACTGGGTTAATAAAAGATTTAAAAAAAATTACACCCATTGATCTTGCTACGATGTCTTATGGACAAGGTGTTGCAGTTACCCAGGTTCAGTATATTGCTGCATTTAATGCAGTAGCTAATGGTGGAACGTGGATAAAACCACATGTTATGAAAGAAGTATCTCATAACGTAAATGGTAAAAAAGTTACGGACAAGCAGTTTACTGATTTTAATAAGAAGACTATATTAAGCAATGAAAAAGCAGCTCAATTAAGAACCTATTTGGAAAGGGTGGTTAAAGAGGGAACAGCGGTTGGAACCTATATGAAGGGTTATCACATAGCTGGGAAGACTGGAACTGCAAATGAGGTTGATACTACCAATGGAGGTTACAATTCCGGTAAATATATATCCTCATTTGTAGGTATGGCTCCTGCGAGTAACCCAAAAGTAAGTTTAATTGTTACAATCGAGGAGCCAAACTCTGAGAAATATTATGCCGCCCAAACGGCAGTACCAGCAGCACGTAAATTATTTTCAGAGTTATTTCAAATACTTAACATAGTACCAGATAATGTGAGTAATACAAATAACAAAAATACTGCTCAGTAGAATTAACTATTTTATATTGGAACAAAAAGAAAAAATGAATATAATTAAGAGTATATAATTAAAAATAGGAGGAAGGTGGCCTTTAGATGGAGAAAGATATATATATAGAACTTTCTAGTATATTTGTAATTTTTGGTGGAACTGGTGATCTGACAAAAAGAAAACTTATTCCCGCTTAACTCATAAAATCCTTTTTAATAAGGGAATAATTATCATAGAAGGTGTTAGATTAAAAGAAATTGCAGAGTCAGAATATTTAATGTGTGCGCTACCACTCAAAATTAATGGCGTAGATGTTGCTCCGGCTAGGATAGTTTTAATAAAAGACTTAATGATATTTTAGAAGAAGATCATTTAATAAATATAATTCAAAAGATATGAGAGGTGGTATATATGAATAATATAAGTGTTGCTGTTATTGCAGGAACTCCCGTGGATACTCAAATGGGGGTAGAGTTTTTAAATTCCAAAGGAATTGCATCGTTGGGATATCCTGTATCCACATGTCCGAAGGAACAATCTAAAATTCAAATTCTATCACCGTTTGAACTTACCAACAAAATTAGTAATATAATAAACAAAATAAAATATGAAAATATAAACACAATAATTATATACTGTAATTCTATAAGTGCTGCAGTTGATATGGACAAATTATCTATAAAAAAAGATATAAGGATAATTACTCCGTTTGATGTTTATAAAAAAATTGCTTATAATTATAATAAAATTGGTGTGCTTACAGCTAACAATCAAAGTTCTGCAGGCATTGAAAAAGCTATACAAAGTGTAAATTCAGATTGTAATGTTATTGGAATAGGAATACTCCCTATAGTTGTGGATATAGAAAAAGGTATAGCTGCTGAAAAAATAATAGAAAAGTTTGCATTAAGAAATGTTATGGAATTTTATAATACTATAGGAGTAGACGGTATCATTTTGGGATGCACTCACTTTCCTTATTTATACAATGAATTAAAAAAGTACTCAAATATTCCTATTCTTGATCCTGCAGAACTTATGTATAAAATGATATGATATTAAAATATAAATAAGATTAAAGAGAGGAAATATAATCTCTTTAATCTTATTTTTTTATATGCAAATAATGTTAACTTATAATGTTAGATTAGTAAAATGATAGAAATTTAGTATGGTGTCCAAAGTCATGTTATAAGATTAAAAAATAGCGAATTATCTCGGCTAAAGCCCTTATTTGCTTGTTGTGAGGGTAAAAACCATATCAAATTTAGCACAGTAAGAGCATACATTGTTAATAATTTAACTAAATCAAGTAAAAAAAATTTAAAAAATAAAGGATAATAAAAAAATTTAAAATTGGAACTGTTATAGTACAGAAATATCTAAATAGAACAGAGTGATTTAATAATTTAGAATATCAATAACCTATTATGAATATGTATTGTGAAAAACATTAGTATACATGAGCAGTTAATATAAAGATAAAAGTTATATAAAGCATACTGTATGCATTTTAAATAAAGAATTTATTTACAGAAAAGATAAATTGTATTACAAATATACTTGTTAAAAAATAAATTATTGTTGACTTTTATCCAAATTAAAACTATCTTGAGTTATGGAACTTTCAATTTACATATAATTCGACAAGTATTGTATAGAAGCAATTTATCGTATTAGTCTAATATAATTATTATTTTATTCAAGAAAGGAGCTGTACAGGTGGTAAAAGAAGAGGAAGGAATTATAATAGAAATATTTGAGAATAACATTGCAAAAGTCAAAGTAGGTAGGCATAATGAATGTAAAAATTGTGGTGCATGCCCAGGGGATAGTTCAGTGGTTATTGAGGCTAAAAACGCCATTGGAGCTAAAAAAGGGCAACGAATTTCTTTTCAAATTAAAGAGACAAATATGCTAATGGCGGCTTTTGTTGTATATATAGTTCCTCTTGTTGCAGTTGTAGTAGGAGTTATTGTTGGACAAATAATTGCTAAGAAATTTGGTTATGACCTGCGTGGTTTTCAAATAGGAGGAGGGATAATAACATTCATATTGTCAATGATCAATATAAAAAAATTTGATAAATTTGTTCATGACAACGACAAAATGCAACCTGTTATTACTCAAATTATATCTTAAAATAAAATTATTTATAATTTTAATATATATATATAATTCAATGTATTTTAAATATGTTAAAAGAGGTGTGGGAAAGTGATAAAAAGTTTTCGTGGAGGAATACATCCAAATGATAATAAAAGTTTTACAGCTAACAAGGCTATAGAAATAGCCCAACTGCCAAGTAAGGTTATTATTCCTGTGAGGCAGCATATAGGTGCGCCTTGTGATCCGGTTGTAGCTAAAGGTGATTTGGTAAAAAAGGGACAAGTTATAGCGAGCAGTGCGGCTTTTGTGTCTAGTCCAGTGCATGCATCTTTATCCGGTGTGGTTACAGATGTGGCGCAGTATCCTCATCCAGTTTTCGGAAAATGTTTGTCTGTTGTAATTGAAAATGATGGACTTGACGAGTGGATAGATGGAATTCCAGTTCAAAGAGATTGGGATAAATTCGATGGCAATGAAATAAAAGCTATAATTAAAGAAGCAGGTATTGTTGGAATGGGTGGAGCTACTTTTCCAACTCATGTAAAATTGTCACCACCAAAGGAAAAGAATATTGATACCCTTATTATTAATGCAGCAGAATGTGAACCGTTTTTAACAGCAGATCACAGAATGATGCTCGAGTATTCAGAGAGAATTCTTACTGGTGTAAAAATAGTAATAAAGGTCATTGGTGTTCAAAAAGTGTTTATAGGAATTGAAGATAATAAACCGGATGCAGTAATTGCTATGCAAAAGGCAGCTGAAGGAACCACAGTAGAAGTTGTTGCAATTCCAACTAAATACCCACAGGGTGCTGAAAAAATGCTTATTAAAGTGCTTGCTGGTCGTGAAGTGCCATCTGGTAGTTTACCTATGGATGTAGGGGTAGTAGTTCAAAACATAGGTACGATTGTCGCAATTGAAGATGCAGTGGTAAGGGGAATTCCATTAATTCAAAGAGTAACAACTATAAGTGGGAGTGCTATAAAAGAACCTAAAAATCTTTTGCTAAGAATAGGGACAACTTTTGAAGATGCTATTGAAAATTGTGGTGGATTCATAGAAAAACCAGCTAAAATTATAATGGGTGGTCCTATGATGGGATTTGCTCAATCAAATTTAAAGATTCCTATTATTAAAGGAGTTTCTGGAATTTTAGGGTTAAGTAAAAAAGATATAAATACTGGAGTGCAATCTCCTTGTATTCGCTGTGGGAAATGTTTAACTGTTTGTCCTTGTGGACTTAATCCAAGTATGCTCAGCATATTGGGAGAGAAAGACATGTATGAAGAAGCAAAATTTGAACAGAATCTCTTTGATTGTGCAGAATGTGGGAGTTGTGTTTATGTATGTCCCGCTAAGCGAAATATTGTACAATATATTAGATATTCTAAAATGAGAAATACAGCAGATGCTGCAAAAAAAAAGGAGGCGCTAGCTAAATGAGTGAAATAAAATTACAAGAAAATCTCTTTACCATTTCAACGTCTCCACATATACGTGCAGAAGCATCTATTTCTAAAATTATGTGGAGTGTAAGTGCGGCTTTAACGCCAGCTGCACTTTTTGCAATTTATCATTTCGGATTTCCTGCTTTAACTGTAATACTTGCGGGAAGTTTGTCAGCAGTATTGTTTGAATATATAGTACAAAAACTTAGAAAAAAACCAATAACTATTTCTGATGGAAGTGCATTTTTAACAGGACTATTGCTTTCAATGTGTTTACCACCATCAATTCCAGCTTATATGGCAGTAATTGGTTCATTTATTGCTATTGTAGTAGCGAAACATTCCATGGGTGGTCTGGGGTATAATATTTTTAATCCAGCTCATATTGGTCGTGCTGCACTTATGGTGTCATGGCCTGTGGCAATGACAACCTGGACAAGTTTAAGTGGAAAGGTAGATGCAGTAGCTTCTGCAACACCTTTAAATATTTTAAAACAACAAGGATATTCAAAATTAATTGAGACTTTTGGAAGCTCACATCAAATGTATAAAGATATGTTTGTTGGTTTTCGTAATGGAAGTATTGGTGAAACCTCTACGATTTTATTACTAATTGGAGGTATATATTTAATTTATAAAGGATATGTAAATTGGGTAGTGCCTGTATTTATGATTGGAACTGTAGGTGTTTTAACTTGGGTATGTGGACCAACTGGGATGTTTACTGGAGATCCACTCTTTCATATAATGGCTGGAGGCCTTATTATAGGAGCTTTCTTTATGGCAACAGATATGGTTACTATTCCAATTACAAAGAAAGGGCAGATAGTTTTTGCAATTGGTGCTGGAGCACTTACAGTTCTAATAAGGCTTAAGGGTGGATACCCTGAAGGGGTTTGCTATTCTATTTTATTAATGAATGCAGTTGTACCGCTTATTGATCGCTTGATGAAGCCGGTTAAATTTGGAGCGAGGGGGTAGTTAAAATGTCAGATGAGAATAATATTGAGCCTAAGGTTAATCATGAAAAAAAATATAGTATTTTTCAAATTGCTATAAATTTAACAGTTGCTTGTTTTATATCAGGCGCAATAATTGCAGCAACCTATTTTATAACAGCACCAGTCGCAGTAAAATCCGCAGCAAAAATTAAGAATGATGCAATGAAGTCATTAGTGTCAGATGCACAGAAGTTTAATCCTGTAAAGAATAAAGCAGACTGGTTTACTGCGGAGAAAGATGGAAAAATAATTGCATATGTTGTACCAGCAGAAAGTAAAGGATATGGTGGAGAAATAAAAATGCTTGTATCTGTTACTCCAAAAGGTAAAATTATTGACTATGATATATTAGTGAGTAAAGAAACACCTGGACTTGGAGATAACGCAAGTAAAAAAACTTTTGAAAGTCAATTTGAAGGTAAAACGGCTGCAGATTTAGTAGTTGTAAAAGATGCAACAAAAGTGAATAATATTCAAGCTATGACTGGCGCTACCATTTCTTCAAAAGCGGTAACTAAAGGCATCAAAGAAGCTGCGTTGCAAGTATCGCAGTTTGTAGGGGGGAAATAATATGAGAGAGTTATGGAATATATTTAAAAAAGGGATTATAGTAGAGAACCCAATTTTTGTTCTTGCACTTAGTCTTTGCCCAGCACTCGCGGTAACTAGTAGCGCTATAAATTCCCTAACTATGGGACTCGCTGTAATGTTTGTTATTACTGCAAATAATATTATTGTATCTATTACTAGAAAAGTAGTAAATCCTAAAGTTCGTGTACCGGTGTATATTACGTCAATTGCAACAATTGTTACTGTAGTACAGTTGGTATTACAGGCATATTTGCCTGTACTTTATAAGGCTTTAGGTATATATTTAGCATTAATTGTTGTATTTGCAATTATTTTGGCTAGAGCAGAAGTTTTTGCTTCAAAGAATAAAGTGACCCCATCACTTTTCGATGGATTAGGAATGGGATGTGGTTTTGCACTTGCACTTGTATCTATCGGGATAATTCGTGAACTTCTTGGTACCGGAGCTATATTTGGAATAAAAGTTCTTGGTTCTTGGTATAATCCGGCGCTTATCATGATTTTACCAGCAGGGGCATTTATACTGATCGGTTACATGGTTGCTGGGTTTAAGATGTGGACTGACCACATGGAAAAAGTTAAACTTGAGAGAGGTGAATTATAATGGGTCACTATTTAACTCTACTTGCCAGTAACATAATTGTAAATAATTATGTTTTAACAAGATTTTTAGGGCTTTGCATTTTCTTTGGAGTTTCTAAGAGTTTAAATGCCTCTATCGGTATGGGAATGGCTGTAACTTCTGTTATGACCCTAAGTTCCATGCTAGCATGGGTAATATACCATTTTGTATTGACACCTTTTCATTTAACATTTTTAACAACAGCAGTCTTTGTACTTTTGATTGCCAGTTTTGTGCAACTTTTAGAAATGATTATTAAAAAACATGCGCCTACTTTATATAATATGTGGGGTATTTATTTATTACTAATTGCTACTAATTGTGTTGTACTTGGTGTACCACTTTTAAATGTAGAGAATAATTATTCATTTTTAGAAAGTTCAGTATCTGCCGTCGGAGCTGGACTAGGGTTCGCTTTGGCAATTGTACTTATGGCGAGTTTAAGAGAAAAATTAAGATTAGCAGATGTCCCTAAACCACTTCAGGGGCTTGGTGTTGCGTTTATTTTAGCAGGAATGTTAGCTTTAGCATTCCTAGGATTCTCTGGAATGATATCAGTTTAGAGGGGAGATGAGAAATTAATATGAGTAATTTAGAAATTGCAATTGCAGTTTTAGTTGTAATGACATTAGTTGGACTAGCGTTTGGTTTAGTTTTGGCATTCGCCAATAAAAAATTCTTCATTGAAGTAAATCCATTGATTCATATTGTTGAAGATATATTGCCGAAGGGGCAATGTGGGGCCTGTGGGTATGCTGGGTGTATGGCATATGCTGAAGCTGTGGTTATAAATCCAGATGTAGCGTCAAATCTTTGTGTTCCAGGTAAAGCACCAGTTGCAAAATTGGTAGCAGATTTAACTGGTAAAGCAGCAGAAGAAGTGGAACCAAAAGTAGCTTTTGTAAAATGCGCTGGTAGCATAAGTAAAGCTATTAGGGCTTATGAGTATAAAGGTGTGCAAGACTGCGTTGCCGCTACATTATTACAGGGAGGACCAAAGGGATGTCAACATGGTTGCATTGGTTTTGGAACCTGTGTTAAAAAATGTCCTTTTGATGCAATGACAGTGAGCGATGAGGGACTGCCAATTGTTGATAATGAAAAGTGTACAGGTTGTGGGGTATGTAAAACAGTTTGTCCTAAAAAAGTTATTGAACTGGTTCCTATTGGAATTCATGTAGCTTTGAATTGTAATTCAAAAGATAAAGGGGTTATAACACGTAAACTTTGCACGGTTGGATGTATTGGGTGTGGACTTTGTGTTAAGACTTGTCCGCATAGTGCAATAAAACTAGAGAACAATTTAGCAGTAGTGGATCCAGAAATTTGTGTTTCAATGTGCACTGAAAACACTTGCTTATATAAATGCCCGACGGGTGCAATTAAAGATGCCATAGAAAAAATACCACAGAAAACCATAACGGAAAAGGTGGTTGAAAATAATACTCTTGCGAATTAGAATGGAACAAATTGTTTTTGGAGAAGAAGTTTTAAAACTAATAATTGTTTTGGAACTTTTTTCTCTTTAATATATAGGTAATTAACCTGAATTTAGTGTATTAGTAATTGTTAACATTTTAATAAAATGTTCATAATTTGTGTTATAATAAAAGTATAAATAAGTTTAGGGAGGCTCAATATGAATAAAACTAAACAACAAGAAATAATGCAAGAATTTGCTATACCATCTCCTCTTAAGGATGAGTCAAGTGAAAAATATGCAATTAGAATGATAGAAGAGATTATTACTTTTTTAAAAGAATATGCTAAGAGCACTGGCAAAAAAGGTTATGTTTGTCATTTGACCGGTGGTGTAGATAGTTTTGTTACAAGTATGCTTATTAAAAAATCAGGACTACAATTAATTAGCTTATCGCTTCCATTTGGAATTAAACCAGATATGGCTGATGTAGAGCTTGCAAAAAAAATTATAAAACCAGATGTTTTTAGGACCTATGATGTAATGGGACCTGTAATTGAATCAATTGAGCTTCTTCGTAATTTACCATCTTCAAAAGTAGATATAGGAAACACAAAATCTAGAATAAGAATGGCTGTAATATACAGAATATCTGAAGTTTATGATGTTTTAGTTGCTGGATTCTCAAATGCGGCCGAGCTAACGTTAGGAATGGTTACTAAGTATGGTGATGATGCAGCAGATGTAAAACCACTTGCTGGAATAACAAAAAGCATAATCTACAAAATGGCAAAAATATTTAATGCACCTCAGTCAATAATTGATAAAGTTTCTACCACGGGTATGTGGGATAATAGATCAAACCTTGAAGAAGTTACAGAACTAAATCATCAGGTTTGTATGTATTTAAGAGGAGAGGACATTGAAGAAAAATATGAAGAGAAAATATTGAAATTATATACAGTTTCTAAACATAAAAGACATTCACCAGTCTCTCCAAAAGATACTTGGTGGGTTAAATAAATTTATAAACGTAATAGATGCACCTAACCATTAGGTGCATCTATTTTTTTAGTTTTTATGGATATGAACTTTAAGAAGTGGGCAAAGTAATTGAAGTAATGAATGTGAGAGGTGATTAATATGGGTAAAATAACAGATTATTATGCAATGCCACATCCCCCTATAATAATTCCAGAGGTTGGACGTGGAGAGGAAAAAAAGATAAAAAACACATATGATTCCTGTGAAAGAATTGGACGAGAAATTTCAGAAATAAAACCAGACATAATAATACTAGTGACGCCACATGGCACTATGTTTTCAGATGCAATAGCGCTTTCTTTTGAAGGTTCTATTTCAGGTAATTTAAAGCAATTTGGGGCTCCAAAAGTTTCTATGAGCTTTGAAATTGATATGGATTTAACAAAAAAAATTATAGCTAAGTCTGATAAAAATAATATACAAACCGTAAAGGAAAATGGTAACTTCCTTAAAAAATATGATAGAGAATACGAATTAGATCATGGTAGTATGGTTCCACTGTACTTTATAAAAGATAAATATGATTCTTTTAAGCTTATTCATATTACTTATGGTGGGCTTACTCCGTTGCAATTATATAAATTTGGAAAACTCATCAAAGAGGTGGTAGAGGAAAGCAATAAAGATGCTGTGTTTATTGGTAGTGGTGATCTTTCTCATCGCCTTAAGGATGAAGGGCCATACGATTGTAACCCATACGGAGAAAAATTTGATAAGGAAATAATAAGGTTGCTAACAAGTGGTGATGTAGTAGGTGTATTTAATTTAAATACTGAAATGATAGAAAATGCTGGAGAATGTGCTTTGAGATCTTATTATATAATGCTTGGAGCGATGGATGGTAATGATATAAAGGGAGAACTTTTTTCCTATGAAGGAACCTTTGGAGTGGGATATGCAGTAATGAAGTTTAATCTTAGTAGCAGTGACAAAGATGTATTAAAAGAAATTATGGTGGATAAAAGAAAAAAATATAATAAAAGAGTAAAGAACGAGGATGTTTATGTTAGGCTGGCAAGGGAAAGTCTTACACATTACTTAATAGATGGAAGTCACATGGATGTACCAAGCTATGTAACGCAGGAAATGATAAATGATAAAAGAGGAGTTTTTGTATCTCTTAAAAAATTTGGAGCGCTTAGAGGGTGCATAGGTACTATTTTTCCAGTAACTTCGAGTATTGCAAAAGAAATAATGCGAAATGCTATTGAAGCTGGAGAAGGTGACCCAAGGTTTGGTAATGTATCAGAGGGAGAGCTTGAGGATATTGTCTTTTCCGTAGATGTTTTAACGCAGCCTATAGTTGCTTCAAAAGAAGAACTAAATCCTAAAAAATATGGTGTAGTTGTGCGAAGTGGAAGAAAAAGTGGACTTCTATTACCGGATCTTCCCGGTGTTAATACAATGGAGCAGCAGATAAGCATTGTGCTAAATAAAGCAATGATTTCTCCAAATGAAGATTATACCATAGAAAAATTTGAAGTTATTAGGCATAAGGGGCATGAAAATAAATGACAAGTCAAACCTCCGAGTATACTGACCTGTTATTTACTTGAATGTCCCGTAAAGGAGTTGTGAGCATGGATAAAGAATCTTTGTTTTATGAAAAACTAGTGGATAGAGTGAATTGCAAACTTTGCCCACATAACTGCCTTATTAAAGATGGAACACTTGGTAGGTGTAATGTACGGGTAAATAGAGAGGGGGTGCTTTACAGCGTAAATTATGGGGAAATAACTTCATTTGCACAAGACCCTATAGAAAAAAAACCTCTATATCATTTTAAACCAGGTAGCAAAATTCTTTCAGTGGGAAGTTTTGGATGTAATTTTAGCTGTGATTTTTGTCAAAACTACGCCATATCTCAAGGGAGAGCAAGCAGTGAATATATATCACCAGAAAAATTAGTGGAAATATGTAAAAGTCTTGAAGATAATATAGGGGTAGCATTTACATATAATGAACCTTCTATCTGGTACGAATATGTATACCATTCAGCAAGGTTATTAAAAGAAACCCTGAAAAATATAAATATAGTGCTCGTGACTAATGGATATATAAATGAAGAGCCTTTAAAAATGCTTCTTCCTTACGTGGATGCTATGAATATTGATTTAAAAGCATTTAATAACAAGTATTATAAAGACATATGTGGAGGTAGTGTTCCACCTGTACTTAAGACTATTAAGCTGGCATCAAAAGAGTGTCATGTTGAGATAACTACACTACTCGTAAGTGGTGAAAATGATTCTAGTGGGGAAATAGAGGGAATTTCAGGTTTTATAGGGTCATTAGATAAAGATATTCCACTTCACTTATCAAGATATTTTCCAAGATATAAGATGAAAAATTCCGCTACAAAGATTGAGGTAATGTTTGAAGATAGAGATATAGCAAAAAAACATCTTAATTATGTATATATGGGTAATGTAGCCAGTGTTGATAACTCAACATACTGCCCAAAGTGCAGTTATAAGTTTATAAAAAGAGAAGAAAATCATATTCAGGTTAATAGTAGTGATAATTCATGTCCAAAATGTGGTTATAAAATAAATATTATACTTTAAATATATTTCAATCAAACTATGTTATAATAGGGAAATGTAAGGTCATTTGTATAAAAATGATCATTGTTAATGTTTTCACACAATATATATAATGTGTGGTATAATAAACTTATAAATAAGCTTAAGGAGGCTGGATATGAATAAAGTTAAACAACAAGAAATAATGAATGAATTTGGTATACCTACTCCTCTTGAAAATGAGTCAGATGAAAAGTATGCAATAAGAATGATAGAGGAAATTACTACTTTCTTAAAAGAGTATGCTAAGCGCTCCGGTAAAAAAGGTTATGTATGTCATCTTGCAGGTGGAGTAGATAGTTTTGTTACGAGTATGCTTATAAAAAAATCGGGGCTTGAGCTAATTAGTTTATATCTTCCCTTTGGAGTTAAAGAAGACAGGGCTGACGTTGAACTTGCAGTACGTATTATAAAACCAGATGTATTTAGAACCTATGATATAACGGGTCCTGTAAATGAATCACTTGACCTTCTTCGTAATTTACCTACTTCAAAAGTAGGCGTAGGAAATACAAAATCTAGAATAAGAATGACTGTGATATATAGATTAGCGGAAGTTTATGATGTTTTAGTTGCTGGTTATTCTAATGTTACCAAATTAACTCTAGGAATGGTTACTAAGCATGGTGATGATGCAGCAGACGTAAAACCACTTGCAGGAATAACTAAAAGCATAATTTACGAAATGGCAAAAATATTTAATGCACCCAAATGTATAATGGAAAAAGTTTCTACTACTGGTATGTGGGACAATAAGTCCAACCTAGATGAGGTAACAGAATTAAATCATCAGGTTTGTATGTATCTAAGAGGTGAGGAAATCGAATCATTATATGAAGATAAAATATTAAAGTTGTACACAGTTTCTAAACACAAAAGACATTCGGCAGTTTCTCCAAAAGATACATGGTGGCTTGAATAAATTTGTAAAGAATAGATGCACCTAATGGTTAGGTGCATCTATTCTTTTAAAGTTTTTTGCTTTAGATGATTTATTTTACTCTTAGGACAAACACATGAGGCGTAAGCCTACCACTTTCAATTTTTATCTCTTGAATTAATTCAAGCTGCTCATTATCCATTAGAACTTCTCTAAATAATTGTTTTTCTATTGTATAAACAAATGCCATTCCGGTTGATTTTACAAGACTAGGAATTTTATTTACAAAATCATTATATAAGTCAGCGTACTTATTATGGGTTGCTGACTTATTGTCAAAAGGCATATTTGTTATCAGCTCATCAAAAGGATCATAAGGCATAAATTCTAATATATCTTCAGCTATAAGTTCTATGTTTAAATTAGCTAATTTAGAATTTGTTGTTGCAGCTATTATAGCTGTTCTAAATATATCAATGCCAGTTAAAGACTCAAACTGTTCTAATTTAGATCTTTCAACAAGCATTGTCCCAGCTCCACAAAATGGATCTATAACGGTAGAATTAGGTTTTAACCATTTTTCTATAGATTTTATTACAATAGCAGCAGTTACTGGATTTATTGATGTAGCTAAATCATTTTTTCTATAATCAAATCTATTATCCACAAAGGAATATAACTTGATAAATACACTACAGAGATTATTTTTTTCAACTATTCTAATTTCGACTTCGTAGGAAGAAGGGCTATTTCTTAAGTTTCCAGAGGAAAGAGCGTCTAATTCTCTAGATAAATTTTTTACAAACTCTGAGCGTTCTCTATTGGAATCCATAGTTCTAAATTCAACTCTGTATCCAAAAGGAGTATTAGTATCATTATCGTGACACTGATTTAAAAAATCTACTACATTTGAATTTATTATTGAATCAGAAATTATCTTATAATCGAATGGTAAATTTTCGCATTCAGCAAAAGGATATAAAAGTTCATAAAATGTCCTGCAAGTGTAAATCTTATCTAAATCATTCTCGTTGATGAGTATACCATCATCTACAAGTCTACCATCAATTAATTTTTCTTCAAGCTCCGCTAAAGTAAGCTGATACTGATAATTCATAACCGTGAGTAGCATAGGTACAGGACTTTTAAATCCAATAAACTCATGACGCGGAGTGGGAGATAATTTATCTATAGCCCTAGTTAGTGCAAGTTTTTCTTCATTGATATGTTTATTAGTAGTCACAAGTGAATTATTGTCTTTGGAAGCTTTTTCGTTTGTTATCACATCCTCAAACATCTTCTTTAACTTTTCTGCATCATTTATAGTGCCACAGTTACCTATTGCAAGTACATATGAATAACGTACAAATAGTTTCTCCTCAGAGTCATAGGCATTATATAAAGATTCTAAATAAGCAGGGTCTCCAAGTTCTCCAATAACTCCACATACATTTTTTCGTACCTTTGGATCGGAATGCTTAAGAAGAGCACTGAGATTTTCCTTTGAATTGCCAATAGTTCTTTTGAACATTCCTTTGGGCTTTTCTTTTTTTAGGATATCCCTCATAACAGAAAGTAACGTTCTTGGATTATCCTCAGTTATTATTTTAGACCATAACGTGGGAATAGCATTGTTATAATCTAGAGATAGTTTATTTATTATAGCAGATCTCTGTTTATCATCTGAAGTTTTTAGACTTTCTATGAGCGCTGTTACTGCACTATTCATTTCTATCATTTGTTTCACCTCGTATGTTTAAATTTAGTAACTATAATTATATCATATATCTATTTTTCTAACAAAGAAAGTGTTATGATTACCATTATAAACAACAAAAATAATTTTTTGTTTGAGTTATCATAAATCATAGTATAATATTATTATAAGGCAATACATTAAAAATAATAAATAAGAAAAACGGAGGATTTTATTATGAATGAAACCTTAAAAAACATAAGAAACAGAAGAAGCACAAGAGCATTTTTACCAGAGCAACTTAATGCCGCACATGTGACGGACATAATTGATGCAGGAATTTATGCACCAAGTGCTAGCAATAAGCAACCGTGGCATTTTACAATAATACAAAGAAAAGATATTATAGATAGGTTAAGTGTAGCTTTTAAAGAAATTGCAAAAAAATCTGATAATGAATATATTAGAAGATTTGCGGATAATGAAAAATTTCATGTATTTTACAATGCGCCAACTGTAGTATTAGTATCAGGAGACAAAAGTAACGAGTCTTCGTCAGTTGATTGCGCAGTAGCAGTAGAAAATATGCTAATAGCTGCAGAATCATTAGAAATTGGTTGTTGTTGGATTGGTCTTATTGCATATTTATTAAATAGTGAGGAAGGTATAGAATTTGTTAAAGAGCTTGAAATACCAGAAGGATATAAACAAATGCATGCATTTTGCCTTGGATATAAAAAGATAGAGGTAACTAATGCACCAGCAAGAAGGGAAAATAACGTAAATTATATAAAATAATTATATAGAATGTAAATTTAAAATACAGCAGAAGGAATTAGTTCTGCTGTATTTTAAATTTAGAAGAGCAATAGGAGCTAAAATGTTGTTTTATAAAATAAGTATTTACAAACATATAAAAATAATATATAATAAAGAAGTTGTCTAACATGCTTCATTAGCTCAGCTGGTTAGAGTACCTGACTCTTAATCAGGGTGTCCAGGGTTCGATTCCCTGATGGAGCACCATAAAAAAACATCAAGATCTTATGATCTTGATGTTTTTTTTATAGACTAATACAAGTATATTGACATATAATATAAGAAAACAAAACAAGTTTACAAGGGGGTAGAGGTTATGATTCCGTACACACTATTAATTATAGCAGGGATTATTGTAGTTGTAGTAATTTTATTTGTTTATGGCATAGGGTCCACAAGCATCGGAACAGACGAAGTAGGTATTGTTGAAAAGTGGTGGAGTTCAGGTGGCTCAGTGCCAGCTGATGGTCTTATAGCACTTAAAGGAGAAGCGGGCTATCAACCAGAAGTACTAAGGGCTGGTGTTCATTTCAAAACACCTTTTAAGTACAAAGTTAAGAAGGTAAGGCTCGTAACTATACCACAAGGTCAAATAGCTTATGTATTTTCAAGGTCTGGAGAAAGTTTAGGTGATGGTCAAACTTTAGGTAAGGTTATACCACAAAGTAAGTCATTCCAAGATGTTGTAGCATTTTTGAATAATGGTGGGCAAAAGGGGCCACAAAGGCAGATTCTTCGTGAGGGAACTTACGCATTTAACTTAGCACAATTTATTATAATTACAAAAGATAGAGTACATTCAATATTTACTTCAAAAGATGAAACTGCGCAAATAGAAACAATGCGAAGTGATTTAGCTAAGGATAGTGGATTTAATCCTGTAATTATATCAAGCTCAAAAGTTTCTGAGAAATATACTCAGCAGGATGAAGGTAGTGAAGTGGAAGTTGTTTATAATAAAATATTAAACAAGCAAGTTAGCCGTGATACTATAGGGATTGTAACTATTAATGAGGGGCCAACACCTGACAATGGAGCAATAATAGCACCTATTGTTGGTGATGGTATAAATAATGATTTCTATCACAATAACTTCCAAGAGCCAGAGAAATTTTTAGCTGCAGATGGTAGAAAAGGTAAGCAGATGCAAGTACTTACTGATGGAGTTTATTTCATCAATAGAATGTTTGCAAGTGTAGACATAGTACCTAAAAGTATAATAGATATTGGATATGTAGGGGTTGTGGTAAGTTATTTTGGTGATAAGGGTGAAGATGTATCAGGCACGGGATACTCTCATGGAGAACTTGTAGAACAAGGGAAAAAGGGTATTTGGAGAGATTCAATGATGCCAGGAAAGTATGCATTTAATACTTATGCTGGTAAAGTTGTGCCAGTTCCAACCACCAATGTCATACTTAAGTGGATAAGTGGTCAGACTGGAGTGCATAAATTAGATGATAACTTAAAAGAAATCAGTTTAATAACAAAGGATGCTTTTGAGCCAAATTTACCATTAACAGTAGTCTTTAACATTGATTATAGAAAAGCATCATCTGTTATACAAAGGTTTGGGGATATTAAAATGCTTATTGAACAATCTCTTGATCCAATGATAGCTGGTTACTTTAAGAATATTGGGCAAACTAAAACACTTATAGAATTAGTTCAAGATAGAAGTCAAATTCAACAACAGGCAGCAGATGAAATGACGGGTAAATTTAAATTATATGATTTAGAGCTTCAAGAAGTACTAATTGGAACACCGGCTGCGTCTTCCAGTGATACAAGAATTGAAAAAATTCTTGCTCAACTTAGAGATAGACAAGTAGCTATGGAAGAAATTAAGACAAATGAAGCAAAGCAAAAATCTGCTGAAAAGCAAAGAGAATTAAATGAAGCCCAAGCAAAAGCGATGGCACAGTCTGCCCTAACCCAGTCAAGTATTGATATAGAGGTAGCTGATAATAAAGGTAAATCTGAACTAAGACTTGCTGAGCAGTTAGCATTAAAAACGCAGAAACTTTCAGAAGCTGACAAATACAAAAGAACTCAAGAAGCAGATGCAGAGAGGTATACAAGAGAGGCCCAAGCTGCAGCGCAGGCAAAGACTATTGAATTAACAGCCAGTGCCAATGCAAAGCAAGTAGAACTTCAGGCAAGTGCGGAAGCATTCAAACTTGAAACAGTAGGTAAAGCAACAGCACTGAATATTAAAGCAGTTGCGGACGCTACAGCTGAGCAAGAAACAAAGGTTGGAATAGCAAAGGGAACTGCGGCAAGAGCTTTAGTTGAGGCATATGGCGGTCCAGATCTACAAGTTAGGCAAAGCGTTATGATAGCATTTGCAGATGCGTTAAAGATAAGTAAGTCTCCACTTGTTCCACAAACAATAATAATGGGTGGTGCTGATGGGAAAACACCGAATGCAATGGAAGGTATAATGAGCATGGTACTTGCAAATATGGCAAGTGAAAAAGGTGGAGTAGCACCAAAATGTATGGATAATATAAATGTTAAAGAGGTAATAAAACCATAAAGAAACTAATATAAAATGTAAAAAGACTATCAGAATAATTATTATTCTGATAGTCTTTTTATTTAGAATTAGCTTATTTATCTTCTATAATTTTTTTTTTTGCTCATTTAGCTCTTTTTTCGTTTATTGTAATGCTTCGTACATAATAATGCGATGTATAATAATATCAGAAGAGTATATATTTTAACATAAAATGCATGAAAATACACTAAAAAAATTAAAGAAAAAAAATATTTATAACATATGTACCGATATTTGGCTATAAAATATAAACATAATAATAATTATAATAATTATTATTGTAATATCGAGAAAATTATTGTAAAATACAACTAAGATAATAATTTAACAATGTATCGAGGAGGAAGAATAATGAGTACGGAAATTAATTTTAGTGACTTAGATAATATATTAAAGAATCATGAGTTTAAATCAAGTAATATTATTGCAATACTACAAGATACGCAAGAAATATATAGGTATTTGCCTAAGGGGGTATTCGCATATTTTTCAGAAAAGCTTGGAATGAGCAGGGCGAAGATATATAGTGTAGCAACCTTTTATGATAATTTTTCTCTACAACCAAAAGGAGCATATGTTATAAAGATATGTGATGGGACAGCCTGTCATGTAAGAAAATCAATCCCTATACTAGATAAATTGCGATCAGAATTAGGACTTTCAGAAACAAAGATTACAACTGATGATTTGGTGTTTACAGTGGAAACGGTTTCTTGCCTAGGTGCCTGTGGGCTTGCACCTGCTATAACTGTTAATGAGAAAGTATATGGTGCTATGACTCCAGAAAAAGCAATGGAACTTTTAAGTACACTTAAGGAGGGAAAATAATATGCTTCTTAATAGAAATGATTTAATAAATATTAGAAATGAGTATAAGGTTAGTCTTGAAAACCAAAGTAAAAAAATTCTCATATGTGCTGGTACTGGTTGTATTGCAGGTGGTGCATTGGAAATTTATGATGAGCTTGTAAAATTAATGAAGGATAAAGGAATACATTGTGAAATAGCTCTTGAAAAAGAACCACATGATGCATCTGTTGGAATTAAGAAGAGTGGTTGTCATGGATTTTGTGAAATGGGACCGCTTGTAAGAATTGAGCCTTGGGGATATCTATATATAAAAGTAAAAGCTGAAGATTGCGCTGAAATATTAGAAAAAACTATAATTGGTAATGAGTGCGTTGAAAGACTTGCATATACTAAAAATGGTGAAATATATAAAAAACAAGAGGAAATACCTTTTTATAAAAGCCAAACTAGACTTGCACTTGAACATTGTGGACATATTGATGCAGATTCTATAGAGGAATATATAGCTATAGGAGGATATACTGCACTTGAAAAAGTTTTATTTGATATGAGTTCTGATGATGTTATAAAACAAGTAGAGGAGTCAAATTTAAGAGGACGTGGAGGCGGTGGCTTTCCTACAGGGCGTAAATGGGCTCAGGTAAAAAGTCAGAAAACAGAAGTGAAATATATTGTGTGCAATGGTGACGAAGGTGACCCTGGTGCATTTATGGACAGAAGTGTAATGGAGGGCGATCCACATAGAGTACTTGAAGGAATGATTATTGCAGCTGTTGCTTGTGGATCTAAGGAAGGATATATTTATGTGAGAGCCGAATATCCTCTTGCTGTAAGCAGACTTAGAAATGCTATTATTCAAGCGAAAAAATACGGAATTTTAGGTGAGAACATTCTTGGGACAAACTTTAGTTTCAATATTAAAATAAATAAAGGTGCAGGTGCCTTTGTATGTGGTGAGGGAAGTGCTCTTACAGCATCGATTGAAGGAAAAAGAGGCATGCCAAGAGTAAAACCACCAAGAACAGTAGAACAAGGACTTTTTGCTAAACCAACAGTTCTTAATAATGTTGAAACATTTGCTAATGTACCTTCAATTATTATTAATGGGGCAGAGTGGTATAAATCTATTGGACCGGAGAATAGTCCGGGGACAAAAGCTTTTGCACTAACTGGAAATATTGAAAATACAGGACTTATTGAGGTGCCAATGGGTTCAACTTTAAGAGAGATAATATTCGATATAGGTGGAGGCATAAGAGGCGGCAAAAAATTTAAGGCTGTGCAAATAGGCGGTCCGTCAGGCGGATGTCTTATAACATCAGATCTTGATTTAAAACTAGATTTTGATTCTCTAAAAAAAGTAGGAGCAATGATAGGCTCTGGTGGTCTTGTAGTTATGGATGAAGATACTTGCATGGTTGAGGTTGCAAAATTTTTCATGACGTTTACACAAAATGAATCTTGTGGTAAGTGCGTTCCTTGTCGAGAGGGTACTAAGAGAATGCTTGAGATTCTTGAACGAATTGTTGCAGGTAAGGGAGTTATTGAAGATATAGATATGTTACTTGAACTTGCAGATACTATAACTCAAACAGCTTTATGTGGTCTTGGAAAAACAGCTGCATCACCAGTTGTTAGTACTATTAAAAATTTCCGAGATGAGTATGAAAATCATATAATTAATAAGAAATGTGCATCAAAAACATGTAGAAAGCTTAAGACAATATATATTGATAAGGAACTTTGCAAAGGATGCTCAAAGTGTTCAAGAATTTGCCCAGTTAGTGCAATTTCAGGCAAAATTAAGTCAACATATACAATCGATCAAGATAAGTGCATTAAGTGTGGTGCATGTCTTGAATCATGTGTGTTTAAAGCTATAAAGGAGGATTAAGATTATGAATGGACAGTTTATGCTTATAGATGATATTCCTGTTGAGATAAATGGAGAGAAAAATATTCTTGAACTAGTAAGAAAAGCTGGTATTGATTTACCAACATTATGTTATTATTCGGAACTTTCAGTTTATGGAGCTTGTCGTATGTGCATGGTAGAAAATAATAGGGGAGGAATGGAAGCTGCCTGTTCTACTCCACCAAAGGCTGGTATGGAGATATATACAAATACACCAAAGCTTCGTAAGTATAGAAAAATGATTCTTGAGTTATTATTAGCAGACCACTGTAGAGATTGTACTACTTGTGAAAAAAATCGTAGTTGCAGATTGCAAGAGCTTGCTGAGCGTTTTGGAATAAAAAAAGTAAGATTTAACAATACTTCGCCTGTTCCGGAAATTGATGATTCCTCTGTATGTATAGTACGTGATAAAAGTAAATGTATTTTATGCGGTGATTGTGTAAGGATGTGTGAAGAAGTACAAAATGTTGGAGTTATTGATTTCATTCATCGTGGTTCAAAAATGACTGTAGGAACTGCTTTTGATGAACCGTTAGCGGACTCGAATTGTGTTGGTTGTGGACAGTGTGCGGCTGTATGTCCTACTGGAGCTCTTATAGTGAAAGATGATACTGATAGGCTTTGGAAAGATATTAGCGATAAGGATGCATTGGTTGTGGTTCAGATTGCACCAGCAGTACGGGTGGGAATTAGTCAGGAACTTGGGATAGAAAATGACGATCATATAATGGGCAGAATAGTGAGTTCACTTAGGAAAATGGGTGTTGATGAGATATTTGATACTTCTACTGGAGCAGATCTTACAGTACTCGAGGAGACGAATGAATTTGTTTCAAGACTTGAAAAAGGTGGGAAATTACCATTGTTTACATCATGTTGCCCTGCTTGGGTAAATTATGTTGAAAACACTTATCCAAGTTTAATAGAAAATGTTTCTACTTGTAGATCTCCTATGCAAATGTTTGCGTCCGTATTAAAGGAACATCATAAGGACTCTAGTAAGAGACTTGTATCTGTGGCAATTATGCCTTGTTCAGCGAAAAAGTATGAAGCACAAAGAGATGAATTTAAAGTGAATGGTGTTGATAATGTAGATTATGTAATAACAACACAAGAGCTTATCAAAATGATAAAAGAATCAGGAATTGTATTCTCAGAGATAGAGCCTGAGGCAGTTGATATGCCATTTGGTTTTAGTAGTGGAGCTGCTGTTATATTTGGAGTAACAGGTGGCGTTACTGAGGCTGTAATACGTAAAGTAATGGAGGATAAATCAAATTCTGCATTACGTGCTCTTGCTTTTAACGGCGTTAGAGGTATGGAGGGAGTTAAGGAAGCTAATATCACTGTAGGAGAGAGTGTTATAAAAATAGCAGTGGTAAGTGGACTTAAAAATGCAGATGTACTTGTGAAAAAAATACAATCCGGCGAAGCTCAGTATGATTTCGTTGAAGTTATGGCATGTCCAGGCGGATGTGTTGGTGGTGCAGGACAACCATTTATAAAAACTGTGGGTAAATTAAATCGTGGTAATTTATTATATGAAGCGGATAGAATGAGTAGCATAAGACGCTCACAAGAAAATCCATTAATGGAATCCTTGTATTCAGGCTTGTTAAAAGATAAATCCCACGAATTATTACATGTGAATTATAAAAAACAAAAATAATTTATATAATAAACCTAGGGTTAAATTAGTGCTCAATAACAAATAATAAATCCATCAGAAAACTAATTAGTTTTCTGATGGATTTATTTTAATAATAGCTTAATATTCATCAAATTATAGAGACTTTTAAGTGCAAATAATTTAAATTCATCGTCTAATATCTAACCTATAAAGTTTTGCAAACAGAGAAAAGCCTTAATATCTATCTTTTCATTAGAATTAATTAAAACTCTAGCGTCTTCCTTTGATAATAACATAATCTCAATATCTTCATCTGGTTCTAAAAAATCCTTTGATATTTTGCCGCTGCAAGTACAATAAACTAAAGCTACAGATTCATCTGTCATACCTGTTGAGATGTATGCCTTTGATTTGGTCTTATTATAATCAATCTCAATTAAATCAAGTCCTGTTTCTTCCTTTAGTTCACGGCCAACAGTAGTTTTAAAATCCTCTCCAGGGTCTACAAGCCCAGCAGGAATTTCATAGACATAATCATTAAGAGGAACCCTAAATTGCTTTATAACAACCAATTTATTTTCATCTGTATGGGTAGCTACTATTATAACAGCGTCTATACTGCCCTCTGATCCATTAAAATATATATTTTTTAATGTATCTAAATCTTTTCTAGAAGCGATGGTCCAATTTTTAATTTTTCCGTTTTTATTAATATACTCTGCATTATAAAGTTTTAAATACTTTGTATCTGCTAGTGTTTTAATGTTTTTTACACTCATATTCTCATCTCCAATTATACTGAATTTTTTGATAATAAACTTAATACAATTAATCTTTAAAAAATGGCATTTTCATTCATTATATATAAAGTAATAATAGCACTTTGAGAGAATAAAAACAAATAAAGGGAGAGGCATAATTCGTGCAATAATAATATTGATATAAAAATTTTGGAGCTACTGTTCTTTTCTTTATAAAAAAAGAAATATGTTGAAAAGTTGATAGGAATATATGTAATAACAGTGAAAATGTTTATATATTGGATTTGATAATTAATAGAAAATACAATAAAGATTTGTTACAATGTTAATAATACATATTATTTTTTAAATGTGCACTTACTGTTTGTGAAGGGGGAAGAAAATGTTTTACTTTGTAAAAGACATAGAAGAGAATGTGATGAATGTGAATTGTCTACATGAAGTTCCATTTTTAGAAGAAGCCATATATAACATGTCCTTAGAAAAAATGATAAAAGAATACGAAAATATAAAAAAGTGGTTTTTTTTTAATAAAATGGCTAATAATTTTCGGATTAAAGGTGTCGCGGGAAAAGAGTTGGAGTTTCTTATCATAGAGAATATTCCATATGACGATATGGACTATACTCATGACGTACTCCATAATAGAATTAGACAAAAAATGGGATCCGAATTTGAAAAGTATGAATACAATTTAAAATTAAAATTAAGTAGGACATGCTCTAGAATTTTATTCCGCACTAAGATTAATTCTATTTTAGAAGAATGGAGCTAATCTAAAATAGTTCTAAATCGTTTTATAAAACAAATAAGAAAATTAAATACCATTTCTTTCAATATGTAATTAAAATTATTTTTTTTTTGTAGCTTATGATAAAATTATATGAGATAATATATACATAGAAAAAAATATATATAAAATGGGTGATAATCATGGCATTATCTACAAATATAGTTAGTAATGCATTATTAAAGCAATATGCATTACTAATAAAGAATAACAATACGGTTTCTGATAAAAGTACAAATGATGCTTATAATCAACAATTAATGCAGGAATCCGCTTTTCAAACAATGCTTATTCAAATGATGGATAGCTCAGGTAATTCAATGATGGCAGAACTTATGTCTACTGCTTTATCAAATCAAAATTCTTTTAATTTAGACGATTCATTGGGTGCTATTAGTAATTTCAATTCAACTATAAGAGGCGCGGCACAATCATTAGTAGGTAGCTCCAGTGAAGACGTAACTACTAAAGTTAGTGGATTAGGATATACATCTGCTAAATATGAATCTAATCTTAATCCGGGTACAATAAGTAATACATCAGGAGATTATGGTGGCAAGTCTTATGGAGCATGGCAGTTTTCTTCTAAAACAGGTTCTTTAGATTCATTTATAAGCTCACTTAGTATAAAAAATAATAATTTTTACTTGAAATTGTCACAAGCGAAAGCCAAGGATGGTAATAAATTCGGTGCGAATTTTGATGCAGCATGGACTAATATTGCTTTAGCTAACAAAGATAAATTTTTGAAATTGCAACAGGATTCAATAAAAGAAAATTATTATGATGCGGCAGCTTTAGCTTTAAAATCAAAATATGGGTTTGATATAAGTAAAAAAAGTGGAGCTTTAAAAGAAAGTTTATTGTCTACAGTTGTTCAACATGGTGTAGGAGGAGCTTTATCTGTGTTTTCCAAACTGAATTTAAAAAATAGTGACGGCAATATTATTAATGACTTATATAATGAACGTCAAAAGGTTAATCTCTATTTTAGAGATAGTTCAGCGGAGATAAAACAAAGTGTATACAATAGATTTACAAGAGAAAAGCAAGATATGCTTAATATGTTTAAGGGAGAATATGTTTAATTAAAATTAAGCAAAAAACAAATTATAAAACAAGTTGAAAAGTCCAGTAGAAATTTTATTCTACTGGACTTTTTTTATTTTTTTAATACTGTCTAATATAAAAAGAAGAATAACTTTTAAAGGACAATAAACATTTTTTTTGTTAATAAAATAGATTATATACTAATTAATGGCTTGAATATAAAAATAGAAATAAAACATACTATTTATAACAGAAAAAATAGTAATATTTAAAAAATTCATATTAAAGGGGGAAAAAATGAAGAGGATTACTAAAATAACATCCGTATTTTTGATATTTTGGTTATTGTTTAATAATTTTAGTAACGTCACATATTGTGCACAAATTGCACAAGCTAAACAAATGCAATTAAGCAATTCTCAAACTAACATAAGTTTAAATAAAAGCTTAAAAATAGGAAGTAATATATCTGGATTTAGGTTAGAGTCTAAAGAATGGATTGCAGATATACATTCAACTGCATTGATATTTAAGCATATAAAAAGTGGGGCTAAGCTTATTTATCTACAGAATGAGGATGAAAACAAGGTGTTCTCCATAAATTTTAGAACTCCAGTATATGATAACACAGGTGTTAATCACATTATTGAACATTCTGTTTTATGTGGTTCAAAGAAATATCCAGTTAAGGATCCATTTTTAATTATGACTAAGCAATCATTAAGTACATTTTTAAATGCATTTACAGGTCCAGACTTTACAATGTATCCGGTGGCAAGTAAAAATGACAAGGATTTTGACAATTTGATGAGTGTGTATTTAGACGCAGTATTTTATGCGAATATATCCAAAGATCCTAAAATACTTAAACAAGAAGGTTGGCATTATGAGGTTAATAACAAAACGGGAGATTTATTTTATAATGGTATAGTATATAATGAAATGAAGGGAAATAATTCTTCGCCAGAAGTAATTTTATCAAATACTATTAATCAATCTCTTTTTAAAGATAATTCCTACAATTTTGACTCTGGAGGTAATCCAGATAATATACCTGATTTAACCTATGATAAATTTATCGAAACTTATAAAAAATATTATGTCCCATCAAATAGTTGCATATATCTGTATGGAAAATTGGATATAAAACATACATTGGAATTTATGAATGATAATTATTTAAGTAAACTTAAAAAAACTAAAGTGGATAGTAAAATAAAATTACAGAATAAATATGAGAAAAAAGTTGAAAAAACTGCATTGTATCCAGTATCTATTAATGCAGACACAGCAAATATGACTTACTTATCATCTAATTACGTTATTGATAAGGTAGCAGACGTGGAGAATGTTTTAGGTTTTCAAATTTTGCAAGAAATCCTATTGAATACAAAATCTTCACCACTAAGAAAAGCTCTAGTAGATAGAGGTATTGGAGCAAATATTTATGCAAGGTTTAATCAGTCAACTAAGCAACCAACTTTCAGTATAATTGCGACAAATGCAAATGAGTTAGAAAAATATAAATTTAAAAATCTTGTGGATGAGTCCTTAGCGCAAGTAGTAAAAGAAGGGTTTGATAAAGAACTAGTAAATTCAGTTTTCACTGCTGTAGAATTAAGTTTGCGAACTCAAAATTCAGATGCTGATAGGGGAATGAATTATATGTCGTCTTCTATGAATTGCTGGAATTATGATATAAATCCTACAGAATATTTAGAGATTACTCCGTCACTTAATAAAATAAAATCTAAACTAGATCATAGATATTTTGAGAAACTAGTACAAAAATATTTAATAGACAATAAGCATAATTCATTAGTTGTATTAAACCCATCCAGTGGTTTAAATGAGGCGAAAGAGAAAAAGTTAAAAAGCAAACTTGCAAATTATAAAAAATCTTTATCAGTAAAAGAGCTTACCACAATCAAAAAAGATGAACAAGACCTAAAAAAGTGGCAGGGTGAATTGGATTCAAAGGAAAATATATTAAAAGTACCAACACTTACTCGAAAGGATATAAATTTAAAAGCCGAAATAATTCCAACAATAGAAAAGGCGGAAGGGGATATAAAAGTATTATGTCATCCTATATTTACTAATGGAATTACTTATTTTAATTTGTATTTTGACAGTTCAAAGGTCCCGCAAAATAAAGTATTATATTTAAAACTGCTTGCTAATGTTTTAGGAGATGTGAGGACACAGAAATATAATATTATGCAGCTATCAAATCAAATGATGAGGTATACTGGTGGAATCAGTTTTAATTCGACGATATTTAATGATAATGCTGATAGCAATAAATATGCTCCTAAAATGAGTGTGTCTGTAAATTCTCTTAATAGTACATTGCCAAAGTCACTAGAACTAATAGAGGAAATAATGAATCATAGTGTATTTGATGATAAAAAGCGAATGAAAGGTTTAATTAAAAATTTACGAGTTAATTATGAGTCTATGTTTGTGAATAAAGGAAATACTCTTGCAGTAAATCGTACCTTATCTTATTTGTCGGATAGTGGTAAGTATAGGGATATGGATTATTTACCTTATTATAATTTCATTTGTGACTTAGATGATAACTTTAATGTTAAGTACAATGAAGTGGTAAAAAATTTAAATTGTGTCCGGGATATTGTATTTAACAAAGAGGGATTAGTTGTAAGTTACACTGGTAATCAAAAGGATTATGATGATTTTGCTTTTGGTCTTAATAAATTTACGGGCAAAATTAATAATAAAAAATTCCCTATGCAAAAATACAAATTTGATTTTTCAAATAAGAATGAAGCTTTTGTGATTCCGTCTCAAGTACAATATGTGGTTAAGGCTGGAAGTTTTATAAAAGCAGGGTGTAGCTATAATGGAAGTATGAAGGTCCTTGAGAATATTTTAAATAGTGATTATTTATGGCCGGAACTTAGAGTAAAAGGTGGTGCCTATGGTGCTTCTGTGAGTTTTACAAAAGGGGAAGTTATATTTTACTCCTACCGTGATCCAAATTTAAAGGAGACATTGAATACATTTAATGGAGTTGTGAAATTTTTAAGAAATTTTAAAGCAAGTGAAAAAGAAATGACTAACTATATAATAGGAACAATAGGAAGTATGGATTATTTAATGAATCCATATGCCAAAGGTATAATAGGTGACAATATGTATTTCACGAAAACCACTCAAAATGACATTCAAAAGCTTCGTAATGAAGTATTATCAACTAAGGCTAGTGACATAAGAAACTTCGCTGATGTCTTAGATAACCTTCTAAAACAAAATTTACACTGCGTTGTTGGTAGCGAAACAAAAGTAAATGAACACAAAGATTTATTTGAGAAAATAATAGTTCCAATCAAAAAAACAAAATAAGAGTATTCTAAAAATAAATGATATAATTTGAATTTTAGGGTAGTTATTAGCAGGAATGCTCGAATAATCCATTAAGAAAGAACATAAGGCGTGAGTTTTATGTTCTTTTCGAATTTATGCTATAATTAGAAGATTATAAAATTAATTAAACTAGGGAGAAAATATGTTAAAAGAAGATATGTTATTACAAATACTAAATGAGGGAACAAGTGGTAAAAATCATGCTAGTGGACAAAGGGTTCTTAGTAATGATTTGGTTTCTTCAATAGATATTACAAATGAAGATAAATTAATCTGTATAGACGGTAATGTAATTTCAGAGAAACTATTTAATGAGTATCACACAAAAATAGAGATGGATGCGGGTCAGAAAACTATCTTTTCTACATTCTGTAGCTGCTCTGATTTTGAAAATAATGAGTTCAAAAAAGAAAATTATTGCTGTAAACATTTAGTGGCCACCTTTTATAAAGCGTTAGAGGATTTAGCTAAGCACCCTCTTTTAAGTGAAGATGATGTTATAAGCTCAGGTATATTTAAAGATAATAGAAATGTACTATCTATGCTTTTAGGGGATGAAAAGCATAAGGATGAGATTAAAATAGAGGTGTATATAAATAAAAATCAGTGGAGTAACAGTCTTACAGCTGAATTTAAAATAGGCTTAAGCTCTATGTCTTCAAGTAACCTTTATATTTTAAAGGATATAAATCACTTTTTATTAGCGTGTTACAATAAATTTCCTATAAATTACAGTAAAAATTTTGCTTTTAATATTGATAATCAGAAATTAAACACAAAGGATAAAAGGCTTATTGATTTTATAGAAATGTTAAAGAGTATGGAGCAGGCCCCAAGGCATGTTAATAGAGCTCAAGAACGCTTTGTTGAGGGTAAATACATAAATATTCCTAAATATCTAATTAGAGAATTTTTTGAAATCATAACTAAGCATAGAGTCTATTTAAACGAAGGATTTTTTTATAGACCTGTGGATACAGAAATTTTATTTGAGGCCCCAGCAATAGATTTTGATTTGAAAATAATAAAGGATAATTATGTGCTTAAATCTGAAAATGGAATGCCTTTATCTTTAGGATCTAAGAATGATATTTTCTTGTATGGTAGCACGGTGTATCTTCCAAATTATGATTTCTGTTATAAGATAAGCCCTTACCTTCAAGTTTTTAATGAGGCGAAGGTTGTAACTATGACAATCCTTGAGGAGGAGTCTATATTAAGAAAGTTGATTCCAGATCTTTTTGTTATATCGCCGAGTGTTGTGTTATCTAAGGCCATAAAAGACAAAATAATAATGGCTAAAAGCCAATTTAATTTTTACTTTAATCAACAGGGGAAGGACATTACTCTAACATTAAAGGTCAAGTATGGAACTTACGAATTTAACATATTTGAGGATTATACAGAAAAGATCATATATAGGGATTTAAAAAAAGAAACTCAGATTATCTTAGTTTTAAAAGCTTTTGGTTTTCAAGAAATCAAAAATAACTTCTATTTCGCAGTGGGAGAGGAGCAGATATTTAAATTCTTTAAAAGTGATATAAAAAAGTTACAAGAAATCGGAGAAGTATATTACTCTGAGAACTTTAAAGGTCTAAAATCTTTGGGAACTAAAGGTATTAGTGGGGATATTAAAAGTGGAAAATATAATTACTTTGAAATGGATTTTAAAATAGGAGACATTGAGCCTTGCGAAACCACAAATATACTAAGGGCATTTAGAAATAGTCTCAAATATTATAAGCTTAAAAATGGTGAGTATCTTGATTTGGAAGAATTAGAACTTAATAAATTCTTAAAATTAATTGATGTTATGGCACCAAATGGTATTGATAATAATCATATTAAGGTACTTAAGAATAAAGGAGTTTTCCTAGATAGTTATTTAGAAGATAATAACATTAGGTATATAAAAGGGAAAAAAGAACTAAAAGAAGTAAGGGATAAGATCAAGAATATTGAAAAATTAAGCTTCAAGGAACCAAATGACTTAAATGGAAAGCTGCGAGCGTATCAAAATATCGGATATAATTGGTTTAAAACTTTAGATTATTTAGGATTCGGTGGGATACTTGGGGACGAAATGGGCCTTGGTAAAACTATTCAAGCTATTACTTTTATATTATCAAAAAAAGGAAGTAAGACTCTAATTGTAGCACCTACATCACTAGTATACAACTGGACTAGCGAGCTAGAAAAGTTTGCACCTAACTTAAAAGTTGCTGCGGTTAATGGGAATCACAACATGCGAGATGAAATAATCCGTAATATAAAACAATATGATGTTCTTATTACCACTTATAACCTATTAAAACGGGATCTTAAGAGTTATGAAGTAATAGAGTTTAATCATTGTATATTAGATGAGGCTCAAAATATTAAAAATCCAAACTCACAAAATGCAATAGCTGTGAAGGAGATAAAGGCAGAAACAAAATTTGCCCTATCTGGCACACCAATAGAAAATTCTCTTATGGATTTATGGTCTATATTTGATTTTATAATGCCAGGATACCTATATGATGAAAAGATATTTAGTGTAAGATACCATAAAAAGCTTAAGACAAGTCCAGAGATTTTAGAGGATTTAAATAGGCTTATAAAACCTTTTATTTTAAGACGTAGAAAAAAGGAAGTTTTAAAGGAATTACCTGATAAAATAGAAAAGACACTAATGGTTAATTTAGATGATGAGCAAAAGAAAGTTTATAAAACCTATGCAAACCATGCAATGGAGCTTATTAAAAATAAGGTACGTAATGACGAATTTAAAAATAGTAAAATAGAGATACTCTCGTATATAACAAAGCTAAGACAATTATGCCTTGATCCTACTGTACTCATGAATGATTACAATGGTGGTAGCACAAAAATAGAAGCTTTAGTTGAATACCTACATAAGAGTATAGAGGAGCAGCATAGAGTACTTGTTTTCTCTCAATTTACAGCTGTTCTAAAGAATATACAAAAAAGACTTAAGGTAGAGGATATATCTTTTAGTTACTTGGATGGATCTGTACCATCTATTAAGAGAATGGATATGGTAAAAGACTTTAATCATGGGGGGAATTCTGTATTTTTAATAAGTTTAAAGGCCGGGGGCACAGGACTAAATTTAACTGCTGCAGATGTAGTAATTCACTTTGATCCTTGGTGGAACCCAGCAGTGGAAGAGCAAGCTACTGATAGAGCACATAGAATAGGGCAAAAGAATGTGGTAAATGTTATAAAAATCATAGCAAAGGGAACTATAGAGGAAAAAATACTATTACTTCAAGAAGAGAAAAAAAAGCTTATATCAGAACTTATGGGGGATGAGATGGCAAGTGGTGATGGGTTTGCAGCAATGAGCGAGGAAGAAATATTTGGATTGTTTCAAATGAAGGAATAAAAATTTGAATATGCGAGGTATTTCATGAACAATAAAATTAAGGATATTTTAATGATTATTAATTATATATTATTTACTGGAATTTTTTTAATAACTGCAATGTATAACGCAGGAAATCAATTATTAATTATTAGTTTAACTTTTATATTTTTAACATCTTACACTATTAGAGTGTTTTTTATATATGGTAGTGAAAATCATAAAAACCTAAGTTGTATTTTTTTAACAATAGATTTTATATTGATTTTTATACTTAACCTTTATGATAACTCTCATCTATCTTTATGCTTGTATTATTTTATTTTGGAAGATATTGTTATAAATTTAAAATTAACATACGGCATAATTGCTTCAATTTTTTCCTTTTTACTTTATTGCGTGAATTTAAGTATTACGGTGGATTTTGAATTTGCTATTATCACTATGAAAATCATTCTAAGTCTATCGATTTTCTGTATAATATATTTGATATTTTTCCTTGTAAGATATTTATTAAGGCAAGCAGAAATAATCGACGTTTCTCTAAAGGAAATAACTATAAAGAAATTAGAGAAAGACTGCATATATATGAATTTAAAGCAGGCATATGAAAAATTAGAGATGATTACTATTCTTAAAGAGAGAAATAAAATCGCACGGGAAATTCATGATACAGTGGGACATACCTTAACCACAGTATTAGTAGAAATAGAGGCTAGCAAAAGACTGATGATTGGGAATTTGGATTTATCACTAGAAAAACTTTGCCTTGCGCAAGGTCAAGTAAGGAAGGGCCTTAATGATATAAGGGGCTCAGTACGAGTGCTTGAAAAAGGTGATGAATTATTAGAATTTTACCCTTCTTTAGTTACGATAATTAAGGATACCCAGCTACATTCTGATGTGACAATAAAATCTGAAATAGATTATTCATTAGATTTAACTAAACAAGCACAAAAGATAATTATATCGTCGTTACTCGAGGGACTGACTAATGGAATTCGCCATGGCAGCAGTACTGCTTTTTTATTCAAGCTTTTAAGAAAAGAAAATAAAATATGTTTTTCTCTTGAAGACAATGGTAAAGGTTCCGGTACATTAAATTATGGCTTTGGACTTAGAGCTATGAGAGACAGGGTTTATGACTTAGAAGGAAGTTTTGATATTAATTCTGATGTGAACGAGGGGTTAGAATTACGCATTACGTTTCCATATTCTAAAGCATGCGTGCAATAATTTTATGATAATAAAATAATATTGAATGATTTATTTTTGGGGGAGGCTTTTATGGATAAAATAAGAGTGTTAATTGCAGATGATCAAACCCTTATGAGGGACGGGCTTAAGACAATACTAGAACTAGAGGAAAATATAGAGGTGGTAGCACTAGCAAAGGATGGGGTGGAGGCACTAAAATTATGCGCGGAAACCAAGCCTCAGGTGATACTAATGGATATAAGAATGCCTAATATGGACGGAGTACAATGTACTAAGTTAATTAAGGAAACTTTTCTTAATATAGTGATACTTATTCTTACCACCTTTGATGATGAAGAATATATTGTAAAAGCCTTAAGCAATGGAGCTAGCGGCTATATTCTGAAGGATATAGAGGGAGATGGACTTATAAAAGCTGTGAAGGATGCTTATAAAGGAGAATTCATATTGCCCTCTAAAATTGCAATAAAGCTTGCTGGTAAAATATCCAAAGATTACATTCAGGACTCTGGAAATACTGCTAAAAAGAATGAACCTAAATTGTTAAGTTCTTTTGGGCTTTCAGAAAAAGAAATTGAAATTGCAAAAATGCTAGCACAAGGATTTACGAATAAGCAAATAGCATCTTCAATATATATATCAGGTGGCACAGTAAAAAACTATGTAAGTAATCTATATAGTAAAATAGGTATTTCTGATAGGACATCAGCGGCAATATATATTAAGGATTTACTTAAGGAATAGATATACATTTAAAAAGTAACCGTGGTCACTTTATTTTGTGACCACGGTTACTTTTATATAACGCAAATAATTGGTATTATTCTATTAGAAGTAAATTATAAATTTTAAATTTTGAAAGGAGCTCGTACAATGAAACCTTTATCAGCTTTAAGCTATAGTAAAAACAACAAGAAGAAATTCATTGCTTCCACCATAACAATATTAGTTGCTGTTTCGTTTTTATATATTTTGCAGACCTTTGTAAAATCTCTATGGGTCTCAATGCAAGAGTTAAACGTAAATCCATATAAAACTTACATGACTGTAGAAAGTATTGAAAAAGACAAACCTATACCTGATGATATTTTTAATATCCTTAAAGATAACCTTAATGTAGAAAGTATAATCCCCTATATTTCATATAAAACGCTATATGTTATACCGGGCTCTAGCACTAAGGCTTCCATTTTAGGTATAAGAACTAAAGATATAAAATATGTTATGAAAAAAAATAAAATAACCCTGAAACAAGGAAGGTTGCCAATAGAGAATCACAAAGAAGTTGCACTAGATTATAGGATGTCAAAAAATAAAAAGGTAAAAATCGGCGATAAAATAGGGAATTCCATTGATAAAAATGATGGCTTAAATGGCGAGTATACAGTGGTAGGAATAGTTGAGGGGAACGCTTATTTATCGTTTATGCCATATAACACTACTACAACCACAGTAAATACCAATGATGCAATTATAGTAAAAAAGTCTTTATTAGTTTTTCCGAAGGACAATAAAATAAAAGAGGTAGATGAACTACTACTAAGCTTTCCTAAGAAAGAAGTTGCAGTTATGACTTTAAGTGAGATAACTAAACTTTTTAATGGGAGGGCATCCACTATGTATACATTAGACATGATTTGTATACTTGCAATTATAGTAATGGTTATTTCAGTTGGAAGTTCTAAATATGTACAGTTTTTTAGCAGAAAGCAGGAACTTGGGATTTTAAATGCCATGGGATATACAAAGGGAGAATTAATGAAAAAAGCATTTTTGGAGGTGATAATTGTAAATATGTTAGGATTTACTCTAGGGATAATTTTCGGATGGCTATTTTCTATTTTAATCAATGAAGGAGCATTTGGAGTTGTTGGAGGAGTCGCAGTATATTTTTCTTTAAAAGCTTTGTTAATGGCGCTATATGTACCACTATTTACAACCCTATTTACAACCCTATTTACATTTATACCTGTAAACAGAATGATAAATAATCTAGATCCTATAGTTATGATAGAAGGAATATAAAAAAGGAGTGAATTATTATGTTATTTAAAGTGGAAAATTTAAATTTAATATATGATATGGGAAAAGAGGATCAGACATATGCTTTAAGAAATATTAATCTTTCATTGGATGGAAACAGATTAATAGGTATAATGGGACCCTCTGGTAGTGGAAAAAGCTCCTTGCTATATTCATTAGCTGGGCTAAAAATACCATCATCAGGAACTATAAGCTATAAGGATGTGAAATTTAAGGACTTATCCGTTTCTAAAAATGCGGAGCTTAGGCGTAAAGATTTTGGATTCGTTTTCCAAAGACATTTTCTAATAGATTATATGAGTGTACTAGATAATGTGTTGACACCAATAAACGACAATAGCGCTAAAGCAAAAGAAAAAGCTTTGTGTTTATTAAAAAAACTTGGCATAGATCATTTAGCAAATAAAAAACCTCATCAACTTTCCGGTGGGCAAAGACAAAAAGCTGCTATTGCTAGAGCACTTATAAATGAGCCTAAAGTGATCTTTTGTGATGAGATTACTGCATCTTTAGACCATTCTAGTGCTAGGGAAGTTATGAAGTTACTTGACGCGTATAAAAATAATGCCTTAGTTATCGTTGTAACACATGATGCTTCTATACTAGAAAATGCAGATGATATAATTAATATATGGGACGGCGTTGTTACTTCAATTAAGAAAAGAGGAATTAATGATATAGAGAGGAAGGGATATAATGAATCCGCTATCAACCCTTAAGTATATTAAGAATAATGCTTCTAAAACATTGCCAATACTAATAGCTATGATGGTGAGTGTGCTCCTAATTTACATTTTTTCACTAGTGAGCAAAAGCACTACTGAGCTAACAGAGCTAACTGCTACTAATTTTTTTAGTAAATACACAATAGTATATAGCAATAATGAAAAGCCTATTCCAAAAGAGTATTTAGACAAAATAACTAATGATAATAATGTAGGTCATATTATCCCGTGTATTAGTAATTCTGGTTCTCTTCAGTATAGTAATGTTTTCGGTAGTATGAGCATTGATGTTTTGAAATTTTATGAAAAGGATATATCCCGAGTTATTTCTACCCTTAATGTTAAATTAATTGAAGGTATAATTCCCAGTTCAAACAAGAATGAAATCCTTATACCTAAGAAATATGCGCTGCAAAACAAAGTGAAAACAGGAGATTATATTGGCTCAGAGGTGTCCTCTACCTACGCAATAAAGGGGAAATTTAAAGTGTCAGGGATTACAGATGGCCCAGTAATGCTGGCTATAATTAGTGATAACAAGGATAATGCTTCTAGAAGTGCAGTAATAAAGCATTCTATGCTTTTTTCGGTTAAAGATGTATTTGATAAAAATTTAATTAATTATTTATCTGAAGACACACCTAAAAATGTTGTGATTATGGAGTATTACAGTATTTCAAAGCAAATAGATGAAATCCTTAATTCTATGAATGCATTATCATATATGCTAAATATGATAATAATTCTTGTATTATGTATATCACTAGGAAATTTGAATTACATTAATTTCGTTAATAGAAAATACGAATTTGGAGTGTTATTAGCTATAGGATATAAAAAATCTACCCTATATTTTAAACTTTGGAAGGAAAGCGTTACTGTATGCTTACTAGGATATATAGGTGGAATATTATTAAGTATGCTTTTAGCTTTTATTTTGAACTTAGCCGTACTTTATCCAGTTGGTAAATTCATTTCTTTGTGGAGTATTTCTGGTGCTGGAATGGCACTATTTATACCGATTTTTGTATCGTTCTTAAGTTTAATTGCGCCTGTTAAGGAACTTCGAAAAACTGACCCAATTGATGTAATTGGAGGGGTAATTTAAAAAAATTATTTATAATGAAATTAACTAATGCTCAAAATAAGCTGAGGTGGGACTATGGATATAAATAAAGAAATGCTCCCACCTCATGAGTGGGAGCATTTCTTTATTTAGACCCCTGTATTCATATCTTTTAATGCGTTATAATGGCATTTGTACCATTCATTTTGAGGCTCTATGTCAAACGCTTTTTCTGCAAAATATAAGGCATTTATGTTATTTCCCATAGTCATATAAACCTTTGATAATCCAAAATAGGCAACACTTTTGCTACTATCTACTTCAATAGCTTTACTATACATTTCTAGAGATTCCTTTTTATTGTGTAGTGAGAACAATGCTTTCGCTTTGCCACATAAAGCATCATAAAAATTAGGGTTTAGTTTTAGGCACTCATCAAAGCAGTTTAAAGCTTTTGTAAAATCGTTAAGTATTGATAAAAACTCTGCTTTTTTTAAATATGTGATTGTATTTTTGTTATCTGTTTCAAGAATTTTTTCACAATAGTAAATGCATTTATCAAAGTCACCAGTCAAATCGTTTATATCAACTAATTTCCAGTAACCTTTTGGATCAGCTGGAACTAGTTTTAGATATTTCTTTATGCATTCTTCGGCTTCAAAAGCTTCATATAGTTCTAAATGAGCTTGTGCTTTGACAAAATAAGCCTCAGCATATTCATTATTTAAGAAAATAGCTTTATTAAAATTTTTAAATGCTTTTTCAATTTTTCCATCATTAAAAAGTCCCTTGCCTCTTTCTATATATTCTTTAACTAGAGTTTCATCTCTCATTAAGTTAATATTACTTTTCATTAATATGCCCCTTTCACGTGAATCGCACATTAAAATTATTGACATAAAATAAAACTGTATACATGTGCCATATAATATTTTGATAGAATTTAAGACTAAATTAGGTTTTATTAATTTTGTTCATAATGTAATTGAAAACAATTACATTATACCCCTATTTTGGCTTGTTATACTTTTATTACGTGTGTTATACTGTGCTTGTTAAGCGATCTATCACATTAATTTTAAAAAAAATTATAGGGGGTATTTAAATGAAAATTAAAGCAATAATATTATCACTAGCTGTAGGTGCTACACTATTAGTAGGGTGTGGTGCTAAAGAAGCAACAAAAACAACAACAGCGCCAGTGGCAACAAAGGAACCCGCAAAAACTGATGCAGTAACAACAGCTTCGATAGTAACTGATCAAACTACAATTCAAAAAGCAGCAAGCAAAGAGGGGTCTTGGATTATATTAGCAACAAAAAATGTAACTTCTGATAAGGAAATCGTTTTAGAAGGATCATTTACAAAAGCTGATAAAAAAGATGCAACTAAAAAAGTTCCAGCAGGACGTAAATTAATACTTCTTACTCGTGATGATAAAAAGGTTACAACGGGTACTTTCACTTTAACAGCACCTAAATTAACAGTTAAAAGTGAAAATACTACAATGGAGGGTGGAACATTTGTAGGCGATGTATATGTTGAATCTAAAGGATTTGCTATTGAAGCCATTAAAATACAAGGAAATCTATATTTTGCAACAGAAGCACTTAAAACTGCATTTAAACCTGGTGAAGGCGGTTCTGTAACAGGAGTTACTGAAGTGAAAAAATAAAGTATATTGCCTATTTTAAAAATTAGGCAACCTATGCACAGGGAAAAGAATCAACTAATCCATTTTGGAATTTATGGATTAGTTGATTCTTTTTAATTGTGGGAATTAATTTATAAATTTTTATATGCTAAAATAATATGCTAATAATTGATTTTCTAATTGACGTTTTTTGAATAATTGTATATCATTATTTATGTGACTATAGTCACAGGAGGTTTTAATATGGGGATTCTAGTTTTATTAACGGTTATTTCACCTTATACAACAATTATACCAGCGTTATACATGACATATATGGTATTATTAAGAAAAGTAAATATATATATAAACCATTGGAATATAGGACTTTGTCTGCTTTTTATTTGGTCTTTAGTGGTAGGAGTTATAAATCATAGTATTATATCGACTGCTACATCTTTCGTTATACTTATGTACTTATGCATTAGTATTTATTTACAGGATTATTGTGAAAATGAAAATAAGGTAGAAAAAATATATAGTTATTTAGTTTATTTTTCAATGTTTTCAGCAATTTTTGGAATTATTGAAAAAATTATATATGTATATTTTGATTTTAATATTTGGGCGGAATTTTTAAAATTTACATCTCAGCCAGTAACTGACAATAGAATTTATAGCACATTTGGAAATCCTAACGTAGCAGGTAATTGGTTTGCCATAATGATTTTAGTAGGTCTTTATTTTTGTAGCACTACATCTAAAACTACAAAATTATTTTATCAAACATCAATATTTTTGTTTGTCATTGCATTATATTTAACAGGATCGCGTGGAGCTTTTATAGGTCTATTGTTCGGACTTTTTATATCTTATCTGCTTAAAGGTAGTAAAAAAGATATGTGGATCTTTATAACAATATTTATACTTACAGCCGCAGTTGCTTTTATGCCATCACAAGTTTTGCAAAACGTAACTGGCCATGATTTTGATGGCTCATTTGATAGTCGTATTGGAATATGGAATGGATGTTTGAAAATGGTAAAAGTAAAGCCTTTTACGGGGTGGGGTCTTATGGGGATTACTGAATATGGGGCGAAGTTCCTAAAGAGTTACTATTTTGCAACCATATACCATGGTCATAACATATGGATTACCTTTATGACAACACTCGGAGTTGTTGGGATTTCAATATATACGTACATAAAAATAAATATATTTAGAAATTTAAAGGTGCTTTATACGCAAAATTGTAGAATGGTTCCAATGCTGGCAGGTGTTCAAGCTGTTATAATTGGACATGGACTTGTTGATTTTACATTGATTGCACCGCAATCCGGGTTATTATTCATAGGGTGCTGTGCTATAATAAATGCTCTAGCAAAGCAAGAGAATAGTTCATTACTTAATGGATGCGTAAATCTTTCTAAACGTAAACAATTATCAAAAGTTAGTTCACCGAATTCAAATAAATTATTAGGATCATTAAATTTATTAGTTAAAAAATAGGGTTTAAAGAAAGAGTTTTATAAATATAAAATGTATTTGACAAAATCCTTTTTATTGTATCGAATGTCTGATATACTTAAATGGTTTGTATAAAAAGTAACAAAAATAATCTTAAAATAGAAAGGTAAGTAAAAAATGATAAAGTTTAAAAAATTAGGGCTTAACGATGATATTATAGATATGATTAAAATTCAAGGAATAACTGAGCCGACTGAAGTTCAAGAACAAAGTATTCCTTTAATAAAGGATGGTAGTGACGTTATAGCGGAGGCACAAACAGGTACTGGAAAAACACTTGCGTTTCTACTGCCAATGTTTGATAATATGTCAGCTGATATAAACACAATACAAGGGTTAATAGTGACACCTACAAGAGAGTTAGCACTTCAGATAACTGAGGAAGCAAAGAAAATTGCCTCATGTAAAAATTTAAATATCTTGGCAGCCTACGGTGGCAAAGATATAGGTGTACAACTAAAAAAATTAAAGGGAAATATTCATCTTATCGTTGCAACGCCAGGAAGATTATTAGACCATCTTAGCCGTGGAACAGTGAAGCTTGATAACCTTAGGACATTAGTGTTGGATGAGGCGGATCAAATGCTTCTCATGGGATTTAAGAACGATATTGAGGCTATCTTAGAAAAAACATCAAAAAAAAGGCAGACTTTATGCTTTTCAGCAACTATGAGCTCAGAGGTAAGAAAACTGGCTTACAAGTACATGAATGATCCTAAAGAAGTCATTATTAAAAAACAAGAAACAACACTTAAGAATATAAAACAATTTTTAATAGAAACTACAGATAGACGAAAACAAGAAGATTTATGTAAAGTAATGGACGAGGATAATCCCTTTATGGCCATTATTTTCTGTAGAACTAAAAGAAGAGTTGATGATCTTGAGGTGGCTCTTTATAAAAAAGGTTACAATTGCAAAAAACTGCATTCTGATATAACTCAATCAAAACGGGAAAAAATAATGAAAGAATTTAAGCATTGTGATATACAATATTTAATAGCCACAGATGTAGCATCTAGAGGGCTTGATATAAATGGAGTTACTCATGTTTATAATTATGATATACCTGAAAGCTCAGAAGCCTATATCCATCGCATTGGAAGAACTGGAAGAGCTGGTGAAGATGGATATACTTATTTATTTGCAGCACCAAAAGACAAATTTCTTTTAGACTGTATAGAAAAGAAAATCAAAGGTAAAATCCCTAGAAAGATTTTGTAGTGACTTATTAAATTTAACAAAAGGCAATAATGTAATAATAAAAAAACTTAAAGTTAATTTAGATAATCAACTTTAAGTTTTTTATTTATTTATATTAAGTTATAATTTTCAGTTTTATTATACGATTCTTACTGGTGTTTAGAATTATAAATTTTGTATCGTTATAGTTTATTGTTTCACCTGTCTTTGGAAGCCGGCCAAGTATTCCTGTGACGAAACCACCTATGGAATCAAAGTCATCTGACTCTATGTCCAGACCTATCATTTCATTAACCATATTTATTTTCGTATCGCCGTCAACAATATATTCATCCTCTTTAATAACTTCAATCTTATCTGTAGTATCATCGTATTCATCGTCTATCTCACCAACAATTTCTTCTACTAAATCCTCAATTGTAACAATTCCGGACGTACCACCATATTCATCCAGTAGAATTGCTATTGGCACTCGTTTTAAACGCATGTCTGCAAATAAATCAACGGTACTTTTAAACTCGTAGGTAAAGTATGGGACACGCATATGTTTCACTATATTAAATTCTTCTTTTCCATTTTCAAAAAAAATTAAATCTTTAATATATAAAACTCCAATAATATTATCAACAGTCTCTTCATAAATAGGAAGTCTTGAGAATTGTTCTTCCTTGAAGATTTTTATGAGTTCCTGATAGGTTGAGTTTGAATTTGCTACAATCATATCAGTTCTTGGAGTCATAACATCTTTTGCTTGTGAATCTCCAAATTCGAATACATTATAAATCATTTGCTTTTCTTCGCCTTCTAAAACCCCTTCTTCATGACTTACACTAACCATAGTTTTTAACTCTTCTTCAGTAATAAAGGGTCTCTTTTTACCAACTTCTCCCCCAAGCATTTTTATAAATGAATTTGTTATATAAATTAATACTACAATAAGTGGGTTTAAAATGAAGGTAAGTAGACTTATTGGCCTAACAACTTTTAAGGCAACTTTTTCGGAATTTTGGGCGGCTAATGATTTTGGTGTTATTTCCCCAAAAATTAATACAAGAATTGTCATTATAGCGGTTGCAATACCAACTCCAGAGTCACCTAAATATTTAATCGCTAGGGAAGTGGCGAGGGCTGAAGCACCAATATTTGCAACATTATTTCCTACCAAAATACCGCCTAAGAGTTTACTTGGGTTTTTAAGTAAATTATTTATTAGCTCAGCACCTTTAATTTCTGCATCCACCATATGTCTTAATCTGATTTTGCTTAAGGTCATTAAACTAGTCTCGGAGGCAGAGAAAAAGGCTGAAAATCCTAATAAAATCATTAAAGATATAATTTGCCATGTACCATCGGGGTCCATAATATATTTCACACTCCTTAAAATATAACCTAGAAAAATTATATCATAAAATGATAGCTAGTTAAATGAATTTGTCATTAGTGATCTAAATAAGTGTATAGAATTGTATTTAATATGATATTATATATTTAGGTATATAGCTTAAAATATAACTATAAATACAATTATTAAAGGAGTTAATTATGGTGAAAATTAAGTCACATAAGATAAAAATGGTTATTTTACTGCTAATAACTTTAATTACATTTATTGTAATAATCAAAGGAAGTAGCAAAATTAGTCATTCGCAAAAGAGTATACCTTTGGCTGTAAAAGGGGTATTAGACTTAAAAAATTGGGATTTTAAGAAGGATGGAATGATAAAACTTAATGGAGAATGGGAGTTTTACGATAATGAGTTACTTTTACCTCAGGATTTAAAAAAAATGCCTGAGAAAGGTATTAAGTATGATCAGCTTCCGGGTATTTTTGGCCAGCAGGGCTATTGCACATATAGATTGAAGCTACTTATGGATGATCAGGAAGAACTTTATTCAGTAAAGATAGATTTCATCCAAAATGCATATGAACTTTGGGCTGATAATAAATTAATTACCTCTGTTGGACATGTGGCCAAATCTAAAAATGAAATGATTCCACAAATAGTTCCATCTATAGGCTCCTTTTATGTAGAAAAGGGGGTAACCTATTTAGTTCTTAGAGTTAGTAATTCTTATAACAAAAATGGATATATAGATACATTAGTCTTAGGGGATTCAGAAGAGATTACAGCTTTGAGAGAGAAAAAGCTAGCGTTAAGCTTATTTATTTTCGGATGTACCATTATGGCAGCTATTTATAGTTTAGGAGTATTTATTAATCGACGTAAGGACAAGGCTCAATTATATTTTGCAATTATTTGCCTAATTATTGCCATTAGAACATTATTTATTGGCGAAGGTTTCTTGTTTTCACTATTCCCTAACTTTAACTACATTGTTTCAGGGAAAATAAAAATTTGGACCTTTTATGGATACATTCCCTTTATTATTTTATTTATAGAAAATTCTTACGAAAAAATCCTGTCACGTAAATTAGTTAAAACATCTAATTATTTGGCTTTGATATATGCCTTAATTGTAATTTTTGTTCCAGTTAAGTATTATTTATTATTTATAGCGCCTTTTGAAGTATTTGCACTAGCATCGATACTTTATATGATGTACGAAATTTCAGAAATATACATGAAGAGCGAACAAACAGACTATATAGTTGTTGTAGGATTGTTTGCCTTAGTTATTACAAGAATTAACGATATCTTATATGAATATAGTATAATAATTACTGATTCATTTGCACCACTTGGCATACTCATATTTATTATTGTTAATTATTATGTTTTAGCAAAGAGGCAAGCTGATGAGCTTGCAAGTGTTGAGAATAGTAGTGCTAAACTTAAATCTTTAAATGAATTAAAAGATGATTTTCTTGCTGTAACTTCTCATGAACTAAAAACTCCATTAAACGGAATTGTTGGATTAACTGAAGGAATAGTAAATAATAAATATGATGATTTAGATGTAGAGATTAGAGAGGATCTATTTTTGGTGAATTCTAGCGCAAAAAGATTATCTAATTTGGTTAATGATATGATGATTTTTTCTAAACTAAAAAACAATCAAATTGTGTTACATACGAAACCTGTAAATATAAGCAATGTGGTTGAAATGGTAATAAAATTTAGTCAAATATCTCTAAATAATAAAAATGTTTCATTTAAAAACACAATAGATAAAAATACTCCTTATGTATTTGGTGATGAAGATAGGATACAGCAAATTTTATATAATTTATTGAGTAATTCTATAAAATTCACACATGATGGAGAGATAATATTATCCTATGTGGTGAAAAATTCTTTTGTTGAGATTTGTGTTGCGGACACTGGAATAGGAATTCCAGAGCAGAAGCTTCACAAAATATTTAATAGATATGAGCAGGTAGATGGAATTCTAGAAAAGTATGGTGGAACTGGAGTAGGACTTTATGTAACTAAAGAACTTATTCAAATACAAGGTGGGACTATCAAGGTTTCGTCAGTTATGGGACAAGGAAGTAAATTTATTTTTACGCTACCTTTATGCACTGAGAAAGAGCTAAAGAGTAATCTTCATGAAAATCTTTATAATAAAGATAATGAAGAGACAGCAGAGATATTAGCTAAATATTCAAATGATCTAGAGCTAAAACCTAATGTAGTAAATGCATCTATGGAGCACGTTAGAAAAATTATTAATGATAATATAAATTCAAGTAGTAAAGATAAATATAAAATTTTAATAGTTGACGATGAGTATGTAAATCTTAAGGTATTAAAAAATTATCTCTCAGATAGTGCTTTTGAAGTTTTAGAAGCGTCTTCTGGTAGCGAGGCATTGCGTCTTATAGGGGAAAATCCAGATTTAGATTTAGTAATTCTTGATATGATGATGCCTGACATTTCAGGTAATAAAGTATGTGAGATTCTTCGAAAAAAACAATCTATTTTTGAACTTCCAGTGTTAATTATGACTGCGGATAACAACGTAGAGCATCTAGTTATGGCTTTTGAATGTGGTGCAAATGATTATTTAATCAAACCTTTTAATATGCATGAGCTACTCTGTAGAATAAACACTTTAATAACATTAAAGCATTCAGTAAAAAAGGCCTTATCCTTAGTACATGAGCTGGGGATAGCTAAAAACCAAGTCGAAGCTCTTAGTACTCAAAATGCCGAAGCTAGCAGGCGGGTTGAAGAACTTATGGCATATGATAAGGTGAAAACAGAATTTTTAGCTAATATGTCACATGAACTTAGAACTCCATTAAATGTAATTTGCAGTACAATACAATTATTAAAATCATTAGATGGATCAAAAAACTTGGGCAATGAAAAAATTAAATATTATATTAAAATAATGAATCAGAATTCTTTAAGGTTACTTAGACTTATAAACAATATAATAGACACAACTAAAATAGAGGCAGATTCCATAAGTCTTAACTTGAAGAATGGCGATATAGTCTACGTTGTAGAGGAAATATCGCAATCGGTGGCTGAGTATATAAAAAGTCATGGCATAACCCTCATATTTGATACAGATGTAGAGGAAAAAATAATTGCTTTTGATGAGGAAAAAATAGAAAGAATTATGTTGAATTTACTATCAAATGCGGTTAAATTCACAGAGGCAAATGGACGCATTTTAGTTAATATCTCTGATAAGGGAGACTTTATTGAAATATCTATAAAGGATACAGGCATAGGAATTCCAAAAGGTAAATTAGAATTTATTTTTGAACGTTTTGCGCAAATTGATAAATCTACATCAAGACATAATGAAGGCAGTGGAATAGGCCTAGCATTAGTAAAGTCTCTTGTAGAAATGCATGGGGGCGGAATTAGTGCACAGAGCGAAGAAAGAAAAGGAAGTGAATTCATTGTAAATTTGCCAGTTAGACTAGTTGATAGACAAGTGGAAGAAAATAATCTTAATAATAAAGAGGTATTTGAAACAGACTATAAACAAAATTTATCAATAGAATTTTCCGATATATATAAATAGGTTTTTGATTTTAAGAAAGTATCTCTTTGGGAACTATAGTCCAAAAAGGTATCTACTTGCAAAAAATGAATTAACAGTCTACTATAATAGATGAATATAGAAAGATGATTAAATTTATGGTATATCCTAAGGGGAAAGGTTGAGATTATGATTTTTAATAGACTTATGATTGAAGATAAGAATATATTTGACAAATTTATATATCCATATAAATTTTTAAGTTGTGAATATTCTTTTACAACTTTATATATATGGAGAGAAGCTTGTGATATTTGTTTTACTATTAATAAAGGTGCTTTAATAATAAAGAAAAAGGATTTTGAGGGAAAATACTATTTTATGCAACCTCTTGGATATAGCACGGAAAACCTTAAAGAAATAATTGATGCATTATTGGTTTATAAAACAGAAAACAATATGGACTATTTATTTAAAGATCTGGATGAGGAGTTCATGGAAGAAATAAGGGATATATATGAAGATGTCCGTGGCATCTGTATAAAAGAAGATAGAGATAATTTTGACTATTTATATGAAACTGAAAAACTTATAAAGCTTTCTGGTAAGAAGCTCCATGGGAAGAAAAATCATTATAATTCTTTTATAAAAAATTATAGTTATGAGGTTAAGGACATTAAAGAGGCGGAAGTAGTAAGGGATGTAATAGTAGCTGCAGAAAAATGGTATGAAGTTAATAAAAATGATTATATACTTAGTTGTGAATTACAGGGAATAAAAGATGTCCTGAAAAATATGGAAATTGTAAATACTAAGGGTATAGCTGTATATGTAGATGAAAAAATAGTAGCTTTTAGTTTAGGAGAAAAATTAAACGATGATTTGGCAGTAATTCACATAGAAAAAGCGGATGTGGGTTATAGTGGTGTTTACAGCTTTATTAACAAAACTTTTGTTGATAGGAATTTTAGTGATGTTAAGTTAATTAATAGGGAACAGGACCTCGGAATTGCAGGTCTAAGAAAATCTAAATTATCTTATCACCCTTTTAAATTAGAAAAAAAATATATATTTAGTTTTAGTAAAAGTTAGTTAGGTTATTTCAAATTAAGTTAAGGAAAAAAATTGAACTGAGGAAGGTGATACAATGAAAAATCTTTTGAGTGGAAAAGAAATAAAGCTTACTTCTATAAATGAAGAAGACATTTTGACACTTCAAAAATGGCACAATAATGTAGCCTTCATGCGTAATTATGATGTAGTAAGTGCAATTCCTAAAAATATGGAAGAGGTAAAAGGGGAACTTTGTGATGCACAAAAATCCAATACTGCGTATATTTTTGCTGTAAAAAAGTCTGGACAGCAACAAATTATTGGCATTACTGGATTTGAAGATATATCTTGGAATAATGGAACCGCTTTAATTTATATTGGAATCGGAGATGAAAAGTATAGGGGGTGTGGTTATGGAAAGCAGGCCCTTAAATTAACTATAGAGTTTGGGTTTGAGGAGCTGAATTTCCATAGAATTTATCTCACTGTGATTGAATACAATGAGCCAGCCATAAAGCTATATGAGAATTTAGGGTTTATTAGAGAAGGGGTATATAGAGAATTTATACATAGAGATGGAAAACGCTATGATATGTATCTATATGGAATATTGAGGCCTGAGTGGGATGATGCCCAAAAGGAAAAATAAATACAAAAAACACAGTAGAGTAAATATAAATCTACTGTGTTTTTATGTTTACTGCCTTTTAATTGAATTTTACTATATAGTTATACTAAAGGCCAAGCTATTTTAAATGTATTAAGAAAAAATTAATATTTTTATCTCCCCAGCCTAAATCCCAAGGCACGTGATACCTGTCGATAGTGTGGGAATTAACCAATGGATAACCATGAGAATCGAAGCCAGTTACTATAGCGAAATGGTCTATATCACTCCCTTTGGCATAGCATATAAGATCGCCAGTAGCTAGTTTTTCTAATGCACCACAGGGATAGCCAGGAAGAGGAGAAATTAATTCATTAAACGTTCCTTTTCCTAATATAGTTCCTCTACCACTAGAAATCAAATATTTTTTAAATGCATCTGCATTAACGAAAGCCGAACTTCCGTCTGAACCACTATATTTTCTGCAGGTACTGTACCAAATTTCATCAAAGTGTAGACAACCACCCTCTTTATCGCCAATTGATTGAGATACGAAGTTAGTACAATTCCCACCAATACCTGTATAGTTTGTATACTTTTTATTATATTTTGTTAAAGTCCCACTTGCCCATGGTATCCCACAGTATTTATCCGCATACTCAGTAGCCTTCATTCTATTATAATTACTTTTAGAAACAGTTTTAGGCTCAGGTAAGATTTTGGGGCAGACACCAATATTGTAAAAAATATCTTGATTAGTATTAAGTTTAAGATTTTTTAAATCGCCTGAATAGGATTTTAATGCATCTTCAAAACTATCTAAATACCAATCAGAATAAATTACCCATTTATCTTCTTTTTTTATTAATTCCATTGAGTGAGTTAAACCAAATCCAAAAGTATTTGAGGTAGGCAATGTATCATTTTTATAGACATACTCAAATTTGTAATATTCATCAACCAATAATTTAAGCCCTTTTGGGTTTTTTGTTATATTTCGGACTTTTGGAATAGATAAAACTTTTGTGGGTTTCATACCTCTCTTATTTGACCAATCATTAAAATAATTAAATCTTTTAACTTCATGTTCAAAGCTCCATTTTCCTAGTTTTTGGGAAGTATCATAATAAGTAGGGAGATTATTAAGATTGCCACTAATAAACATTGCACAGCGGTCATTATAAATATTTTCTAGGGTTTTTGTTATTTCATCTTTATTATTTGATAAGGAAGCTACGGTGCTAATGGCCACATCACTATTTATGAGAAAATTATCAAAACAATATGAATACGAACTAAGTAATAGAGCAAAAGATGTAATAATAGTTATAACATAAATTTTACAAACACGCTTTTTCATAAAATAATTTTTTTAAAAATAATTACATTATTATTTTTCACTTCAACAGACTTATTAGTCATAAGTATCCTCCTTCCGAATAAAAAAAACTGTATTAGATTAATACTGTACATAGTTTGCCCGCTTTAGTACAAAATATAAATGAAGATATTGGTCATCATACATATAATGGTAAGATTTGTTTTGAAAAAAGATATTATGTCGAAATATAAAGCAATTAATAATAATATCATTTTTATTGTGATAATATAGTATGGTTATAGGTTATGGGTATTATAATTGAAAATTTGTTTTCATAACCATAGTAAAACATTTTATTCAAAGAATTCAGGAGGGTATTTATGAGTAAAGTTAATAACACAAATAATTTAGGCAACATAGAGCTTAAGAGAGAGCTTGGTCTTGCAGCAGCAACTGCTATAGTTGTAGGTAATTGTATAGGGTCAGGTATTTTTACATCGGCGGCATCATTAGCTTCCGCATCCAATCCTATAACAGCTATATTTGCATGGGTAATTACGGCTATTGGGTCACTACTAATTGCGTTAAGTTTTGCAAACCTCGGAACAGCTATGCCAATAACAGGAGGACCTATTGTGTACACTAGAGCTGCTTTTGGTGATTTTGCAGGATTTTTAATTGCATGGACCTATTGGGTAGGTGCTTGGGTTGGAAATGCGGCTATTATAACTGCATTTATGCTTTATTTCACATACTTTTTCCCAAATGCAGCAACTCCAATGATGGCGTTCTTAATTACTTCAGGCGTATTATGGTTTTTTACCATTATTAATATTCTTGGCGTAAAAGGAGCGGGTTTAATTACAGTGATTACAACAGTACTAAAGGTGGGGGCTTTAGTAGTATTTGTTGTAATTGCAGCTATGCACTTTAATCCGGCAATGCTTGGTACTGTATCTAGTACTAAGGTTTCTGGAATGAGTACACTACCAGCAGCAATTGCAATTGCACTGTGGGCCTTCGTAGGAATTGAAAGTGCGACAGTACCTGCAGGAGAAATTAAAAATCCAAAAGTAAATATTAGAAAAAGTACAATATATGGTACTTTAATTTCAGCAGCTGTATATCTAATTGTTTCAATAGTTGCCATGGGTGTTCTAGACCAGGCTACTTTAGCTAATTCAAAAGCACCACTTGCTGATATTATTAATGCAGCAACTGGTGGAACTTGGGGTGGTAACTTTATAGCAATAGGTGCTATTATATCCACACTTGGTGCTACTGCGGGATGGATATTAACCACTGCTAGAAGTTCATATGGGGCGGCTAAGGATAAGTTATTCCCGCAAATATTCGCAAAAATACACCCTAAATATAAGACACCTGTTGCGTCGCTTGTAATAAGTGGTGTTGCAGCTAATATACTTCTTATATTAAACTATGTAGGTTCATTAAATGCAGCCTTTAACTTTATGTTATTACTTGCTACATTGGCATTTTTGCCTGCATATGCATTTTCAGCGGCAGCGGATATAGTACTTTTGAAAAAGCATTCACCGAATTTTAACATATGGAATTTCATTAAGAATTCATTTGTAGCATTGCTTGCTTTTGGATATACTATATATGCGATTTATGGAACAGGTGCAGAGGTTGTAATGTTTGGGTTTATACTAATGCTCGTAGGTATTCCAATTTATTTATATATGATGCTTCAAAATAATAAGGAAGACAAAAGGGTTGATAATTTAAGGAAGAAAATGTTGCACTAAAGGTTTATTGGTGATAAGTAATAAACAGTGATTAGAAAAACACCTTTGTAATTGATTAAATTACAAAGGTGTTTTTTTATTATATATAAGGAGTCAAAAACTAAGGAAGCCAAGAGTATTTTAGTATCACCTTCACCTCAAGTATTTCAAATGAGCTTAATTATTTATATAGATAGATAATAATATTGTATTGAATAGTCTATTAATAAAAGTGTATTATAATAGTTAAGGCATATTAAAAAAATTAGTGTTGTACTTGAGTTAATTTTTAAATAATGATTTTAAAATGGAATAATATAAGAAATTAATATAGATGAGGAGAAATTTATGAGAAGGATTGATAAGATATATAGCTATATGGTTGAACAATCTAAAGAACTCCTTTTAGAAGATATTAAGTCTGGGAGTGGTTTTAGTGCTGGGTCAATAGCAGAAGGCCTATCTATGATGAGGAACAATGTAAGTCTTGAGCTAAACAATTTACTTAGAGTAGATAGGATAATAAAGATAAAAGGCAGACCTGTACTATTTTTAGTTAGGGAAACTGTTGAAAGACTTTTAGAATATAAACTGCAGCCTGGACCACTTGAGATTAAAAGTTTTCATGAACTTATAGAAGATGATAAGAATGAAGAGGAAGAAAAAAATCCATTTGATAGTCTTATAGGGTATAAGACAGGTCTTCGAACTCACGTTGAGCAAGCTAAAGCAGCAGTTCTATACCCCCCTAATGGACTAAATACACTTATTGTAGGTCCTACAGGGGTGGGCAAGACTTTGTTTGCTAATATGATGTATAAATATGCGATGTATGTTAAGAGATTAGATGATAATGCTCCTTTTGTACTATTTAATTGTGCAGATTATTATAATAATCCTCAGCTCCTCTTATCACATATATTTGGTCATATTAAAGGTGCATTCACAGGAGCAGATTCAGAAAAGGAAGGCCTTGTAGCTAAGGCTAACGGAGGGATACTATTCCTTGACGAAATCCACAGGTTACCACCTGAAGGGCAGGAAATGATATTTTATTTCATAGATACCGGAAGCTATAACAAGCTGGGTGAAACAGAAAGAAACAGGAAAGCTACAGTACTTATTATTGGGGCAACCACAGAGAATCCCGCGTCATCACTTCTAAAGACATTTGTGAGAAGAATACCAATTGTTATAACTCTACCTTCTTTAGAAGAGAGACCTGCTAAGGATAAATTGGATATAGCCAAATTTCTTTTAGCGAATGAAGCACATAGGGTAAACAAACCAATAAAAGTAGATCCTGAAGCTGTAAAAGCGATTATAGGGAGTGCTTCTTATGGTAATATTGGGCAGATGAAATCTAATATACAATTAGTGTGTGCTACTGGATTTTTAAATAGCATAAACAATAAAGATTTTATTGAAATAGATTTTAAGTCTCTACCCCCTGATATAAAAAATGGTCTATTTTCTTTAAGTAGTAAAAAACCTGATATGGAGGGGCTAACTCAGTACCTTGGCAAGCAGATAGTGGTAATGCCGCAAGGGTATAAAGTTCTGATTGAGGAAGACTCCTCTGAACCAACCTTTAATTTATATAAAATAATTGAAGACAAGGCAGCGATTTTAAAAGATGAAGGCGCTGACGATGAGTATATAAAAAAATTTATAACAACTGATATTAATATACACCTTAAATCTTTTTATAAAAAGAGCAAAAATAGTGATCAGGACAGAGAGAAAATACTAAAGCTCGTAAATGAAGATACACTTCAATTTGCAGAAGAGGTTAGAGATCTTGTAGAATTAGAGCTTAAAAGGAAATTTAATGAAAGATTTCTATATGCATTTAGTCTTCACATAAGTGCATTCTTAAAAAGAGTAGAAAGTAGACATAGCCTTCAATACACTAATATAAAAAATACAATTAATGATAAACCACAGGAATTTAGTATATCACTTAAAATTAAAGATCTTATTGAGAAAAAATATAACATTATAGTACCTGATATGGAAGTGATTTATTTAACACTCCTCCTTAGTTCAGTGCAAGAGGAGCAAAACAATGAAAGAGTAGCGGTGATAGTGGCACTGCATGGCAGTAGTACTGCAAGTTCTATGGTTAACGTGGCAAGAAATCTCTTGGGAGAAGGTGTTGTAGAAGCTATAGATATGCCACTAGATGTTAGTCCACAGAGGGTACTAAGCGATATAATTGAAAAGGTAAATGAAATAGATATGGGACGTGGGGTACTCCTTCTTGTGGATATGGGTTCTCTAACAAGCTTTGATACTGTAATAACTGAAAAAACAGGTATAAGAGTTAAGACTGTTGATATGGCATCAACGCCACTGGTGCTCGAGGCAGTTAGAAAAGCCAATATGCTTGATATGGATTTAGATACTTTATATGATTCTTTAAAAGACTTTAAAGGTTATGGGCAATATAGTAAAGAGTCTAATAGTAAAGATTCTAAAAGCTTAGTGATTAAAAGAAGTGTAGCGATAATAACCATTTGCTATACTGGTGAGGGTACGGCAAAAAAACTTAAAGAATTAGTTCATAATATTGTAATTAACATAACGAGAGAGGAAATTATAATTATCCCTATAGGAATAATTAATATGAAATCAGAGCTTGAGAACTTATTGAATCAGTATAATATTTTAGCAACTGTGGGGGTTGTGGACCCAAAGATAAATGCACCATTTATAACAATAGAAGCCCTCATTGGCGGCAATGGTGAAAAACGTCTTATGAATATAATAAAGAAAAATGATATTCCTACAGATAAGAAAGAAGAAAATATAGTAGTTAAAGAGCTTTGTGAAGATAGCTTAAATGAATTTTTAACATTTTTAAATCCTCACAAGATTATTAGTGTATTAATGAGTTTTACAAGTGCATTAGAAAAAGAAATGGGCACAAAATTCACTAATTCTTTTAAAATTAAACTAATGCTCCATACAGGCTGTGCCTTGGAGAGAGTAGTTATTGGGGAACCACTTATGTATAGTGGTGATAGAAGTGCCATAAATTCTGAGGTTTTAAGATATGTTCAGGAAGCCGTTACAGGATTTAAAGATACACTTAATATTGACCTAAGTGAGGATGAAATATATTATATTTGCGAAATTTTTGCAGTGTAATGCATAGATTATGCATAAGTAATGCATAGTAATGCAGATTAATTTTTAAAAATTATACAATTCAAGATTACTGTATTAAAAATCAAAAATAGTGTATTAATAAAATTGAATTGTGAAATAATAATCTCGTAAGTTTCTTTATTCTAAAGGGCTGTCGGGATTATTGCGTTTTAATACACTATATTGGCATAGATTTTGCTATCTATTATATATATAAAGCGAAGTATTAAATACTTAAATTAGAGGGCTAATTAATGATAGCTATAGTATGAGGAGGAATTATAAAATGCTAATTTCATTAGCAAGAATTGATGACAGATTAATTCATGGTCAGGTTATTACATCTTGGTCAAAGGAAACAAAATGTGAGAGAATAATAGTTTGTAACGATGAAGTAGCAGCGGATACTATGAGGAAAACTTTACTTGAACAGGTAGCTCCACCAGGTATTAAATCAAATGTTGTAAGTATTGATAAGGCTATAAGAGTTCTTAATAATCCTAAATATGCAAACGTAATTGCATTGCTTTTATTTACTAATCCAACAGATGTACTTAGATTGGTAGAAGGTGGGATTGAATTAAAGACAGTTAATATAGGCGGGATGTCCTTCAAAGAAGGGAAAAAACAAGTAACGGGTGCTATTTCAGTAAATGATAAGGATATTGAATCATTTAAAAAACTAGATGAATTAGGAATAGAATTAGAAATAAGAAAAGTTGCAGGTGATTCAAAAATAAAATTCATGTCAAAACTATAAGATTCACTATATTAATTTAGGTTACAGGTTTTTTTAAACTTTTATATAAATTTTACTGTAACAAATAAAAAATAGGAGGTATAAAAGATGGTAGGAATTATTCTTGCTAGTCACGGAGAATTTGCTAAAGGCATCTTGCAATCTGGTACGATGATTTTCGGAGAACAAGAAAACGTGCAAGCTGTTACGTTGATGCCTAGTGAAGGCCCTGATGATGTTAAAGCAAAAATGAAAGACGCAATCGCATCCTTTGACAACCAAGATGAGGTTTTATTCTTAGTTGATCTTTGGGGCGGTACACCATTCAACCAAGCGAATAGTCTATTTGAAGAACACAAAGACAAATGGGCAATCGTAGCTGGTATGAATCTACCAATGGTGATTGAAGCTTTCGCTTCACGCTCTTCAATGGAATCCGCACAGGAAATTGCTGATTATATCTTAAAAACAGCTAAAGAAGGAGTTAAAGTTAAGCCAGAAAAATTAGAACCAACAGATAATGGTAAATCTTCGGAAGCGACAGCTAAAAAATCTAATGCAGGTGTACCTGGATCATTCGAATATGTTTTAGCTCGTATTGACTCTCGGCTGCTTCATGGACAAATAGCGACTGCTTGGACAAAAGCGGTGCTACCGACCCGGATTATTGTCGTATCAGATTCAGTAGCCAAAGATGAGCTTCGTAGGAAATTGATCACACAAGCTGCTCCTCCAGGTGTTAAAGCTCATGTTGTTCCAATTAATCAAATGATTAAACTTGCAAAAAATGATCAAGATTTTGGCGGACAACGTGCATTGCTTCTTTTTGAAAATCCACAAGATGTACTTCGCGTGGTAGAAGGTGGAGTACCACTTAAGACAATTAATATTGGATCTATGGCTCACTCTATAGGTAAAGTTCAACCAAACAAAGTACTTGCTTTCAATCAAGACGATATTGATACCTTCAGTAAGCTTAAAAAAGCTGGACTTACTTTTGATGTTCGTAAAGTTCCAAATGATTCAAAAGGAAATATGGACGAAATTCTTAAAAAAGCACAAGGAGAATTAAATAAACTAAAATAATCTAACTATTTAAATAAAAAAGGGGGATTAATAATCATGGATATAAATATTGTCCAAATGTTATTAGTCGTTATCGTAGCATTTCTAGCTGGTATGGAAGGTATCTTGGATCAATTTCAATTCCACCAACCAGTAATTGCTTGTACGTTAATCGGCTTAGTTACAGGTAACCTAGTACCATGCCTAATATTAGGTGGTACTCTTCAAATGATTGCTTTAGGTTGGGCAAACATAGGTGCTGCCGTAGCACCAGATGCAGCGCTTGCATCTGTAGCATCCGCAATTATTCTAGTTCTTGGTGGCCAAGGCACAGCAGGAGTTGGTTCAGCTATTGCTATTGCCGTTCCTCTAGCAGTTGCAGGCCTATTATTAACAATCTTTTGTCGTACGATAGCTACAATATTTGTACATTTTATGGATGCTGCTGCTAGAGAAGGAGATATCGCAAAAGTTGAAATGTGGCATATAATTGCTATTTGTATGCAGGGTGTACGTATTGCAATTCCAGCAGCTTTGATCTTAGCAATTGGTGCTGGTCCGATTAGTACAATACTTAAAGCTATGCCTATTTGGTTAACAGGTGGCCTGGCAATCGGTGGTGGAATGGTGGTAGCTGTTGGTTATGCAATGGTAATCAACATGATGGCTACAAAAGAAGTATGGCCATTCTTTGCAATTGGTTTTGTGTTAGCAACTATTTCACAAATTACACTTATCGGACTAGGTACAATCGGTGTATGTGTGGCTCTTATTTACTTAAAGCTTACGAAACAAGGTGGCTCAGGTAATGGTGGAAGCTCAAATACTGGTGATCCATTAGGCGATATTATTGACACTTACTAAGAAGGAGGAGAACACAAAAATGGCAAATAAATTAAAATTAACAAAAAAAGATCGTATTTCTGTTTGGTTCCGTTCATTTTTCCTTCAAGGTTCTTGGAACTACGAAAGAATGCAAAACGGTGGTTGGACATACGCATTGATTCCCGCAATTAAAAGATTATATAAGACTAAAGAAGAACGCGGAGCAGCACTTAAACGTCACTTGGAGTTTTTTAACACTCATCCATATGTAGCTTCACCGGTCATTGGTGTAACATTAGCCTTAGAGGAAGACCGTGCAAATGGTCTACCAATCGATGACGTAACTATTCAAGGTGTTAAAGTTGGTATGATGGGACCTTTAGCTGGCGTTGGTGATCCAGTTTTCTGGTTTACTGTTAGGCCAATTTTAGGGGCATTAGCTGGCTCTCTTGCTATGGCTGGTAACATCCTTGGACCAATTATCTTTTTCTTTGCTTGGAATATCATTCGTATGGGATTTATGTGGTATACACAAGAGTTCGGTTACAAAGCAGGCTCTCGTATTACCGATGATGTATCAGGTAATTTACTACAAGATGTTACAAAAGGAGCATCCATCCTTGGCATGTTCATTTTGGGATCATTAGTTAACAGATGGGTAACTGTTGTATTTACACCAGTAGTATCAACCGTTAAGTTAGCTAAGGGTGCCTTCATTGTTTGGGACAAACTTCCTGCTGGAGCGAAAGGTATTAAAGAAGCACTGCTACAACAAGGAAGTGGTTTGTCATTAACTTCTGATAAGGTTACAACACTTCAAAATAACTTGGATTCTTTGATTCCTGGAATTGCAGGGTTAGGATTGACATTGCTTTGCATGTGGTTGCTTAAGAAGAAAGTATCTCCAATTACAATTATTTTTGGGCTGTTCGCAGTGGGGATTGTTTTCCACTTAATCGGTTTAATGTAATATTTTTTACTGAACCTGGGCTTTTGGCCTGGGTTTTTTTATTACTTTCTATGTTAATATTGCAGCGACCCAGGAGATTATTTGATTTTATGTCTAGTAAAACTGTTTTTGACGGTTGTGCTTTGCGGAACTTGATTATTTCGTCTTCAGAATGTATATTATATACTATAGTCAACAATGATTTATTAATTAATAGAAACAAATGTGTGGATAAATAGAAAAGAGGTAGAGCGTATGGTTCAATCACTCAATACAAAGGTGGATCTAGTAATTAATGCAATAGCTTTAACAGGCTTTACAGAATATGGGAAAATTATGATCGGCGACAAAGGTTTTGAGTTTTATAATTCTCGTGATTCTCGAAAATTCATTCAAATTCCTTGGGAAGAGGTTGACTATGTCATTGCGTCCGTATTGCTAAAAGGAAAGTGGATTCCACGATATGCGATCAAAACGAAGAAAAATGTTACCTATATTTTTTCTTCTAAAGAACCAAAAAAAGTACTTCGTGCCATTCGAAAATATGTTGAGCCAAATCATATGGTTAATTCGTTAAGTTTTTTTGATGTTGTAAAGCGAGCAGTGCAATCGAGATTTAAGAAGAGTTGATCAGCTAAAGGACTTATCATGTGTATAAATAAGTTAAAATAATAATATTGATAAATGGGGATCGGAATTCATTCTGGTTCCCATTTTTCGTGTAAACAATAATAAACAATTATTAAAGAGAGAATAATTTGTACATATATGCGTTTCTTTATGTATTAATGATAGAATGGTAAATGTATTGTATATAAAAAATGAATTTTTATTAAATATAGATGTTTATCATTACATTAAGGGAAGTGGTATAAAGGATGGAATCTAAAAAAAGAAGTATAGTAATTGCATTAATGGTGGCAATGTTTCTTGCAGCTGTAGAGGGTACAGTTGTAACTACTGCCATACCTACCATTGTTAAAGAATTAAATGGATTTGAGCTAATAAGTTGGGTTTTCTCTGCTTATTTATTGACGACAGCTATTTCTACACCAATATATGGAAAGCTATCTGATTTGTATGGAAGAAAGAACATACTTTCTATTGGAATAGTAATTTTTTTATTGGGGAGCTGCCTTTGCGGGTTATCACAAAATATGTATCAGCTTATAGCTTTTCGCTCAGTTCAGGGAATAGGAGCAGGAGCAATATTTACGCTTACATACACCATAGTAGGTGACATTTTTACTGTAGAGGAGCGGCCGAAGGTTCAAGGATGGCTAAGTACAGTATGGGGAATAGCAAGTTTAGCAGGGCCTTTTTTAGGCGGATTTTTAATAGATAATCTTTCATGGAATTGGATTTTTTTTATAAACCTACCTTTTGGAATAATATCTATAATACTTATACAAAAGAACCTAATTGAAACTTTTGATAGGGAAAAGCATAAGATTGATTACCTAGGTACAGTATTATTTTCCTTAGCAATTATAACGTTTTTACTAGGAAGTCTGCCTGGTGAAAAAAGTAATATTATAATAACTCTGCCAGTTACAATTGGTATATTACTATTATTTTATTATGTGGAAAAGAGAGCAGAGGAACCGATTATACCCTTTGATATTTTTACAAGGAATAGTAATATTGTAAATGCTATAAGTTTTTTAGTTTCAGGAATTTTAATAGGAATAGATGTTTATTTACCTTTATACATACAAAACATTTTAGGATTTGGAGCAACGATTTCTGGAGTATCTATGGCACCTATGTCTATTTCTTGGCTTTTATCTTCAATTGCTTTGTCTAAAGCTATTCCTAAATATGGTGAAAAAATAGTGATTGGTATATCTACCTTGATTTTGCTTATCAGCTGTGCATTTTTATCTACTTTGAGTATTAAATCTCCATTAGTATTAGTTATAATTTATGGCTTTATCATGGGATTTGGTTTTGGAGGAGCTTTTACTACATTAACAATAGTGGTACAAGAGTCTGTTGGATATAATAAAAGAGGGGCAGCAACTGCTGCAAATTCCCTAGTGCGAACACTAGGACAAACTATAGCAGTAAGTATTTTTGGTACAATACTAAATATGAATATAGTTAAATATTTTAATAATGTAGGGGTAAAAGGCATCGAGCCATGTAATTTATATTCGAAGTCAACTTTGAGTAGTGGAGTAAGTTTGGAGCAGATAAAGTTATCTTTAATTTCGGGGCTTCATGAAGTATTTACGGTATTTATCATAATAGCTCTAGTATCTCTTGCACTATCCTTCATATTTGATTCAAGATTAAAAAAAGGTCTTCGTGAATAATATATTATTCACGAAAACCTTTAACGACATTTCAGAAGGAAAGTCTCCCTCTTCTATAAGTGGGAGTTTAAATCTCCTTCTGAAGTCGTTAATATTGCAGCACAGCAGGTGATGATTTAAAGTGTCTTATTATAGTTATTTAATTTGTTTGTTTTTAAGTTGTTTATTCATAAAATCTTCAAGTAGAGTTTTTATTAAGGCTATAACAGGAACTCCAAGTAACATTCCCATAATTCCAAATAGCCCTCCACCGATGACAATTCCGAGGATTATAAGTAGAGGACTAATTCCCACCTTATCGCCAATGATTTTTGGTGATATGAACCATCCATCGATATTACTTAAGGTTGTAATAAATAGGATTATCTCTACAGACTTTATAGGATTAAAGAATATAGTTATTACAACGGCAGGAATCATTCCTATAATGTTTCCAAAGTATGGAATCATGTTTGTTACTGATATTATTAAACTAAAAGGCAACGCATAAGGAATTTTTAATATTACAAATCCAATAAAAGTGATAATACCAAAAATAATAGAGTCTATCATTTTTCCGAAAAAATATTTTTCAAAAGTAATATTAACTATTTTAAAAAAATTAATTATTTTAATAGAAGTTGATTCACTTAAAATCGAATAAATAAATTTTTTAAGAGTGAAAATAATAGATTCTTTGTCTAATAATAAATAAATTGATATTACAATTCCAGACATTAATTTCATAAAGAAAGAACTTAAACCCATTAAATTATTAATTATAATTTGTAAACCTGGGGTAAAATATGTGGATATATCTTTATTAAAAGTTTTAAGGTAACTATTTAAATAGGAGGTAACATCATATCTGTTTAATAGTTCATTTTTAGAGATGTAATCAGTAGACCAAGTATAGGCTTTATCTGCAAATTGAGGCATATTATTAAATAAATCAACGGCATTTTTAATAACATTAGGAGTTACTAAAATTATTACTAAAAGTATTATACCTATTAATAATGTATAAATTATGCTTATACTATAAATTCTTTTCATTTTTGTTTCCTTTTCAATGTATACCATAAGTGGATTAAGTAGATAAGCAATAACAAAACCCCATATAAAGTAAATAAGCAGTGAAAAAATTTTGCGAAATATTGAACCTATATTTTCAATGTTATTTATTAGCCTATAAAGTAGAAAAGTTATTATTATCATAGGAATAAGTTCTATGTATGGTATTTTTTTATATTTAATCAATGTAATTCCTCCAATCAATTGTTATATATACATTATAGCATTATTAAAACACTTTATTAATATTCATACTTGATAAATTTAATTTTAATTCATTGTGATAGTAACTATTTTTTTGCCTCGAGGGCCTATAGAGTATTGCAATAATTTCTAACATAATTTGCAAATATTCATAAAAAATACTTTTAGGCAATGGGCCATATTAAGATATATGTATAGGTAGAGTACAAGAAGCGTACTAGAAGCGTTGTGGACAACTTCTGTTTGCTAATATGTTCTATAATGTGCTATAATGAATTTATGTTTTAATTACTAATGTTATCTTTTAAGTAGTGATGCTGGTTTTTTTATTTATTTGTATAAATAATAGATATAATATTGAAATTTAACAAATGTATTTACAAAGACATATAAGACAGCAGGGTAGTTTATGGTGTCTTTTGATGTTTGCAATTATATGTATTAAATTTCCAGACACTGATAGTCAAAAATCAGATCATTCTAAAGTTCAGCACAAATTTCACTGGAGATTATTGGTAACATACGTATATAAAATAATAAACACAAGGCTGGATAAGCCAAGAGGAGCGAATTATTATGGAACAGGTTATTTTGAATGCATTAGAAAGAGTTAAAGGAAATAAAAGATTTAAGGAAGATGGTTTTATTGCAGGTGTAATGTATGGGGAAGGTTCTACGGAAGCAACTTCTGTGAAGTTTGAATTAGTTCCTTTAAAAAAGATTTTAGGAAAACATGGCTCGAATGCTAAAGTAGTGGTTAAATATGGAGAGGATGAGAAAATTGGATTTATAAAAGAAATTCAAAGACATCCTGTAACAGCAAAAATCACCCATATAGACGTACAACTTGTTTCGAAAGATCAAGAAATAAAATTGCAATTACGTATTGCTTTCAATGGTGAAGAAGGTTTGATTTCAAAAAGACTTCAATTACAAGTTCAAAAACCTGAGATTGATGTTTTGGGTAAGATGGCTATAATGCCTGATGCAGTAAGTATTGATATATCAGAAAAAGAATTTGGAGATACAATTACAATAAAAGATTTTGTTTTAGATGAACAAATAAAAATTACTGATGATGAAGATCAAGTTTATGCATCTATAACACAAATGAAAGAAGAAGAAGAAGAACCAGTTGAAGAAGTTGTTGCTGAAGAAGCTGTTGCTGAAACTGAAGTTAAAGAATAATAAAAAAGAAATTATATAATTATAAAAGGATGAAAAGTAAAAGTTCATCCTTTTATGTATTTATGCTTATAATTAGGAGGGAAAAGAATGGCAAATATATTGAAATATTCAAAAAAACAATTAGACAGAGTATTAAAAGATTTCGGAAAGAAAGAAACTTTAGGTTCTAATGACACTTCTGAGTGGGTAAGACTCATAAATGATTTTATATATGAATTTGGACTAAAGTCAGAAGTTAATGAAGGGGATAAACTCTCTATAACTACTAGCAAGGAAGAACAAGTCGTAATTGAAAAAATGATGTATGCACTAGAAGGTTCAAAAACATCTCTAACTTACATTTTTGATGGCAATATTACTTATATAGAAGAATAGTTTTAAAATGAGACACATATTTGTTAGATGTGTTTTATTAAATGTGAATCATAAAATAAATCATTTACATAGACGAATTAAGGGAAGCCATTTTATTAAATGGCTTCCCTTAAAATGGAGCATACTATATGCAGTTTATTTATTTACTAGTGCCGCTATTTGAAACTGATTGAGCATTCAATTTCTTTGTCTCTTCTAAACTAGAAGGACTAGTGCTACTAGATAGGTTAGATATGTCTACGCTTGAATTTCCACTAGTACCTTTATTTGCAACTGATTGAGCATTTAATCTTTTGATTTCCTCAATACTAGCAGGATTAGTGCTGCTGGACATATTAGGGGTAGCAGAAACACTAGAAGTAGCATAATTTGAAGCACTACTATTACCTGAGTTTGTGGCACCGCTCTTACCTTTATTTCCTGCTGATTGATTATTTAATTGTATTGTCTCTTGTAGATTAGAATTGTTAGTGCTGCTAGACATACCAGCATTTGAGGATGCACCTGAACCTCCATTTGTAGCTGATTGATTGTTTAATTTTTTTGTTTCTTCTAAATTGTTGTTTTTCATAAACATTCTCCCTTCTAATTTACAAATTACACTGTACTAATTCAGTGCACTTATAGTTTACCCATCTTTATATAAAATATAGCTGAGACTATTTAGTAATTTATGTCACCTTGAAATTTTATGTTATAACGAGGCTTGAGAGTTTATTATATTAAGTATTGTGTGTTTTTTACTAAATTGATTTCGTAGATTGGTAGTTTATAGTTAAATAGATTTCCAGTATCATAACAAAAAGTATGTTAAAATTGATTTACTGATAAAATTTTGGAGCGGAAGCTATGGTTTATAGAGAAAATATAGTTTTTTATTAGAGGAGTAGTGATAATGAAGATATTTTGTACTAGTGACATTCATGGAAGATACGATAATTTAAAAAAAACAGTAGATTTTATAAATAGTAGAGAGGATATCGAGGTAGCAATATTTTGCGGAGATATTTCAGCTAGACATGATTATTCAACTGTTATGGAGTTAATTAAGATTCAAGAAGAAGACTACTTATCATTTAAAACAGTAATAGATGAAATAAAAAACAAAAGGGTCTACTATATATTAGGTAATCATGACCTTTTTTTAATAGATAAAGATGATATGAATTATTTGCCAAATGCGGTGAGAGCAAATATTGAAAACACCTTTATTCCTTTTGAAATTCTTGATATACAATTGTATGGCAGTAACCGCGAAGGTAATGAACTAGATATAAAAAAAGCATTAGACGAAATAAAGGATATAAATAGACATAAAATTATAGTTGCACATCAACCGCCACATATGTGCTTAGATAAAGGTACTAATGGTCATTATTATGGGAGTACCTCCATTAAAAATATGATTATTACTAAGAAACCAGCTATTTTTTTGTGTGGACATGTACATGAAGATTATGGTGTTAAAAAATTAGGAAATACAATTGTTATAAACTGCGCTTGTGAGAAGTTTATAAATAGGGGCATGATAGTTGATACAAATACATTAGAGTGCCAGGAAGTAATATTAAAATAGTTGTATTAATCAAAAAAACGTAAGGATACACAAGTGCTTATATTTGAATATTAGAAATGTTAAAATGTACTAAGAGCTATGTGATAATGGCTTTTTTTTAAATGGAAATATTTTGGGAATCATTGACACTAAAATGTAATAATGATAGTATATAGATGAATGATATACCGTTTAACGATATATTGCCGTGCGATATATTTATGATCGACGTTATCTTTTTTAGGAGGAATCAAATGGATGATAAAAAACTTCATAAAACTTATTTGCCAATGACAGAAGCCACATATTATATACTTTTATCTCTTGTTGAGACAAGACATGGTTATTCTATAATGCAGCATGTTGAGAAAATTACTGGTGGGCGATTAAAAATTGCACCAGGAACATTATATGGAGTTTTGTCTAAAATGGATGCTGAAAAAGTTATAGTAATGACTAATGAAGAGCGAAAAAGAAAGTATTACATTTTAAGTGAATTAGGAAAAAAACTTCTTAAAATGGAGATACATAGGATAGAGGAACTTTATAATAATGGTAAAGAATATGGGGGTGAATAATTATGGTTGAAGATAATAGAGAAATTAAAATAGTTAAAAAAACATTTTGGTTATGGCAGGATGAATTGGAAGAAACTTGGCTATCAGACATGGCATCAACAGGTTGGCATCTAGTTAATATACCAAAGGTATCTCATTATAGGTTTCGCAAGGGAAGTACTAAGAAGGTACGTTATTGTTTAGATTATCAAAATGTATCAAAGGAAGATGAAAATTATAAAAATATATTTAAAGATGCTGGGTGGGAACATCTTGATAGCATGGGTGGATGGCAGTATTTTAGAAAAGAGTATTATGGTGATGAGGGACCGGAGATTTTTTCGGATAAGAATTCTAAACTTCAAAAATATTATAGGATATTAACTTTTTTTGGTTTGCTAATGTTAGCCTTGGGCGTAGGGCTTTCAGTTTTTTCTCTTATATTTATTTCAAGTAATACTGATATATTAAGTTTTTTTAGAGGATTCTTTATAGGAGCATATTCGATGCTTGTATTATCATTTACATTTATTATTGGTAAAATTATAGCTAGAATTAGAAAAATAAAGAAAGAAACTGGTTAATAAAAATTATAGGCTTATTGGTATTAAGGGATTATAGCTGAGTATTTATTGTGAAGGTATAATCTAAGACAAATACGAGGGGGTGGAGTTTAGGTGAGTTCATCGTGGATTGCGATATATATGCCATTGTTTATAATGTTTTTTATTGTTTTACAACAACGTGAAATGCAAAAATCAACAATTTTAAAAATAAAGAAAAGGAAGGGGTTAATAATTATGACGAACGAGGTAATTAAAAAGTATATAGGAAAAACATGTAAGATATCCACAGGGTCATTTGGTACAAATGCAATTGGGAAAATAATTGATGTAAACGAAAATTGGATTGAGGTTGAGACTAAAAAAGGTAACGAACTTATAAATGCTGAATTTATACAAAGTATTAAAATAAATCAATAAGAACATCACCAATAATAGTATCTAACAGAGCCAAATTATAAAAAGGTTATCTAAAACATCATGGTTATGAAATTCACTAAACCAATTGTTTATAACAACCTCTTATGTTATTATTAAACTTATGAAATAAAAAAGAATAACCTAACACAGGGGAGTTGGATATGCCAACTGAGAGAGAGAACTTTAATTCTTTGACCCTATGACCTGAACTGGACAATGCCAGCGTAGGAAGTTGTTTATTGGTGTATTATATATAAGCTTTTATATATCGCGTTAATTTAACACAAGTCCTATGGATTTGTGTTTTTTGATTTGTATAAAAATAACACCGCATGCGCTAGATGTATTTGGAGTTGGGTCCTTTGTTTTTTATAACACCATTTTTAAATAAAGAGGTTGAAACAGACGAAAGGGAGGCAATTTATATGAAAAAAGTTTTAACAATAGCAGGTTCTGACAGTTGTGGAGGAGCAGGAGTGCAAGCTGATTTGAAAAGTTTAAGTGCAAATGGAGTATATGGAATGAGTGTAATTACAGCAATAACAGCTCAGAATACTATGGGTGTTTTCGCAGTCCAAGACTTAGATGAGAAAATAATTAAGGCACAAATTGATGCTATTTTTACAGATATAGAGGTAGATGCAGTCAAAATAGGTATGGTGTCAAAAATTTCAACTATTAATGTTATAAGTGAGAAATTAGATCAATACAAACCTAAAAACATAGTACTAGATCCTGTAATGATTTCAAAAAGCGGTTATTCGCTGCTAAAGCCAGAGTCAAAATCAGCTTTAATTAGAAAACTAATTCCACTAGCATCACTTATTACACCGAATGTTCCAGAGGCTCAGGAAATACTACGTGAAGTAGATTCAGATTTCCCAGACATAGTAGTCGTAGAAGATATGGAGAACGCAGTAAAAGAAATGTATAAGTTTGGATGCAGAAATGTGCTTTTAAAAGGTGGCCATATACAAGGTGATGCCGTAGACGTGTTTTATGATGGATTTGAGATTATACATTTTACCTCAGAGAGGATAAACACAAAAAATACTCATGGAACGGGATGTACTTTGTCGTCAGCGATAGCTGCAAATTTGGCACTTGGTTTTAGTATGAAGGAGTCTATAAAAAATTCAAAGAAGTATATAACTACTGCTATAAAACATTCTTTAGATATTGGTCATGGGGTAGGGCCTACCAATCACTTTTATGAATTATATAAAAAGGCAGGGATAGTAAATGATTAAAGATAATGAAAAACTAGGATTTTGGACCTTTGTATTTTTATGGTTCGGTGCTGCTGTTTCTGCTGCTGAAATATTAACAGGTGGATTAATTGCACCCTTAGGATTTAAAGTAGGAATAATAGTTATTTTACTAGGACATCTAATTGGGACGGGAATATTAGTGCTAGGAGGCATCATCGGTACAAGGGAAAAAGTGCCATCAATGACTTCTACCAATATTTCTTTTGGGGTATATAGTACATATTTATTTTCAATTTTAAATATACTTCAACTACTTGGTTGGACTGCAATTATGATAAGGGTAGCAGCTAAATCTGTAAACTTAATAACTCAAAGTTTGTGGAGTTTTAATAATGTAATAGTATGTATAATATTTATCGGATTACTTACTATATTGTGGCTTTATTTTGGGAATAAAGGTATGAAAAAACTAAATATTGTAGCTGTATCTTTGCTTTTTATACTTACTTTAGTACTTGGAACAATTATTTTCAAAGATAAGACATTGTTACTTAAAGCAAGTACTGGAGGGATATCCTTTGGAACAGCACTAGAATTCAGTATCATTATGCCTCTTTCTTGGCTACCTCTAATTGCAGATTATACTAGATTTGCAAAAAGTGAAAAGGGAGGAGCTTTTGGAAGTTTTATAGGATATTTTTTCGGAAGTTCATGGATGTTTATTATAGGTCTTGGAGGAGTTATAGTTTCAAATAATTCAGATCCTTCAGCTATTATGCTTGCTGTAAATTTAGGAATAGCGGCTCTAGGAATAGTTGTATTATCCACTGTAACTACTACATTTTTAGATGTGTATTCAGCAGGGGTTTCTTTTTTTAACATTATGCCAAAGTTTAGTGAGAAAAAAGTTGGTATCGTTATGACTATTATAGGAACCATCGCTGCAATTATACTTCCTATAGAAAATTATGAAGTCTTTTTATATGCTATAGGATCAGTGTTTGCGCCTCTATTTGCGATTTTAATTACTGATTACTTTATAATAAAGAAAAATACAAAGGTAAAATCTAATGTACTTGTAAATTGGGGAGCAATCATTGTATGGATTATAGGAATAGTACTTTACTATTGGTTTGTAAAACGTGATTTGGTACTCGGAGCTACAATGCCAGTTATGATTATTACAGGATTTATATATTTAATAAGTTGGAGGATGATGTCAAAATGGAAATTAATAAAAAAATCGTAGAACTACTTAAAAATTTAAAAGAAAAAAATCCCTTGGTTCATCAAATAACAAATTATGTTACGGTTAATGATTGTGCAAATATAACACTTGCTATAGGCGGTTCACCAGTTATGGCGGAGGATATTCATGAGGTACACGCGATGGTGTCATTAGCATCTTCACTTGTGATAAATATAGGAACATTAAACAGTGTTACTATAGAGTCTATGATTGAGGCAGGAAAAAGAGCAAATGAGTTAAATATACCGGTTATACTAGATCCCGTAGGGGTTGGCGCAACGACTTATAGAACAGAAACTTGCAAAAGAATTATAAGTGAAGTGAAATTAGCAGTTATTCGTGGGAATTTATCAGAAATAAAAACAATGTATGGTATTGAAACTTTAACAAGGGGTGTGGATGCTAGTGAAAGTTTTGAGGCTAGTAGCGATGAATTTACAAAAGAGAAAGAAATGGCAAGGAATTTTGCTGTTAAATTTAATACGGTAGTAGTTATTACAGGCGAAGTAGACATTATAACAGATGGAAAAACACTGTACTGCGCATCAAACGGTCATAAAATGATGGCAAGGGTTACAGGTACGGGATGCATGTGTACTTCAGTTATTGGTTGTTATTTAGGAGCAGGAGATAATAATTTATTGGCAGCACTCGCCGGAATTGTCTCAATGGGTATTGCAGGAGAAACAGCATATGAGCGCTTAGATAAAGAGAGTGAAGGATTAGGAACCTTCAAAGTAAAAATGTTAGATGCTATATACAACTTATCTGAAACAGAAATTATAAAAAGGAGTAAAATAAATGAAGAGTAATATAGATTATAGCCTTTATCTTGTTACTGATAGAGATGTATTAGTGGACACAGATATATTTAAGGCAGTAGAGGAAGCAATTAAGGGTGGAGTTACATTAGTTCAACTTAGAGAAAAAAGCATAGGTACACTAGAATTTTATAATATTGCATCAAAGATAAAAATCATTACAGATAAATATAATGTTCCTTTGATAATAAATGACAGAATTGACATTGTACGAGCTGTAGATGCTGCGGGTGTACACCTAGGTCAAAGTGATATGCCAGCGAAGATTGCCAGAAGTATAATAGGAAACAATAAAATAATTGGAATTTCTACTTCAACATTAGACGAGGCTCAAAAGGCAGAAAAACAAGGAGCAGATTATGTAGGTGTGGGTGCTATGTTTCCTACAACTACTAAAGATGATGCAAGTGCAGTTTCAATTCACTGCTTAAAAGAAATAAAAGAGAATATATCTATCCCCGTAGTTGCTATTGGTGGAATTACTCAAAAGAATGTAGAATTATTGAAGGTAGCAAATATTGATGGAATAGCCGTGGTTTCGGATATTTTAGGGAAGAAATGTGTAAAAGAGGCAGCGGAAAAACTGTTGTCTAACATGAAGTAAAGAAATCTAAGAGGTATGCAAGATAAGCTTGATATGGGTATTAGAATACCTCTTGCCAATATTTATTTTTTTAAACTAGATTGCAAACTATCTTTAATTTTGTTGTAAGCATAATCTAGTGAGGAGTCTAAATTATTATTATTTTTTCCACCACCTTGTGCAGAGAATTCACTTCCACCACCCTTACCATCTATTAAAGTTATGGCATCCTTTAGAAGGGAGTCCATTCTTATAATTTTCAAATCTTTTGAACACATAAATAAGAGATTTGCTTTATCTTGAGATTTTACTCCAAATAAAACTATAACCTTTGGAGTAGATACTAATTTTGTTGCTAACATATTAGTGTATTTTAAGTCACCGTCATCATAAATGAATTTAAGCACCCGAATATCCTCAATTTTTGCAGCCTCTGTTAACATGTTTTGAACTTCATATGTTGCAACTTCGGCCTTTAAGGCTCTTTTTTGCGTAAGAGCCTTATTAAGCTCACCTGTAAGTCTTTCTACTTCGCTTAATACCGTAACAGAGTTGCAGGATAAAAGTTTAGACATTTTTTCAATGGCATCATGCTTTAAAGTATAATCAGAAACTGCTCTTTCACCACATATAAATTCAATTCTTATGCCAGTCTTATATTTTTCGGATTTTGTAACCTTAATTAGTTGCACCTCGATGGTCGAACTAGGATGTATACCACAGCAAGGATTTATATCAATATCCCCAATTTTCACAATTCTAATCTTTTCCCCAATTTTTACTGAAATCTTTTTTAGTGATAATTTTTTTAGTTCAGAACTAGTTGGGTGCATTACTTCTATTTTAATATTTTCTAGAACTATGTCGTTAGCCTTTTTTTCAGCAGCTTTAATTTCATTGTCACCAATAACCTTATCAATATCAATACTTGTAGAATTTATGCCAAGGTGAAACCCAATGGTAGTTGCATTAAATAAATCGGCAATACAAGCAGAAAGTATATGTTGACCAAGATGCTGCTGCATATAGTCGTACCGTTTGTTAAAGTCGATGCTACATTTAACCTTATGGATTTTTAAAGGCTTTACGCTAACGATGTGATAAATTGTACCGTTTTCTTCATATACATAAGTTACTGGAGTTCCGTTTATAGTCCCGGTATCACTAGGTTGACCACCACCTTCAGGGTAAAAACAGGTTTTATTTAATTCAACATGATATTTGTTTTCTTTTTCAATTACATTTATGACTTCAGCTGTAAATGACCTTTGATATGGATTTTCATAGTATAACTTTTCCAAAGTTTTACATCTCCTTTTAATAGCTATGCTGACATAGTATATATGGTGAATTTTAATTTATAATCAATTAGGGTAATAACAGTATCTACAATAATACGTATTTTTGTAATAATATATATTGTACCATAAATTTATTATGAGGTGAGGGGGCTACAAGTAAAACAATTACTTACTTATAAAACCAGCAAGGATGTTTTGGAGCAAGCATCCAGGTATATTAAGTTGATATAATACAATGTTTTGCTATATAATAAAAGTAAAATAGGGTAGTGTAAACACTACCCCTAGATAAACGGGGGGGGATTCTAAATGTATTATATTATAATGATTTTGCTCTTTCTAAAGCCCAGTATAAAGAAAGAACATTTTGATGAGCAGATCGCAAGAGGGTTATTGGGGTTGATTTTTGGTTGGTTTTTATTTTACATAGCATGTGTTGATAGAAGTATATACTTTATCATGGCATCACTATGGGTACCGGCTATTTTTCAGATGAGTTTATCATTAGGATCAAAGGAGAAGAATAAAAGCAAATTTGCGCTTGTTATGTGTATACTTTTATTTTTAAGTATTGGATATAATTTATATCCATATATTACTGGGGGAGCAAGTAAGCTCGCATCCTCTGTTCCGGTAAAGGAAAGTAATAATGGAATTTCAAAAGCCGATGCAAGTCATATAATAGTTATATCACCAGAAACTGCTTATTATGAAATGCAAAAGATGCTAGGAACTCTTCCAAATCCAAGTATTTATAGTATAGGGGAATTAGGAGTTACTATGACAAAGGAAGGCGCATGTTACGTTGCACCTATAGAAGTAGATGGCATATTTCGCGCTCTTACAAATAGTGAAATTCCGGGTGCAATATATGTTTCAGCAGAAAAACCTGAAGAGGCAAAAGTTGTTAACGTACCGTCAAAAATAGCGGAATCACTTTTATTTAACAAGGATTTACAAAGGTATTTAAGAAAACAAAACCCATCATCTATTCTTTTTCAGGCCAATGTAGAACTTGATGACAATAATAATCCGTATTATGTAGGGAGTTATGGTCATTATAAACTTGGAAGAAAATTCCCAGTAATTGATGGTGTAATACTTTATTCTTTTAAGGACGCTAAGTCAGTAGATTATAAAGTAGATAAAGTGCCGGAGTGGGTTGATGAAATTTATCCATCAGATGTATCTGAATTATATAATGATTACTTTGGTACTCTTAAGTTAGGATTGTTAAACAGAGTTATAGCTAAAAAAGGAGTTCATATACCTACGACTTGGCAATCAGAAACAAATGTTCAAGGACTTAAGGTTAACTCTAGTGAAGTTACAGGGGTAATAGACACCGATGGTAGAATGAAGTGGTTTACTGACCACACAAACACATCTAATGATTCCACAACTATGACAGGATATTCAATGATGGATATGAAAAATGGAAAAATGATTTATTATAAAACACCAGGATATATAAATGGAAAAGGTGCCATGAATGCTGTGGATAAAGCGCTTGGTGCAGATAAGGCTAACTGGGCGCCAGTTCAACCACTGTTTTATAACATTTTTGGGTCAGAGGCTTGGGTTGTACCTGTAGTCAACAAAAACGATGGGGCTATAGTTAAAATAGGAATTGTAGCGGCGAGAAACAGTTACGTTGTCATTGAAGATTCTAAAGAGGCGGCAATAGAAAGCTTCAAGAATGCTATATCCTATGGTAAAACAAGTGATGCATCAAATAAAAATGCGAACAGCGTAAAGGCGCAGGAGAAGCTAACACATGGAAAAATAATTAGAATAAATCCCGTAACAGAGGGTGGAAATACTGTTTTTTATGTCAAATTAGCAGGCAACAATAATATATTCATGGTTACTAAATCTGCAGGAATTGACATAGTGTTAACAAAGGAAAATGATGAGGTAGAAATAAAGTATCTTGATATTAAAGATAATAATATAGTTCCAACAATTAATTTTAAAAATAACAATCTTAAATAACAAATTATAGTATTTAATCAAAATAAAATTAACTCTATAGAATATACAAATTAAAAAAAGTATACCTATAGGGTATTTTTTTAAATATAAAAACTTTTTTTCAATATTAATCATGTTGAGGGTATCTCCTTGCATATAGTTAATAATATTAAAAATAATACTAGCATAGGAGGTATTAAATGGATTTCAAAGGTATAATACAAAATGATAGAGAGAATAAAGTGAAAAGTAAATTTGAGGGAAATTTTTTACAATATTTAGATATAATTAAAGCGGATCCGGATAAGGCAAAGTTATCTCACAAGAGGATGTACGATATTATAATAAAAGGAGGGTTTGAAGTTCTAAGGCCTGAAGAAAACCCAAGAACAAGAAAAATATATGGAAATGATATTATAAAAAGGTATGACTTTTTTAAGAAAGATTTTTTTGGAATTGATAAAGTATTGATGAAACTCGTCAGTTACTTTTATTCTGCATCAATGAAGGGTGAGGAATCAAGGCAAGTATTGTACTTAGCAGGTCCTGTAGGAGCAGGGAAGTCATCTTTGGTAGAAGCTTTAAAGAATGCTTTTGAGAATACAGAACCGGTATATGTTATAAAAGGATGCCCTATGAATGAAGAACCATTGCATTTAATACCAAAACATCTACGCCACGATTTTGAGGAAATGCTAGGGGTAAAAATTGAAGGTGATCTTTGCCCGGCATGCAAGTATAAGTTAATTAATGAATACAATGGAGAATATGAAAAAATGCCTGTTACCACTACTTCATTTTCAATAAGATCAAGAAAAGGTATAGGGGTTGTTCCACCAGTAGATCCAAATAATCAAGATACATCAATTTTAACAGGCTCTGTCGATATATCTAAAATGGATATGTATTCAGAGGATGACCCAAGGGTTTTTTCCCTTAATGGAGCATTTAATGTTGGTAATAGAGGGCTTGTAGAATTTATTGAAGTATTCAAAAATGATGTTGAGTATCTTCATACCATAATTACGGCAACTCAGGAAAAATCAATACCTTCACCAGGTAAGGGGTCTATGATTTACTTTGATGGTATAATTATTGCCCATTCTAATGAAGCAGAATGGAATAGATTTAAGTCTGATCATACAAATGAGGCTATTTTAGATAGAATTGTAAAGGTAGAGGTTCCTTATTGCCTTGAGCTAAATGAAGAAATTAAGATTTACGATAAGATTCTTAAGAAGAGTAATTTTAAGCCTCATATAGCACCACACACTATTGAAACTGCTGCAATGTTCGCCTTGCTTTCAAGGTTCAAACCTTCAAATAAGGTAGACCCTATAACAAAGCTTAAGATTTATAATGGTGAGGAAATAGTAGAAAAGGGAACTACTAAGAAAATGGATATTAGTGAATTAAGGGAAGAAGCAGGTCTTGATGAAGGAATGCATGGAATTTCTACAAGATTCATAGTAAAGGCAATAGACAATGCTATTTCAGATTCAGAATCAGATTGTATAAATCCACTAAGTATTATGGAAAGTATAATTAAATCTGTTAGGGAAATGGATATTGCTGAAGATGAAAAGAAGAATTATATGGGATTTATCCAAGATAGTATTAGAAAAGAATACAACAAAATTTTGGAAAAGGAAGTAACTAAGGCTTTTATACACAGCTATAAGGAACAAGCCGAAAGTTTATTTAATAACTATATTGATAATGCAGAAGCCTTTGTAAATAAGGCAAAATTAAAGGATAAAGCTACAGGGGAAGAACTTCAAGCAGATGAGTCATTTATGAGGTCTATTGAAGAACAGATTGGAATATCTGAAAGCTCTTCAAAGGGTTTTAGAAGTGATGTCACCTCATATATGTTTTATGTGGTTAGAAATGGTGGAAAAATCAAGTATGAGTCTTATGAGCCTTTAAGGGAGGCAATAGAAAAGAAGTTAACAAACTCAGTGAAAGAACTATCAAGAATTATAACTAGATCTAGAGTTCGAGATAAGGACCAAGATGAAAAATATAACGTAATGGTTGAGCAAATGAAGAAAAATGGCTATTGTGATCATTGTTGTGACGTAATACTAAAATATGCGGCTAATAATTTATGGAAGGATTAATTCTATGGCAATATTTAAGGATTATAACGTAACTCCTATAGAGCATGATAGAGCTGTAGAGGATAGACGACGTCATCGTCAGCTTGTTGAGAAATCTATTAAAGAAAACCTAGGAGATATATTGTCAGAAGAGAGCATTATAGGGCAAAGCAAGGATAAAAAAATTAAGATACCAATAAGAGGACTTAAAGAATATGAATTTGTTTTTGGCAAAAATAAGGGTGGAGTTGGTAGTGGTGATGGTAGCGAAAAAAGAGGTCAAGTAATAGGAAAAGAAAAGGCTAAAGGTGAAGGAAAAGGTGGGAATAAAGCAGGAGAGGACGAAGGGGAAGATATTTATGAAACGGAGATAACTCTTGAAGATGCTCTAAATTACCTTTTAGAGGATTTAGAGCTTCCAGAAATGGATAAAAAAAAGTTTTCTGAAGTTTTGACGGAAAACGGTATTAAAAGAGCGGGATATCAAAAACATGGTATTAACCCACGTCTTGCTAAAAAAAGAACTGTATCTGAGAAAATAAAAAGGCAGCAAGCGAAAAATAAAGCTTTAAGTGAAGCATCAGAAGAAGAAGAAGAAGATGAAAATATTGAAAGGGTGCCTTTCAAAAATCAAGATCTAAGATATCATAGAGTAAAGCCAGCTTTAAAAAGAGAATCAAATGCAGTGATTTTATGTGTAATGGATGTATCAGGGTCAATGGATACTACGAAAAAGTATTTGGCACGTTCCTTTTTCTTTATACTATCTCAATTTATTCAATCGAAGTATTCAAATGTAGAGGTTAGTTTTATTGCTCATACAACGGTTGCTCAGGAGGTAAACGAAGTTGATTTTTTTCATAAAGTCGAATCAGGTGGTACGTATATTTCTAGTGGATTAAATAAAGCTTTAGAAATAATTGACAAAAGATATAACCCTGAGTATTGGAATGTGTATACTTTTTACGTTAGTGATGGAGACAATTGGCAAGAAGACAACGAAAAAGCCATAAAGGCTGCAAAAGACATCTGTGAGGTAAGCAATTTATTTGGGTATGCGGAGCTTATGAATAACTACTATTCTGCGTCTATGAAAAATGTCTTCAACAAGGGTGTAACTAATAAAAACTTTCTGAGCGTGGAAATAAAGGGAAAACAGGATTTATGGAAAAGTCTTAAATACATGCTAAAAAAAGATCAAGAGAGGTGATATAGTTTTGGAGTATACCTTAAAGGATTTGGAAAATTGGAATGGAAAAATTGAAGGTATAGTGAAAAAAGTAGGACTTAATTCCTATCCTCAAGAATTTGAAATAATAGGATATAAGGATATGCTGGCCTATGAATCCTATCTTGGGATGCCTTCAAGGTACCCTCACTGGAGCTTTGGAAAATCCTATGAAAGAAATAGCACCGTATATAAATATAATTTAAGTGGACTACCTTATGAGATGGTTATAAATTCAGATCCATGTATTGCATATTTAATGAAGGAGAATACACTGTTATTACAGATATTAACAATAGCACATGTTTATGGTCATAATGATTTTTTTAAAAACAATAGACTTTTTAAGGCGGGAACTAGAGCCGGGTATACTGTGGAAATGTTTAAATTTCATGCAGAGATGGTAAGAAGCTTTATAAATGATCCAAGTATAGGCTATGAAAAGGTAGAAAGAATATTAGATGCGGCTCATGCCATAAAATTTCAAACCTCAAGGGTTATTGGGGAAAAGAGAATATCCGATGAGGATCTAAAGCAAAGACTTTTAGATGATTACAAAAATAATAATGAAATCCATAGCAACTTGGATGCATATGTAAAATCAGAATTTCCAGAAATAAACAAAATACCTATAGAACCAGAGGAAGATATTCTATATTTTATAATAAAGCATGGGGATATAGAGGAATGGGAAAAAAGCTTATTAGAGATCGTACGTCAAGAAACTGCGTACTTCTTGCCCCAAATGGAAACAAAAATAATGAATGAGGGTTGGGCGAGCTTTTGGCATTATAATATATTAAAGAAACTGGACTTGCCAGATAAACTCTATCTAGAATTCATTAAGCGACATAATGATGTTATAGCTCCTGGATATGGATCCATAAATCCATATTTCATAGGTTTTAAGATATTTGAAGAAATTTTAAAAAGATATGGGATGAATAAAATATTTGAAGTTCGTGCCATTGAACGAGATGAATCCTTTTTAAGAAAATATTTAACAGAGGAACTGTGTGAAGAACTTAATTTATTTGAATATGCTGCTAATGATGGGAATTATGTAGTTAAAGAAGTGGCTGATGATAACGGGTTTAAAAGTATTAGAAATACATTAGCTAGTTCTTGTGGCGCTGGCAGTATACCACTTATCAGGGTAACTGAAATGTTGAAAAGTGACAAAACTTTAATTTTAGAGCATGTTTTTGATGGAAGAGAATTAAACACTGCTTATGCAGAAGCTACATTAAAGTATATATATGAGTTATGGGGCCATACTGTAACTTTAAAAACAACGCAAGGTGGAAATGAGATTAGAATTATATGTGATGATAACAAGATAGTTGTGAAAATATAATAGAATAGCACTTTATACCGTACCATAAGGTACGAACCGTACTATAAAGTACGAACCGTACTATAAAGTACAAACCGTACTATAAAAGGTACGGTTGTTTTAAAATATACCTTATATGTTATATTTTAAAAATGTTATAACCATTCTCACTAATAATAGTTTGATTATTGGTGAAAACTGGCTTATTATATAATTGGGAGTGATATTACATATGTATATATTTAAGAAAAGATGATAATATGAAGAAAATTTTACACTTTAAGGAGAAAATTCATGAAAAATAAAAAAGTACTATTAGTTAATATATTATTATTATTAGCATTACTGTTATTTATCTTATTACCGTATATAGCAAATGAATTATTTAGATTAGGGGGATCTATAAGTGGAGATATTTCACTACTTCTTTCTGGAGGAACAAGTGTTATAGTACTTGGGGGTATTGCTTTATTATATTGCATAATTACTAAAAGAGCATTTAATAAGGTAATGGTAATAAAAAAAATATCTATCAAACAGTTTTTTTTAACTATATCAGTAGCATTAGGTACTTATGTTTTTGCAGTTGGAATTAATTCTATAAGTATGAAATTATTTCCAGTTGCAATAAAGGATGGTATGGCAATAACTAAATTACTAAGTAGTAGCTCGTTATTTTTAGGTTTAATGGTGGTAGTTTTGATTCCAGCATTTTTTGAGGAAGTATTTTTTAGAGGAATTTTTTTAGATGCTTATGAAGGGTTAAATAAAAAAATGAAGTATTTTATAATAACCGCAATCTTCGCAACATTTCATGGTAATGTAATGCAAATTATCTATGTGATGTTTTTGGGGTTTATTCTATTAAAGGTAAGGGAATATACAGGATCACTTGTAGGGAGTATGATACTTCACGCAGCCAATAATGCAATATCTTTTATCATAAGTAAAGCTACAATGAATTACACTAATATTGTGAACAATGGGACCAAAGACGGAATAATAAATCCAGCACAAGCAGCTGCTACAGCTGATGCAATGAATGCTAGCATTCTTGTAGTTTTGCTCAGGGCTTCAATACTTTTCTTGATCGGAGGTACTATATTATATATAAATTTAAGAAAATTAAAGGAATATAAAAGGGAAAAGGATGGTTTAGAACTTATTAATGATAATAGTACAGTAAGATCAGAAGTCATTAATTATAATAGTGCAATGGTAGATGGATCAATTTTACATACAAGCAAAAAAATATATATTCCTCTAATTATATATTTTGTGTTTATGACGGCGTTGGTTGTATTAAAATATTAAAAAATAGCGAAATGAAATGGAGGATAAATAAATGCTTGAGAAATTAAAGAAAATACAATACAATTCACCCGTGATATTAACGTTTACTTTTGCAGCTCTTTTTTGTTTTTTACTAAGTTACTTAACCCAGGGTTTTTTAACTCGAGTGATTTTTTCAAACTATCGAACATCTTTGCTTGACCCCATGCAATACATAAGGCTATTTTCTTATATATTAGGGCACGCTAACTGGGATCACTTTTCAAGCAATTTTATAATAATCTTAATAATCGGACCAATGCTTGAAGAAAAGTATGGTTCAAAAGTTTTAGTGCAGTTAATACTCGTAACAGCTTTTGTTACAGGTCTAATAAATACGATTTTTTCTAATGCCGGACTGTTAGGTGCTAGTGGCATTGTTTATATGTTTATTATTTTAAGCTCATTTACAAATGCAAAAAAGGGGAGAATTCCACTCACTTTAATAATTGTGTTTTTTGTATTTATTGGTAGAGAAATTTTTGCAGGGGCTTTTTCTCAGGATAATATTTCTCAGTTTGCACATATTATTGGTGGAATTTGTGGAGCGTTATTTGCTTTTATAATTAAACATAAAGAAGGGAAATATAAAAATAAAGAGGCAGATTTCATTAATTAGAGACCTGACATTTTCTAGAAATTAAAATATAAAAACAAGAAAAAATGCAATCACTATAGTAACTTAGATTTTAAGCTACTATAGTGAATTTTATATTTTCAGTTATAACAAAATAAATTCTATCTAATATATCTGTCAATAAATCAGTGACTTTGTAAATCTTCGTAGAATTAAAAAAAAACAAGTAATATACTATATACTGTAGTAACATAGGTTTAAGGTGGTGTTATTATGGTGATATATTGCGGCTTTATGAAGCTAGAGTATATATCCTAAGATAGCTTGATGAAAATTTAAAAGTGTGTATAGATTTGATGAAATAAAAAAAATAATTATATGGAGGTAATAAAATGTCATATTTGCTTAAACCACTAGAAAATTGTATGTTAACTTTAAACAATAGGTTGGTTATGCCACCGATGGCTACGTCAAAATCAAAGGAAGATGGAAAGGTAAGTAAGGATATATTAGATTATTATGATGAAAAATCACGAGGGGGATATATCTCACTTATTATTATAGAACATAGTTTTATAGCTCAAAAGGGAAAGGCGAGTGCGAGGCAGCTGTCAGTGGCGGATAATAGTACTGTGGAAGAACTAAAAAAATTATCAAATATTATTCATAAAAATGGATCTAAAACAGTAATGCAGATTAATCATGCTGGTAGTGCAACTAGCATTGCTGTTACAGGACTAGATACAGTAGGGCCTTCGGCCATAGCAAATCCACGTATAGGTAATGTTCCAAAGGAACTTACTATAAAAGAAATTAAAGATATAATTGTAGGATTTAAGGATGCTGCAAGGCGTGTTAAAGAAGCTGGTTTTGACGGCGTTGAGATTCACTCTGCTCATGGATATCTTTTAAATCAATTTTTTTCTCCTCTTACTAACAAAAGAACTGACGAATATGGTGGTGATTTGCTAGGAAGAATTAAAATACATTTAGAAATTATTAAAGTAGTACGTGATGTTGTTGGTATTGATTTTCCAATTCTTCTTCGGTTAGGTGCTTGTGATTATATGGAGGGTGGAAGTACAATTGAAGATAGTAAAATGGCAGCATTAGAATTTGAAAAAGCTGGAGTAGATCTTCTCGATATTTCTGGGGGATTTTGTGGATATATTATTCAAGGTAATACTAGTCAAGGATATTTTTCATCGCTAACGCAGGCTATTAAGGAAGTAGTGTCCATTCCAGTTTTACTCACCGGAGGTATTACAGAGGTTTCTGCTGCTGAAAAACTTCTCTCTGATGGGAAAGCTGATCTAATTGGCGTGGCTAGGGCTATATTTAAGGATTCGAAATGGGCGAAAAATGCTATTAAGAGTATGAAATAGAAATATGTAAAAAGAGAATTTTTTATAGTGATGAACCATCGATTTACAAAAAAAATCGGTGGTTTTTTATAAAATTTCCAAAAAAAAAGCATATGGTACATAAAGACCGTTTATTTTATCTAAATTATGGTATAATATAAGATGAATAGAAATCGTATATGGGCAAAAAAATAAAGGAACTTCTATTTTGTATGTTTCCTGGCTACCTACGATGGAAGGAAAAGAAAGATGATAATGCTTCAAAAAATATATAAACTTTGCGATTGCTTTGAAAAGCAAGATAGAAAATCAGGTATTATGAAACTAGTAAATCAAGGCTACAGTGAGAGTACTGCAACAAAATATTACAACATTTGGCGAAGGCATTACATGGACTCTAGTAGTAAAGACTTAATGCTTTCGGGTATTTATATAGAAACTCGTAAAGTAAGAAAGCTTTTAGAGGAGTGCTCGTTTATGGAACGTCAAAAGTATCTGGAGGCTTTAAGTAAAGAACAACTTGTTAGAATAGCGCAGGCGATGCTTAAATAGCATAAGCAATGCTTAAATAGAATTAACTAAATAGGGTAATAATACAATCATTACAGACAATTTTAAAATACTTAAAAATATGATCACTATAGCGACTTAAATTTTAAGCTACTATGGTGATTAATTTATATCTTAAAGGGAGGGTATTTAGATGGATGTAGAGAAATTAACGGTAAAGGTTCAACAATCTTTGAATGAGGCTCAATTATTAGCTGTAAAAAATAATCATCAGCAGGTAGATATAATACATTTATTTGCAGCGCTTATAGCACAAGAAGATGGGCTCATTCCGAATATATTTAGTAAAATGGGAGTGAATATAACTGGGCTTAATGAGGACATTAAGAAAGTTATTGATAAGATGCCAAGAGTTACAGGAAGTGGTGCAGATAGTGGAGCTGTTTATGCCACTAGAAGGCTTGAGGAAGTTTTTGTGAAGGCAGAAGATGAAGCTAAAAAGTTTAAGGACTCATTTATAAGTGTTGAGCATGTAATGCTTGGTCTTATGGATGTAAAATCTAAAGAAATTGTAGATATTTTAAAGAAATTCAATATAACTAAAGAAGCCTTTTTAAATGTGTTATCTAAAGTTCGCGGAAATCAGAGGGTAGAAAATGCGGATCCCGAAGGGACTTATGAGGCATTAGTTAAATATGGATCAAACCTTGTAGAGCAAGCTAAAAAGCATAAATTAGATCCTGTTATAGGACGCGATGAGGAAATCAGGCGGGTAATAAGAATACTTTCTAGAAGAACTAAAAATAATCCAGTACTTATAGGAGAACCTGGAGTAGGTAAAACCGCCATAGTTGAAGGGTTAGCTCAAAGAATTGTAAAGGGAGACGTACCAGAGGGGCTCAAAAATAAAATAATATTTTCTTTAGATATGGGAGCTCTTATTGCTGGGGCCAAATTTAAAGGTGAGTTCGAAGAAAGACTTAAAGCAGTACTTAAAGAAGTAGAAAATAGTGAAGGCAAAATAATTTTATTTATAGATGAAATTCATAATATTGTGGGAGCGGGAAAATCAGAGGGTTCTATGGATGCAGGAAATATGATAAAACCACTGCTCGCAAGAGGAAGTCTTCATTGCATTGGAGCAACTACTTTTGATGAATATAGAAAATATTTAGAGAAAGATAAAGCTCTCGAGAGAAGGTTTCAGCCAGTAACCATTGAGGAACCTACAGTGGAAGATGCTGTGTCAATACTTAGAGGTCTTAAAGAAAAATTTGAAATATATCACGGTATAAGAATTCATGATTCAGCTATAGTTGCTGCAGCAAAACTTTCCGATAGATATATAACTGCAAGATTTCTTCCAGATAAGGCAATAGATCTTATAGATGAAGCTTGTGCTATGATAAGGACTGATATTGATAGTATGCCTACAGAAATGGACATGATTAAACGTAAGGTATTTCAATTAGAAATTGAAAAAAAAGCATTATCAAAAGAAAATGATGAGGCATCTAAGAAAAGACTTACAGTACTTGATAAAGAATTAAGTAATTTAAAAGATAAAGATAATGAAATGAGTGCAAAATATGAAAAAGAAAAATCTAAGATTGTTGAAATTAGAAATTTGAAAGCAGAGTTAGATGTTTCAAGGGGAGAAATAGAAAAATCAGAAAGAGAATATGATTTAAATAAAGTAGCAGAGCTAAAATATGGAGTAATTCCAAAACTAGAAGCTAAAATAAAAGAAAAAGAAGGAGAAATTCATCAAAATAATGAAACAGCTATGCTAAAAGAAGAAGTAACCGAAAAAGAAATTTCACAGATAGTATCAAAGTGGACGGGTATACCTGTAACAAATTTAGAAGAAAGTGAAAAGAAAAAACTTCTAAGACTTGAAGGTGAACTAACTGAGAGGGTAATTGGACAAAAGGAAGCAGTAACTGCAGTGTCAAATGCGGTAATAAGGGCAAGAGCTGGAATGAAGGATCCTAAAAGACCTATTGGTTCATTCATATTCCTTGGACCTACTGGTGTGGGGAAAACTGAACTTGCTAAAACTTTAGCTAAAATTTTATTTGAGTCAAGTGAAAATATAATAAGAATAGACATGTCAGAATATATGGAAAAATATTCAGTGTCCAGACTTATAGGAGCACCACCAGGATATGTAGGTTATGAAGAGGGTGGTCAGCTTACGGAAGCTGTTAGGAGAAAGCCTTATAGCGTAGTATTGTTTGATGAAGTAGAAAAAGCGCATGAAGATGTGTTTAACATATTTCTTCAGATATTGGATGATGGACGATTAACCGATAATCAAGGTAAAATTGTGAATTTTAAAAACTGCATAATAATTATGACATCAAATATTGGAAGCAATTATCTCCTAGAAAATAAAGAAAGTGGAGGTATAGAGCAGCACATCCGTGATAGAGTTATGAATGAGCTAAAGTCAAGATTTAAACCGGAATTTCTAAATAGGTTGGACGATATTATATTATTTAAACCTTTAGAAACAAAGGAAATAGAGGGCATAGTCGATATATTCCTTGCAGATATTCAAAACAGGCTTAAAGATAAAAATATATCAATGAAAGTAACTACGGCTGCGAAGCAGCTTATGGCCATTGAGGGTTATGATCCAATTTACGGTGCAAGGCCTTTAAAAAGATATATTGAAAATGTTTTAGAAACATCTATTGCAAAAAAAATTATTAAGGGCGATATAAATGATGGTTCTACTATCGGTGTAGATGCCAAAGATGATCAAATTGTAATAGAAAATATTTAAAAATTGAGATTAAATTAACGGGTTCCATTTTGAAGTTTTTTTAAAAAATATCATCTGTTTTCACCCAACAAAGACGCTATGATTTTATCATAGCGTCTTTGTTGGTATGCATAATTTAATTATCCACGCTCTTAATTAAACCATATAAAATAATATTGTTCATTGATTTTAGTCCAGAATTAACTTTAGTATTTTTCTTAAATTTGAAAATTAAATAATACCTCAAAATTTCAGTTTTATTTGCCCAAGGCTAATAAATTACATCATGCATTGACAAAAAGTATTATAGTAACTATAATGGTACTATAAATACTACATCAGTACCAAAAGTTACGCGGTAGTGGTTTATGTGGTTTCAAATATTTGATACAAATTAAGAGATAATAAAAGCTGAGAATTTTATAATTCAAAGTAATGTAACATATACATATATCAAAGATTTTAGATATTGAGAAGGAATAAAGCAACCGAGTAATGTGAATAAATAAACAAAAGGAGCGTATGGATAATGGAAAATATCTCAATTATAAAAGGGAATGCGATGTCAGAGGCTGGAGGAAAGCTTAATAGTATTGCACTTGATTACATGGCTTATCCCCTTATTGGATCTAAGGACTTAATTTTAATTGAGAATACATTAAATAAATTATGGAGACTTGCTTCAAACAGGTTCAGTCATCAATATGCTTTTGAAGCACAACTGAATCAGAAAACGGTAGGTATGATTACCTGCTACCTGGTTTCTGTTATAAAAAAGCTAGCCTGGCCAACATTTAAGAAATTAATTAAGCTTCGTAAATGGGCCTTAATCGGTCATTCGATTTTGAATTTTCGGGAATTGTGGTCCATGGCTTCCTTAAATGAGGGGAGAGAAGGTGAATATCATATTGGTACCTTGGCTACATTTTCAGAAAGTAGAGGATATGGTGTAGGTTCAAAACTAATTCATTTTGCGGAGAAGCAGGCCAAGTTAAATTAGTATGATAAGTGCTCATTAACCGTGAAAAAAGATAATAAGCGGGCACTTAAGTTCTATAAAAGGTTGGGATATCAAATTGTGGATTCTATAGAAAAAACACCGTATTCGCTATATCGTATGGTTAAAATTCTTCCAACTACCATCTTGTCTTAAATATCGTGCTATTTTGTATTAGAAAGAGTGGAATTGACAGAGTACTGGTTTTTATTTTTTGAATTTTTAAAGTTCGTATTAAATAGAAAAAGTATAATCCCAATGAAATCATAAAAATTTAATTTATATTTGGGTTTAATCAGGAAAAAACTAAAGCAATTAAGGTATAATTAAAGGATAAAAATAAGAATATTGATGAAGAAATATAGGCAATAGAATATAAAATGAAAAAGGAGTCTAGTAAAATGATTTCAAAAAGTAGGGTAAGTGGAATAATACATATTGTGGGCGGTGTACTTGCTATAGCTGCACTTGTATTATTAGTATTTTCGTCTTTAAAAGCTACTGCTTGGCATATAGTTTCATTTGCAATTTTTGGTACAACATTAGTATTACTTTATACAATGAGTTCATTATATCATATGTTACCAGCGGGTTCTAAAGCTCAGAAAGTGTTTAGATATTTTGACCATATGGCAATATATATTTTAATTGCTGGTACATACACTCCGATTGCATTAATACCTTTAAGAGGTGCATGGGGATGGAGTATATTTGGAGTTATATGGGGACTGACTATAGTAGGTATTGTATGGAAAGCATTATCAACAGGAAAATCAAGAAAGGTATCAACTATACTATATGTATTAATGGGTTGGGTGGTTATAATTGCATTCCATCCAATGATTAAAAATGTACCGATAGGTGGTCTTTTCTGGCTCGTTTTAGGGGGTATTTTTTATAGTATTGGTGGTATCATCTATGGATTAAAAAAACCTAATTTCAATATCCCTTGGTTCGGTTTCCATGAAATATTCCATGTGTTTATAATTTTAGGTAGTTTTTGTCATTTTTGGATGATGTTTAATTATCTTATGTATATACGTTAAATATTTAAAGATTATAATATCGATGTAGAAATAATAAATATTTACAATTATAATATAAATGATTGTATTGGTTGTGAACGTTGTTTTGTTAAAGGTATGCCACATTCTACTTATGGAGGTAACTAAATGAGTATAAAATATTATGGATATTATAATTCACCTATTGGAATATTAGAAATAATAACTTCAGATTGTGCAGTAATATCAGCTATGTTTATAGAGGACATGAAGGAAATTACATCAGAACCACAAATTTTAAAGGAGGCCATTAAACAATTTGATGAATACTTTAAAGGAATAAGAAAAAATTTTGATATAAAATGTGAAACTTCAGGGACTGAATTTCGAAAAAGAGTTTGGGAGGCTTTAATGGAAATACCTTATGGCGAAACCTGCTCTTATAAGGAAATGGCTATTAAGATTGGTAATGAAAAGGCAACAAGAGCTGTTGGTAATGCTAATAGTAAGAATATTATTAGCATAATAGTGCCATGCCATAGAGTGATTGGATCCGATAAGAGTTTAACAGGATATGCAGGAGGGCTTAACAGAAAGAAGTGGCTTCTTGAACATGAGAAAGAAGTTTTATAAAAATAGTTTTATTAAATTTGATAAATACATAGTGAAAATATTAAATAGCCTTCAATTGTAAACTTAAAAATAAATTATGTTTACAATTGAAGGCTATTGCTTTATTATATATTATATATCAATTGTATCGAGGAGGAGTATTTATGAACAAGACTAGAAAGCTAATAATAGTCGCTATGTTTGCAGCTTTAACTGCAATTGGAGCTTTTATTAAGGTGCCAATACCATATGTACCTTTTACCCTCCAATATTTGTTTTGTGCGTTAGCTGGTTTAATTTTAGGCTCGAAATTAGGTGCATTGTCACAAATAGTTTATGTGGCTATTGGACTTTCTGGAGTGCCAGTATTTACTGAAGGTGGCGGAATAAGCTACATATTTAAACCCACTTTTGGATATCTTATCGGATTCATAGTAGCGGCTTATGTCATAGGAAAAATAAGAGAGAATGTTGTGAAGTTCACTTTTTTAAAGACAATACTTACACTGCTTTTGGGTCTGTTTTTTATATATTTATTTGGAGTTGTATATTTATATATTAGTTACAATTTATACCTAGGGAAAAACATTTCTTTTTATTTTGCCTTTTTTTATGGCTTTGTAGTTTGTATAACGGGAGATTTGCTACTAACAGTATTTGCAGCATATATTTCAATAAAATCACTACCTGTATTAAGAAAATGTGGATATATTACTTAAAAAACAAGAAGAGAGGGGTACGACATGAGAGAATTTATTAAGAGTATAGAGATAAATGTTTTAGGAGGTCAAAATATAAGTTTTGACGAGGCAATGAAACTATCAGACATTGAAGAAAAAGAAGATATAGTAGAGTTATGTAATAGTGCTAATAAAGTAAGAGAATTTTTTTGCGGTAAGGATGTAGATCTTTGCACCATAATGAATGCAAAATCAGGACGCTGCACTGAGGACTGTAAATTCTGTGCGCAATCTGATTTTTATAAAACCAATGTAGAAGAGTATGAATTAGTTTCAAAGGAAGATGCAATAAATCTGGCAAGGGAAAATGAAAAGGAGGGAGTAAATAGATTTTCATTAGTGACAAGTGGCAGAGGACCTACGGTTAATGATTTTGATAAGATTTTAGACATATATGAGGAGCTAAATAGGGAGATGAAAATTGATTTATGTGCATCTCTTGGCATACTTGGATATGAGCAACTACTTAAGCTAAGAAAAAAGGGAATAACCATGTATCATCATAATTTAGAAACTAGCAGGGAGTACTATGAAAACATATGTACAACTCACAGCTATGATGAGCGAATAGATACTATAAATGCAGCAAAAAAAGCTGGAATGGTTATTTGCTCAGGGGGAATTATTGGTCTTGGGGAAAGTCTGCGGGATAGAATTAATTTAGCTTTTGAGTTAAGAGATTTAGGGGTTAAATCTATTCCTGTTAATGTATTGAATCCAATTAAAGGAACACCACTAGAAAATGCAGAAAGCTTAAGTCAAGAGCAAATACTAAAAACCATTGCAATTATAAGATTTATAAATCCTAAAGCTCTTATAAGACTTGCTGGGGGAAGAAATCACATTGATGAATTTGGAAAAAATTGTTTTAATGCAGGAGCCAATGCTACAATCACGGGAAATTACTTGACAACATTAGGTAATAAAATATGTGATGATATGAAAATGGTAAGTGATCTAAATTTGGAGGTTAGAAAAAATGGCTAAGGGAGTATTTATAGTTGGAACAGATACTGATGTGGGAAAGACTGTTGTAACGGCAGGGCTTATGCATCTCCTCAGAAGTAATGGATATAATGCTACTTATTTTAAGGCAGCGCTTAGTGGAGCTTTTGAAGTAGATAATGAGCTTATTCCTGGCGACACTTTGATTGCTTGTGATGTGAGTAATTTGAAAGAAGCATATGAAAACATAACACCTTATGTTTATAAGTCACCTGTATCCCCACACTTAGCAGCAAAAATTGAAAATAATCCTATTAAAATAGAGGTAATAAGAGAAAAATATGAATATTTAAAGGAAAAATATGATTATATAATTGCAGAAGGTAGTGGAGGAATAGTATGTCCATTGATAGATGATAAAAGAGGATTATATACCCTTGAGAATCTTATTAAGGATTTAAATATGAGCGTTGTTATTGTGGCAAGAGCTGGGGTGGGAACAATTAATCATACAGTACTTACTGTAAAATATATAGGAGCCCTTGGAATTAATATCAAAGGGATTATAATAAACAATTATATAGATAATATCATTTGTAATGACAATATTAAAATGATAGAAAAGCTTACTAAAGTGCCTATTATAGGCCGGCTTAAGCACATTGAAAACCTAAAGGATAACATGCTGCAAGCTATAAGAATGCATGCAGAAAAGGCTTTTGATCTTAAGACTATAGAAGAATGTTTGGATCAATTATTAAGTGAAGGGTGATGTAAATGCATGAATAGTTATGTAGAAAAGGATTTGAAATATATATGGCATCCTTGTTCCCAAATGAAGGACTATGAGGAGCTTAATCCAATAGTTATTGAAAAAGGAGAAGGGGTTTGGCTCTACGATATTGATGAAAATAGATATTTAGATTGTATATCATCTTGGTGGACGAATACTCTAGGACATAGCAATAAGAGAATTAATGATGCTATAAAAAGGCAGATAGACAGTATTGAACATGTTATATTTGCAAATTTTTCGAATAAACCTGCTATAGAGCTGGCAGAAAAGCTTGTACATATAACACCAGAAAATCTTACAAAAGTGTTTTTTTCTGATAATGGATCATCGGCGGTAGAAATATCTTTAAAGATGAGTTTTCATTATAACATGCAAAAGGGAAATACTAAAAAGAAAAGGTTCGTAGCTCTAAGCGATGCATACCACGGAGAAACTTTAGGTGCCTTGTCTGTTTGTGATATAGATGAGTTCAATACAGTGTACAAGCCTCTTCTTTTAGATACATTCAGAGTAGAGGGACCTGATTGTTATAGGTGTAAATACAGTTTTAATAGGGAGTATTGTAATGCAGAGTGCTTTGAGAATATGGAAAAGTGTTTAATAGAAAACCATGAGGATATAAGTGCTGTAATAGTTGAACCAATGGTTCAAGGGGCCGCAGGTATGAAGATTTATTCACCGATTTATTTAAAGAAACTTCGGAAGCTTTGTGATAAATATGAAGTGCATCTTATTGCTGATGAGATTGCAATGGGCTTTGGTAGAACAGGCGAGATGTTTGCCTGTAATCATGCGCAAATAAGTCCAGATTTTATGTGCCTATCAAAAGGGATTTCTGCTGGATATATGCCTATGTCAGTAGTTATGACTACAGATGAAATATATGATTGTTTCTATGGGGATTATAAGGAGAGAAAAACATTTATACATAGTCATACTTATTCTGGGAATGCTATGGGCTGCGCCATAGCACTGGAAAACCTAAAGATATTTGAGGAAGATAATATTATAAAAAACAATATAGAAAAAGGTAAGTTTATAAAAAATCTCACACTAGAAAAGGCAGAGAATTTAAAGCATGTAGGTGAAGTAAGAAGTATAGGAATGATAACGGCTATTGAAATAGTAAAAGATAAGGCGACAAAAGAAAGTTATCCCTTTGAAATGAGAGTAGGATATGAGATCTATAAGATTGCTCTTAAAAAGGGGCTAGTACTAAGACCTATAGGGAATGTACTCTATTTTATTCCTCCGTACATTATAAATAATGAAGAGATAGAATTCATGGTGAATACTTGTTTTGAAAGTATAGAAGAATATTTGTTAACATAAAAGTAACACAGTATATGGAATATATTATTTGCAATTAAAGCGCTAAAAATGTATAATATAATCATATATTAGAATAAATTGTATTTTAAACCATAAATATAGTTCTAAATTACTAACTATGTTTATGGTACTTATTTATGCATATCATTATTTTAAGGGAAATGTAATTAAATTCAAGTCTTATTGTTTTTATTGGTGCAGGTACATTTTTTTTATTTATTGCTATCGGCAGAATTGCATCCAACAAAAAGATCAGAAATAATGAAAATATAAAAGAGGAGATGTTGTGTTTATTAAAAAATATGTTTGTATAAAACAACATGATTATAAAGATTGTGGCTGCGCTTGTTTAGCTACTATATGTAAACAGCATGGATTAAAATACCCTATATCAAAGATAAGAGAAGTTTCTGGAACTGATAGGCAAGGAACTAGTGCATTTGGTATTATTAAATCAGCCGAGCAGTTAGGATTTACTGCAAAAGGGGTTAAAGTAAATACTCCTAATGATATATTTACAGAGTTTCCACTTCCAGCTATTGCGCATGTTGTTATTGATGGTACAAGACTTCACTATATGGTTATACATAAGATTACTAAAGAACAAATATTAGTAGCTGATCCAGGTAAAGGAATGGTTAAATATAAGCCTGAAGATTTTTTTGAAATATGGACAGGTATATTACTTTTAATGACGCCAACAACAAAGTTTAATAAAGGAAATGAAACAAAAGGGTTATTTAATAGATTTTTTTCCTTACTTAAACCTCAAAAGAAACTTTTAGTTAACATATTTTTAGCATCAATACTTATAACTATTTTAGGTATTGGAGGATCATTTTATTTTAAGTTCTTATTAGATGATATAGTTCCCAATAATTTAATGGCAACATTACATATGTTTTCTATAGGTATAGTGATACTTACACTATTTAGGGTATTAACAGAAGCAGTTAGAACTCAACTTTTAATATATTTAGGGCAAAGGATAGATATTCCATTAATGCTTGGTTATTACGATCATGTTGTAAATCTTCCAATGAACTTTTTTGGAACCCGCGAAGTTGGAGAAATTATTTCGAGATTTAATGACGCTTCAAAGATAAGAGATGCAATTTCAGGTGCAACATTAACTATGATGATAGATACATTTATGGTTATTATTGGAGGCATAATACTTTATAATCAAAATCACAGTTTATTTGCACTAACAATAATACCGGTTATTCTTTATGGAATCATAGTTTTTAGTTTTAAGAAATCCATTGAAGAAGTAAATAGGGAAACTATGCAAAGCAATGCAAAGCTTACTTCGTATTTAGTAGAGTCTATAAATGGTATAGAAACAGTTAAGGCATTTAATGCTGAGCGAGAAGTGAATTTAGAAACAGAAAAAAGATTTGTTAAGCTTATAAAAAATGTATTTAAAAATGGATGGATAAATAATTTACAGGGATCTTTAAAAAATGGAATAAAAGCAATATTTGCTGTAGTCATTTTATGGCTTGGAGGAATTCAAGTTTTAAAGGGCAATTTGTCTATGGGAGAACTGCTAACCTTTAATGCTTTACTTGTATATTTTTTAAGTCCTATTGAAAATATTATAAATTTACAACCAATGCTACAAACAGCTGTAGTTGCAGGGGAAAGACTTGGAGAAATACTAGATTTAGAACTTGAAAAGAGTGTTGATGAAGATAAGAAAATAAATCCACACTCTTTAAAGGGTGCTATTGAGTTTATTGGTGTAGATTTTAGATACGGAACAAGAAAACTAATTTTAAAGGATATTAGTTTTAAAATTAAGCCAGGAGAAAAAATAGCACTAGTAGGCGAAAGTGGATCCGGTAAAACAACTTTAGTTAAAATCCTCATGAAATTTTATGAACATGAGAAGGGTGAACTTTTAATTAGTGGATACAACATAAAAGATATTAATAGTGAATCATTAAGAGACAAGATAGCTTATATATCCCAAGATACTTTTTTATTTAGTGGTACAATTATAGAAAATATGTCATTAGGAAATCCGTATTTAACATATGAAGAGATAATAGAAGCATGTAAGAAAGCTCAAATACATGAGTTTATAAATTCTCTGCCTTTAAGATATAAGACTATGATTGAGGAAAATGGTTCGAATTTTTCAGGGGGACAAAAACAAAGGTTTTCTATAGCAAGGGCGATACTTAGAAAACCTGAAATATTAGTAATGGATGAAGCTACTAGCAGTTTAGATTCCATAACAGAAAAAGCTATAGAAAAAACTATGAATGAATTTAGTGTAGGAATAACCACAATAGTAATAGCTCATAGATTAAGTACTATTATGAGATGCGATACAATTTATGTTTTAGATAAGGGAGAGATTAAAGAAAGTGGTAGTCATAAAGATTTATTAAAAAATGAAGGTATCTACTATCAACTATGGAAAGATCAACTTCCTGAATTGTTCTATGAAGACGTAGCAGCAACTAAGGAGGGTGGTAAAAAATGAGATTTGTAGTTCAAGATATAAAAGATATTACGGATAGCAGGGAATTATTAGAATCAAAGCCACAACATTTTACAAGTATATTTATCTACCTTGTGTTAACATTATTATGCAGCGCATTGGTATGGTGTTGCTTTAGTGAAAAAGAACTAGTGGTTAAAGCTAGTGGTATTGTAAGACCAAGTAAAGAAATATATAAGGTTGCAATTACTGCATCTAGTAAAGTGAAAAGTATAAACTTTAAAAATGGACAAATAGTAAAATCAGGGGATGTACTGTGCACATTAGACTATACTGAATTAGATCTACAAAAAAAATCAAATGAAGATAAAATAGAAACAATAAACCAGGATGTAGAAAATTTAAAGAAACTGAAAAGCTGTATTTTAGATGACAAAAATTATTTTGATAAAAATAATGATAAGGTAAAAGAATATTATAATAAATATTTAAATTATGAAAAATATAATAGTCGTTCACTTTCCGATTCTAACAGTATATCCGATTCTAAAAAAGATTTGAATTTAAAAATAGATGGTTATTATTTACTACAAAAGTCAGTAAATGAAAATAAAAATTATGTATCGTTAAATACATTGTATTCTGAACAATATAATAATTATAAAATCTCACAAAAGCAACTTAAGGGTAAAATAGAGGATGTCCAAAAGCAATATAATTCATTAAAATTAACTAAGAATGTTGATAAAAATTCTATTTTACAGGCAGAAAGTGCATTAAATGCTTCCAAAACTGAATTAGATAAGTTTACAAGTGATTATAAACTAAAAATTAATTCATCTATAGAAGATTTAAAAAGTAAAAACAAAGAGTTAGATAATAGTTTAAATAAAATAAATGATACTAGCACATTAAATAAAGAAAAAAACAAATCTACAACGTCAGTACAACTTGAAGATGACATAAAAGTTAAGGAAGAGAAATTAAAGGATTTAAAAGACAATTTAAAAGTAATAAATATGAATATTGAAAAATGTGAAATTAAAGTACCAAATGATGGCATTTTAGATATTCAAATTGATATAAATATAGGTGATGTAGTCCAAGCAGGAACTGTAGTTGCAAATATACTTCCAACAGAATCTAAATATAAAGTTGATTTATTAATAGCTGATAAGGATGTTGCAAATATAAAAGAGGGACAAAAGATAAAGTACAGCTTTCCATCATTACCTTACAAAGAATATGGATTTTTAAGTGGAAAACTAGAAAAAATAAGTGCTGATTCTAAGATCAATAAATCAAATGGTAATAGTTTTTACACCACTGAAGCAGGTATTGATGTAAGTAAGGTATATAGTCATAAGGGAGAAGAATCAAAAATTAGAAATGGAATGACATGTGTTGCGCAAATTGTAACTAGAAAAGAAAAAATGCTTTACTACTTGTTAGAAAAATTAAATTTAAAAGAGTAATTAATGTTGCAAAACATAAAAATAAATACTTAAGAATATATATTTATAGGATATAATAACACAATTCATAAAAAAAGTGTTATTATATCCTTTGTTTTAATGATGAAATAACTGTAATATTATATAGTATAAGTTATAATTATTGAATTAAGGTTTAGCATTATATGATATTATTAATAAGGACTAAAAGTTAGCAAGCTAATAAAGGAGAATGTAAAAATGATTAAATATAAATGGTGTGTATGTGATATGGATGGAACATTACTTAATTCAGAAGGCCTCATTTCAAAGGAAAATGAAGTTGCATTAAAGAAGCTTATGAAACTTGGGTTAGAAGTAATTATTGCTACAGGAAGAGTTGACCTAATGGTTACACCTTTTATTAAGCAACTAGGTTTAAAGGGACCTGTTATATCTTGTAATGGCGGATTAATTAGAAACATTGGAACAAGAGAAATTATTTATTCAAAGATAATGGATAAAATTATTGTGAAAAAAATTGTGAACTATTGTGTAGAGTTTAATATAAAATACATTATATACACTGATGATATAGTATATTATGATGAAAATAATCCATTGGGTAAAAAATATGAAAATTTAAATAAATCATTACCAAAAAACGCACAATTACCAATGAAATATATAGATAATAAAATAGTTGAAAATATTAATGATATAGATGCTTTGAAAATTCTAATAGTTTGTAAAAAGCATGAAGAGGTTGTACTTTTAGAAGAGTTCTTTTCAAAATATGATGATCTTACGGTAGTGAGTTCCTCAACTTGTCTTTTAGACATTATGGCATCAAATATTTCCAAAGGAAATGCTTTAGAGATTATATCACGTAAATTAAAAGTAGACTTAAGTGAAGTCATTGTTTTCGGAGATAATTATAATGATATGGAAATGCTTCGATGCGCGGGTATGCCTATAGCTATGGAAAATGCTGTAGAGGATGTTAAATTAGAGGCTAAATATATAACTAAATCTAATGATGAATCTGGAATCGCTTATGCGATAAATAATTATATATTAAAACAGTAAAACAAGAAGATAGTAAAGATAAGCTCCAGAGTTTGAAGAACATTCAAACCTTGGAGTTTATTTATTTTTAAATTTAGTTGAGTTTATATGTAGAGAGAGTATAATATGAAAGAGAATGGAGGTTTTCTAATGCAATATTTAAAGGATGAAGTTAGAAAAAATATAGTAGAAGAAGCTCTAAAAGAATTTAAACAAGGGGGATATAAGGGCACATCAATAAGAAGTATAGCTAAGAACTCTGACACATCAGTGGGTAACTTTTACAAGTATTATCATGGTAAAGATGATTTATATGAGAAGCTAATAGGGCCTGTATACGAGAGGCTAATGGATTACATTAAGCAGTTTAATAAGGTGCTTGTTAACGATAAAGCAGATGATATTTTCAATGAGTTAATGGAAAAGATACTGGAAATATTTAAAGAAAGTAGAACAGAACTTACAATATTACTTAACAAAAGTGAAGGGTCAAAATATGAGAATTGTAAAAAAACATTTGTTGATTTCGTAACTAGAATAGTTTCGCAGAAAATGGAATATGAATTATTGCTGCAAGGTAAAAGACTTAAGAACAATTTCATTATTTACTTAATATCATATAACCTTGTGGAGAGTATTTCTATAATTCTGAGAGAGAAAGAAAGTGGAGAGGAAGTTAGAAAACTTATCCTTGATATAATAGACATATTTTATAATAATATTAGCACTAAGCTTGATTACGAAAATATAAGATAGGAGACAAAATATGAAAAAATTTATAGAACTAAAAAATGTGAAAAAAACTTATAAAATGGGAGAAGTTATAATTAAAGCAGTAGATGATGTTTCATTTACTATAGAAAAGGGCGAATTTGTTGTAGTTATTGGTGCTAGTGGTGCGGGTAAAACTACAATACTTAATCTTTTGGGAGGTATGGATCAAATAACTACTGGAAATATAATTGTTGATGGCAATGATATAAGTGAATATAGTAAAAAAATGCTTACAAAATATAGGCGCGATGAAATAGGATTTGTATTTCAATTCTATAACTTAGTACAGAATTTAAATGCGATTGAAAATGTAGAACTAGCAGTTGAGATTTGCAAAAATCCAATGAACCCTGAAGAGATACTTAAAAATGTTGGACTAGAAAATAGAATGAGAAATTTTCCATCCCAGTTATCGGGAGGAGAACAGCAAAGAGTGTCTATAGCAAGAGCTCTTGCAAAAAATCCTAAGTTACTTCTTTGCGACGAACCCACAGGTGCCCTGGATTATAATACTGGTAAGTCAATACTCAAGTTATTATCTGATACATCAAAAAAACATGGCATGACTGTTATAGTTATTACACATAATTCTGCAATTACTCCTATTGCAGACAAGATAATAACAGTAAAAAGTGGAAAAGTTGAAAGCGTCGTTAAAAACGATAATCCAATGGCCATAGAAAGCTTGGAGTGGTAAAAATGAAAAAAACATTTTTCAAAAATTTATTTAGAGATATAAAAAAGACATTTTCAAGGTTTTTGTCAATTGTAATAATTATCGCAATTGGGGTAGCGTTTTATGCAGGAGTTAGGGCTACTAGTCCTGATATGAAAAAATCAGGGGATGCCTATTTTAATGAAACAGGATTTATGGATTTTAAATTAGTTTCGACTCTTGGACTTACAAAAGATGATTTATCTGTTATCCAAAAACAAAAAGATGTGAAAAAGGCTGAAGGGTCCTTCTCAATGGATGTGGTAGTTGAAAAAGATGAAAATTCTCTGGTCCTTAATGTTAATTCAACGCCAATTAAAAATGGTATAAACCAGATGATTATAGTAAATGGAAAAGCAGCAAAAGCTAATAATGAAGTAGTGGTTGAAAAAGGATTTTTAAAAGCAAATAATTTTAAAATAGGTGATGTTATAGAACTTAAATCAGGGAAGGATACTTTAATTACGGATGACCTGAAAATTAGTAAATTTAAAATAGTTGGGGAAGCACTCTCTCCTCTATATCTATCCGCTCAAAGGCAGTTAAGTTCTATTGGAAATGGTTCTGTTAAAGGATTTATTTATATATTGCCAGATGTATTTAAAAGTGACATCTATACAGAAATATATCTGAGCATGGATAGTAACTTATCAAAAGAAAGTCTTATGTCTAATGAAGAATATAAAAAAACTTCTGATAATATGAAGCAAAAGCTTGAGGACATTGGGGTTATAAGAAGTAAAGCCAGGTATACGCAAATACTTGAATACTCGAAAGGTAGTATCAATGATATTAAACAGCCAGAGTGGTATGTCCTAGGACGAAGCGCTAATTTAGGATATGAAACCTACAGACAAGACAGTGACAGAATAGATAACATAGGCAAGGCCTTCCCACTTATATTTTTCTTAGTGGCAGCTTTAGTTAGTCTTACAACTATGACAAGAATGGTTCAAGAAAATAGGATTGAAATAGGTACTTTCAAAGCTTTAGGATATTCACGGATGGCTATAACTATGCATTATTTGATATATGCACTTTTAGCTAGTATAACTGGAACGTTAATAGGCATATCATTTGGGTTTAGGCTTTTTCCTCCACTTATAATGAATGCTTATAGAACGCTTTACGCTTTGCCAAATTCATTAACGCCTTTTAACTCATATCTTGCTCTTCAGGCTTCTTTAATCGCTATAATATTTACAACTCTCGCAGCGGTTACCGCAACACTTGAGGAATTAAGAGAAGCCCCATCATCACTTATGAGACCAAAGCCACCAAAGGCTGGGAAAACTATATTACTTGAGAGAGTAACTTTTATATGGAAAAGATTAAGTTTTACAAGTAAAGTCACTGCAAGAAATATATTTAGATATAAACAAAGGTTTTTTATGACCGTTATTGGAATAGCTGTATGTACAGGACTTATGGTAACAGGATTTGGGCTTAGGTCTGGAATAATAGGTGCTGCGCAGGGTCAATTTACGAATATCTATAGATATGATATGTTGTCAACTCTTAAAGAAGATATAGATGCTACGGAAAAGAATACTACAAAAGATAAAATAATGGAAGACACAAATGTAAAATCAGTTTTATTTTCATATTCTAAAAATGCAACAGTAAATCTTGATAAATCAGGAGTTGAAGATGCTTATATATTGGTTACAGAAAATAAAAATGAAATTAATAAGTATATTAACCTTACAATGAAAGGTGAAGATTTAAAACTTAATGATAGAGGCGTAATTATTACGCAAAAGATAGCAAAACTTATGAATAAACAAATTGGAGATTCATTTGATATAACCATTGATGATAAGGTGGTAAAAGCTACAATTAGTGGTATAACAGAGCATTATGTACAACATTATATTTATATGAGTCCTGATTATTATAAAAAAATAACTGGAAAAAAGATTAAATTTAATGGGTTTTATGGACTTTTGAAAAGCATCACAGACATAGCAGAAGATAACACCACAAAGATTTTAAGCGCAGATTCAAATATAGGATCTATAAATTACAAAAACAAATCTCAATTTGATTTTAATAAAACAACAGATAGCATCGATTCAGTGGTAATGGTGTTAATAATATCTGCTGGAGTGCTTGCTTTTGTTGTAATTTACAATCTTACAAATATAAATATCAATGAAAGAAAAAGAGAATTGTCTACAATAAAACTTTTAGGTTTTTACAACAGTGAACTTGCATTATATATATACCGGGAAAATATAATACTCACGGTAATAGGAAGTTTAGCAGGTATAGGTGTAGGAATATTGTTAAATAATTTTGTAATTAATACCGCAGAAACAAATGTAATGATGTTCATGAGAAGGATAGATTCTATCTATTATCTTTATTCAGTTTTACTTACAATTTCTTTTTCTATAATTGTGAATTTTGCAATGTATAAAGAATTTGGGAAAATAGATATGATAGAGTCACTTAAAAGTGCAGAATAACAATAGAGGATTTCGTAAATTCTCTAGGAATTCCAAGGAAAATATTAATTATGATTAAAGCAGGAAAACCTGTTGATGATACTATAGAAAAATTAATACCTTATCTCTCAAAGGGTGACATATTAATAGATGGTGGTAATTCGTTTTTTAGGGATACAATACGTAGAAGCAAAAAACGTGAAAATTATAGTACAAGCTATGCTAATCCTCATTATGCAGTAAATGTTCTAGGAGAAGGGGTGGGTCAGCTTTTATGTAAAAATAAGGGGGGTATATCCTATGCTTTCAAGAGTAGATTATTTAGTTTAGAGGAGAATAACTAAATTTTTATTGAAGTTTTCAAAAGCGTAAAGGCAAATGGTATTGATTATAATGTATTGAAGAATATAATTACAGATAAGTGTTTATATAAAAAGGGGCTGTCTCAAAATAGAAATTTTCTGTTTTGGACAGCCCCTTTTTTATAACTAATAGAATTTACTAATTTATCAAACAATAAAAAATATAGTGGGCGTATGAAGAAATATGCATATAATGTAACTAGGAAAGCTATATATGAGCTTATGTGTGCTATAATTTAAAAAAAATGAAAATATATTGAAGGCAAGCTTAATATTTCAAATAGTGAAAGAGACATATAAAGTTTTAATTTGTAATCACTTTATGAAAAGGGGGGGGAGTCATCATGAATTTGATCCCATTGCCACGAAAGATTACAGTTGAGGACGGATTATTTTTAATAAAACACAATACTTCTATAGTGCTCGATGAGGCGCTGGATGATAATGATTTGGAAACAGCTAAGCTATTACAAAAGGAAATTAAAAAAATTATAGCAATTACATTGCCTATTAAAAAAGTGATGCGTTGTGCACGAAATCTCGATGAAAACTACATTTGCTTCCATTATGAAAAGATGGATAGAGGAGAGGAGGCTTATTTACTGACAGTGAGATCTAATAAAATTACAATTGCTGCTTGTTCGAGCAGTGGATTCCTATATGGAGTAGCGACACTTATTCAGTTATGCAAGATATCCCGTGCGGAAATTGGGTGCACAATTATTGCAGATGAACCATCTTATTCAAATAGGGGCTATATGCTTGATGTTAGTCGTGGAAGGGTGCCTACTATGGACAGCCTAAAGGTGTTGGTAGATAGGTTAGCCATGTATAAAATTAATCAACTTCAGTTGTATATGGAAAACTGCCTGCGTTTAGATGGTTTTGAAGAAGTTTGGTCGCAGACTGATCCTTTTACACCTGAAGAAATTTTGGAACTAGACCGCTACTGTAATATAAGAGGAATTGAGCTAGTACCATGCATAGCCTCTTTTGGACATCTTTATGATTTACTCCGTTCAGAAAGCTTTGGTAAATACAGAGAAATGAACACTGGTTTTGGAGAGACATTTACTTGGTATCACCGTATGAGATATCATACCATCAATGTTTCTGATCCCGGAAGTTTTACTCTTATCACCGGTATTCTTGACCAATACATGCCATTATTCCGTAGTGACAAAATAAACATTTGTTGCGACGAAACGTTTGATTTGGGCAAAGGGAAAAGTGCTTCCATGGCTAAAAAAATGGTTTATGGAGAGCTATATATTTCTTATGTCAACAAGTTAGTGGAATATCTTCAAGACAAAGGGAAAAAAGTAATGATTTGGGGTGATATTGTCCAGAACAATCACGAGCATATGAGTAAACTGAATGAACAGGTTACCTGCCTCAATTGGTATTACGATTATGGTGCTAAGGAACAAATTGTTAAAATTTTTGCAGACATTGGATTAAAGCAGTATGTATGTCCTAGTGTATCTGGTTACAGTCGATTGGTAAATGCATATGATAAGAGTTTTACCAACATTAGAGAGATGGCAAAGTTAGGTCATCAGTATCAGGCGGTGGGATTTCTAAATACTGACTGGGGGGATTGCGGTCACATTAATATGCCGGCCCTTGCTATTCCTGGAATGATTTATGGTGCAGCGCAAGGTTGGAATGTTTACGACGATCGAGATTTTAATGCCATAGACCAGGCTATTTCACTGGTTGAATATGGAGATCTTAAGAAAAATCTGGTGGGGTTATTACGTGAACTTTCACGTCAAGATATAATAATTTTTAACGATTTAGCATTTTTCAGAGATTATAAGGTATACAATGAGACATACCTTGATTCGGGAGTAAGTCAGTATGAAAAAGCTAAAAGTGAAATGATGATGGTTTCAGAGGATGAGCTTAAGAACGCAGTTTCTAAATGTTCGGAAATCATCAATTGTCTTAAACAAAATGATATTGGTTCCTTTGCAGACCGTCAAGAGGAAATGCTAGAGTATTATCTTGCTGCTCGTGGTGTATCGCTTATGCAGGAGTTGACGCTAATTATTAAAGAACGCGAGTACGGGCAGGACGTACATCCGCTATGTACAACCTATGAACTGGCTAGTAAACTTGAGTACTGGCTGATGGACTACTGCATAGAGTGGAGAACTGTCAGCCGCGAGAGTGAATTATATAGAATAAAGGAATTTATTTGGCAAATATGTTCAATTCTTCGAAAATATGATTCATTGTTACACAGTTGATACCAAATTGTAAATGATATTAAACTATAAAAGCTGTGAAATTAATTTCACAGCTTTTATAGTTTAAATAGTATACTTAGTCTATAAGAATTGCTGTCTACTATTATATAATGATTTATAACCTAAGTTTAGGGATAAAAAAACTGTTAGACAAACGGATGTACAAATTGCAATCATAATGGCGATTTGATACATAATAGCTGTGGTAGGTAATGTACCTGATAACATTTGCCCAGTCATCATTCCTGGCAAAAATATTATCCCCATGCCTAACATTGAATTAAGTGTGGGAATTAAGGCAGTTTCTAAAGCATTATTGGCAAAAGGTTTTAAAATAGCTTTAGGTTCTACTCCTAAATTTAATAAAGTATTTATCTTATTTTTTTCGTGGCTTATGTCATCCATAAAGGTTTTTATTGCAATATTTACTCCAGTCATAGCGTTACCAATAATCATACCAGCTAAAGGTATAGTGTATTGAGGGTTAAATATGGATTTCCCAACAATAACAGTGACGAAGAAAATTAAAATAAAAAGCCCTGTGAAAGTTAACGAAGCGCCTATTGCAATTTTAAAATTATTGTTTAAGCCTTTTCTACTTTCAAGCACTCTATGAATGGAAAAGGCTATCATAAGTATTAAGAAAATTATAGTAAATAAAGGATTTGGATTTTTAAATACATATTGAAGTATATAGCCCACAATTACAAGTTGAACGCTCATCCTTAGACTTGCAATCAAAAGGAGCTTTGTTTGATTAACCTTTGATCTTTTCATTATTATGAGAACGATAATTAGAAGTAAATAAATAAGTGAAAACTGCATTATACCTAGTTCAACTGCTCCTTGCATATTTAAGCCCCCTTAATTATTTTAATTTTATTTTCACAAAACTCATCAATAATAGTTTTATTGTGGCTTACAATTACAATCTCAATGTTATTTGCCTTGCAGAAGTTTATTATATTCTTCATCATTTCATGGCTATTTTTCTCATCTAATGCTGAAGTTGGCTCATCGAGCATTATAACACTGGGGCATAACGATAAAAAAATAGATATATAAACTCTTTGCCTTTCTCCACCAGAAAGGGTAGATGTATTTTGAGAAAGTGGAACATTTACGCAGCAAAGATCAGTAATGTATTTGACATACTCTGCCTTAGGTATAGGCTTTTGCCTTAGTGTATAAAAGGTTTTAAAATTGTCCGTTATGCTCTCATCAAAGAGAAAAACTTCCTGAGAAACTAGGCTCACATCACGTCTTAGAGCAATAGTGTTATATTCGTCAAGGGGCACTCCTTTATATAATAATTCTCCAGACACTGGATTTATAGAGTGGTTCAATAGTTTTAAAAAAGTACTTTTACCACATCCACTCTCTCCAACAATAAAATTAATCATACCTTGTTTAATTTTTACATCAGTATAAGTTAAATTGGCTTTGTAAATAAGATTACTTGCTTGAAATAATAGTTTGTTCATTATAATTCCTTCCTCTAATATATTTTTTACATATTTATAGTTTTTGCAATTCAATATTTATTTTTCATAAGTTTATTATAACATTTTATGTGTAAGTTCTATTTAGAAAAATATAAAATAAGATAAATACTATGAAATCTCATAACATATATTAATAATATGTACTGTTTGATAAAATTTAATTAGAAACCTTATTAGCCTGATTATACCAAAAACAAATATCTTGAAAAAATAATTGTATAAAATAGAGGAATAATAGAATTATTAGAGAATATAGAAAATATAATAGAATTATTAGAGAATATAGAACATATATATGATATATGTAATATCATGTATTTTTTAGAAATTGAGAGGTGATAATATTGGCTATTATAGATGTCATAAAATTTAATGGCATAAGAAATCGAGATTGGTTAGTTTATCGCTACCCAAGGGATAATTTTGTATTTGGTACACAACTTATCGTTTCAGAGGGTCAAATTGCAGTTTTTGTTAAAGGAGGACAGGCGTTAGATTATTTTTCACCAGGTACCTACACTCTTAGCACACAAAACATTCCTGTTTTGCAAGGCTTAATTAACATTCCATTTGGAGGTAGAACTCCTTTTACTGCAGAAGTGTTTTTTATAAACAATACTGCAAAGTTAGATATTTTATGGGGAACAACAGACCCCATAAGTTTAATTGACCCTAAATATGCGGTTAGATTGAGGGTACGTGCCTTTGGTCAATTCGCAATCAAAATTTCTGATTATCGTGTATTCTTAACAGAATTAATAGGTGCTCTTGGCGATAGTCAAATTATAAAATATGATCTTGTTATTAAGTATTTCAAAGGGGTTATCGTAACAAAGGTTAAGACTATTATTGCAGATATAATTATTAATCAGAAAATTTCTGTACTTGAAATAACTCCTCGTTTAGAAGAAATCTCAATGAGCTCAAAGGATAAGCTATCATGCGAATTTGAGCGGTTTGGAATAAATATTGTTAATTTTTATATTTCATCTGTTAATTTTCCAGATGAGGATTTTGCTTCTATAAACAAAATACTGGGAGAAAAAGCGGCTTTTGATATTATTGGAGATAATCGCTACAATGTTAAGCGGTCTTTTGATGTTATGGAATCAGCAGCTTCTAATGAAGGGGGAGGTAATTTAGCTACAGCAGGAATTGGGCTTGGACTAGGTGCTGGAGCCGGTATTGCTGTGGGAAATAGCTTTGCTAGCTCAGCTGGTAGTATTATAAATACGCCGGCAAAAACCAAAGAATGCAAAAAGTGTGGAATGCAGAATGCAGAAGGAGTTAAATTCTGTTCTAATTGTGGAGAAAAACTTGCAACTGCAAAGATTGAATGTAGTTCCTGCAAAACAATAGTTGACGAAAATATGAAGTTTTGTCCTAACTGTGGACGCTCGATGCTCAAAAAAATATGCTCAGGCTGCCATGCAGAGAACTTGCCTGGAACTAAGTTCTGCTGTGAATGCGGTACTAAATTGGAGGGCTAATCATGAATAATAGTAAAATTTCATCCAATGATCTATTAAGAATATCAGGGTGTTTTATTTTTGATATTGCGGTAATATTAGCCTTTTTCAAAGTAGTTGGCTTATTTTTTATTATTGCTCCTGGCAAATCAATTTTTATGCTACTGGTTTTAATTGTTGGACTTTTAATTTTTAATGCATCAATTTTACTTCCAAGTAGGCTGTTTAAAAACATAGGAATACCTTATTCAGCTGCAACTGTAACGTTGCTCCTATTGTATGTCTTTATAGCTAATATTATCTCGATTTTCTTTATAACTGGAAGTACAGTATGGTATATTGTTTGGGAATTGATTGTTTTTGCAGTTTTACTTGTTATACTTTCTATAATTTTCACATTCTTAAAGGGCTCAGTAGAAAACACAGTAAGAATTGAAAAAGAACAAGCAGATAAAACTTCGGTTATGTTACAGTTGTTGAAAATCGAAGAAATACTTAATGAAAAGGAAATAAAAGATGACATTTTAGCAATCATTAATCTTTTTAAAGCCTTAAAAGAAAGAATTCAGATGTCTACTCCTTTCGGTAGAATTAGTGGAAATAAAGTGATTTTGGAATTGGAGAGTAAAATTATGGATAATTTAGTATCTTTGCAAGAAGGCCTTGAGGTTGATTTAGCTGATAAAAATAAAATTGAACTTCAAAAATTAATTGAAGATACACGAGAACTTGTTAAAAATAGGGAAACACTAAATATTAAATAAAAATTATAAGGAGTGATTTAAATGAGCGAGCAAAAATGTCCTGCTTGTGGAGCAACAATTGATTTAAGTGCAACTGAATGTAAATATTGTGGGGAAGCAATAGCTGCTAAGGGGCCACAATACCAAGTACCTCAAACACAACCATCAAATGCTTATTCAGGAAATAAATACATGAAATTATATTATCAAGAGGAGTTCCAAAAAATAAGTGAAAGCAATGAAATATACAAAGGAAAATTTAATGTGTGTTCATTTCTTTTTTCATGGATTTGGGCATTTACAAAAGGATTATGGGGATTAGCTTTAGTAACTATAGGAGTACAAAGTTTACTCTTAAAGTTGGATCTAGGATTTTTATCATTAGGAGTTGCTATACTTTGGGGGCTTAAAGGTAATTATTGGTATTACAATTTAGAAAAAAATAAAAAACAATTTCCTGATAAATTTTAATTGTTACTAATAGATATCATTTAGGTATTAAATAAACATTTTGGAGGATCGATTTTAATGACTGAAAAGAAATGTTCATCATGTGGAGCGTCAATTGATTTAAATGCAGTAGAATGTAAATACTGTGGAGAAGCTACAGGTGTTCAAGCTCAACAACCACCTGTACAACAATATCAAGCATCACCAAATTATACTACGACAGGTATCCCTGTTTCAAGGAAGAATAAGACTACAGCTGGGTTGCTTGCTATTTTTTTAGGAGGTCTTGGTGTACACAAATTTTATTTGGGAAAGACTGGATTAGGAATTTTATACTTACTCTTTTGTTGGACTTATATACCAGCTATAATTGGTCTAATTGAAGGAATTATATACCTAAGCGCAAGTGATGAAAAATTTTATAATAATTATGTTAATAGGTAGGTAATAATTATTGATAACCAGCTAAAGTGATGTAGACTAACTTTGACTGGTTATTTTTGAATTTCCTCTTTTATAATTTAATATTAACAATAATTGATCTTCATCATATAGTAATATTAGATTATTATAATATTACTAAAACATTGAGGTAGAGTATTTTTATTAGTTTATTTAAACTATAAATTAACTTCAAGAAAATAATAAAGACATTGACATATAAATGTCTTTATGGTAAATTAAAAAGGATCTCTTTGCACTGCATACAAATCTACAGTACAAACTGAGCAGGCGATGAACTTTTAAAAAAGTTCGTGGGGCTGGGCCTAAATGGCAACAGGATGAAATTATACACCTGTGGGACGGTTTAATTGTTCTACGGGTCTTTTTATACCCATTTCTAGAACATCTCTGAAGATTGCAATGCCATAGAGTTACATTAAAATGCTTTAGATAAGCAAAATGGAGGTAACATTTATGACTAAGCAACAAATCAAAGAATTACAAGGACTTACTACTTTGGAAGCAAAAAAAAATCAAGAAAAATTTGGGAAGAATGAGCTTGTGGGTAAAAAAAAGGAAGGTTTTTTACACAAGATTTTGAAAGTTATTGGCGAGCCAATGTTTTTATTATTAATTGTAGCTGCTGTAATCTATTTTATTCTAGGAGAGCCTAAAGATGGTGCTATCATGCTTATTTTCGTTATCGGAATTATAAGCATTGAGGTAATTCAAGAATGGAAAACTGATAAAACATTAAATGCATTAAAAGATTTATCAGCACCACATATTACAGTATTGCGGGATGGAATTGAAAAAGTAATTAATAGTTCCGATTTAGTGCCTGGTGACATAATGAATATCGCTGAGGGTGTTAAAGTGCCTGCTGATGGTATTGTAATAAACGCAAGCACTCTTTGCATTGATGAATCATCTTTAACGGGAGAGGCTGAGGGTGTATGGAAGATTACTACGGAGAACAGAGATAAAGCTAGTACTGATTATTGGCGCATAGATTATTGTTATGCAGGAACGCTTGTTACACAAGGTACTGGCAATATATTAGTAGATAAAATAGGAGCATGTACTGAATACGGAAAAATAGGAGAAAATATTGCGTCTGCTCCTGAAAATCCAACGCCACTTGAAAAACAAACAGGGAAGCTCGTAAAATTATGTGCAGGAATTGCAGCAGTTTTATTTATATTTGTTGGAGTTGTGACATATTATAATTTACCAGATCACATTTTTAAAGCTAGAGTAATAGAAAGTATTTTATCAGGAGTAACTCTTGCTATGGCAATGATACCTGAAGAATTTCCAGTTATTTTAACTGTGTTTTTATCAATGGGTGCTTGGAGACTTGCTAAAAAGAAGTCTCTTGTAAGAAAATTACCATCAGTGGAAACTTTAGGTGCTGTTTCTGTTCTTTGTGTTGATAAAACGGGTACAATAACAATGAATAAAATGACAGTTTCGAACACTTGGAGTTTAACAAGTGATAAAGAAAGATTGACGCGGATAATGGGCATGGGTTGTAAATCAGATGCCTATGATCCAATGGAAAAGGCTATGATAACCTATTGCGAAAAACAAGGAATCACAAGGGATGTTTTATTTGGAGAAGAACTAATTAAAGAATATGCATTTACTGATGAAGCGAAAATGATGGGTCACGTTTGGAAAAATGGAGATGATATTGTAGTTGCAGCAAAAGGATCACCTGAGCATATTCTAACGATATGTAACTTATCGGATGAGGATAGGTCTATAGCAGAAAATAAAAGAATGGAAATGTCGAGGCTTGGTCTCCGCGTTATTGCTGTTGGACAAATGATAATAAAAAGCGAAAATGATGTGCCAGATACTCTTATGGAATGTAGCCTAGAACTTTTAGGTATGGTTGGACTTGTTGACCCTCCAAGAGAATCTGTAAAACAAGATATAAAAATTTGCACTAAAGCTGGGGTTCGTGTTGTTATGATAACCGGGGATAACGGAATAACCGCTAGTTCCATTGCAAAGCAAATTAATATGCCAAATAGCGATAAAATTATTACAGGTGATGAGCTTAGTAAAATGAGTGATGATGAGCTTTGCGAGAAGGTTAAAGATGTTAGTGTATTTTCTAGAGTTATACCTGAACACAAAATGAGAATAGTTAAGGCTTTTAAGAGAAATGGTGAGGTAGTTGCTATGACCGGTGATGGTGTTAACGATGCCCCTGCTCTTAAATATGCAGATATTGGTATTGCTATGGGAAAACGTGGTTCAGAAGTTTCAAGAGAAGCAGCGGATATAATTCTACTTGACGACAATTTTTCAACTATTGTTGACACTATAAAAGATGGTAGGAGAATTTATGATAACATCAGAAAAGCAGTTGGATATGTATTCACTATTCATATTCCTATTGCATTTGCAGCATTACTTGCTCCACTACTTGGAATAAATCCTACAAGCCTTTTATTACTTCCACTACACGTTGTTTTACTTGAACTTGTAATTGACCCTACCTGTTCAATAGTACTCGAACGTCAGCCAGCAGAGCAGGATATTATGGAAAGGTCACCTCGTAATCCACTTGAAAAACTGTTAACAGCAAAGATTCTTTTCAAAAGTGTGATGCAAGGTCTTGTAATATTTGGTGCATCATTTGGAACGTACTTTGCATTTTTAAATTACTCTCCAGACAACGCAGCAGTTGCAAGAGCCATGGGACTTACTATTATATTGCTTGCTAATGTGCTATTGGTTCAAGTCAATAGTTCGGATTCGGATTTTGCAATTCAATCATTTATGAGGCTTATAAAAGATAAGGTAATGTGGGGAGTCAGTTTAGGAACGATAATAGGATTACTAGTAATACTATATACCCCTCTATGTGTTTTTTTGAAACTTGCACCTTTATCAATAAGTCAGCTTATGCTTGCGGTGTCCATAGCAGTAGCATCAGTTATTTGGTATGAAGTTTTAAAGGTAGTGAAATATATTAAAAAAGGCAGAATCCATGATAAATCTAGCACTTTGCAAAATTAAATACATTTAAATAGAGGGAAATTATTATAGAAAAGGGTATAATGGAAGTAATCACTAATATAAATGATATTGAAATAGATTTTATACAAGTATTTAGGATTTAATCAAGTTAAGCAGTGGAGGAGGGGATTATATTATGCAAATTAGGTCATTATTAGGTTTTTTCGGATTAATAACTGTTATTAGTTTTGCAATAGCAATTTCGAATTATTTTTCAAAATATATTCATAAAAAATATATTAGTAAATTAGGGAAAGATAAAAGTGAAATAGTTGTAAAATATAGAAAAATAATGAAGATAATTATTAAAAATCATAAACTAGCGGGATCGATAGCTATATTTTCGGTTCTGACTCATTTTTACATTGGATTTTCAGCAAACCGCATTAGTACAACTGGAATAATTGCAGCATTATTTATGGCTAGCATATTCTTTTTAGGTGTTTATGGCGCATTTATCAACAAAAAACATAAGGGAATGTGGCTTAAAGTACACCGAGGCATTGCATTTGCATTGCTAGTAGCTATAGTAATTCATGTTGTATAAGAAAATATAAGATGTTACCTTAAAAATCTATTACTAAGGAGGATGTAATTTTGAGAGACAGATTAGATAGAGTATATCTTAAGTACGTACTGTATATTGTCCTGGCAACGACCTTAATTTTTATAAGCTACAATGTAGTTTTTAATTTTAAAGCATTATTTAATAATATGATTGGTATAATAAAAGCATCAGCTTCAATTATTTCGCCTCTTATTATTGGTTGTATAATTGCTTATTTATTATATCCCTTATCAAAATTCATAGATTCCATTCTTACTAAGCGTCTAAAACTGAAATATAAGACACACTTGATTAGCATTGCACTAACATATTTAGTAGTAATTTTATTATTTATTATACTACTTTATAGTATCTATGCAATGATTGGTGGACAAATTAGTAGTAATGAAACTTTATCGGTTATGTTTGCAACTATTGGTGATTATATAAAACGATATAATGAATTTTTTGATTTTATTAGTAGAAAAATTACTGAAAGTGGTCTATCTATTGATATAAAGGGTTATTTATCCCAAGCTATAAAGCAAGTTTATTCCTATCTGTCAGTTTCTATAAATGGAATCATTAGCTTATTTGCAGGAATAGGAAATATCATACTAAACAGTTTTATTGGATTGTTTATTTCGTTTTATTTGTTAAAGGACTATGAGTTTTTTAAAAAGCTATATTTAAATTCAGTGAGCCTTATAATGAGCAAAGGTAAATTTAAGAGCCTCAATAAAACTATATTTGAAATTAATGCTATTATCTCTAGTTTCATAAGAGGGCAACTACTTGATGGCTTAATAGTTGGATTGATAAGTAGTATTGGTTTGTCGGTTTTAGGACTTGAGTTTGCTTTTCTTATAGGATTAACTGCGGGTATTGCGAACATTATACCTTATGTTGGTCCACTAATTGGTTGTATACCAGCCATTATTATTGGTCTCCTTAGCCCGAATCCTATTATGGCTTTGTGGGCAGTGCTTTTACTACTTGCTGTTCAGCAACTTGATAGTGCTGTTATATCACCTAAAGTTGTAGGGGACAGTATGGGACTTCATCCCATATTTGTGATAATGGCAATAACTATAGGTGGCTCAATAGCTGGAATACTTGGAATGCTTTTATCTGTGCCTATTGCTGGTATAATAAAACTTTTCTTAATAAAGATTATAACAAAACGCAGGGATGAGGAGAACATCGAAATTTAAGTGCTAAAAACACATTTAGTAATATTGGAAACAGAGAAGAAATATTAAGAAATTTGTAGATTGTTATACTGTACTCTTTTATTCTAAAAGAATCAATTTATAAATTGATTGCAAAATAATTTAAAGGATTAAAGGTGAAGGAGAGAAAATGGAGAACGACAAGAAAATTGCAGTGTTGATTGATGCTGACAATGTATCTGATAAATATATAAAGTATATAATTGATGAAATTTCAAATCATGGAACGCCTACTTATAAAAGAATTTATGGGGATTGGACTAAGCCTCAACTAGCTTCATGGAAGAATGTATTGCTTAATTATTCTATAAGTCCAATACAACAATATAGTTATACCACAGGTAAAAATTCAACGGATGCGGCGCTTATAATAGATGCTATGGATATACTCTATTCAAATAATGTTGATGGATTTTGCATTGTGTCTAGTGATAGTGACTTTACTAAATTAGCAGCGCGCCTTCGCGAAGCAGGTATGTATGTAATTGGAATGGGAGAAAAGAAAACTCCTACACCGTTTATCGCAGCTTGTGAGAAGTTTAAATACCTTGAAGTATTAGCTTCAATGGCTCCAGAACATACTGAAATAACTAGCACTAAAGGAGCGCGAATACAAGATGAATCGAAAGGTGGGATGATAAGTGCAGGTAAATTAGTAGAGGCTATTAAGACTATCATAACTGAGATTTCGGATGAGGATGGTTGGGCATTTTTAGGTGAATTAGGTAGTACTCTTAACAAAAGGTATCCAGATTTTGATACCAGAAACTATGGGTATACTAAGCTTACACCTTTCGTAGCATCGCTAAATATTTTTGAGATTAGATCAACAAAAACTAGAAATCCAAGTATAACTCTTAAATACATTAGAAATAAAGAGTAATATAATGTTCTGTAATTGAAAGTATAAATGACCATGAAATATAAGCTGATGTAGCTTATATTTCATGGTCATTTCGCGTGCATTCATAATGCGGGATAAGGCATCAATTCGAAACATGCAAATAAATTTGTATAGCTGGCAAAACTGCAATATTCCAATTTAATATGAAAGATACATTAATAAACTTATAAAAATATATGAATATTTTAGAAAAAATAAGCTGAAATACAAAATTGATTTTGCCTGAGATGCAGTTTTATCGGCAATATCGTTTGAAGAATTTTCATATAAACGGTATAGTATAATTAAAGAAATTACAGAGCTTGTTATATATTTCAAATAAGCTTTATGAGTTAAAATAGGAGGTAGTTTAAAATGATTAAAAAGATGCCAGTATTATTTATTGGACACGGGAGTCCAATGAATGCAGTGTTAAATAATTCATACACAGAAGCTATTAGTAAGTCAACGCAAAATATACCAAAACCAGAAGCGATTTTGGTGGTTTCTGCCCACTGGGAAACAAATGGTACTTTTATTACGGCTTCAAACACACCTAAGCAGATCTATGATTTTTATGGCTTCCCAGCGGAACTTTACAATCTCAAATATAACCCTACTGGCGCTAAAAAGTATGCTGAGATGGCTGCTCAGGAACTTGCGGATTCAAAGGTTATACTTACAGAAAAGTGGGGACTTGACCATGGTGCTTGGTCTGTGCTAGCACATATGTATCCTAAAGCCGATATCCCAGTATTTCAAATGAGTTTAAATCGATTGGGTGATGAACAGTATCATTATAACCTTTCTAAAAAATTATCAAAACTTCGTGAAAAAGGAATTTTAATAATTGGAAGTGGAGATATAGTGCATAACTTAGGAGTAATGGATTATAATATGAATGCAAACCCATTTAAATGGGCGACTGAATTTGATAATTATATTTGCGAGGCTATAGTAAATAGAGAACATGATAATATTATATCTTATCAAAAGTTAGGTAAATGTGCTCAATTATCTGTACCTACTAAAGAACATTATTTGCCATTACTTTATATAGCTGGTTTGCAGGAAAAATCTGATGAGGTTAATTTTATATATAAGGGTATACAGCATGGATCTATGTCAATGACTAGTATAAAAATAGGCTAAGCAAAGTAAAGTAAAGAGTATAAGTAAGTTGTTTGATAGCCATCTAAATAAATAAGGTGGTTATTTTTTTATTTAATTTTAGAGCGAAATCTATGATATAATTTAATTTGAAACGATTTTTTAGGGGTTTTAGTTTTTAAAATTTATATAGACATAAAAAATCCTTTAGCAGTAATTAATGTTTTGACATTATCGTAAATTCTTTAATAAATTTAGGAGTGGAAAATATGGAACAAAAATATAATAATCTAAAGATTGCAGAACGAGGTGCTCGTATAAGCATTCTTGCTTATATTGTACTTGCTGCATTAAAACTGGGAGTTGGGTACTTAGCTAGTTCAAAGGCTCTAACAGCAGATGGACTAAATAATACAACAGATATAGTTGCTTCGATAGCCGTTTTAATTGGATTGAAAATCTCAAGAAAGCCAGCTGATGATGATCATCTTTATGGACATTTTAGAGCAGAGACTATTGCATCACTTATTGCCTCATTGATTATGATAGCTGTAGGATTGAATGTTTTATACAAAGCAGCTCACTCTATTATTTTCTTTAAAGCGCAGGTCCCAGACTTAAAGGCAGCTTTAGTTGGTATTATTTGTGCAGTAGCAATATACATTGTGTATCGTTATAATAATAAAATTGCCATTAAAATAAATAGTTCTGGACTTATGGCTGCGGCTAAAGATAATCTTTCAGATGCATGGGTTAGTATAGGTACATCTGTAGGCATTATTGCTTCTCAATTCGGTTTGCCTTGGATAGACCCATTGGCTGCAGTTTTAGTTGGTATATTAATTGTAAAGACCGGTTGGGATATTTTTAGAGAGGCAACACATAACTTGACAGATGGTTTCAGTAGAGAGAAATTAAACAATATAACTCAATGCATAAATACGGTTTCAGGAGTTAAAAAGGTTAAGGACATTAGAGCTCGCGTTAATGGAAATAATATTCTTATTGATGTAATAGTAAGAGTTAGTGCAGACTTAAGTGTCGCTGGAGGACACAATATCACAGTAGAAGTTGAAGAAAAACTAAAAAATGAACTTGATATTACAGAAGTTGTGGTGCATGTAGAGCCTGAAATTTAGAAGGAAGTAAATTCTATAAACGAGATACTATTTAAACATGAAAAAGCCATGAATGATTAATTCACAGCTTTTAATATTAAAGTAAAGGGGGACTTCGCTTTAATTTATAATTTAACAATAACATATAAATATGACAAAATAATGAATAAAACGTGTAGCATTTGTTAACTGTTGATATATATTAATTTATATAAATAAACAACAAAATTTTATTAGGAAAACAATCAAAAATAATTTCAATAGTTAAATATTTGTAATATTAGGTGACATTATAGAAAAAACGAGTATAATTAGTTCAATACTAATTTATGATAGTAATAAAGTAATAAAGTATTTTTGTTTATATTTTCCAGGGAATATAGGTTAATGGATTCCTTTATAAAAGGTAATATGTAGGAGGCAAAAGTTATGGAAGTTATAGTTACAAAATTTGGTGGCAGTTCATTATGTGATAGTAGTCAATTCCGAAAAGTGAAAGAAATTGTTTTATCAGATGATAGGCGGTGTTATGTTGTTCCATCAGCTCCGGGGAAAAGGGGTAAGGGAGATTATAAAATTACAGATCTTTTATATTTATGCCATCAACATGCTAAAAAATCATTGCCATTTGATGAATTATTAAAATTAATTGATGAAAGATATACTCTATTGTGTAGTGAATTAGAACTTTCTATTGATATGTCAAAATATTTATGCGAACTTAAAGAAAGAATAATTGATGGAGCTTCAGAAGACTTTGTAGCAAGCAGGGGAGAATATTTGAATGGTTTAATACTGGCGGAATATTTAGGGTATGAATTTATTGATGCTGATGATATTATTGTTTTTAAGAAAAGTGGACGTTTGGATGAGGCTGCAACATATAGCGCTGTGAGGAATAAATTATCGAAGGTTAAAAAAGCAGTAATACCAGGATTTTATGGTGCTTCCCCAGACGGTAAAATTAAAACATTTTCAAGAGGCGGATCAGACATTACCGGGGCAATAATTGCTAGAGGTATAGGTGCGATAGTTTATGAAAACTGGACAGATGTGTCAGGTTTCTTAATGGCGGATCCAAACATTGTTAATGATCCTAAACCTATCAAAGAGGTCACATATAAAGAACTTAGGGAACTTTCATACATGGGGGCAAATGTTTTTCATGAAGAGGCAATTTTCCCTGTTAAAAATGATGGGATTCCAATTAACATAAAAAACACTAATGACCCTTTAGGCAAAGGAACCTTTATCTTAAATGATAAATCAGAGGGTAAACCTGGAAATATTACAGGGATAGCAGGAAAAAAAGATTTTACAGTAATAGCAATTGAAAAGACACTTATGAATAGGGATATAGGATATTGTCGCAGGATTCTTTCAGTTCTTGAAAGCAATAATGTAGCATTTGAACATATTCCATCAGGTATAGATTCAGTTTCATTGGTAATTGACGATTCAGAACTCGATAATAAGATTGATAAAATACTCGAGGAAATTGAATATCAGTGTAGCCCAGATTCAATAATAACCCATCCTAATATGGCATTAATAGCGGTTGTTGGAGAAGGTATTATAAAAACTAAGGGAATATCTGCTAAAGTATTTAGCGCATTGTCAAAATGTGATATAAATATTAGAATGATAAATCAAGGATCAAGTGAATTAAGCATCATTATCGGTGTAGAGAACGATGATTTTGAAAATGCAATTAGGGCAGTTTACAAAGCATTTGATAATTAGTTATTACCTACGCAGTTGCAATAATAAATTTAAAGGTTACAAGGAGGAGATTAATATGGAAAAGGTAAGAATAGCAATTTTAGGTTTTGGAAATGTTGGAACAGGTGTATGGAAAATACTACAAGAAAATAAAAAAGAAATAATGAAACGCTCAAATTACGATATTGAGGTAGCTAAAATATTAGTAAATGACATAAACAAAAAAAGAGATTATGTTATACCAAAGGGTATATTGACAGATAATATTGATGATATTATAAATGACGAGAGTATAAAAATTGTGGTTGAACTAGTTGGTGGACGGGACAAAGCTAAAGAATACATGATACGTTCAATGAAAGCTAAAAAACATATTGTAACTGCTAACAAGCTAGTTATCGCAAACTGGAGCGAAGAGTTATTTAAAATAGCAGAAGAAGAAAATGTATTATTTTATTATGAGGCAAGTGTAGCTGGCGGAATTCCAATAATACGTGAAATTAATGAGAGTCTTACGGCAAATAGAATTGAGCAGATAATTGGAATTATAAATGGAACAACTAATTATGTATTAAGTAAAATGACATTAGATGGAATTAGCTTTGACGAGGCATTAAAAGAGGCACAAGAAAAGGGTTATGCTGAAGCAGATCCAACATCTGATGTGGATGGATATGATGCTGTCTATAAGCTCGCTATAATGGCTTCACTATCATTTGGAACTAAGGTTAATCACGATTGCATTTATAGGGAAGGAATAAAAAATATAAGCGCCGTGGATATAGAATATGCTAAAAAATTTGGGTACACAATAAAGCTTTTAGCAATAGCAAAGGAAGAAAATAATAAATTAGAGCTAAGAGTGCATCCAACCCTAATACCATCTAGCCACCCAATGGCAAATGTAAATGATGCTTTTAATGCAATTCTAATAAAAGGAAATGCAGTAGGAGAATTAATGCTTTATGGACAAGGAGCAGGTGACATGCCAACTGGAAGTGCAGTTGTAGGCGATATAATATCTATATTAAGAAACAATGTAAAACCTTCTGATTTATTGGTTATAAATGATAAAGATGATTTTATAGAAGTGAAAAAATCAGAAGAAAATCAATCAGAATTTTACATTAGGCTTAATGTAAAAGATAAAGCCGGAGTGTTAGGAGATACAGCTGCGATATTTGGAAACAACAATGTTAGTATTACATCACTGACTCAAGATGTAGTACATAAAGATCATGTATTATTAGCATTTATTACTCATAAAAGTGCAGAGAAAAATATAAATAAATCATTGAAAAAAATAAAAGAATTAGAAAATGTAAACGAAATAGAAAGCATAATAAGAATAGAATCATTTAATTAAAAATATGTGTTCTTGCATAAGTATACAAATGTTGTATGATAGTGCAAAGCAAAAACAACCAACAATTTGTTGGTTGTTTTTATAAAAAGGAGTATAACAAAATGAAAAATAGGATTATGGAAGAAGTTCAAAGCATAAAAGAAAAACTATGGGAAATAAATGATTACATATACTATAACCCAGAATTAGGTGATGAAGAGTTTAAGGCTGTTGAAAAGCTAACATCTTTATTATCAGAACATTCTTTCAAAGTTGAAAATGGAATAGCAAATAGAAAAACTGCATTTAAAGCAGTATATAATAGTAATATAAAAGGTCCCACCATTGCTTTTTTGTGTGAATATGATGCATTACCAGGAATAGGGCATGGCTGTGGACACGATATGATTGGCACAATTAGTATTGGCGCAGCGATAGGTTTAAGTAAAGTAATAAGGCGAGTAGGTGGGAAAATAGAAGTTTATGGAACTCCCGCTGAGGAAACAAATGGTGCGAAAATTGAAATGGCTAAGCAAGGAGTATTTGACAATGTTGATGTTGCAATGATGATGCACCCATATGGGAAAACATGTAAAAGTGGACCGGCCTTGGCAATGGAGGCACTTCAATTTGACTTTACAGGAAAATCAAGCCATGCAGCAAGCTCACCTGAAAAAGGAATTAATGCACTGGACGCGGTTATATTAATGTTTAACGGTGTAAATGCATTAAGGCAGCATGTAACGCCCGATGTACGGATACATGGCATTATCAGTGAAGGGGGCAAAGCTGCTAATATAGTACCTGGGAGAGCGGTTGCTAAATTTTATGTAAGAGCACTTAAAAAGAGTTACTTAAAAGATCTAATTCAAAAGGTGAAAAATATTGCAAGTGGAGCAGCGCTTATGACTGGGGCAAGTCTGGAGGTTAGTCTATATGAATCGACCTTTGATGATATGAATACAAATGAGAATCTATCTGAGGCATTTAATGATAATTTGAGAATGCTTGGCATAGCAGATATTAACCCACCAGAGAATATTGGATCTTTAGATATGGGGAATGTTAGCTATATTGTGCCATCTATACATCCATTACTTGGAATAGGTAATCCAAACTTAAGCTTACATACCGAGGAAATGGCTAAAGCAACAATTACTGAGCAGGCGCATAATTCTTTAATTATAGGTTCCATGGCACTGGCCTTAACTGGATATGATGTTATTACGAACAGTGAATTGCTTTGTAAAATAAAAAAAGAGTTTGTTCAAAGTAAAATTAATCTATGAAATGAAAGGAGAAATGATTAAATTTTGGTCTACGATAAATCAATATATTGAAAAACCGACACTAAAATGTCGGTTTTAAGTATATATTTTAAATAATACATGATAAAAATTATTTATTCACACTTGAATAATTTTCTGGCAAATTTTACAGTTTGAGTTGCATCTTTTGCATAATAATCTGCGCCTATCATTTTTGCATATTCTTCGGTTAAAACTGCTCCTCCAACAAGAACAGTGCAATTCAAATTATTGTTTCTAAGCGCTTTTATC
>Ga0209540_10000049_pt1 | contig 162468 bp, 129 predicted proteins | sample BarGraIncu01121A_FD_184501 | JGI IMG/M metagenome (GOLD analysis project Ga0209540, IMG submission 184501) | Arctic peat soil microbial communities from Barrow, Alaska - Barrow Graham LP Incubations 011-21A (SPAdes) (version 2) | ecosystem: Environmental > Terrestrial > Soil > Wetlands > Peat...
ACCACACGCGTTGACTCCAGATACCGTTAAATTACCCGATGCTGCATTAGTCGCAAAATCTAAAGTGATTGCATTGGTAGTTCCATTGACGGTAACTCCGCCTCCGGAATGCGACCATGTATAACTCGTTGCTCCTGCTATTGCTCCTACCGAATATGATACTCCATTTTGTCCCTGACACACCATCGCTGTGCCTGATATAGCTCCTGCTGCTGCCGGCAATGGGTTGACGGTAATCGTTCCTGTTGCATTGACTGCTCCGCAACCTCCTGTGAGAGGTATAGTATAAATAAATACTCCCGCTGCTGTCGGGGTGCCACTGATAGTTATTGTATTAGCTGCAAATGCTGCATTCACTCCTGCCGGAAGTCCTGCTGCTGCTCCGATACCTGTTGCTAATGTCGTAGCATGAGTGATTGGTGTCAGAGGTGTACTTATGCAAAGTGTCGGAGTAGATGATGCTGCTCCGGCTGTCATGTTAGCCGTGACAGTGATAGTGCCTGTTGCATTGACTGCTCCGCAACCACCTGTGAGTGGTATAGTATAATTAAAGACTCCCGCTGCTGTCGGGGTGCCACTGATAGTAATTGTATTGGCTGCCCATGCTGCATTCACCCCTGCCGGAAGTCCTGCTGCTGCTCCGATACCTGTTGCCAGGGTCGTTGCATGAGTGATATTTACAAGAAGTGTATTGATACAGAGTGTTGGTGTCGAGGATGGAAGTCCAGCTGTCATGTTTGCCGTGACAGTGATCGTTCCCGTTGCATTGACTGCTCCGCAACCACCTGTGAGTGGTATGGTATAAGCAAATACTCCTGCTGCTGTCGGGGTGCCACTGATAGTAATTGTATTGGCTGCCCATGCTGCATTCACCCCTGCCGGAAGTCCTGCTGCTGCTCCGATACCTGTTGCCAGGGTCGTTGCATGAGTGATATTCGTTAGCAGAGTATTGATACAGAGTGTTGGTGTCGAGGATGGAAGTCCAGCTGTCATGTTTGCCGTGACAGTGATTGTTCCTGTTGCATTGACAACTCCGCAACCTCCTGTGAGTGGTATAGTATAAGCAAATACTCCCGCTGCTGTCGGGGTGCCACTGATGGTAATTGTATTTCCTGCAAAGGCTGCTGTTACTCCTGCCGGTAAGCCTACTGCCGCTCCAATACCCGTTGCTCCTGTTGTTGCATGAGTGATATTGGTAAGTACAGTGTTGATACAAAGTGTCGGGGTAGATGATGGTGCTCCTACTGTATTAGTCGTTTTTATAACATTATATACTATAGAAGATCCAGAGCATCCATTAAGATCTGTAAGTTGTATTGTCCCGGTTCCCGCTGCACCCCATGTAACAGTAACTGGATTTCCAATAAATGATGTTGGTACTCCTCCTGTAATTGTCCATGTATATGTATGGCCCACTATCGATGGGATACTATATGTAACAACTGCCCCTACGCAAACATTAAAGAGATAATTCGCCGGAGTATTATAAGTGCTTTCTAAAGATACGCTGTTAATAAAATGACCTGCCCCGATTAGCTGATCACCCTGATTGTTATACTCTGTTGTTATCCAGCCGGTTGTTTGGGCGATACCGGATATTCTAGGTTCATCAATAATTCCGTTAAAGGGTTTAATAAGTAAACCGGATGCCTGACTTATCCCTATTCCAATATATGCATTCTTTTGTGAGACTCCCGCTAAAGAATATCCTGCAGGTAAAGCAGGAGCTGCAGTTTGTAAATCTCCCCCATCAGCATAAATTCTTAAAGCTGTCCCCTGCCTGACTGCGACAATATAATGCCAGTTTCCATCATTTATAGTAGGAGTTCCACTTCCGTCTGCCTGACTTTTAGTTGTGTTATTATCAGTGGAAATAGTTGCCCTTCCTACAGTATTTTCCCCACTTGCCAATACATACCGGATGCCACCTGCATCATCTCCTCCTTTGCTAATAATATTATTACTCCCAACCGCAGTAGTCTTTATCCATGCCGATAAAGTCCAGTTTACATTACCAAAATTCAGACTTCCCGGATTTCCAAGATCAATATAATTTGGTGTCGTTCCAATAAAACTGCGTGCATTACCGATTTTTCCAGCTATATCTGTTGTTCCATTATCTATCCCGTTTATTCCTGCAGAAGAGGCATCTAGAGTATTATTGCTAAGATGCCAGACTCCCTTATAATTTGCACTCCAGACAGAATTCGAAGAAGGATTAGTAATAATCTGATTATTGGCGTAAAGAATTTTAATAACAGTATTCGCTCCGCTAATTAACGAAGGAATACGTACCCAGGCTACAAAATTGCCATTTGTGGCTGTATAGCTTTCAATCTGATGATCAAGCTTATTATAATTAACATCGGTGAAAATAATATCATATCCATTATTATTATAAAGCTTACCACCATTGATAATTGTTCTCAACTCATCACTCTGTGGTGATGTAAGACTTATAAGAACAGGAATATTCGCATGGGGTCCTGCAATAACTTTTGTACGATCAATAGTTATAGTTTTCTCATATTGATAACCTAAAGCAGCGGCAGGACATGACGATTGTGCTAATAAATTTGCGCCGGAAAAAACAATCCAGAAACCAGCAACCAACAACAATTTCCACACACCGCTTACTCTCAGACCGGATTTAGCTGTAGATATGACCACAGGAAGTTGGATTAAATCTAATAATAATTCAGTAACGGAATTTCGGTATCTCATACAGGTCAGGTTCAAATATTTTTACTAAAATGTAATCATCACAATATCAAACAAATACAACTAACAAGGATATAACATACCCCGTCAAGCTTCTTATCTGATAACTCTTCTAGAACCGGTAGCGAATGTAATCATTTTTTAATTACTTGTAACATACCATCTTTCGGGTGTTTTCAACATATTAACATGACTTATAATCAGTCCACATGGTTGCATTAATTGTTAATGTTAATGTTAATCATTTGTACTTAATACATGTAAAAAGGTTGCAGTTGAGTTGAACTAAAATTTCTGATCTTGACTAATACCTATATTTCCCAATTGAATATTGTAAATCTTTTGATGAAAAAAACATAAATATTTTAGTAAAAGTCGAAAGTAGGATTTATGACAACCTATAATGCAGGAGATGAAGAGTAGCTTTAAACGACTTCTCTGCTACCAATTAATCAGACATGAAGATGAAACGAATATCATAATAAAACAAAACCAGTCGCTGTCGCGACCGGTTTTAGTGTTGTGGGGGTTGACGGGTTCGAACCGCCGACCCTCTGCTTGTAAGGCAGATGCTCTGAACCAGCTGAGCTAAACCCCCAAAAATCGAATGCAAATATAGATTACATTTTCGTCTTTGCAAAAAAATCTGAAATAATATAGTTTTCTCTATTTAAAATAAATGAGTATCCGAAATGAATAATAATTGAATTGGAATTAAATCAAAATATCAAAATAGGTGAGGGGGATTCCTCGCTGGCGCTCGGAATGACATGGAGATGTTGTTGTATTATGTGAAAGCAGAGGCGATTCGCTGAGCGAATCGCCTCTGCTTTCACCAACATAAAATACTGTCATTCCGAGCGTTAGCGAGGAATCTCATAATCAATTGTTTTAAGATTATTATTGATAACCGATACTCATTTAAAATAAAATTATTTTATCCCTCAGAAATAAGAACATCAGAACACTCGAATTAAGAATAGCGAAGTTGCTTTCTAAAAACTATTCAGGCGCGGAGCCGGTACTAGTGTTGTAAAGACACCCTAAAAAATCAGGAATTATTCCTTCTTTACAATAAGAGAAGCAAGAATTGAAACTAAGAGAATTCCCAGAATAATCAGAAGTGATGTTACTATAGGAATATCAAACACAAAATAGGCCGAAAGCATCTTTAACCCGACAAAGGTCAGCACGAATGCCAGACCTACTTTAAGGTACCGGAAATATCCCATAATACCTGCAATTGCAAAGTAAAGAGAACGCAACCCTAAAATCGCGAAGATATTTGAGGTGTAAACAATAAACCTGTCATGACTAATAGCAAGAATTGCAGGTATACTGTCAACCGCAAAGAGCAGATCCGATGATTCAATTATGACAAGGACCATAAACAACGGGGTGGCATAGAATTTCCTGTTCTGCCTGATAAATAATTTGTCGTCGTGCAAAGTATGTGTAACAGGAAGGAATTTTTTGAAGAATCTTATTAATGCATTTTTTTCGGGATCAACCTCAGTTTCCTTCTGAAAGAGCATCCTGATACCTGTGAAGACAAGAAACCCTCCAAAGATCAATACTATCCAATGGAACCGGTTAATAAGAGATATTCCTGCAAAGATGAATATACCTCTCATTATCAGAGCTCCAAGAATTCCCCAGAACAAAATCTTGTGCTGATATTTTTCATTTACCGCGAAATAGGAAAATATCAGAATAAATACAAAAATATTATCAACACTGAGTGAGTATTCAATTACATAACCTGTAAGAAACTCAAGAGCTTTTACTTTTCCAAAATCATGATCGAGGTAAATAAACAAGTCAAACAAAAGAGCAAGCCCTATCCATACACAGCTCCAGGTAATTGCCTCTTTAACAGAAATTTTATGTATATTTTTATGAAAAATGCCCAGATCAAGTGCAAGCATAATAAATATAAACAGATGAAATCCGATCCAGAAATATATGCTTGTTCCCATTATCTTAATTTCAGGTAGCAAACTTATAAAAATAATTCCTAAAATCTTCGTTAACTTTGCGCTAATACTAAACAGAAACAGAATTTATCATAACATGGGGAAAAAACAAATGAGCCGTAAAGATTTTTTTGCTAAAGCATTTACAGGAATAGCCGGCATTAGTCTTCTCTCGGAGCATTTATCAGTCTTCAGTTCTTCAGATGTGCAATTAAGAAGTATTGGAAAAACAGGAATTATGGTAAGCCCTATCTGTTTCGGGGCACCCCGGACAAATGAAGAATCGCTGCTAAAATATGCTTTGGATAAGGGGTTGAACTTCATTGACACCGGACAGTCATACGGAAATGGGAACAATGAGCGGCTGGTGGGAAGTGCAACAACAGGTATGAGAAAAAAAGTAGTAATCCAGACTAAAATCCGGATGGATGAAAATGAACTGCCATCAAAAGGAAAAGGGAAAAAAGGGGCTGAAGAAATAAGAAAAGTACTGTCAGCAAAACTGGAGACCAGTCTGAAGTCGCTTAATACCGACTATATTGATGTATTGCTTATTCACGATGCAAATAATGAAAATTTACTTTTTCATTCAGAGACTATGAATTTCTTTGCCGAAATGAAGAAGTCAGGTATTATAAAAGCTCACGGTTTCTCAACCCACAATGACAAAATGAATCTCCCTGAACGGAATAATTCAGAAGCTTTCTATGATGTTATTATGGTACCGTTTAATTTTAAGGGTTCATTCGTTCATTCCTTAACAGGAAATTACTCAGAGTGGAATCAGGAGAAACTGATATCAATTCTTACTGCAGCCGGTAACAAAGGGATTGGTGTTATCGCTATGAAAACCTGCTCAGGCGGAAAATACTCTCCATCTCCTGATATCGAACCAAGTTATAAAGAGTCGGTTCTTTGGGTTCTAAAACACAAATTTATCAGTTCAGCAGCAATAGCAATGGCTAATTTTGAACAGGTAGATGAACATACAGGTTGGCTTAAGGCGTAAGGCAGAGGTTAAGGTTGAGGTTAAGGATGAGATACAGGGAAAAAACATTTTACAGGATTTTTATATTTATTATCAATATCGGGAATTCCGTTTCCATTGGTATCTTTCATTGAACTAAAGAATTCAACAAGAGCCAGCCACTCCTTGCCTTCCTGAACCCCTTCCTTGTTTTCATCCATGTCGATAACAGCGGTTTCCATATCTTTTACCCGATTCCCTGCAAAATCTTTTGGTATTACATTTATCAATCCAAAGCTCATCTTTTTAATAATACCAATAAATTCGAGCATATACGAATCAGCAGTGATTGAGTAGAGTGACTTATTCTTCTTTGAAAAATCAACATTCACGATTTTACCATCACGATGGACAATCCCAATAGTTTTTATCTTCTTAAGCAATCCTTTTGCCGGGTCGTAATCGACTCTCAAACCAGAATAGTAGCAATAGTTCTGAGGATCCGACTTTCCTGCAATCAGAAGTATCTCAAGAATGCTTTTCAGTTCTTTTCCTGTCACATATAACCTTGATAGTGCATAACCCGGCACATTATCTTTCCCCGACCCGAGCGGCATCACTCTGAAAATATCAGGTGCTGTCTGTATCCCGGGCAATATCTTATCAAATATCATCCCGGCAGCAACCATGCTGACATCAGTGCCTTTCCCTCCATGATTGTTTACATAATATTGAATAGCATCGGCAATAACGGGTCCGATGGTGCTATTCACGTAATCACCTACATCGTTTCCTTCAAGTTTGAAAGCTGTTTCAACAACCGGTTTATTGTAATCCATACCGAGAGGGTTTAGAATCTCCGTTGAGATCCTTTCCTTTTGTCCTTCAATCAGTTGATTTACATGTGCATCTCCCATTATATTATCATTAACCGGGATTAGCTTATAACTATCAACTTTCAGATTCCCGTTTGACAGCGTTAATGAAAGACTCCCGACAAACTGCCCAAACTCTCCTGTTTGCACAATTGGAATTCCATTTACAATTAAGGGCTGATCAAGTTTTGTATGCGAATGTCCTCCTACTATCACGTCAATACCCTTGACTGCTTTAGCAAGCTCAACATCTTCTCCGCCCCATTCTCCATTCTTTTCTTTTGTCACGCCTGAATGTGATATACAAATAATAATATCGCAATTTTCAGCTTTCAGTTCTTTAACCATTTTCTTTGCGAAAGATGATTGTTTAGAAAAAGTTACAGGTTTGGCTTTCGGAGCAACACTAACGGCATTCTTACCCAGAATTGAAAAAAGACCGATTTTAATGCCACCCCTTGTCAAAATAAGTTTTCTTTCCAGAAGATTTTCTGAAACTAACTTTTCAAGGGCATCATCCCGGTTATCCTTTTTGTCAAACTTTGCATTTCCGATGAGTATGTGAGGGATCTCCCCTTTTGAGGCAGAACTGTTTATAACAGCAGCCAGCCATTCGGGTCCAAACTCATATTCGTGATTTCCAATACCAATGGCATCGTATCCCATAGTTTTCATCAATCTGAGCTGAAACCCGGTTTTTACTTCAAGACTTGGAAACATAGTTCCCATCATAAAATCTCCGGCATCAAGTACTAATGTAATGCCATCGTTTTTTTCCCTTTCAGCTTTCAATATTCCGGCAATTCTGGCAAATCCGCCAACTGTCTTATCATCATTTATTGTCATTGGAGAGTAAGCTGATTCCGGAGCATAACCTGTAAGCCGCGAATGAAGATCGTTTGTATGTAAGATAGTTATCTTTTTCTCCGTTTGTCCTGCCAATGGCAATACCAGAACCATTGATAAAAAAAACGAGGTCAGCTTTTTCATAACTTCCGGGGATTGGTTATACACAAAATTAATAAAAATATAAGGAATTCTAAAGACGATCTTTTTAAACTACTTCTGCCACAATGAAAGTACTGCCTCCAATAAAGATCATATCCGATTTAGCTGCATTTTTTCTGGCATCCATAAGAGCAGATTTAACATCAGGAAAACTATGTCCTTTAAGATTGAATTTCTCTGCTTCTTTTTTAAGAATTTCTTCGTTCAGAGCGCGCGGTACAGATGCTTTGGTAAAATAATAAATTGCATTAGTCGGGAAAAGAGGCAATACCGAACTGAGGTCTTTATCATTAACAAAACCCAATATAATATGCAACCCCGACTTCGGTACCCTTTTTACCTGATTCATAACGTATTCCAATCCCTCTTTGTTATGACCTGTATCACAGATAGTTAACGGATCGGCACTTAATATTTGCCACCGACCCTGAAGTCCCGTATTTATGATCACATTCCGGATACCGGCAATAAGATTCTGTTCTGAAAAATTAAACCAACTTTTAAGTATATCAAAAGCACAATATACAGCCTGAATGTTCTTTGACTGATAATCACCTCCGAGAACAGTTTCTCCCTCTGTATTCCTTTTTGTAATCAAATCTGTTATCCTGTATTTTCTTTCACCTTCCCGACTATCGCTCTCTTCCAGATTGCAGAAGAATCTTTGGTCAGCAAAATAAATTAAGGAATCCAGTTCTTCAGCTTTTGATATAAATATTTCTTTAGTTTCCTGATGTGTTTCACTAATCACTACAGGAATGTCCTTCTTCACAATTCCGGCTTTTTCTGAGGCGATCTTACCAAAAGTATCACCAAGGAGATCTAAATGATCATGTCCAATATTCGTTATTACTGACAATACAGGGTTAATGATATTTGTCGAATCAAGTCTTCCACCCAATCCAACCTCTATCACAGCTACATCAACTTTACTTTTTTCAAAATAGTCGAGAGCCATGGCTACTGATAATTCGAAAAATGAAGGTTCCAGTAATTCGATTATTTCCTTATGATTCTTAACAAATTCCACTACATCATTTTCTCCTATCATTTCACCATTCAATTTTATTCTTTCCCTGAAATCTTTAAGATGAGGAGATGTGTATAAACCGGTCTTGTAGCCAGCTTCCTGAAGCACTGAAGCAATCATATGCGAAACAGATCCTTTGCCATTTGTACCGGCAATATGAATTGTTTTGAATTTATTATGCGGATTGCCAAAATAATTATCCAGAGCGATCGTATTGTTCAGATTATTTTTATAAGCAGCTTTCCCGATACGATGGTAAGCAGGGAGTTGATTAAACAAAAATTCAAGTGTTTCTTTATAGGTCATCAGGTAAAAAGTTCATGGTTCATGGTTAAAAGTTTAAAGAAAAAGACAAAAGACAAAAGTAAAAAGATAAAAGTACAAATAACTAAATTAACTCGTCCTCCCTGGTTATGTCGTTATGTCGTTATGCCGTTATGCTATTGAGCCTTTTCGCCTTTAATTTATATTTCAATAAACTTATCCGTCACATTACAATTTGTACCTGAAATTAGCTATTTTTACAAAGTTGAAGATTCTTTATGTGATAAAGTAATGCATTGATTCTAAATTACTAACGATGAAAAAGAAAAACCACAAGAAACTTTTTATATTAGATACAAACGTTTTACTTCACGATTATAAATGCATTTACAATTTTGAAGAAAATGATATAATTATTCCTATTGTTGTTCTTGAAGAACTTGACAAATTCAAGAGAGGTAATGATCTGATCAATTTTCACGCCCGGGAGTTCACCCGTGAACTTGACAAACTGTCAGGTGATATGCTGCTGACAGCCAATATTCCATTGGGAGAGAACCTTGGGAACATGCATATTGAAACCGGGAAGGATTTTTCAGAGAAAGTAAATCAGTCATTCCCCGAAAGAACTGCTGATCATCGGATTCTGGCTATTGCAGATTATGTCTGCACTTCAAACAGGGATAAAACTGTTGTGCTAATAACCAAAGATATAAACCTTCGCATGAAGGCTAAGTCGCTGGGTATCATTGCACAGGATTATGAGAATGACAAGGTCGCCAATATCGATGACCTTTACAAAGGAATAAGAATACTTGAGAGAGTAAGTCAGGAATTAATAAGCAAACTTTACGAACTTCCTGACGGGGTAAGTGCACAAGAATTCAATCTCGAAGCAAATCTAATAGGTCACCAGTTTTATATTTTGAAGAATAACGGATCGAGCGCACTGGCTCATTATAACCCAATTAATAAGATGCTCAGAAGGGTAATAAAACAAACAACCTATGGAATTGACCCAAGAAATGCCGAACAGACCTTTGCCCTGGAAGCTCTTTCAAATCCCGATATTCAACTTGTATCACTGACAGGAAAAGCCGGGACCGGGAAAACATTGCTGGCACTTGCTTCTGCGCTCCAGCAGCAAAAAAGATATAAGCAGATATTCCTGGCACGGCCTATTGTTCCGCTGGCTAATCGTGATCTTGGATTTCTCCCGGGCGATGTGAAGGAAAAAATGGACCCTTATATGCAACCGTTGTATGACAACCTCACGGTTATAAAACATAAGTTCAGTCACCAGAGTCCTGAATTTATCCGCATAAACGATATGATGAAAGAGGACAAACTTGTAATCACACCCCTTGCATATATCAGAGGAAGAAGCCTTTCAAGTATTTTTTTCATAGTTGATGAAGCACAGAATCTGACTCCCCATGAGATAAAGACTATTATTACCAGAGCAGGTGAAGGAACCAAGATGATCTTTACCGGTGATATCGAACAGATCGATTCACCCTACCTCGATATTGCATCAAACGGCTTAAGCTATTTGTCAGACAAAATGAAGGATCAGGATATTTTTGCTCATGTTAACCTGGTCAAAGGCGAACGCAGCTTTCTTGCAGAGCTTGCAAGCAAATTGTTATAAGACAAAAGGCATGAGGCGTGAGGCGCGAGAAAAGATAAAATGAATATAATAAGGAAAAAGGTAGCATTCCATACCCTTGGCTGTAAATTGAATTTTGCCGAGACATCAACTATTTCAAGATCATTCCCTGAGGATAAATTTGAAAGAGTTCCTGCGAATTCGGTTGCTGATATTTATATTATCAACACATGTTCTGTAACTGATATTGCTGATAAAAAATGCAGGCAGGCAATAAAAAAATTCATCACCCTCTCTCCTGGAGCATTTATAGCTGTAGTCGGTTGCTATGCTCAGCTTAAACCTCAGGAGATATCATCTATTCCGGGTGTGGATCTTGTTCTTGGCACAAATGAAAAGTTCGATATTGCAGATTACCTGTCAAATTTTGAAAAGAAACATGAAGTAGAAATACACTCATGCGATCTGTCACCTTCAGATAGTTATAATCCTTCTTACTCTTTAGGAGACAGGACTCGTTCCTTCCTGAAAGTTCAGGATGGATGCGACTACGGATGCTCGTATTGCACTATCCCGTTAGCTCGTGGTAAAAGTAGAAATCCTGAAGTTGAGCTAATTATAAATGAAGCTGAGAAAATTGCCCGGAGAGGAATCAAAGAAATAGTATTAACAGGAGTTAACATTGGCGACTTTGGAAAATCTACCGGAGGTTCATTTGCTGATTTACTAAAAGAACTCGTTAAAATACAGGGTATTGAACGATACAGAATTTCTTCTATTGAACCTAATCTTTTGACTGATGAAATAATTGAAATGGCAACCGGCAATGTAAAAATACTTCCTCATTTCCATATTCCTCTGCAAAGCGGTTGCAACAAGATCCTGGGTCTTATGAAAAGAAGGTACACAAGAGAAGTCTTTGCCGACAGAATTAAAATGGTCAGGGAGAAATTACCACTGGTGGGAATCGGGGCTGATGTCATTGTAGGCTTTCCGGGAGAGTCTTCTTCTGATTTTGAGGATACTTATTCCTTTCTTGACGAAACACCCCTCTCCTACCTTCATGTGTTCACCTTTTCAGAAAGACCTGATACTGTAGCAGAAAAACTTCCCGGGAAAGTTGATTTCAAAGAAAAAGAAAACAGGAGAAAAGAACTTACAGTACTTTCAGAAAAGAAGAATCTGGAATTTACTAAATTAAATATAGGGAATGTAACAAAAGTTCTGTTTGAAAGAACCCGGAGCGAAGGACTTATCTCCGGATTTACATCTAATTATATAAGAGTGGAATATCCGTGGCAATCAACTCTGGCAGGACAGATAAAAAGAGTAAAGATAAATAGCATTTCGGCAAGTGGTAAAATGAACATTGAATTAATTGACTAGAGCATGATAAATCTGAAACATATTGTAGAAGAAACTGAAAAAGCTGCACGCGAAACCGGTGCATTCATCCTGAAAGAATCTAAAGTTTTTGACATCAGCAGGACAGAAAAAAAAGGACTTAATGATTTTGTCAGTTATGTCGACAAAGGAGCCGAAAAAATGCTTGTGGAGAAACTAAGTCCATTGATTCCGGAAGCCGGATTTATTACTGAAGAGGGCACAATTAAGAAAACAGGAATTAAATATTGCTGGGTAATTGACCCTCTTGACGGTACCACTAATTTCGTACACGGACTTCACCCATATGCTGTCAGTATAGGTCTTATGGAAGATGATGAAATTGTTGCAGGCGTCGTATATGAGGTAGTAGGGAACGAAATGTTTACAGCATGGAAAGACGGAGGAGCCTGGCTAAATGGCAAGGCTATACATGTTTCAAAGGCCGAAAAATTATCGGACAGTCTTATCGCCACAGGATTACCTTACACTGATTTCAACCGTCTGGATAATTACATGAAATGTCTGGCATATTTCTGCGAGCACACACATGGAATAAGAAGACTTGGATCTGCTGCAACCGATCTTGCTTATGTTGCTTGCGGCAGGTTTGAAGTTTTCTATGAATATGGACTTAAACCCTGGGATATTGCAGCCGGAATAATACTTGTTCGTGAAGCAGGAGGTCAGATAACCGATTTCTCAGGAAATGGGAAAAAACTTACCGGTAAAGAAATAGTATCAGCAAACAGTTCTGTTTTTAAAGAAGTTCTTGAAATTGTAAGTAATTTTATGAAGAATTAGATCATTCTATCAAATGGGAGCTATCGGATATTATATATTTTACGGTATAAACTGGGTCATTACACTGTTGCCGTTATCGGTTTTATATATTTTTTCCGACTTCCTGTATCTTGTTCTCTATTACTTTCCTTCATATCGCAGAAAAGTTGTTGCAAACAATCTTAAAAACTCTTTCCCCGATAAAAGTGAGCAGGAAATAAAGTGCATAGAAAAAAAATTCTACAAACATCTGGCTGATTTATTTATTGAAACATTTAAGCTGACCCATATTCCCAAAGAGCAGATGATGAAACGATTTACTGTCAGCAACCTGGAAATAATTAACAGGCTTCTTGATGAAAAACGAGATACGATTGCTGTATTAGGGCATTATAATAACTGGGAATGGCTAACAGCACTCCCTCTTTATACAAAATACAAATCGGTCTCCATTTATAAACCACTGCAAAATAAATTTTTTGACCGGTTTATTAATAATCTCCGCTCAAAAAACGGAATGGTACTTACCCCTATGTCAAACATAATCAGGGAAATAATCAACGACAGAAAGAATAATATTAATACAATTTCAGCTTTCATTTCCGACCAGACACCAATAAAAACAGAGATCAAATTCTGGACAACCTTTTTAAACCAGGATACACCTATATATATGGGCACCGAAAAAGTTGCATCAAAGTACGATATGGCGATTGTATTCTTTCACATTCAAAAAATAAAGAGAGGATATTACAACCTCAATATAGAACTTCTATTTGACCATACAGCGGGTCTTCCTGAGCATTTCATTACTGAGACACATGTAAAAAGGCTTGAAGAAATTATAAGAGAAAAACCTGAGTTCTGGATATGGAGCCATCGTCGATGGAAACACAAAAAACCGGTTGACAATGTATAAGACTGCAGTTGTTATATTAAACTGGAATGGCATTGGTTATCTGAAGATGTTCCTTGGATCAGTTAATAAGTACTCCTCAGATAAAGATACTGTTATATTCGTTGCAGATAACGGCTCAACTGACGGATCGCTTGAGTGGATTACAGCAAATTATGCTGGAGTAAAAATTATCAGACTGGAAAAAAATTATGGATTTGCCGGTGGTTACAATATGGCACTTAGTCAAATAGATGCCAGATATTTCGTATTACTAAACTCAGATATTGAAGTTACTGCTGGCTGGCTTCAGCCTTTGGTCTCATTCATGGATAATAATCCGGATGTGGCATCATGTCAACCCAAAATCCGCTCCTACTACCAGAAAGATCAGTTCGAATATGCAGGTGCAGCAGGCGGTTTCATTGACAGATACGGGTATACTTTCTGCAGGGGAAGGATATTTGATAAAATTGAAAAAGACAACGGGCAGTATGATTCTCAAATAGATATATTCTGGGCGAGCGGGGCTTGTATGATTGTACGAAGTGATGCATGGAAAAGGTGCGGAGGCTTTGACAGTGATTTCTTTGCTCACATGGAAGAAATAGATCTTTGCTGGCGGTTTAACAAAGCCGGATTTCGTGTAAGCTACATTCCTGAATCAGTTGTTTATCATGTCGGAGGAGGGTCCCTGCCCTATGATTCTCCTTTTAAAACATATCTCAACTTCAGAAACAGCCTTTTCCTTCTTTATAAAAACCTCCCGGATAATGAGCTACATACTATAATGTTTGCACGAAGACTCTTGGACGGAATGGCTGCATTAAGATTTCTTCTATCCGGAAATTTCCGAAGTTTTAAATCAGTCTGGAGAGCTCATATGGACTATTATAAAAATATTAGAGATCTTAAGAAGAAGAGAGAGATGGTAAAAAAACTGGAAGTAAATAAGTTCCCGGTACAAATATTGAACAAGAGCATCGTTTTTGAGTTTTATCTAAAAGGCCACAGAACATTTAGCAGCCTGAATACAAAAGTTGATTTAATATGAAAAGATACCAAATGCTTATATTTTTCTCCATAGCACTCACAATTTACTCTTTGGCAAATATTTATATATATTACAAAGGGTACAATGCACTTCCTTTTCTGCAAAGGAACAGACTGTTGTATGCAATCACCTTCTTCTTACTTTCAGTAATTTTCATTGTGGCTAAAATCCTTGAGTCAAGGCACTCATCAGTCATTTCCGATGCATTTAATATCATTGGAGGATTCTGGCTCGCATTTATGTTATATGGTTTCTTATTTTTCCTCCTATCTGATATTATTCTGCTTGCATTAAGAATTCCGGGTTTCGTAAGAGGCGAGAATATAATATTATTCAGAAAGTGGTCCTTCATTTTTACGGCAGCCATTTCTTCATTGCTTATTATCGGAGGGTTTATTAATGCTTTAATTCCACATGTAAAGGAATACAACATCACAATTAACAAGTCGGCCGGAGAAATAAAAACTCTGCGTATTGCAGCTGTATCAGATATTCATCTTGGAAGTATTATCAGAAAAAGGAGTATGAAAAAACTGTCAGGTATACTCAAAGATCTTAATCCTGACATTGTTCTTCTTCTGGGCGATATTGTTGATGGAGAAATCGGACCTGTTTTAAGAGGTGATCTGCTACAGTACTTTACGTGTCCTAAATGTATTGATGGCCTGTATGCAATTACAGGGAACCACGAATTTATTGGAGGTGCCAACCGTACTATTCCATATATTGAAAGCAAAGGAATAAGGGTACTCAAAGACGAAATAGTAACTCTTGATGGAGGTATACAGCTTGTGGGCAGGATTGACAGGGATTCACGCAGGTTTTACGGAAAAGAGAGATTGCCATTGTCTGAACTTATGAAACAGGCCGATACCACAAAGCCTGTAATTTTGCTTGATCATCAACCATTCCATCTTGATGAATCTGTAAAATATGGTGTTGATCTTGAACTATCAGGACATACACACAACGGTCAGATGTGGTCTTTGAATTATGTGACAGCAATGATATATGAGTTAAGCTATGGCTACCTTAAAAAGGAAAACACTCAATTTATTGTCTCCTCCGGTTACGGTCTATGGGGACCAAGAGTAAGGTCAGCAAGCAGATCTGAAGTACTTCTGATAAATATTAAATTTACACCACCAGGATACGCAGTGAAATAGTTTTAGAGCAGATCATAGATTTTTTCAAGCCCTGTTCCACGTGATCCTTTAACAAGAATAAGATTGTCTTTTAAAGGTTCTTTCTTTAGGAAATCCATAAGCTTATTAACATCATGGAAAGATTTGAAACCACACTTCAGACACACTTTCTGAAATACAGGACCTACGAGAATCGCGTTTTCAATCTGATGTGATGATAATGAATATATGAGGTTTAAATGCTCTTCTTCACTCTTTTCCCCTAGTTCAAGCATATCACCCAGAATTACAAGTTTATGGTCAGCATGAATAGCAGAAAAAGAGTCCAGAGCTAAATGCATGCTTGTTGGATTTGCATTATATGAATCACAAATCAGAGTATTCTTTGCAGTAGTTTTAATCTGCGAACGGTTATTGGCAGGTGCATAGTTTGCAACAGCATTTGCAATAGTTTCCATCTCTACTCCAAGAAATAATCCTGTTGCTATTGCTGCTTTAACATTCTCCATATTATAGTTACCAAACAAATTGGTACATATATTATAGGTATGATGCTGATAAGTTGCAGTCAAAGTCAGTTTAAGATCAGAAGGAGCAGCTTTTACAAGAAGCTCGATTCCGGTTGGATCAGAAAAAGGTACAGCTCTGTTTACTATCTTAAAAATCTTTTCTGTAAGTAGTGGATTTTTATCGTTATAAAGAGCAATTCCATTCACTTTCCGAAGAAACTCATAAAGTTCTGTTTTTGCTTTTATAACGCCATCTGCTGAACCAAAACCCTCAATATGGGCCGTTCCGATATTTGTAATTATTCCATAATCAGGTTTAGCAATAAGGCATAAAGTCCTAATCTCACCAATGTGGCTTGCCCCCATTTCAATGATCATCATTTCGGTACCTTCCGGGGCAGAAAGTATGGTAAGAGGAACTCCAATCTGATTATTGAGGTTTCCTTTTGTATAATGAACCTTAAATTTAGTTGTCAGAATGGAAGCAATAAGCTCCTTGGTTGTAGTTTTTCCGTTAGTCCCTGTTATAGCAAGAACAGGCACATTCAAAATCTTCCTGTGATAGGTTGCAAGTGCCTGTAATTCAAACAGACAGTCATCAACCAGGATTGTCTTCTCATTCTCAAAAAGAGGGTCGTCAATAACTGCCCACGAAGCTCCCTTTTCCAAAGCCTCCATGGCAAATTTATTTCCATTATAATTTTCGCCCCAGAGTGCGAAGAAAATCTGACCGGCGCCAACGTTCCTCGAATCGGTAGTTATTCCGGCCGATTCTTTAAAAAGGTTATAAATCAGTTCTGTTTTCATACTTTTAAAAAAATGCCTCATTATGGTTTCATAATGAGGCTTATTTGGTCACTCTAAGTGATTTTAGTTACCTGAAGGGCTTCCTACCCTGATCATTGCACATCTGAAGCCTATATCATCCCTTGAACTTTCCTGATCCAGGAATCTTCTTGTGGATGGGTTCAGCCAGTAAGCTCTGTCTTTCCATGATCCGCCTTTATATACTCTTACGTTATCATTAACAAGAGTTGTATAATCGGTAGCCCCTTCCTGAGCATACATTCTCAGAGAAGCTTTTTTGGCATCATCCGTAGTCCAATCAGCTGTTGAAGTTATTGCAGACTGAAGGTCCCCATCATGAAAATTTCTGTAATCAGCTTTCTGATAGTTCTCTCTGTTTGCAACGTTTATATCTTTTACAGTATCAACATATAATCTTCCGAGTTTGTCTTTCCCTACAATTGCGCCATTAGCATCTCTTCTGGTATCGGTATAGACATTACCTCTGAATGGGTTAAATCCGTCTACATCTTCTGAAGTAAGAGGACGGTAGACGTCCTGTACCCATTCATTAACATTACCTGCCATGCAATAAAGCCCATAGTCGTTTGGCCAATATGATTTCACATCAACTGTAATACTTCCATTATCGTTCAGGCTTCCGGCTACTCCCATAAGGTCACCTCTTCCACGGACAAAGTTAGCCATCATCTCTCCACGATTCTTTTCGTTGGAATTTCTTACGTTATGACCGTCCCATGGATAAATTTTTCTTTCATAAATTCTTTCTTCAAAAGTATTGCCTCTTAGTGCATAAGCTGCAAATTCCCATTCAGCTTCCGTTGGAAGCCGATAGCTTGGAAGGAGAACTCCATCTTCAAAGCTTGTACGGCGTTCTGTCTGATTTGGGTTTACACTTGGGCGCAGCTGATTTACAACACCCTCATAAAGACCTGCCAGATATGCTTCTGTATTAAAGTTTTTATCATTTTGCTGATCGGGATCAGGATTTAATTCGCCTTCAGTGATAAGGATCTGTTCGTTAACCCTGTCAGTTCTCCATAAGCAAAAATCATTTGCCTTCAACCAGCTTACACCAACAACAGGATAGTTATTGTATGATGGGTGTCTGAAATAATACTGTACATAAGGATCATTGAAACCCATCGGGCTTCTCCAAACCAAAGTATCAGGAAGTGCTTTTCTGAATACTTCAGGATAATCTACATAAACTCTTCTAAGCCAGTAGAGATATTCGCGATAGTCTACATTTTTTACTTCTGTCTCATCAAGATAAAAAGACGAAACTGTTACAGTTCTTGGTTTATTATTCCAGTCGAACATAACATCCTGCTGAACCTGTCCCATTGTGAAACGGCCACCTTCAATAAGAACCAGACCAGGACCTGTTTTCTGATCGGCTCCGACAGTAACTTCAAATCCGCCATTGTCAGCATTATTATACTCCCAGCCTGTTGATGTGGAAACATTTGGATCACCACCCCTTTTTTTCTTAAAAATACAGGATGAAAGAAGCAAGACACAAAGTAAAACAACTGTTACGGCTCTGAATTTATACATAACTCAAATAGTTTTAAAGCTTGAAAGAATATCCAAAGATATATAATTAAATTTAATACAATATTTTTTACTCTCTAAAAGTAACTACAATTTAGGAAATTTTATTGTTTTGATTGTATTTTTTTTATCAACATTATTTAAACTTAGTGCAAGTCCTGCCTGATGAAGAAGCGAAAATGGCATTAATGTATTTCCTGATGCAATATTAAACCGATAATTGTAAAAAACAACTATTTTGCCGCTTTTTAATGAAAACCCTGTCTGAACATTCAAATTCCTGGCGTTGTCACCCAGCAAAACTGCATTAACTGAAAAAAAATCATTCTCTAAAACAGCCCCGCCTCCTGCAGATAAAAATTTTCTCTGAATATCCAGAAACGTCACAGGCCTCACAGCTAAACCCATATCCTGACCAATATCAATATCGCCTGACAAATGCACAAGAAGCTCTCTTTTAAGTCTTTCATTTGAAAAGCCGGTCCCTGAAAGATCAGGTTCAGTCAGGTGAGTTATTGAAAATCCACCGAAAAATTTTCCGGTAATAAAAAGAAATCCGGTACCTATATCAAAAATTGTATGACCCGTATTAGCCAGAAATTCAGCAGAAGGTATCGAAACACCTCCGAGAGGATCAATCATATCGGGCAGAATTGCCTTGTCAAAATTATAACCACGGTGATAAATTGATGCTGAAAGTCCGGCATTAATATATAAATCTTTCCCGGCCTGTAAAAAATATGAATAGGATAAACCTCCCCTCAAATCATTTACGATCCCGCCGATGTGATCATCAGACAGATAAAACCCTGCTCCGCCATGTAATAATGAAAAATAAGAATCGTATGAAAAATAAACAGAATGCAGGTTATAATTGTTACCCGGATAAAAGTTCAGATATGACAACCGTACTGTTCCATCTCCTTCGCTGCCTGAAAGAGCGGGATTATTCATCATCATCATCTGGTAACCAGGCCCCGGATCTGTTCCCTGTCCAAAACTATAAACCGGGATTACCAGTATGAGTAATAATATTTTAAAGAGTCGCTTCAACATATTAGAAATTACTGCAATATCAACGTTTTGAAATCGTTATTATTATCATCTTACCAGGATACAAAAAAACAAAATAAGTTAGCAAACAAAAAGCGCATTTCTATCTTTGTCAGGATTAATGAAAAGATTACTACAAATATCAACATTATTATCTGTGCTGCTATCATCAGGACTTTTAGCCCAGAATGGCAAAGATAGCTATACATCTTCATCTGTACTCTCCTCGGGCAAATGGTTCAAAATTGCGGTTACTGCAGACGGAATATATAGGATTGACTATTCAAAACTTAAACAGCTTGGTCTTACTGACCCTTCAAATCCTAAAATTTACGGAAATAATTATGGCCAGTTGTCTTATTACAACGATGATCCAAAACCAGATGACCTTAAAGAGATATCAATAATCACATTCACAGGCACCGATGGAATATTTAACGAAGGTGATTACCTGTTATTCTTTGCAAAAGGTACAAACAGATGGACGTATAATAAGTCCACTAAATTTTATGATTACCTACGTCATAACTACTCCGATACCGCCTTCTATTTCATCACTTCCGGCTCAACCGCCGGGAAAAGAGTTAAAATTGCAGATATCCCATCGCAGGCAGTAACATATTACTCATCAAAATCTGATGTGCTTTTTATCCATGAAAAGGAGGTGGAAAACATCATAAGGTCAGGGAGAGAGTGGTATGAACAGATTTCAGACTTAACTATTAACCCGGGGTTTAAGGATATTATAATTTCTGAAAAAGTTAAATACAAAATAAGTGTTGTAGCCAGAGCATCAGTTTCGACTTTATTCAGGTTATATGAGGGAACCACTCCGAAGAATAGTTTTCAGGTACAAGGAGTAAATATTTTTGACTATAACGGGACACAGGCTCTGGTAGTTGATTCTGCAGGATTATTGCAACCGGGATCATCATCACCTGTTTATGAAATTAAATTTTACAATAATGGTGAAACAAGTGCGAATGGATATCTCGATTACTTGATATTGCAGGCAAGAAAATCAAACTCATTCACAGGCACGTTCATGCAATATATTGATTCAAAATCTATTGCATCAGGAAGGATCACTGGTTTTGCAATTCAAAGCAATATACAGGACGCCCTGGTATGGGATGTTTCAGACCCTTATAATGCAAAGCAGATTTCTTATAATTATAATAAAACAGCCGATAGTATTACATTTAAATCTGCTACTGATACTCTGAAAACATTTGTTGCATTTTCTCCGGGTAACTCATTGTTTCCAATAATTAAACCGGTTGCAATACCCAACCAGAATCTGCATTCATCAGACCCGGCTGATATGATTATTGTGACCCATCCGATTTTCATAGCCTATGCTGAAACTCTCGCAAATATTCATTTTAAGAACAGCGGACTTATCTCTCAGATCGTAACACCTGAACAGATTTATAACGAGTATTCAGGGGGAATACCGGATATTGCAGCTATCAGAAATTATCTCAGGATGAAGTTCATGAAACAGAAAAATACAAATCATCCCCTTAAATATTTGCTTCTTTTTGGAGATGGTTCCTATGAAAACAAAACGCCTCCCCCTAATAATCCAAATTTCATTCCCACCTATCAATCTGAAAACTCAACGGTTATAGTGTCCTCGTTTACATCCGATGATTTCTACGGATTGCTTGAGGATGGAGATGGTGAAGCAGACGGGACTGAAGATATCGGTATTGGGCGACTGCCTGTTTCCGATACAATACAGGCAGGTATAATGATAACGAAGATAAGGAGATACCTTGATCCGGCTAATATGGGTGACTGGAAAAACATAATATGCCTTACCTCAGATGATGAAGATGGTAACACTCACATGTCTGATGCCGAAGGACTTGCTTCACTTCTGAAAGATAGTGTTCCGTCTATTAATGTGGAGAAGATATATCTCGATGCTTTCAGACAAACTACAACTGTTAGCGGACAATCCTATCCTGATGTTAATAAAGCAATTAATAATCGCATTAATGCAGGATGTTTGATCTTCAATTACACCGGACATGGTAACGTGAATGGACTGAGTGCTGAAGGGGTGGTTAAGACCGGGGACATAACCGGATGGAAAAACAAAGGCAAATTGCCTCTTTTTATAACTGCTACCTGCGAGTTCAGCAGGTTTGATGATCTTGAACCTAGTATTTCAGAAGTAAAAACCGGAAAGCCATCAGGCGGGGAACTGGCACTTTTGAATAAGGATGGAGGAGCTATCGCTTTAATGTCCACTACCCGTGTTGTATATTCCGCGCCAAATTACTTTCTGAATAAAAATATTTTAAATGCTGCATTTGATCGTGACGAGAATGGTAATTCCATGAGATTGGGCGACATAATCAGGATTGCTAAAAATAATTCCGGAAATGGCTCGAATAAAAGGAACTTCACTCTGCTCGGCGATCCGGCATTAAAACTGGCATATCCATGGCACGGGAATGTAATAACGGACTCCATTAATAATGTACCGGTTACCGGGAAGATTGACAGCCTTAAAGCACTTACACTGGTAACTGTATCAGGACATATTGAAGATCATTACGGAAAACTTAAAAGCTCCTTCTCTGGTTTAGTATCACCGCTTGTATATGATAAAGAAAGTAGTATAAAAACACTTGCAAATGATGGCGGACCAGTTATGGAATTCAAAATCAGGAACAATATACTTTTCAGTGGGAAAACAGAAGCAAAGGAAGGCAGGTTCAGTTTCACATTCATAGTCCCAAGGGATATTGATTATACATTCGGCACGGGAAAAATAAGTTATTATGCCAATGAAAATGATGAAGATATGAATGGCAGTTTTACAAATATTATTATCGGAGGGTTTTCACTCACTTCTCTTACAGATAATAATGGTCCTGATATTAAACTCTATATGAATGACACTCTCTTCAGGTATGGAGGGATAACTGATAAAAATCCAAAATTACTGGCGATAATTGAAGATAAAGGAGGTATCAATACTACAGGATCGGGAATAGGCCACGATTTAACAGGATTTTTAGATAATGACAGGAACGAATCTTTTGTGCTCAATAGTTTTTATGTAAATGATATTGGCAATTATAAGAGAGGAAAACTAATTTATGACCTTTCAGGATTAAGTGAAGGGTCACATTCACTTACACTTAAAGCCTGGGATAATTTTAATAACTCTTCAGAAAAATCTATATTATTCCATGTGGAACCGGATGGTAAGTTCGTACTTAAAAATCTCCTTAACTACCCTAATCCATTTCTCAATGCGACCATTATAAGCGCTGAACATAACAGACCTGATAATGAACTTAATGTCGTGATAAATGTTTTTAATTTAAATGGAAGGATTATAAAAAGCATAAAAACAAAGGTTTCTTCGACAGGATATGATCTTCCTCCGATTACCTGGGATGGAAATGATGACGGAGGGACCAGAGTCGGAAGAGGAATTTATCCATATAGCGTCATTGTAACAACCGCAACAGGAGAAACAACAAGGGCTTCAGGCCGGATGATCATTTTATGACAGTGACACAATAACATGGCTGAATTTTTGTTTTATATTTGCAGAATCGTAGAATGAAAAAAACATCATGAAGCAAAATGTAGTATTAGGTTTAGTTTTCTTAGCGGCCCTGTCATTTGATACAGAGCTATTCTCACAAAAAAGCACGGGTGAACTTAATGCAATACAAACCGTGGTTCCATTCCTGACTATAGCTCCCGATTCAAGAGCAGGAGCAATGGGAGATGCAGGTGTGGCAACATCACCTGATGTTTACAGTAATCACTGGAACCCGGCTAAATTTGTTTTCATCGATGGAGAAGGCGGAGTAGGAATATCATATTCTCCATGGCTCAGAAATCTGGTGCCCGACATAAATATTGCCTACCTTTCCGGCTACAAGAGACTCGATTCCAAGCAGGTACTTAGTGCCAGTCTGCTTTATTCTTCACTTGGTATCGTTAATTTCACTGATGGTTCCGGAAATTTCCAGCGTGATTTCAATCCGTACGAATTTGCCCTCGATGCTGCCTACTCAAGGTTACTAACCGATAATCTTTCTGCAGGTGTTGCATTCAGATTTATATATTCTAACCTTTCAGGCGGTTACTACGACGCCGGAGGAGTAGCAACTAAAGCAGGTACATCTTTTGCTGCTGACATTTCAAGTTATTATCAAAAGGAAATTACTCTTTTCAGTAAAGATGCCCACCTCGGTTTTGGAATCAATTTCTCAAATATTGGGTCCAAAATGAGCTACTCAGATTCACCAACCGCTGATTTCATCCCTATGAATATGCGGATAGGAACGGCAGCTACAATTAATCTTGACTCATATAACAAAATTACTGCAACAATTGACCTTAATAAACTTCTTGTCCCCACTCCTCCTCAATATTATAAAGTTGGAGATATTAATAAAAGTGGGGATACAGTTCATATTGCTATGACTCAGATTAAGGCCGGGAAAAACCCTAATGTTGCTGTTCCGGTAGCTATCTTCCAGTCGTTTTATGATGCACCAGGAGGTTTTAAAGAAGAACTGCATGAAATCACTTATTCATATGGACTTGAATACTGGTATAACAATCAGTTTGCTATCAGGGGGGGGTATTTCAATGAAAATACATTCAAAGGTAACAGGAAATACTTCACAGCAGGTGCCGGATTCCGATTGAAAGTTTTCACACTTGATTTCTCATATCTGATGCCATTGGCACAAAATAATCCTCTTGCCCATACTTTACGTTTTTCCCTTTCATTTGATATTAGCGCCCTTAGAAACTCCAATAAGTCGCAGGTATGAATATCAGGATAGGTCAGGGGATTGATTTTCACCGGCTTGAAAAAGGACTGAATTTATGGCTGGGTGGTATAAAGATCCCTTCTGAAAAAGGATGTGTTGCTCATTCCGACGGGGATGTTCTTATTCATGCAATATGCGATGCTCTTCTTGGTGCAGCCGGTTTAAGAGATATCGGTTATTATTTTCCTGATGCCGATTCAGAATTAAAAGATATAGACAGTAAAATCCTTCTCAAAAAAACGCTGATTCTTATTATGGGAAAAGGATTCAGTGTTGTTAATATAGATTGCACTGTATGCCTGGAGAATCCAAAAATTTCTTCATACATTCCGGAGATGAGAACAATTCTATCAGCATTGGTTAAAACAGAAGCAGAAAACGTTACAATAAAAGCAACTACAACTGAAAAACTGGGCTTCACAGGTAGAGAAGAGGGCATAGTAGCAATGGCTGTCGTTCTTTTATCAAAATAACCTCATCGCCTCATCAATCACCTCATCATCTGCAATATAAGGTACCGTAACCTTTAATCCAGGCGTTCTGTCCATTTCTCTTTTAAGAGCAAACATTGCGCCTTTATTCCTGGCCCAGCTTCGACGGGCGATTCCATTATTTACATCCCAGTGAAGCATCATCCGGAGTTTTTTTCTTGCAGCAGATGTCCCATCCAACACCATCCCGAAACCACCATTAATAACCTCTCCCCACCCTACTCCGCCTCCGTTGTGCACAGAAACCCATGTTGCACCGCGGAATGAATCTCCGATAACATTCTGAACCGCCATGTCGGCGGTAAATTTTGATCCGTCATAAATATTTGAAGTCTCCCTGTAAGGTGAATCTGTCCCTGAAACATCATGATGATCTCTTCCAATAACGATCGGAGCTGATATCTTTCCCCTGGCGACTGCGTTATTGAATGCTTCAGCAATAGCAATTCTTCCTTCAGCATCGGCATATAAAATTCTTGCCTGAGAACCTATAACCAGTCTGTTCCGTCCTGCTTCTTTTATCCACTTGATATTATCAGCCATTTGCTGCTTTATCTGATCCGGAGAATTTTTAACCAGTTTTTCCAGGCACTTTGCAGCAATTATATCAGTCACCTCCAGATCGGCAGGATCATTTGAACAGCATACCCATCGGAATGGACCAAACCCGAAATCGAAACACATAGGTCCCATGATATCCTGCACATAAGATGGATATCTGAATTCACCATCGGATTTCAAAATATCTGCTCCGGCTCTTGAGGCTTCGAGCAGGAATGCATTCCCATAATCAAAAAAATAGGTTCCCTTTTTTGTGTGCCTGTTTATTGCATCAACCTGACGAACAAGAGATTTACGTACTGATTCCTTAAATTTTTCAGGATCAGACGACATCATCTGATTTGACTCTTCAAAGGATAAACCGGCAGGATAATATCCACCTGCCCATGGATTATGGAGAGAAGTCTGGTCAGAACCCAGATCAATATTTATATTCTCGTCTGCAAATTTTTCCCAGATATCTACAATATTACCCTCATAAGCTATTGATGTCACTTCATTATCAGATTTTGCCTGACCGACTCTTTTTACAAGTTTATCTATATCCGAATAAACTTCATCTACCCATCCCTGTGAATACCTTGTTTTGATAGCCAGTGGATTTACCTCAGCAATAACAGAGATGATACCTGCAATACCTGCTGCTTTAGGCTGTGCTCCGGACATTCCTCCAAGTCCGGAAGAAACAAACAGTTTTCCGGTCAGCCCTTCCCCCGATTTGCTGATCATCCTGCCTGCATTAAGTAAAGTAATTGCAGTTCCATGAACAATACCCTGAGGACCTATGTACATATAAGAACCTGCCGTCATCTGGCCATACTGTGATACTCCAAGTGCATTAAACTTTTCCCAGTGATCCTGACTTGAATAATTTGGGATCACCATACCGTTTGTTACAACTAACCTTGGGGAATCCTTGTGAGAAGGAAATAATCCAAGAGGATGACCTGAATAGACAACAAGAGTCTGTTCATCTGTCATCTCTGAAAGATATTTCATAGTGATCCGGTACTGTGCCCAATTCTGAAAAACAGCTCCGTTACCCCCATAAGTTATCAATTCATGCGGATGTTGTGCAACAGAATTATCCAGATTATTTGAGATCATAAGCATTATTGAGGCCGCACTGCATGACCGATATGGGAAATCATCGAGATGACGGGCTTTTATTTCGTAATCAGGTCTGAATCTGTACATATATATCCGCCCATACTCCTTTAATTCAAGAGCAAACTCTTTTGCGAGTACAGGATGAAATTTTACCGGGAAATATCTGAGGGCATTTTTTACTGCGAGTCTTTTTTCAGCTCCGTTCAGAATGTCTTTTCTTTTTGGTGCATGGTTAATATTTGAGTCGTAAGGTTTCGGAACCGGAAGTTCTGAGGGGATCCCTTCTGATATCTGTTTCTTTAATTCAGCAGTGCTCATAGTAATAGTGTTATCATGTAAAGTTAAATAAAAAGAAAAAAGCCGACTCTTTAGAAGTCAGCTTTCTTTATTATTTCCGGATTCCTACAAATGACCCTCTTTAATAATTTCATCATCAACAAGAATTCTTCCGCAGTACTCACATACTATGATTTTCTTTCTTGATTTGATATCAAGCTGACGTTGAGGTGGAATCTGATTGAAACAACCTCCGCAGGCATCTCTCTGAACAGGAACCACTGCCAGACCATTATGAGCATTTGTTCTGATCCTTTTATATGCTGTAAGTAACCTTTCTTCGATTATTGACTGAACTTTTTCAGATTTTTTATAAAGTCCTTCTTCCTCCTTTTGTGTATCTAAAATAATCTCATCCAGCTCTGATTTCTTGTTTTCAAGATCAGATTTACGATCGGCAAGAGTAACTTCTGAATCAGCAATAACAAGTTTCTTTTCTTCAATCAGAAAATTGAACTCCTTAATTTTTTTATTGAAAAGTTCAATTTCGAGATTCTGATATTCAATCTCTTTTGAAAGTGAATCAAATTCCCTGTTATTTCTTACATTTTTTTGCTGATCATCGTATTTTTTTATCAGAGTTTCAGCATCGGTTATCTCATTAACCTTCTTGGAAGCCGATTTTTCAAGGTTAACAACTTCATCTTTAAGATTACCTAATCTGGTTTCAAGTCCTGCTATTTCATCTTCAAGATCCTGTACTTCCAGTGGTAGCTCACCTCTGAGCGTTTGAATTTTATCTATCTCTGAATCAACTAATTGCAGTCCATATAACGCTTTTAATCTTTCTTCTACAGAAATTTCAGATTCATGTGCTTTTGCTTTTTCCATTTTTACAAATAATTTATCGGATTCGTATTTGTTCCTGAAAACCGGACTGCAAATTTAGGGAATTTTTTAATAATTAAGTCGTATAAAATTTCAGTTGAAAATTTTTCGCTTTCAAAATGTCCAATATCAACAAGAAGTATCCTATTTTCAGCATCAAAGAAATTATGATATTTTACGTCGGCAGTGATAAAAGCATCAGCTCCGGAAGCCATTGCTTCATTAATCATAGAAGCACCTGAACCACCGCATAATGCAATTTTTTCTACGGGTTTACCTCTTAATTTTGAGTACCTGACCCCTTTTGCCCCGAAAACAGAAGATACAAGTCTTAAAAAATCTGATTCGGCCATTGCATTACCAAGGTTTCCAAGGCATCCTAAACCTATATCAATATTATCATTTTCAAGACTATAAATATCATAGGCTACCTCTTCATAAGGGTGAACTTCCAGCATGGCCTTTATCACTTTTGATTTCAGATGGGAGAACAGTACCGTTTCAAATCTGATTTCCTTTTCAAAATGGATCTTTCCTCTTTCACCAATAAACGGGTTACTCTTTTCATTCCCTCTGAAGCTACCTGTTCCTGAAGCAGCAAATCCACACTGGTCGTAATTGCCAATTACTCCTGCCCCTGCTTCAAACAGAGATTCTCTGACCTTATCCAAATGAGATTCAGGTATGTAGGTAACCAGTTTAAGTAGCCTGTTCTTCAAGGGTGATAATACTTTTATATCCTGTAGTTTAAGTTTCTCAGCCATTTTATTGCTCACTCCATTGCTAAGTACATCTAGATTTGTGTGAGCTGAATATATAGCAATTCCCTTTTTGATGGCTGTCAGAAGAATTTTTTCGGTATATGATTTACCGGTAAGACTCTTTATTCCTTTAAATATCAGCGGGTGATGTGAGATAATAAGATCACAACCTGCAGAAACAGCTTCATCCAGAACTTCCTCAGTGACATCCAGCGTTACCATTGCTGACGTCACATCCATATCAGGATTTCCAACCTGCAAACCGGCATTGTCATAACTCTCCTGATATGACAATGGCACTGCTGAATCGAGATAAGAACAAATATCTTTTAGTTTCATTTTGACTATATTTCAATCTTGCTCAAGATTTTTTTATTACATATTGTCTTTTAATTCGAGAAGTATGCTTTTTATATTCTGAAGAGATTCATTGATCTCAAATTTATAATCCATCTCGTCCCACTTGCCTGTAAGTTTTTTCTTGACGCCGCTGAGGGTCATTCCCTCCTCTTTCAACAAGTGGTGTATGATCTTAAGGTTCTTTAAATCAGCCGGAGTGAACAACCTGTTCCCTTTTTTATTCTTCATGGGTTTCAGAATAGTAAATTCATTCTCCCAGAAACGGACAGTTGAAACGGGTACTTCAAGCATCCCGGCTACTTCTCCAATAGAATAATAGAGCTTTTCGACTTTTTGTTCTTTGTATGGCATAGAAGCTATTTATATGTGATATCACCTTTATCAGAAACAGTTATTGTATCATTCGGAAAGTCAGCCGCCATGAGTTCTCTTATCTTAATGATTACCCTTCTGTTGCTGTCGATTTTTACTCCCCCCGGCCATGGCTGGAAAACCGAAATTATTTTTCCCGACAGGAATCTTCCAGATGAATCAACATTAAGTTTTATAATCGGAGCAATTCCGTTTGGACCTGCAAGATTAAATCTGCCGTAAGTACAGAAATTACCCATACTATAAGTTATGAAACGATCTTTATAAACTTCAATTGCACGGGTGACATGTGGTCCGTGACCAAAAACTACATCAGCACCGTTGTCTATCATAGTATGAGCAAAGTTATAAACATTCCCGCGATCTTCACCATGAAAAATCTCATTATTTTTTAGGACATGCTGAAAATCAGATCCTTCTGCACCTCCATGAAAGGAGACAATAACTATATCACACGTATCTGCCAGCATCCTCACAATCTCTGAGGCTTTGCCGATATCATTTATATCAAGTGATCCTGCACAGGGAGAAAAACCACAGAATCCATACAGAACAGAATCTTTTCTGAAGATCGACCAGGGATGCTCAACAAGTCCTCCATATTCAATTCCAACCGAATCGAGAATTTTTTTTGTCCTGACCATTGCCGGATAGCCAAAATCGCCGAAATGATTATTGGCAAGATTTAAAATATTAAATCCCGAAGCGGTAAGGGCTGAAATATATTTCTCCGGCATCCTGAAAAGGTAACATAATGTTGAGTCTCTGCATTTTTTAACTACCTCTCCATTATTGAGGAAAGCGCCTTCAAGATTTCCAAATGTAATATCGGATGCCCTCAGAGTATCTGATACGCTTTCGAGAAGTAAAAAGGGATTATCGTGAGGCGGCAGGTAACTGGTTGAAGGGAAAGCCGATCCGAGCATAATATCTCCTACTCCGGTTATTACGATTTTTCTTTTTGCTTTTAAAGAATCCGGATGAAGATCTGAAGGAATGATTTGAGAAATAGCGGGATAAAAAGTTGTAAAAAAGAGAAGTGAAAATATCAATATCTTTTTCAATTTTTCTGATTGCTTCATAATAATTATTAATGGTCTAATCGAAAGACTGACCTGTTTTCGCAGCAACTTCTATCATCCTTATGTATTCTTCTGAAGTAAGGTTTTCAAAATAATAATTTACAGGGTCGATTTTTACTCCGTTTAGTTCTATCTCATAATGAAGATGATTGGCGACTGACATCCCAGTACTACCAACAAATCCAATTACATCTCCTCTCTGAACTTTCTGGCCTACGCGTACATTAAATTCACTCAGGTGAGCATATAAACTAACATATCCAAACCCATGGTCAATTATAATATTATTCCCGTAACCCCTGAGAGAAGACATTTTCCCAATGACAACACCATTACCAGTTGCATAAACCTTTGTACCTAAAGGAGCAGTAAAGTCCATTCCGGAATGAAACTTACTAATTTTATAATATGGATGAATCCTTAATCCGAAACCGGATGCTACACGGGTAAGATCTTTATTTGAAATAGGAAGTATTGCCGGAACACATTTGAGCATCTCTTCTTTTCTTTTTGCAAGGTCAATCAGATCATCGAATGACTTTGACTGCACATAAATTCTTTTCCTGATCTTATCCAGTCTGTTTGCAGTTTCAATAACAAGACTTGAATTACTGTACCCCTCAAGGGCATTATACCTGTTTATCCCGCCGGAACCACCATCTCTAAGGGTAGAGGGAATAGGTTCTGCCTCAAATATAGTTCTGTAAAGATTATCATCCGTTTTTTGCAGATCTTCAAGCACATTTTCAACATCTGCCATCTCTCTGTGAATCAGATTGTATTGAATAGTCATTTGTTCAACTTCACGTTCCAGGGCTTTCTCCTTTGGAGACTCAAAGAAGCCGGCGAAAATGGCCCAATAAATTATTGCAATTATAACTGAACCTATAAAGTAAGCCAGAAATCTAAAAAACAATGTCCTCACCCCAAGCTTAACTCTATCAAAACTCAGTGAGTCGGGATTAAATTTATATTTTGTGCGCGGCATAATGTGGCAAAGATAATCAATTCTGAAAAAGAATGAAATCAGCATTCGAATATGAATACTGAAAAAATTTGAATTTGAATTTGAAAAGGATTATCTGAATTTGGATTTTGACCCGAACGCCTGAATCATTTCACTAAACTCTTCCTGAGTCATATCATTATTGAAGAAATTAATCGGGTTTGTAGGTTTGCCAAACTGTTCAATCTGATAATGAAGATGCGCTCCGGTGGATGTTCCGGTATTTCCGCTAAGCCCGATCAGGTCACACCTTTTTACATTCAGTCCCTTCACTACTTTAATACTGCTAAGATGACCATATAACGACTGAAGACCATTACCGTGGTCAATTTTAATATAATTTCCAAAACCACCTGAATTATAACCCGACTCAATAATTATACCGTCACCTGTTGCATATACTTCAGTTCCATAAGGGACCTCAATATCCTGGCCAAAATGCATCCTTGGAGTACCATATACCGGATGAACTTCCCTGAATTTGAATGGATCACCGAGTCGGTACTTTACATTAACAGGACTTATTGCAGGTGAATGATCCTTATCTCTTTTCCAATCAGCAGATCTTTCTGCAATTGATTTGAATGACTCCTTCTGAACTGTTGACCGTGTTTTTATCTCTTCTATTTTTGACCTGTATGAAATGATCAGACCTGAATTTGTATATCCGGTCAGATCCTTAAACCTGTCAATACCGCCATAGCCTCCCCTTCGGTATGATTCAGGAACGCTGTCCATATCCAGAATAGTACGGTAACGTATTTCATCTGAGAGTTTTAAACTTCCCAGTGATTCAACTGAATGATCCAGTTGTCTGCCGATAAGTGAATATTGAAGCTTCAGATTTTCAATCTGTTGAGTTAACATTTTTTCCTTTGGGGAACCAAACATTTTCTCAAAAACAGTACCATATAAAAATGCTATAAGTACTGATCCTATAATCCACAGGCAAACCCGCAGAAGCTTTTTTCCCAACGGTATCCTTACCTGCTTATATTGCAGATCTGATAAATCAAGTACATATTTGCGATTTCGGAACAATAGGCAACTGATTAACTAATTTTTATTTCTGCTAATTGGCAAACTTAAACCAAATAAATTAATTTTACAAGCCCAAATTAAAGTAAATTAATATAACAACATGATAATTAACATGAAGGCAGAAGAACTGAGGCAGATATTTTTTGAGTTTTTCAGATCAAAAGGTCATTCTATCGTACCCTCCGCACCTATGGTTGTAAAAAATGACCCTACTCTTATGTTCACAAATGCCGGGATGAATCAGTTCAAAGATATTTTCCTGGGAAACCAGCAACCTTCAAATAAGAGGGTTGCCAACTCACAGAAATGCCTTCGCGTATCAGGGAAACATAATGATCTTGAAGAAGTTGGCCATGATACCTATCATCATACAATGTTCGAGATGCTCGGCAATTGGTCATTTGGTGACTATTTTAAAAAAGAAGCGATCGAATGGGGATGGGAATTACTTACAAAAAAGCTTGGGATACCTGAAGATCGTCTTTATGCAACAATATTTGAAGGAAATAAAGAAGATAATATCTCCCGTGATGATGAAGCGGCCGGGTACTGGAAGAAATGCTTTTCAAATCCTGAAGGAAGAATTATAGAGGGATCAAAAAAAGATAATTTCTGGGAGATGGGAGAAACAGGTCCCTGTGGCCCTTGCTCTGAGATACATGTTGACATAAGAGATGATGAAGAGAGAAAAAAATTACCGGGAAGAGACCTGGTAAATAAAGGACATCCTCATGTAATTGAAATATGGAATCTTGTGTTTATTCAATATAACCGCAGGTCAGACGGAGTGCTTGAACAACTTCCGTCCAGACATGTAGATACCGGAATGGGGTTTGAAAGACTCTGCATGGTTGTTCAGGGCAAAAAATCAAATTACGATACCGATATTTTTCAGTCTGTAATAAAAGGAATTACTCATATTACAGGGAAAGCTTACGGTGAAAATGAAAAATGGGATATTGCCCTGCGGGTAATAGCTGATCACCTGAGAGCTGTATCATTTTCAATTGCCGATGGGCAGATTCCTTCTAATAATAAAGCCGGATATGTTATAAGAAGAATTCTCCGTCGCGCAGTGCGATATGGCTATAACAATCTGGGTATCGAAGAGCCTTTCATGTATAAGCTGGTACCTGTCCTCGCACAAACAATGGGAAATCAGTACCCTGAATTGCTTTCAGGAAAAGACCAGATAGCAAAAATTATATTTGAAGAGGAGACTGCATTCCTGAAAACGCTTGGAAAAGGGTTGAAAATGATTGACAGGATGATTGCTGAATTACGAAAAGACAAGAAAAATGTCCTCCCAGGCAAAGTTGCTTTTGAAATGTACGACACTTTCGGATTCCCGGTCGATCTGACCCAACTGATTCTAAGGGAAAATGATATGCATCTCGATATTAAAGGATTTGAAGATGAGATGAAGAACCAGAAGGAACGTTCGCGTGATGACGCTTCAATTGATGCAGTTGATTGGACAATCGTTAAGGATATCGAAGGAACTGAATTCACTGGATACGAAAAGACTGAAGATGAGGTTCTTATAACCAAATATCGCATCCAGAAAGTAAAAGGGAAAGATATAACCCAATTAGTATTCAACAAGACTCCGTTTTACGCTGAGTCCGGAGGTCAAACAGGTGATACAGGACAAATAATTATAGGTGAAGAAAGAATTGAAATAGTAAATACGATCAAAGAAAATAATCTCATTATTCATATAGCGAAGAAATTGCCTTCTGATAAAACACCTGTTTTCAAAGCAGTGGTGGATCTCAGGAAGCGATTAATGACAGCTAACAATCATACAGCCACACACCTGATTCATTTTGCCTTACGTTCCGTTCTTGGGAAACATGTTGAACAGAAAGGATCCCTTGTAACCCCCGATCGTCTCCGTTTCGACTTCAGCCACTTCAGCAAATTAACTCCTGAGGAATTATCTAAAGTTGAAGAAATGGTAAATCAAATGGTAAGGGAAAATCATAACAGCAAAATAACTACCGGAGTAACAATGGAAAAAGCACAATCAATGGGTGCTATGGCTTTGTTTGGAGAAAAATATGGGAATACCGTAAGAGTAGTTGAGTTTGGAAAATCGATAGAGCTTTGCGGAGGAACCCATGTTACCGCTACTGGGAATATTGGCATAGTTAAAATAGTTTCAGAAGGAGCTATTGCTGCCGGGATAAGAAGAATTGAAGCTGTTACGGCATCAAAAGCCGAAGAATATATTAATGAGAGACTAAACACTATTGACCAGATAACCTCACTCCTTAAGTCTACCGGAAATATTGCTGACTCTGTTGAGAAGATAATTACTGAAAATTCTTCATACAAAAAAACTATTGAGAAATATCAGATCCAATCTGCGACAAATATGCTTAATGACCTTGTCGGAAAAGCAGTCATAATAAATAATATAAGAGTTATTTCCGGTCAGATCGAAACGGAATCTACCGATGTTCTAAAAAACATAGCCTATCAGATCCGTAATTCTTCTGAAAACACAGTACTCGTTCTTGGATCAGAAATTGCCGGAAAAGCAAATATTATGATTCTTGTAAGTGACAACCTTGTGAAAGAAAGAAATATAAATGCAGTCACAATTATAAAGGAAATAGCAGGCGAGATAAACGGCAGCGGCGGCGGGCAACCTTTCCTTGCAACTGCCGGAGGAAAAAATCCACAGGGAATACCAGGTGCTATTAAGAAAGCTGTTGAAATAATTAAAAATTATGGAAGTTAAGCGCACTTTTGACGTAATTCAAGTGTTCTGCTAAAATTAAAAAATGAAATTAAACGGAGTATTAATGAACCTGCCGAAATTCTAGGATTTTTTTGTAGTTTTGGGGCATTCAAAATAGGAATGAAAAAACTGGCCCCCCGAAAAGTGCTTATAATCATATCCGGACTTATCCTGATAATGATTTCATGTACTCCCCAATCATGCTTCGAGGAAACAGAAGCATTTGTAAAGGCTTCATTTTATCTGACTGGAGGCAGCAAACCGCTGGCTCCTGACAGCCTTACTGTTTTTGGTGTAAACATGGAAACAGATACGCTCTATAAAAAAGCTACCGGCGTTACTATAGCAAAACTTCCATTAAATGCCGGCACTCATGAATGTTCATTCGTCTTAAAAATTTATGGAATAACAGACACTGTTACATTCAGATATACTACTTATCCCTATCTGGTTTCAAAAGAGTGCGGGTTTACTTTTTATCACAACCTTTACTCCGATTCACTTTTCTGTACACATCATATTATTGATACAATACAAACCAGAAATAACGTTATCACTACTTTAAATGAGGAGAACATCCGTATATTTTGTTATGCTAATCTGCAGTTTCGGGCAGATTAAGGCACAAGACACACTCCTTATCCCGCTTAAGATAAGGGTTGGACTGGAAGTTTCAGGCCCGGCGACTTATTATATTGAGAAAAAAAACCTTAGCGCGGAGGGATATGTTGCTGTAGATCTGAATGAAAAAACAACCATTCTTCTGGGAGGAGGTTATCTTAATTATAAGTACTCACAGTACAATTATGATTATCTGAGCAGTGGTATTTTCTTTAAAGCCGGAGCTGAATTCAATCTGCTAAAACCAGAAAAAGCCATGGGGAAATATTGGGGCGGATTGGGTCTTCACTATGGTGTAAGTATGTTTAATTCAGAAGTCCCGTCATTTTATAAGGATAATTATTGGGGCACACCCGGAGTTGCTTCGATTCCAGGGAATACATACTGGGGCCATTTCATCGAAGCAACTCCGGGTGTGAGAGCAGAATTGTTCAGAAATTTCAGCATTGGATGGACAATCAGTATCAGAATGCTGCTCTATACAAGCGCCGGTAAAGCCGAAAGACCGATATATTTTCCTGGCTTTGGCAACGGTTCAAAAACTATCAGTACAGGGTTAAACTATTTCATAGTTTGGAATATTCCTTATAAAAAGATAACAGTAATAACAAAAAAAGAGGAACCTGCTGAAGAGCCGGATGATCCTTCAAAACCAGCTATTAAGCAACAATCTATTATCAATCAATGATAAGTAGACTGAGGGATAGGTTTTCTGCTAAAGGCTAACAGACCCAGAAAAGTCAATAACCCGTTGACAAGAAGCAACTCAAATCCGAATTTATACCCATTGAATAGCTGCACTGAATACTTGCTTATAAAAAAACAGATAAGAGGTGAAAGTATTGCTATAAACGGTGTAAATCTGTCTTTTACACTTCGTTTGGTAAATAATCCGAAAGAGTAGAGGCCTAAAAGAGGGCCATAAGTATAGCCAGCAATAGTAAACAGCTTATCGATAACTGCCCTCCCTTTAAAAGTACTGAAAATTAATATGCTTATAAAGAATACAATTGCTATCGATATGTGCACAATATATCTTATCCTGGTCTTTGTTTGTTCAGACATCCCCGGCCTCTTATCCAGACCAAGAAAGTCAATACTTACACATGTTGTCAAGGAAGTAAGGGCTCCGTCAGCGCTGGGGAAAGCTGCCGAAATAAGTCCGATAAGAAATACCAATCCTGCTACCGGTCCAAGGTATCTGAGTGCAATGGTCGGGAAGATTTCATCGCTGGTTGCCACTGTAATACCTTTCGTTTGCATGAAAATCAACAAAAGTGCCCCGAGGAAAAGAAACAACAGGTTAACAAATACCAGTATCCCGCTAAATGTGAACATGTTCTTCTGAGCTTCCTTTATATTACGGCAGCTGAGGTTTTTCTGCATCATTTCCTGATCGAGCCCGGTCATTACAATTGTTATAAACATTCCGCTGAAAAACTGCTTAATGAAAAACCTTTCATTATGCCAGTCGAGAATAAACATTTTCGAAGATGAACTCTCTTTTACTATTGAAAACAGCTTTACAAGAGAAATATTCAGATCCTTGCCTATGTAGATAACCGAAAGGATAACAGCAAGTAACATAAATGTGGTCTGAAGAGTATCTGTCCAGATTATTGTCCTGATTCCACCTTTAAGCGTATATAGAATTATAAGGATAATAAAAATAAGTACATTCACCCAGAAGGGAATATTCCAGGCATTAAACACAAATATCTGAAGTACATTTATTACCAGAAACATACGCAATGAGGCCCCCAGTGTTCTTGAGATTATAAAAAAACCTGCTCCTGTTTTATACGACCAGAAACCAAACCGCTCATTAAGATATGAATATATAGAAGTAAGTTTCAATCTGTAATATAATGGAAGCAAGACGAGGGCAATAACAAAATATCCGAACAGATAGCCCAAAACTACCACCATATAACTGAACTGGGTATCCTTAACCCATCCCGGAACTGACATAAAGGTCACACCTGACAGGGAAGCACCAATCATTCCATACGCTACAACAAACCATGGAGAGACTTTATTTCCAATAAAAAATGACTGGCTGTCCGCCTTACGGGCTGTGAACCAGGTAACAGCAAAAAGTATAGCTGTATAAAGCAGAAATATACCGAGGATTAATAATGGAGACATACAAGATTTAATTAATGTACAAGAATAACAAAAAGAAAGGAAGGCAAAAAATTCTCTTATGTATTATTAACACCGGAAAATTGAACTAATTTTGACTGAAATTTAAAAAGTATGAGCTTTACTGAATTCCCATCGAAACTTCTTGAAAATGCTGTAAATGAGTTTGCTTCTCTTCCGGGAGTTGGAAGGAAAACGGCTTTCAGGCTTGTAATGAACCTGTTAAGACGCAATTCTGATGATGTAAAAAGATTTGGTGAGAGTATTATCAAGCTACATGGAGAGATCCACTATTGTAAGATCTGCAATAACATTTCCGATACTGAAATCTGCAATATCTGTAATGATGAAAAGAGAGAAAAGACTGTAATTTGTGTTGTGGAAAGTGTTCAGGACGTAATGGCTATTGAGAATACACGTCAGTTTAAAGGGATATATCATGTACTCGGTGGCATCATTTCGCCGATAGATGGAATAGGCCCGTCTGATCTCAAAATCGATAGTCTTGAAGAGAAAGTCAAAGCCGGAGGTATTAATGAGATTATTTTTGCTTTAAGCACAACAATGGAAGGCGACACCACAAATTATTATTTGTATAAGAGACTCAGCAAGTACACAATAATTCTTACAACACTAGCCAGAGGAGTAGCTATTGGTGATGAACTTGAATATACTGATGAGATAACCCTGGGGCGGGCTATCAACAACAGAAACCCATACCAGCAAACCTGAATACTATGGAACTGTCCGTTATAATTGTCAGTTTCAATGTTAGAGATTTTCTGAAACAATGTCTGCTTTCGGTAAAGAAAGCATCAGTAAATATTGAATCTGAATTTTTTGTTGTAGACAATAATTCAACAGATGATTCCTGTGAAATGGTATTACAGGAATTTCCCGAAGTAACTCTTATCAGGAACAGAGTCAATTCGGGATTTTCTGTAGCAAATAATCAGGGAATAACCCTGTCAAAAGGGATGTTTGTGCTGCTTCTGAATCCAGATACCTTAGTAGAAGAGAATACTTTTTCAAAATGCATCAGTTTCATGTTACAACATAATGATGCAGGAGCAATCGGAGTCAGAATGGTTAATGGAGAAGGCAGGTTTCTCCCAGAATCAAAAAGGGCTTTACCCGATCCAAAAACTGCATTTTTTAAAACTTTTGGATTATCCTTTCTTTTTCCATCCTCACCGATATTAAACAGGTATTACCTGTCTCAGATTGATAGTTTTGAGACCTCTCCGGCTGAGGTTATCTCAGGTGCATTCATGTTTCTCAGGCGTGAGGCTCTTGAAAAAACAGGCTTCCTTGACGAAGACTTTTTTATGTATGGAGAAGATATAGATCTGAGTTACAGATTATTACAAAAAGGCTACTCAAACTACTATTATCCTGGTACTCAGATAATTCACTATAAAGGAAAAAGCACATCAAGAAAGAACTTTACGGATATCCGTTATTTCTACAAAGCCATGAGAATTTATGTCAGGAAACGAATAAGTGAACGGAAATTCAACACCCTTCATTACATAATAATTCCTGCAATTTATATCAGGGAATCACTGGCATTTTTAAATCGTATTTATCAGATTATTTTCAATCGTTGATTGCAGTAAAAGTGATTTTATTCAAATTGTTACAGCATACACATTATAGATGAAACATTTCCATAATCCGGTTGTTTATTAGGTAATAAGTATAAATATCAGGATATATGGCACGAATGAATATCATACTACCTGCAATGGGTGAGGGTATTATTGAAGCAACAATTAATAAATGGCTTGTTACTGAAGGATCTGTAGTAAATCAGGATGATCCGCTTGTAGAAGTAGCAACAGATAAAGTTGATTCTGAAGTCCCGGCTCCTGCCAAAGGGACGCTGGTTTCGATAATAGCCAAAGAGGGTTCAATAACAAAAGTCGGTGATGTAATTGCAATAATTGAAAGCGATGTTTCCCAAACAAAGGATACGATAAAGAAGGTTGAAAAGGAGGTTGAAAGAATTCGTGAAACAATAGATAAAACCAAACAGGAAAAAGTTGAAGTTGAAGTTATATCCCATGAAATGAAAAGCCGGACACCCTCCGGAAAGTTTCTGTCTCCCCTTGTGAGAAGTATTGCAGCAAGGGAAGGAATTAGCTATTCTGATCTTGATAAATCAACAGGTACCGGAATGGATGGAAGAATAACTAAAGATGATATATTAGTTATTCTTGGGAGCCAAAAAAATAGAATAAACGAGGCAAAAGTCACAGAAATTATAAAAGATGATGAGGTTTTAAAACCTGAAAAGAAGGAAATTTCATCTGCTGTCAATTCGTCGGGAGATATTATAATCCCGATGGACAGAATCCGTAAGCTCATTGCAGACCACATGGTAATGTCGAAGAGAACATCACCTCATGTAACTTCTTTTATTGATGCCGATGTTACCCGTCTGGTAAACTGGAGAAATGCTAACAAAGATAAGTTCTTTGCAACGGAAGGTCAGAAACTAACCCTTACTCCTATTTTCATTGATGCCGTAGCCAGAGCACTGTATGAGTTTCCGATGGTAAATATTTCGGTTGACGGAACTAATATTATTAAGAGAAAAAACATTAATATAGGAATGGCCACTGCACTTCCAGATGGCAATCTTATTGTTCCTGTTATTAAGAATGCTAATGAGAAAAACCTTACCGGACTGGCAAAAGCAGTTAACGATCTTGCTGAGCGGGCAAGAAGCAATAAACTTAAACCTGATGAAATAACAGGAGGGACATTTACTATCACAAACTTCGGAAGTTATAATAATCTTGCCGGAACACCTATAATTAATCAGCCGCAGGCAGCCATCCTTGGAACAGGTGTTGTAAGAAAAACTCCTGCAGTGATAGAGACTCCCGACGGCGATATGATAGCCATCAGACAGATAATGATACTCTCATTGAGTTATGATCACAGGGTAATTGACGGGGCTCTTGCAGGAAAATTTCTGCATAAGATTAAAGAGACTCTCGAAAATTATTCCGCTGATATAGCATAAACTGCGATTCAGAAAGGTATTCAGAATACGATTTTCATCCTAAGAAATCACTATTTAGAAAAAAAAAAGTGATATTTAATAAAAAGGGCAATTACAAAGGTCAATTTTACTAATATTTCTACTATATTAGTAACTTTGAGAAGATTTTAATCCGATTAACCTTCCTTTTTTCTAATATCAGGAAATTAAGGATGACAAATACGCATATATGTATCAAGTGCCATCATTCCATCTAGACTAATTGCAATATGATTAAAAGGCTGTTTTTATTATCATGGGTATTGGCTGCTCTGTTCAACGCTAAATCATTTTCGCAGTCACAGTCTATAGTTGACATAAAGAAATCTTTTTATGAAGCTGAATCCAATATTTTGTTTGAAGATTATAAAGAAGCACTTCCCCTTTATCTGAGACTCTTAAAGATTTACCCTGCCAATGCGAATTTCATGTACAGAATTGGTCAGTGTTATATAAATACCCCGGGAGAAAAAGACAAAGCAATGGTATATCTTCAGAATGCAGTCAAGAATATTAATCCAAAATATAAAGAAGGCAAATTCAGGGAACCCGGAGCTCCGTACGACGCTTTTTACTATCTGGCAAATGCTTACAGGATAAATAATCTGATAGATAAAGCTCTTGAAACTTATCAGCTGTTTAAAAAAAATCTGAATACCGAGGTATATGATACAGCAGTTGTCAATCTACAGATAGAATCTTGCCTTAATGCCAAAAGACTGATGGCCACTCCTCTTTTTATAAAGGAGAAGAACCTGGGTAACATGATAAATGAATCAAAGCCGGAATCTAATCCTGTTGTAACTGATGATGAGAATATGATTGTTTTTTCAAGAAGTGAGGCATTTTACGATGCTATGTACTACTCTGTAAAAGTTAATGGTCAGTGGACAGGCCCTGTAAACATGAACGACCTGCTTAAAGTCGACAAAGATATTTACCCAACCTCCATTTCAAAGGACGGAAAGGACTTATACGTTTACAGTTCAGCCGATTACGATGGAATTATATATACCACACATTTTGATAATGGTACATGGTCTCCCCTGGTAAAACTAAACGATAACATAAATACAAAATTCTGGGAATCACATGCGACTATTTCCCATGATAATAAAAAACTGTACTTCACAAGCAACAGAAAAGGATCCATTGGAGGTCTTGATATCTATGTTTCGAAAAGAGACAGCTCTGGCAGCTGGGGTCCTGCAGTTAACCTGGGTCCAGTAATAAATACACCTTACAATGAAGAAACACCTTTTCTGAGTAAAGATGATAAAACATTATTTTTCAGCTCGAAAGGCCACTTCAATATGGGAGGTTACGATATTTTCTATTCCACCTTGCTGGCTAACGGAGAATGGTCTGTTCCTTTAAATGTGGGAACACCCCTTAATACTACCGATGACGATGTATTTTTCCAACCTGAGAATGATGGTTATGAAGGATACATCTCAAAAGACCTCCCAGGGGGATACGGAAATCAGGATATTTACCGTGTTGAGATATTCACAAATGACCATCCAAGAAAATTTTTTGTGAAGGGAATGGTTAAAGTTGCTGATCTACTTAGTAATATCAGAGACAGCGTGAAGATCAGTGCAATGGATATTAAAAATACGAATAAGATTGTTACGGTATACTCCAATCCAAAAACAGGTGAATATGAGTTTCAGCTTCCACAGGGAAATTACCAGTTAACATTTGAAGAACCGGGTGTTGAGAAAACCATAAAAAATTTAGACCTCCCAATTGACACTCCTTCGGACAGTTTTGTACTTCCAGGAACAATACTTCCTAAAACTGACTTTGTTGCAGATTTTTCTGTAGAAACCAGCAAGACTATTTCTGTAGCAAAAGGCGACACTATTCTGTTTCCTATGGAGGTTGAAAAAAACTCATTTCTGACTATTGAACATTGGGTTGGCGATTCTCTGTTATCGACTGAAAAATTCTTTGTGAACGATACCGTTTTCAAATATAAGATGGTTCCATCTCCCGGGGATAATAAAGTTACTTTTAAGCTTACTGACAAGTTTAATAACACGACTACAACCGATGTTTTCATTTCAAGGCAAAAGGATGTAACTCAACAATTATTGATCAGACCCGAATATAGCAGAGTTATCGCAAGAAGACAGTTGGCGGCTCTCACAGCTATGCTTAAGAGTAGAACCAACGACAAACTTTTGAAAGTAATAAATGATGCAAATATTGATAAACATCAATTCGGAAATGTAGATGATCTTATCTCCAATCTTAAGGAAGAAGCCGCCAAAAAAAGTATAAGTCCTGAAGAATTGGATAAGCTTGCACTCAGGGTAGCAGTTATGGATAATATACTCACACAGGCAGCTGTTAATCTGATGGCTAAATATACTTCGGGCGATCTCAGTAAAATTCTGACCGGGCTTGATATTTACAAATTGAATCTTAAAACCTGGACTGATTTGCAGAAGTATGTTTATTTAAAGACAGATGGTAGAATAAGCCCGGAAGAGCTTAATAAGATTGCTGCTTCAGTCCTGGCAAATATTGATCCTGCTATCCAAATACTTAGAGACAAGATTTTAGCCTACAGCCAAAATTCAGATATAGGCAGTATAATCCGACAGGTAATTTCAGCTGTAGATATAAGTAATATCAAGCTTAAAGATAAATGGCTGCAGACATTCTATAGTGAATCTATCAAAAAGGGCCTTACGAACAATCAGATATCAGAAATGCTTTTTCTTATCAGTTCGTCGCCTGATACTGATGTTGAACAATTTCTGCTTGATCTGATTGCACACTCTGAGGAACCTCTTACTTCAGCCTTAAAATCGCTCAATCTTAGAAAAGAGAAGATCAAAACACCAAAGGATCTTATTTCATTCCTTTTGACCAATAAGGATAAAGAAAAATATCCTGAAAAACTTGTATCTAACAGTATTGCAGATCTTATTCTGGAAAAAGATAATTCTGTAAAGAATGTAATAAAGGTAAAAAATCACAAGTTATGGATCATATGGATTTTGATTCCGGTTTGCATTATATTGTACTACATAATTATTAGGAAAAGAAAAAGTAAGAAAAAGTAAGAATTTTTAAAATCATAATTACATCTATGAGCAAAAGGGTTGTCGGTATGCTTGTTACAATAGCTTTCTGTGTTTCTCTCAGTGCACAGGATAATAAGATTCTTCAGGATTCATTTCTTGAAGCAGAATATTTTTTCATGAATGGTGATTATACCGATGCAGCAACGTTCTATCATCAACTTTATGAAAAACTTCCGGAGAATGCAAACATTTCTTATCGATTGGGAAGTTGCTACTTAAATACTCCCGGGCAAATGAATCTTGCAATAGAGTATCTTGAAAAAGCAACAAATAACATGTCTGCAAAGCATAAAGAGGGAACAGTCAGCCAGATATCAGCACCTTTCGATGCTTTATTTAATCTTGGGAAAGCCTATCGGGTTAACTACAAGTTCGATAAAGCAAAAGAAGCTTTTAAAAAATACTTAAACACACTCCGTCCTGATGATCGGGAGAATATAGATTTCGTAAATCATGAAATACAAACATGCGATATGGCAGGTGAGTTAATTTCCAAACCTATCGAATACTCAGAAGAAAATATGGGAGAACTTTTTAATGACGAAAAAGCTAACTTTAATCCACTTATTTCAGCCGATGGAAAATCGTTTGTTTACAAAGTAACTTTAAAATTCTATGATGCAATTATGTTTTCACGGCTTGTTCAAGGGAAATGGACCACACCCGTAAATATTTCTCCCGATCTTCAACTTGACGGGGATCTTTACATATCATGTCTTTCTGCAGATGGGAAATTGCTGTTTCTTTCAAAAAACGACAATTCCAACAGCGATATTTATTCAAGTTCATTTAACGGTATAATATGGTCAAAACCAGTTCTTCTGAATAAAAATATAAATACAAAGTACTGGGATTCAAATGGTTTTATATCTGAAGACGGAAATCAGTTTGTATTTGCATCCGACAGACCAGGTGGTTCAGGCGGACTTGATCTGTATGTATCACATAAGGTAGATGGGGACTGGGGACCAGCGGTAAACTTTGGCACTGAAATAAATACTCAATTTAATGAAGACCGTCCGTTCCTGATAAATAATGGAAAGACCCTGTTTTTTTGCTCTCAGGGACATGAAAATATTGGAGGATATGACATTTTTCGCTCAGATCGGTTGCCGAATGGTTCATGGGATAAACCTAAAAATCTGGGATATCCCTTCAACACACCTGAAGATAATACCTTCTTCATGCCGATCGGAGATGGAAAATCGGGCTATTATTCTGTATTTAAGTCATCAGGAGGGTTTGGCAAAGAAGATATTTACAAGATTACGTTTAAATAAATTTTGATTATGAATAAACCAACGGTATAGAAAAATTACTACATTTGTTCTGATGATAAAACTCAGAGTACAATTTATCTTCCTCCAGGTTACTATTTTAGCTATGGTTCTTTTTTCGGTCGATGCTTCTGCTCAATCTTCCGAAGAGATGAAAAAGATATTTGCTCAGGCTGAGTCGTATTATCTCTATGAAGAATATGATTTGGCTAATCAGCTCTATCTTTTACTAGAGACTCCCGATAACATGAATATCAAATATAAGATAGGTACATGCTATCTCAATATTTCAGGTGAAAAGGAAAAATCAATAACTTACTTCGAACAAGCTGTCAGCACCGCAAGTTACGATTCTAAAACAGAAACATTCAAGGAGACAAGAGCTCCGCTTGACGCCTATTTCTTTCTTGCAAAGGCTTATATGATTAATGATTCGCTTGATAAAGCTCTGCGTACTTTTCAGATTTTCAGTAAGCTTGCAAGTGAGACGAAATCTAAAGGAGGGATGAAGAACCTTGAATATATTGATCAACAGATTCAGGCCTGCAAAAATGCAATTCAATATAAAGCCAATCCTGTAATTTTCAACAAAACCTCTCTTGGAAGCAACTTCAAACTTGGCTCAATTAATGATAATGCTGCGGTTAGCTATGATGGTAACACAATAGTTTATACAGAACAAAGGGGAACGGTCAACGCAATCTTTTATTCAAAGAAAGAGTATGGTAAATGGCCACCACCAATCGAAATAACTGCAGAGCTCAGTGCAGGTGAAGATTGTTCAACTTGTTCGCTGAATAGTGACGGGACAGAATTATTCCTTTACAAAACAGATAACTACGATGGAGCCATATACTCATCAACTTTTGTAGATGGTGCATGGACTCGTATAAAGAAACTTGGGAAGAATATTAACACTAAATATTATGAATCCCATGCTTCCCTTTCAGCTGATGGTAAAAAACTTTATTTTACAAGCAACAGACCGGGGGGACAGGGAAACCTCGATATTTATGTTTCTGAATTAACGCCTTCAGGTGACTGGGGAACAGCAGAAAATCTGGGAGCCGCTATAAATACTCCCTTTAATGAGGACACTCCATTCATTACCAGAAATGACTCAGTATTATATTTCAGTTCCGAAGGTCACAGTTCAATGGGAGGCTTTGATAATTTCATGGCAAAAAGAAGTGGTGCCGGATGGAAAGAGCCAACTAATCTGGGGTTCCCTCTCAATACCACTGATGATGATAAATTCTATCAGCCTGCTAATAATGGGTTAAATGCATATTACACATTTACAACTGATTATAAAAAGAGAGATATTTTTTATCTTGGATTAGGAAGCACCGAACCTCTGAAGTATTATGAAATTAAAGGGATTTTAAGTCCTACTGATACCACAACAAACTTTACAAAAAACATCCATCTCTTTAACAGTACAACAGGCGATACCCTCGATATCGGTTATTCTAACAAATATACAGGCTTATATAGTTTTTCTGTGCTTCCGGGAAAATTCAGATTGGTATATTCTGCAAGAGGGTATTTCTCTCAAACAATTGATACTACAATTATTGCTGACAATCCGGCACCTGTTATAAATCTCGATGTTACACTAAAAATGGATTCATCATATTTAAAACCAGTACTACCGATAAGAAAAATAGTTCCTGACACAATTATCTATGCGAAGATCAATCTTGCAATAATACCTACGGTTTCTGCTATTGACTCAAGTATTCTGATCAGAAATATGCATGTCAATGATGTCAGCGATAAAAATGTCAGTGACTCCGATATTCTTTACTTTACCGTTCAGGTGATTGCTCTTCATAATCCCATTGATATAAGCTATTTCAAGTATATAACTGATATAATAGTTTTGTATAATGATAGCGATAAGTTCTACAGATATACGTCAGGCAAATTTCCGAACAGAGAAGAAGCTTATAAATGGAGGCTGGAGTTGATAAGGAAAGGATATCCCGAAGAAATATTTATCAAGAAAGTTTCAAAATAATGGAAGCTGCATTCAGGAAGGTAGTTATTATTTTTCTTCTCTTGTTTTGCATGTCCCCTGTCTTTTCACAAGTACTTTCCCAAAAGAAGTTTATTAAAGCTGTTCAGGATGCTGATGATATATTTTATTATGATGAAGATTACGAAAAAGCAGCAACCCTGTATGAAGCACTATTAAATATCTATCCCGACAATTGCAACCTTTCTGCCAAGCTTGGAATATGCTATATAAATATCGATGGGAAAAGAGTTGATGCTCTTAAACTTTTAATAAAAGCCTCCGGCAAAATAGTAAGATATGAAAAAGAGTATCTGGAATTTGGAGAAAAAGCGCCTCTGGATACTTATCTTTATCTTGCAATAGCTTATCATCAGAACGATAGTCTCAAAAAAGCTATAACTCTTTATATTGACGCAAAGAAAAAACTGGGTAATACAAAACTCTTTCGTGATGACTATATAGATAACCAGATCAGAAGCTGCAGGTATGCGCTGGAAATGCAGAAGAATCCACTGCCAGTAGTAACAAACCTCTTTGCCCCATGGCTTGGTGAATTTACCGATGCCAGCAACCCTGTTATTGCAAAGAATGATTCTGTTTTTATTTTTACCCAGAAAAAAGATGGAAAAACCCGTATTCTATGCTCTTATAAATCAGACAAATGGAAAAGACCTGTTGATATTACACACCAACTTGGAGATTATAACGAACTTTATTCAAACTCGATTACAGGAGATGGGAAACTATTAATTATATATAAGTTAGATGGTATTGACGGAAATCTTTATTACAGTCAACGGAAGGATTCTACCTGGTCAAAAATAAAGAGCCTGAGTATCAATACAATCTACTGGGAATCGCATGGCTTTATTACACCCGACGGGAAAACTTTGTATTTTGCCAGTAACAGGCCGGGAGGTATTGGAGATCTTGATATCTGGATCTCTGAAAAGGGGGATAACGATTCATGGAAACGGCCTGTAAACTGTGGGAATATTATAAATACACCTTATAATGAAAATACTCCATTCTTCGACCCGGAATCCAATACCCTTTATTTTAGCTCGTTAGGCCATGTAAGTATGGGAGGTTATGATGTGTTCAGGTCTACAAAGAAAGACAGAGTCTGGTCCAATCCAACTGGCTTACCTTTTTCACTGAACAGCACAGGTGAAAACCTTTTCTTTATTCTCAATAATAATGGTAACGGGTTTATTACAAGCCTGTATGAAGAGAAAACCAAATCACATAATATCTATTCAATCATTACAGGAGATGCAGCCAGTAAGCCTATTATTGCGTCCGGAACCATTTCCCTTCAGGATGGAAGGGCAGTTGATCCTGAACAAACCCATATCCAGCTAAATGACCAAAAAACCGGCACGGTTGAAAAAATATATCTCGATAATTCTTATCTCTCCAAATATGAAGTAAAACCAGCCATTTTGAAGGTAATAATAAGTCAAATCAAAAATAAGTCCGATTCCCTCAACATTAACAACAAGCCAAAAATTCATACTGACAATCCTCCGCTTACTGATACAGGTTCGTTCAAATTCGAAGTCAAACCTGGTGACTATAAGCTCTTTGTTGGCCATAACGGGTATAAGACCGACACTATTAATCTCAATATACCCTCTAAATTTTCAAGCCATTATATTCCTGTAAATTCCTCTCTGGTACCTATTAAAGTTTTTGAAGGATATTTTCTTTCAATAAAAAATATTCCTTTTGACTTTGATAGTTATAAGATTAATGAACAGTCCATCTCCAATCTTGAAATACTTAAATCAATTCTTGTCAATTACCCTGATCTGAAAATCGAAGTTGCAGGATATACTGATTCAAAAGGGACCGCAGAGTATAACATAGGCCTTGCTGACTTAAGAGCACAGGCTGTAATAGACTATTTTGCCGAAAAAGGAATCTCACGTTTAAGATTTGTAAAAAAAGCTTTCGGGGCATCTGGTTTTGTAACTATTAACACCAATCCCGACGGGTCAGATAATCCTGATGGCAGAAAGTATAACAGGCGGGCTGTATTTGGGATTATTAATCCGAAAACCGGGGTAGTTATTCAACAGGAGACATACGCTCCGGAACATCTAAGGAATCCCCTATCCATAAAATACCTTGTCATCTTGATTAAGTCGAAGGAAAACTTACCTGCAGAATATTTCAGAAATTTGAAGATGACCGAGATGCATTTTGTTAAAACAGTTTTAAAGGACTCAGCATTACTTTATACTATCGGGGATTTTTATAATAAGTATGATGCATCAGTATATCTTGATTATGTAAAGAACAATGGATTCAAAGATGCCTATATCCTATCTCAGTTCGAAATTGCTAATAGTTCAAATCCGCCTGATTCTACCATCGTAAAAGAGGTGTATATCAATGAGGAAGTGATCTATACCATTCAACTTGCTGCTTCTAAAAAACATGAGAACATGAACCAGTTTAATAAAATTGATGGAATCAGAGAAATAGTTTCTACCGATGGATATTTCAGGTATGTAAGTGGTGAGTTCAAGTCGTTGTCAGAGGCTAAATCTGCTCTTATTACTCTACAACAGGCAGGATTCAAAAATGCCTTTATCAGAGAACTTAACTCACTTGTTCCCAATTAGTTTTAGTATTCCTTTCTCGTCAGACAATTAATATTTAATCTTTTTACTGATGAAATACGATAAAATTAAACTCAGGGCTCTTGAACCCGAAGATCTGGAACTTCTTTATGAATGGGAAAACAATGTTTCATTCTGGACAATAAGCAATACCATTACCCCCTTTTCAAAGTTCACTCTTAAACGTTATCTTGAGCATTCGCACAAGAATATCTATGAAACAGGCCAGTTCAGGCTGATGATAGATCTGATTCCTGAAAAGGCAACTATCGGGACTATAGATATTTTTGATTTTGACTCATTTCATAAAAGGGCCGGATTGGGAATTCTGATAGCAAATGAAGAATATAGAAGGAAGGGATACGCCTCAATGGCACTTAAGTGCCTGGTAGATTATTGTTTCAAAACACTTCAGTTACATCAGTTGTACTGTAATATCCTGTCAAACAATTGTGAAAGCATGGATCTTTTCAAAAAGCAGGGATTTGTCGAGACAGGAATAAAAAAAGACTGGATCAAGACGTCAGATGGCTATCTTGATGAGTTCCTCCTGCAACTGGTAAAGAATTAGCCAGAAGCCCGCAGGCTGCTGAAATATCAACTCCCCGTGATTTACGTATCGAAGCCGAAATTCCTGAAACAACAAGATTATGTTTAAAATATTGCATTCGTTCTGCTGATGATGATTCACCTGAGTTATCTCGTGCCGGATGATAAGGGAGTATATTGACTCTGATTTTTGTACCCAGCAACAGTTTTTTTAGTTCATCAAGATGACGGTCAGTATCGTTCAGATCTTTGATCATAACATAAGCCACACTCAATCTCCTTTTCTTATTGAGTGGAAAGTTCTTCATTAATTCAAGTACATTATGCACTGGATAATGATTTTCTGCAGGAATAATTAATTTTCTCTCCTCAGGGAATGGCGAATGAAGACTTAAAGTAAGATTACAGTCCGATTCAAGAAGAAATTTATCAACTCCTGATATAATACCTATTGTTGAAACAGTTATGTTCCGCGGGCTAATCGAAAGGCCCCATTCAGCGGTTAATATTTCGCAGGCTTTCAGAACATTTTCAAGGTTGTCCATCGGCTCTCCCATTCCCATAAAAACAACATGGGTTATTTTCCCGGTAACGGGGATACTTATTATCTGATTTATAATCTCTCCAGCCGACAGGTTTCCCCTGAACCCATACCTGGCAGTTGCACAGAATGGACATCCCATTCTGCAACCCGACTGTGTGGAAACACAAACAGTATTTCTCTTTCCATCAGGAATATAAACAGTTTCAAACTCTTTGCCGGTATCCGTTCTGAATAGATATTTAATTGTTTTATCTGTTGATACTTCGTATAAAACAGGCTTTATGGTACCGATAATTGTTGCTTCAGCGAGTTGTCCTATTAATTTCTTTGGAATTTTTGAGAACTGGCTTATTATGGTAGCTTTTTTCTTATAAATACTGTTTGAAATACTGACTGCATGAGAATAGCTAAAACCCCAAACACTAATCAGATTTAATATCTCATCTGCGCTTAATCCACAAATACCCGTCTTTAACATTTATTTCAGAAGTCCTCTGTTTTTCAGAAGAGGTTCGATGATAGGTTCTCTGCCACGGAAGTTTTTAAACATCTCCATTGCATCCATTGTCCCGTTTTTCTCCAGTATGTTTTTACGATATGAGTCAGCTGTGGCTTTATCGAATATCCCTTTCTCCTTAAAAGCTTCAAAAGCATCGTTATCAAGCACTGCAGCCCAGGTATAACAATAATAGCCGGCATCGTACCCACCTGCAATATGTGTGAAGTAAGTGCTTCTGTAACGGGAAACAATTTCCGGTATCAGACCGATCTTTTTGAAATACTCCTTTTCAAAACTCTGAATATCAATATTTACAGGAGCTTCTAAGGAGTGTAATGACATATCAAGCAAGGAAGCTGCCATAATTTCAACATTATCAAAACCCTGATTGAAATAACCGCTGTTCTTAATCTTATCGACAAGCTTGGCAGGAATTGGTTCATTGGTTTTATAATTTTTTGCATACATATTCAGAACCTCAGGTTCAGTTGACCAATGTTCCATAAGTTGTGACGGAAGTTCCACAAAGTCCCAGGCAATATTGGTGGTATTATAAGTACTCTTATTGAAAAGAGCATCAAGGGCATGTCCAAATTCGTGATACATAGTACTCGCCTCTTCGACACTGATAAGCGCAGGCAAATCCCCGGATGGGCGTGTAAAATTATATACGACCGTCACAACAGGTGTCACACCTTTATTATTAACGACATGATAACTACGGTAACTACCGCACCAGGCACCTTGTTGTTTACTTTCGCGTGGGAAGAAGTCCATATAGAGAACTCCAAGATGAGAACCGTCAGTATCCTTTACTTCAAAGGGAAGAGCATTAGGATGAGGAAGTGATAAACCGGTTAAAGGAGTGATAGTAATTCCGAAAAGTTTATTGGCAACCGTGAAAAGACCTTCACGAACATTCTCAAGTTTGAAATAAGGCCTTAACTCACTATCATTCAAATCATATTTCTGTTTTCTGAGTTTTTCTGCATAGTACCACCAGTCGGAAGGTTCGAGTTTAAATTTACCACCCTCTTTATCAATAATCTTCTGCATCTCAACTACCTCATCCTTTGCAACAGGAATTGCTTTTTCCCATACCTTATTAAGCAGATCAAAAGCGTTTTCAGGAACTTTTGCCATACGTGGTTCAAGAATAATGTTTGCATGTGTTTTATAACCAAGCAGCTTTGCTCTGTCTGCTCTTAGTTTAACTATCTCAGCGAGAATTTTATTATTATCGTTTTCATTGCCATTATTTCCCCGGTTGGTGTAAGCGTCAAAAATTTGTTTACGCAGTTTTCTGTTATCTGAATATGTAAGAAATGGGAAAATACTTGGTCTCTGAGTTGTGAATAACCACTTACCCTCCTGCCCTGCTGCTTTTGCTGCTTCAGATGCTGAAGTGAGTATTGATTCAGGTAATCCGGATAACTCATCTTTATTCAGAATCAATTTATAACTGTTCGTCTCTGTAAGTACATTCTGGCTGAATTTAACCGTAAGCACCGACAATTTTTTGTTCAGTACTTTAAGTGTATCCTGATCTTTAGCATTAAGGTTTGCCCCATTCCTCACAAATCCTTTATACAGATTTTCAAGAAGGAACTTCTGCTCAGGATTAAGCCCGAACTTTGCCTGGTTATCATAAACAGATTTCACCTTTTTAAACAGCACAGGATTGAGAAGGATCTCATCACGATATGTAGAAAGTAAGGGAGATATTTCTACTTCAATTTTCTGAAGTGAGTCGTTGGTATTAGCTGAGGTCTGAGAAAAGAAAACTGAAGAAACTTTTGTTAATAATTCACCCTCATTGTCAAATGGTACAATAGTGTTAATAAAAGTAGGTTCATCGTTACTTTTAAGCAAAGCTTCCAGTTCGGCTCTGCCGTCTGCCATCCCTTTCTCAAAAGCCGGCATATAATGTTTGGCCATGATCTTTTCAAATGGAGGAACATCGAAAGGAGTGTTATAGGTAATAAAAAATGGATTGCTCTTATCCACCTGAGGCTGTTTTTTACAGCCAGCTAATGACATACTGACCAATCCGCTGATTAGGAACATTTTATAAAGGTTTTTCATACAAATTAATTTTTTGATCTTTTAATTGGAACTGACTTATATACAAATTAAAGGTATTCAGAATTGGAATCAAAAAAAACTCAGATATTTTTAGGGACGAAGAAAATGTTTAGTACTTTTGACGGCCCAATCAGCACATTTGGAGAGATGGTCCCGCCTAAGCGGGATAGACGCCGTGGCCAATGCGGATTAAATTAATTGGAGAGATGGCAGAGTGGTCGAATGCGGCGGTCTCGAAAACCGTTGTTCTCCTTACGGGGAACCGGGGGTTCGAATCCCTTTCTCTCCGCAAAGTTTAAATGAATCCCGCCACCGGCGGGATTTTTAATTTTACCGAAGCACTGTTGAAAGCTTGCTTTCATAAAGTGCTGAAGGGAAAATTAAAATAACCCGAAGGGTTCATTTAAACTTTGCAAGGCTCCCCCCACGGGATCAACGCAGTTAATCCCCGATTCTGATTAGCGGAAGCAGGATTCAGTGCATCAGTGTTAACAAATTTAAATGGACTCAGATACCCGATCTTTGAAGCGCTTTCAGTGATCTTCGATAATGTGAAAACAAAATAAAAGATTAGAAGATTTTTCAATTTACTTATCTTTTTTGATGTTTTCAGGGGTATTCATCCAGTATGCATTTACACCGGAATACTTTGAAATACAGTTTTGTTCCAGGGGTGAGTACCTTATATAGCAACTGTTAATAAAAGGTAAGGTCCTGTTGTATTCCTGTACAAATAATTCTCTGTATTGATAAAGCTCAATATATTTATGCCTGTTAAGAATATTTCCATCTATATCTTTTACATTTTTCACATAAACATAAGTTGAGTCTTTAACTCCTTTCTTAATATCCTCATCTAATCTTATGAATACTCTTCTGTCGCCGGCATCAATATTTCTGATTTTTGCTGAATTTTTACCGATCTTAATTTCATAATTCGCTTTTTTGATTGCCGATTTAGGATCTATCTTATTATTAAAATCTATAATCAAAGTTGGCTTTAAAGAATGAAAAGTATCCCAATATGAATTTAATATACGAAAATAGGTGTTATCCGTTGTATCTAACACATTGAAAATATTGTTAAAAGAAATATACTTAAGACACATTAAAGAGTTGACAGAATTTTCATAGCCATACTCAGTATCAATATTAAACATTTCCTTCAATCCAATCACCTTATTCAGGTAAAAACAATTGTACTCGAGTTTGTGTATGGAATAGTCTCTGGGCTGAATATAGATAGCTCCTGAAAATAATAAAGAGTCACCTGTTACGCGTGACTTTCCCGTAAAATCTATTTTATAGAGTAGCAAGTTATTATTATAAACCGGTTTCGGTTCGGAAAAATTATGGTTCAGTAAAAAATCTGCTGAAAAAATATCAATATAGGAAAACGATCTCACCTTAAAATTCCTGATAGCATCGTGAACCATCAGAACAAAGAGTTCATTTCCATTTTGATCGCCCAGTTTTGCATTCGGGATAATTTTATTTGGGTTTTCACCTGCTACAGAAACAGGATCATCATAATATTGAGAAACAGGCATTCGCGGGAAGTCCATATTTTTTTTAAAATCCAGTAAACGATATTTATTTAGTATTGATTTTATGGTGAATCCACTATCAAGTGTCTGAATTATAGCTTCATTTAGGTTTATATAATTCCCCTCTCTTTTTTGATAATCTCTGTAGTATGAAATAAAGCTGAATGGTTTATCCGGATAGTTCTTTTTTATATTTCTTATAGCTTTATCAATAATAGTTACAGAATTGAGCTTCCCCCTTTTAGCGGTAATTTTAACTTCAGCAAGTCCATAAATTGAAGGAACCAGGTAAATTTTATTAACGGAACTATCTCTTAAATCTTTAAATGCTATTGAGTTCCGTTTATAACCAATACACGTTATTATTAAACTATCAGCCCAAAAGTCAGAATTCCGGATTAACTTAAAATCGCCATCGGCATTTGCATAAACACCAAGCTGATTGTTTTGAAGTTTTATTGTTGCAAATGGTACCGGTTTTGAGTTGGATGAATTGATAACCTTACCATCAATGTATGCTGCTGACTGAGAGAAAAGCAATGATGAATCTGTGAAGGAAATTAATAACAGAATGATTAGCAGATGTCTTAAATTGGCAATCATTAGATTTGATATTAATAGGCAAGTAGCGTTAATTATTTAACATCAAATTATGTACCAGAATATAAGAAGTTCCTGGAAAATAAAAGTTAAGTACTTTCATTATTATTCAGGTTAAAAAGTTCTTATTGATGTAACTCTGAAAATTACCTTTATATTGATCGCTTACCGGAATGTAGACACTCCCGTCAAAAATAATACGATTTCTCTCTATCACTGAGATCTTTGTAAGGTTGACAATATACGACCTATGCACTCTCATGAACCGGTCCGATGGTAACTGATCCTCAATAGCTTTCATGCCAAGAAGGGTCATTACAGGTTTGCCATTGGTAAGATGAATCCTGATATATTCGCTCATACCCTCTATGTATTTTATATCATCAAAGTTGATTCTGAGCAGTTTGTAATCAGATTTGATAAAGAGAAATTCTTTATTGCTTCTCACTTCATCTGCTTTCAGCTGATGAGCATCAAACCATGATTTGACTTTATTGGCTGACTTTAGAAAATCAACGTAACTGATGGGTTTAAGAAGGTAATCAATTGCATCAACCCTGAAACCCTCTAATGCGTACTCTGTTGAAGCTGTAACAAAGACGATCTTTGGTGGATTTTCAATTGTTTTAACGAAATCCATCCCGCTAAGATCCGGCATATTGATATCAACATACATTAAATCAACTTTGGTACTACTTAAGACTTCCATTGCTTTCATGGCACTTTCACAAAGTCCGGCCAATTCAAGAAAAGGAGTTTTCTCAATATAGGCAGCTAACTGTCGCAATGCCAGAGGCTCATCATCGATAGCAATGCATCTGATCATAATGGTACAGACAGGTTAACAGTGAACAAATCTTTATTGTCGATAATATCCAAATGGTAGTTCGTCCCATAAAGCAACTCCAATCTTTTCCTTGTGTTCTCTAATCCAATACCTGAAAATTCTTCATTCTGAATGTTATCTGTTTTACTGTTCTTAACTACCAGGATAAGTCTTTCATCACCAATTACCATATCGATATTGATGAAAGATTCATCCTTATAACTAATCCCATGTTTAAATGCATTCTCTATCAGCGAAGTAAAAATAAACGGAGGTATGGTTTTGTCAGGAATAACAGTCGGAAGATTCAATGATATCTTTACACTCTCATTAAATCTTAATTTCATCAGTTTAATATAGCTTTCAAGAAATTCAATCTCTTTCTTTAACGTTGTTTTTTCTGTCTCTGTTTCATACAATAAATACCTCATCATTTTTGATAATTTAATTATTGCCTCTTTGGCTTCGTCGGTATTTATATCAATTAAGGAATGGATATTATTCAGAGTATTCATTAAAAAATGAGGACTCACCTGGTTGCGAAGCAGCACAAGCTGAGAAGCAACATTCTCTTTTTCAAGCCTTACTTTTTCATTCTCAATATTTATCCCTCTGAGGCCCGAGCGCAAACCTGTATCAAAACCAACTACGAGTACAGACAATATCAGGAAGTTAGCAAATGGAGGTATTGGACGCTGTTGCCTTGAAGATGCTGGTCGCAGGTTTTCGAAAGTATCTACCCCACCCGGAAAAGCATAAGGAGGTGTTTTAATCTGATCAGCTACTTGTGGAACTTCCGGAGGGGGCACACTTTTGATTTTTGTATCATAAATGTATGAACCAGCAGTAAAAAGAATAATAATTCCGAGTACTGAAACAATAAAATAAACCTGCCTGCCCATAAAAAGCAATTTAGGAACAAGGATGAATCTGTTAATCAGAAACACTACCAACAGGGGGACAAGAATCTGAATCTGCATCAGCACACTTCTCCGGATCGGACTGTAAATATCTTCTCTGAAGAGTATTGGAGTGAAGAGAAGTACCAGCCACACGAAAATGATAAGGATTATCTCAGAATATTTAAGCCTTTTGTTATGCATTTTATCTTTGTCTTTTATCCTATAAAATCAACTGTCATTGCGAGGAGCCGCGACGAAGCAATCTCCTTGCTAATTTACTTTATGAGTGAGAGCCCCTCTTTCGCACTTGCATCATCGGGCGAATAAAGCAAGGCCTTATTAAAGAGTATTTTTGCTTCACGGGTTTTTCCCAGCCTGTAATTTGTCCAGGCCAGCATCAGCACACTCTGGTAATCAAACGGATAAAGATTCACAATCTTTTCAAAGAGCTGATAAGCCTGTGCATAATCTTTTTTATCGTATGAAATGAGTCCCAGGCGATAAAGAGTAACTGTGTTGTTTGGGTCAATTGTGAGAATCTTATTGTATTGAGCTATAACTACATCCCAGTTACCCAAAGATGATGCAGGCAAGACTGCTCCAAGTCGCGGTTCAATGGCATATGGCATAAGTTCTATCGCTTTATTGTAGTAACCAGTAGATTCGGAAAATTGCCCTTCCAGATAAGTCAACCAGCCAAGTCTCAGATTAATCTCGTAAGAATTAGCATCATAGTATGCTTTCAAAACAGTTACTGCTTCAGCATACTTCCCCGATTTCTCTTTAGCGTAACTGTCGCTGAATGCAGCTGTTATTTTGGTATAATCCTGTGCCATGGATGCCAGGACTGAAAAAACAAAAATTGCTGTAAGTGCTGTTTTTTTCATAAAAATCAGTGTTTATAAGTTAGTTTTATTGATCCTCCGAATACATTATTAGTCAGTTTGTTAGTTCTTGCATATGCATTAAGATCCCACGAATATTCATTGGTCTGTGAATAGTATGGAGTTACTGAAAGATTAAAATGCTTCCATGGTAAAATGAGTAAGTTGCTATAAATTGTCAATGCGGGTATCTGGAATGAATTATATATCATATATCCCTGATTCCTTGCATACAGAAACGAATTACCCATGACCATTCCGGTTTCCATCCAGAGTGATTTTAAAATTTTAAAACCAACCTCCTGACTAGCCTGGTAAGTTCCTCCCCAGTTAGTGTCCGTTTGTCCCATCCACCCCGAGGTAAGATACAGATTCAGATTTCCCGATGGAAGCCATGTAAAATATCCCTCACCTCTGATCTGAGTTGAATTACCAAAATTACTGAACGAAATGTTAGCTCCTCCACGGATTCTCCATCCATTTTTTGAGATCCCCGCTCCAGCCAGATACTCTGATTTTTGCTGGTTTGTTGAAACTTTTTTACCCATAAGTCCTACTTTGACAACCTCAGAATACAAAGCAATGTGACCAAAAGCTGAGAAATCCCATCCCGGGAAAACTGAACCTGTTAGTTTGGCATATATTTGGTTCTGAACATAATTAAGATCTGTCCCCGCAGGATCGGAAGGAGAGTAAACTGTTTCGGATTTGCGAAAGTTGGTTAAAGCATAAGTTCCCCTGAATCTGTTTAAGAAATACGATTCACCTCCTGCAGTTATGCTCAAACTGTTCTTTACGGCTTCATAGTTTAAACTATTCGAACTATAAAGAACTACATCATTGGCAGAAAAAGATGATCCGACATAGAATTCTGAAGAAACAGGAATTGCAGATTTTTTCAGAATATTGGTTCTTACATTCAACGGAACAGATTCAAGATATAAAATTGCATCTGCTCTTCTACCTGATAGCAGATAACTTTTATAAATGAGTTCTCCAGAAACTGTGTCCAGTGAATTAAAATCAATTGCTTTTTTTAAATATATAAGAGCACTGGGATATAGCTGTTTATTATAGGCAAGTATTCCCAATCGCAATCGTAAATAATAGTAATCTATTCCATTAGCCTTCATAGTATCAGCCACTTTTTTCAGATTTTTATAATCGCCCTTCATGAAGTAATTATACGATTGACTGTCGAGTGTTTTGAAGTCGCTCTGCCTAATCAATTCTGCTGTAAAACCTATCAGCGTTACAGCTATTATTAGTAGGATTCGCATACAGCTTCTAACTCTGATTGTTGATCAAAAAATCGCAAACTATTATCACTATTAACCTCAAGATGGAAGTTTTTGGTCCAGATTATCCGGTTAAATGAGTACCCGGTAAGCTTTGAAGTGTATTCAATTCTGTCGGGATCAAACTCAGAACCAATCGTTTTCATTTTTACTTCAACATTTGCTTTTAGGTACATAAAAAATGGCGAAGTAAAATCATGTATAAAAAGTCTCCACCCTTTAAAAGTATGGTTCACAGGAAGATAATCGGTTGATACATAACTTTCGGTATTTACCAGAGGTATTTTAAACACTGCCAGGTAGAATGAATATAGCAAGGAATTCCTGTCCCCCTCAAAATGAGTAAAACAAAAGTTAACACCATCATACCTGAACCATGCTGATGATTTTGTAGCCTGACAATGAATATATGAGTTATTGTAAGAATTTGTTAAAACTTCCCAGGCAACTTTTTCATCACCATAAAGTGTTTTTATATTCCAGTTCAATTTAGTACCTGGCATCAGATTGAAAGCCTTCTTAACCAGTGAAATTTCTTCGACTGATTTTACCATTGTCCCTTTTGAAGGAAAACTAAACGTCCTTATTTCTTTTCCGTCTTCTATAAAAACAAACAGCGGGTACCGTAAAGTTTTTGAACCAATATATGGGGTTGTCTGAAGCTGAAAATGAAGATGAGGATAAGGGGAACGTCCAGAATTTCCTACTTTGCCTATAATCTGACCATAAAGGACATTATCGCCAACTTTTACCTGAATGGAGCCCTTCTGAAGATGACAAAGTTTTGAGTACAACCCTTCAGCATGTTTGATGATTATAGTATTTCCCCAGTTTTTGACTGTATTAACATCACCGATTTTATTATCTTCTATCCCATCCTCGGCAATAACGATTGTTCCATCGGCAGGGGCAATAATATTCTGACCAAAACAGTAGTAGTCATGCAAAAAATCACCATCATCAGTAAATTGTGATAAATCACTGTTCACGATAACAAAATCCCAGGCATCAGACCACTGCCCTTTATGTGTGTCATCGCCATTTTGCCCCTGGCTGATATACCATTCGCCCAGAAAAGGAAGTTTAATCTGCAGCCAGCCAAAATTTGGAAATCGTTGGGTAAAACTCTGAAATGAATAGAGATTTCGTTCAGGGGTTCCTTCCTGAATCACAACCTCTCTGAACTTACCCTGAACTGTTCTGAACCTGAGAGAATAGATAAAAGTCAGGAGAACAATATTGAAAGGGAGTGACAATAATGAAAGATTAAAAGGTTTAAGCAAAACAAATAAACCTGCTGAAACCAATGCGGTAATTGGTGTTATTGCAAAGGCCCAGAAGAATGACTGCCTCGAAGGTATATAGAAATACCCGCCGACAGCAATAGCTCCCAGGATAAAATTATATCCGATATAACTATAACCTAAAAGAGTCATGTCGGTACCAAAAAAAGAGTATGCCAGCCACGCTACGCTATAACCCAGTAAAGAAAGTATAAATGCGATCCTCGAATAGAAGAGCAATGCAATTGCCACAACAAATCCTGCAAAAACGTTGTACTGAAAGAAGATTGCACCAAGGGAAAGGAAGTAGCTGTTTATAAAGTTTGATGTGATCTTACCAACTATCCATTGATGAAGAGTCACGAGAGGATGCCCTCCGATGATGAAAAGTTTATTCAGGATATAAACGCCACTCTGATTATCTTCTGTTCCGCTTAACATCCCGCCGGCACTTAATACGATCCATAAACTTATGACAAATGGTATTGATAGATAGGGAAGATAGTATTTACCCAAAATCCCCTGAAAAGCAATAGTTACTAATAGTGTAAGAAATCCTGCAATTATTGCAATTACAACTATTACAAGAGTCAATTCGTAGAAGTAACCTAGTCCCAATCCAACTAACAGACTATTAAACCCATAATATCCTTTGGAAGTAGTTAATTTGTCAAACTTCAATAATGAAGCAGCTATGTTTGCCGTAAGTACCGAAAGCAAACCGGCAAGACCGGCAGAGATATCAAGGAATGATACCACTACAAGAGGAATGGCGAACCAGTAATCCTCTGAAAAGAATATCTGTGAGTAGCTTCGGAGTACTCCTTTTATAAAATTTGATAGTGTTTCGGTTTTAATCATTAATACTGTTTATTTTATTACTGCAGATCTGGTTAGAAGTCCGAAGACCGAAGACCGAAGTAAGAAGTTTGTCTTCCGACTTCCGTCTTCAAACCAAATACTCCGGAATCTCCTCATTTTCCGATATATTCTCAAGTGTTTCAGCACGTCTTATAACATGTACCTCCCTGTCATGGTCTATTAAAATAACATTTGGACGGGTAGTAATAAACTGCATCCATTGGGTGGTGTTATAAGCACCTGTTCTTGTAATAACAAATCTGTCGCCTCGCTTCAATGCCGGAAACATCATTGAAGGTCTGATAATATCAATATTCATACATAATGGACCATAAATTATTGTTTCTTCTACCAGGCCCGAATGACTGTTGACAGGATGGATTTTATGATCGTACCAGAATGATGTAAAAAGAAGGTTTACCCCGACATCGACTATGGTAGCCCTCCTGCTATCGGACAATCGCTTATTGGCGATTACCGAACCTGCTATAAAACCTGCGTTATCGATAAGTGCTCGTCCTGTCTCCAGGATGAGTGTTGGGAGTTTATCAGGTTTTATCTGAGAATTGATTATTGCCGATGTTATTGCCTCAGCATATTCATCAAAAGAAGGAGTTGTATCTTCTCCGGAAAGAAATGCTCCGCGAAGAGTATTCTTCGAGGCAAATCCTCCTCCCATATCGATATATGAAATATGATGATCAAATTTCTGAGCAATGTTGCAAGCCAGGTCAGCTAATTTTGTTGCAGCAATCCTGTAAGCATCAGTGCTCATGATATAGGTGCCGATATGTGTATGCAATCCCATAAGCTTTATTTTAGGGTTAAGCATAATGCGGTTTATTACGTCCCACGCTTCACCATTCTCATAATTCAGTCCAAACCTGTCCCATTTAGGATAAATTCCAATATCCATATTTACCCTTATAGCCACCCTTGCCTCCAGGTTTTGCCTGTGACATATATCCGATAATACATAAAGCTCATCAAGATGATCTATATGTATGAATGACCCGTTTTTTACCGCCTTCTCCAGTTCAGCAGCACTTTTGGCGGGTCCGTTAAAGATTATATTCTCACCCTTAACTCCATTCCTGATTGCCTTATCGTACTCAAAGCCGGATACAACTTCGGCCCATGATCCTTCCCTGTGGAAAATTCTGCAAATAGCATCCAGATAATTAGTCTTGTAACTCCAGGCCATCTGCACTTTAGGGTATCTTATGCTAAAAGCTCTCTTAATATCCTCCATCCCTTTCTGAATTGCCCGTTCAGAAAAAATGGAAAGAGGCGACCCATACTTATCCATAAGGTCATCGACTTTTATCCCCTCAATTAATGGCAATGAGGAAACCACTGTTCCAACTCCGTGCTTTGATGGGACACCCGGTGTTAACCTGGTTATTGTTGGTCTTTCAAAAATCAGCTTTGCCATATTTTTTCTACAATCATTTATATTTAAAATAGTGGTATTCTCCCATTCTCCCCTTCTCCAATTCTTTCTTACAATTCCCCTGTAGTCGTAAGTCTGGAGAAAAGTTCCAGATCAACAATCATATCGTAAGAGTACCTCACAAACATTTTACCAAAATCATATTTCGTGAAGGGTTTAACATCCATACCTAATGTCAGTTTAAGAAGTGCTTCCGGAATATTCTGTCCTGCTCCGACTGCGAGGTATACCCATGCAGGAATACGCGGGTTAATCTCCAGAAGATAAAGCTTATTGTCGGAAGTTCTGATAAGTTCCAGCTCCATTCCGCCCTTCCATTTTGTTTTCGAAATAATTTTTTTTGCCAGATCGAGCATTGATTTATCATCGATGGTAATACCGCCCCATGCTTTTCCTTTATCAGTTATGTATTGCTTACGCATTGGAACCGCAGCTATTAAGTTCCCCTTGCCGTCACCCAGGGCAATAATATTTACCTCAGTTCCCTTGATAAATTCCTGAACTATCACAGGAAGCCCCCATTTTCCAGACATATTTGTGAAATAGCTAACAGCCTGTTCCAGTGAAAAAGCTTTGTAGGCGTCATAGTATTTACCCTTGATCATAACCGGATAATTCATTGATTTCAGTGTATTATCAAGATCCGAAATACTAAACACTTCCGTTCCTGCCGGAACATTAACACCATATTTTTCCCCGTAGGCCGGTAGATTTGATTTATGTCTCTCTTCAAACTGTTCAAGTGAAGGCAAATAGGTCTTTATCCCTAATTCCTCAAGTTTCTTCTCAAGTTTTATGAATGAAAATAGCTCAGCATCAAAATTCGGAATAATAACATCAAGCTTCTCCTTCTGATGTATCTCAACAATTCGTTTGAACAAGGCGTCTTTCCCCTCGGCCGGATATGGAATCATATAGGTTTTATCAACCAGATCGCTCATATATATTCCCGGCTCAAGGTGTTCATATGCCAATCCTATTATCCTAAGATCAAAATCCTTTGATTCCCTCATGCCACGGATTACAGGAATCCCTGGTCCCGGACTATCGATATTGTTAAGTCCGGTTACTGCTACAGTCACTTTTCTCAGATTTGTCATGTTTAATCCTCCATGAGGTTATTCATGCTCAGATCATTAACAAAATCCTCAAGGTATCTTTCAATGGTAATTCTGTCAGCATCGTATTTGGCTATCATCAAATCAGCAATCTGGCTGATATTTTTACCTTTTTTTATCATCATAAGGACTTCTTTGCCGGTATTATTAAGAGTGAAAGAGTCGCCGGTGGAAGGATTGAAAACAAATCCGTTTTCGCTGAGAGCTATATTTCCTTTAATAATCATAAGTGCAAATTTAGATTTGTAACCGTTTCATATTAAACTTCAACAGTATTCTGAACAAATGTAACTATGAAAAGGCTCCTGAACAAGAAAGTTCAGCAGACAGGCAGGTTATGTAAGCATAAACCTAGATTTTATCGGTGAAAAACCTTATAGAAGGATTCCTGCAAGAGAAGCCGAAATATACGAAGCCATTGTTCCGCAGATCATTGCTTTAAATCCCAGGCTGGCAAGATCGGCTTTGCGGTTTGGTACCAGTACTCCTATTCCACCTAACTGGATAGCGATTGAGCTGAAATTTGCAAATCCGCAAAGGGCGAAGCTTGCAATAACTATAGATTTTGCACTTAGAAAACCCTGATGTATCATGGGTGTCAGGTCAGAGTAAGCAACAAATTCATTGATTACCATTTTCGTACCCATTAATGAACCAACATGAAGCGATTCTGAAGGTGGCACACCCATTATTATTGCAAACAGGCTGAAAAATGCTCCGACAACATCCTTAAGACGAAGATTATCAACATTCAGTCCCAGTGCATTAAGCGACAACCCTATCCATGAAAGGAAATGGCCAAAATAACCTAAAAGCGCATCAACAAGAGCGATAAGGGCAATAACACCGATAAGCATGGCAATAACGTTTATTGAAATCTTCATCCCATCGCTTGCCCCTGCCGAGATTGCATCCATTATGTTTGAATGCTCTTTTTTTACTTCAAGTTTTACGACCCCCTTTGTTTCTGATTCTTCAGTTTCGGGATACACAATCTTAGCAATAACCAATGCTCCGGGGGCAGCCATAAGACTCGCTGCCAGAAGATATGAAGCAGGCACACCCATTGATATATAAACAGCCATGACTCCTCCGGCGATACATGCCATACTTCCTGTCATAGAGGCAAGAAGCTCCGACATAGTCATTCCCGAAAGATAGGGTCGTATCATTATCTGTGCCTCCACCTGACCAACAAAGGCGCTGGCAACATTCGACAATGCCTCACTCCCGCTGACCCTCATAGCCCAATGGACAAAACGTGCAATCACTGCAACAACTCTTTGCATTAATCCAACATGATATGCCATAGCAACCAGGACACAGACAAAAATAATTGTGGGTAGTAATATGAAAAGGAAGACACCACTCTTCACTATTCCTTCAGGAAGGATCTGAGTAACTTTCGTGAGATCACCAAAAACAAATAACCCTCCCTCTTTGGAAAAATCGAGAAGCTTGTTAATTGCTTTCCCAAGCCAGAAAAATATATCCTGACCGATAGGTACTTTAAGAATGAAAATTGCAAGAGCTACTTGTAATCCCAATCCCACAAAGACAACGCGATAATTAATTTTTTTGCGGTTATTCGACCATAAGAATGCAAGTCCCAGAATAACAATGATTCCTATAACGCCTGTAAATCTTCCCATGTAAGTATCGGTTATGTAAAAGAGTCTACTCCAAACCTACATTTTTTTTTGACAAGTTGCTATAGTCCGGTGAAAAAAGATAAAATCAACTTAAAAACAAAACAAGATAAGGCAAATTAACTATGGCAATTTGTTCACAAGCTTCAAGTGATGATCTATAAAATTGCTTATAAGCGTAAGAGATCCTTCATTCATCTGGCAATGTCCTAAAAACTGGCAGATACAGAGTGAATGGATGAGGGATCTCCTTTCATGTGAGAGGACGCCTTGAAGGGTAATAATATCATAATAAATAAATTGTCATTCCGAGCGAAGCGAGGAATCTTTACAGGTAAAAACAGATTCTACTAAATAGGACCTCAGGGGATTTTGAAGTTATGAATCCAATCTCATAGAATAGCTACCAGAAGACGGCTACCTGACCTTTTTTAGGAAGAGCCCTGTAGATAATTTTGGCATCGGCCCGTGGAATCTTAATCTTAATAAATAAATGATAATCAGGGACTTTAAAAGCAATAACACTCTTCAGGGAATTTATTGCATTTTGCACTTTGTCTTTAGTGTCGAAGACAAACTGATTCATCCGGTCGCTCCTTTTTTCGTTTTCTTCCTGATAAACATAAATCCTTGTTCCGTCAGTCGTTTCCAGAATATAATTAACAGGTTCATTAATGGATGTATCTGGTGGGATATCAGGTATGTACTCTGAGGTATCTTTTGGAGCCATTTTAACTAAAATAGGATCCCTTTTTATTGTTCCTACTGATCCGGATATTTTGAAAGGCGTAGCCAATCTTGAATATATAACGCTCTCATCTCCTTTTAAGAGAATTTTGCTGGCCTTAACGTCACTTATTTTCGCAGCATGAACCACAATCCCGCTGATCTCCAGATTTGCTGAACTGTCAGCGAGATCTATAATAAGGTAAATTGAATCGCTTTCAGCCATTACTATTCTGGATTGAAGAAATGATTTCTCCTTTAGCAATTTACTATAAGCTGAATCAGTTAGAATTTGATTGTCAATTGAATTTTGATCAGTATGTTTTGAATTAAGCTCGTTTTTAATAATCTCCAACTTCCTGGCCGGAGCCATTACCGACATCACAGAAAAGTAAATTATAAATGAACAAATAAGAAGGATCAGTATTATGAGGACTATTCTTATCCCGGATCTTTTAGTAACAGCTTCTGTTTCCATTTAATTTATTTATCAGAAAATAAATACTTTCGATCCAATATTAAGGGTACTATAAACTACTACAAGATCCGCATCATTTAACCTGACGCAGCCATGAGTTACAGCCATACCAAGCAAACGTTTATAGATTGTACCGTGAATCATATAGCTATCCTGCAGATCCATCGCGTAATCTCCCAGAACATTAGCTTCCCATCTTAATGGTGAATCCTTTGGGGGAACCGGTATTCCTTCTTCGATAAAAGCCCAATCAGGTTTATGCCAGGCCGGATTTGTCCTTTTTCCTGTTATCGAAAACTTTCCTCGTGGGGTTTTAAAAGTCCAGCTTTTACCTCCGGCAGTCAATAACCTTTTATAACTTCCTGTACTGCAGGATCCTTCCCTGATAAGTTTCTTATTGGAGTATAGAAAAAAGCGATTAAGAGTAGTATTAATGACTATGTATGTCTGACCTGAAGTATACGTGCCATACTTCCTGGAAAGACGCTGAATATCTTTTGTTATGAGCCCTATTTGCTTTTTATAATTGGCATTCTTTCTTATATCATTACTGTCTGACATCTTAGTACTCTTGCCAGTATATGTTTCCTGAAAACCAGGAACAAAGTAAATAACGAAAATAATAAGGAAAATAAAGACAATAATTGTTGAAACTACAATTAATAGGCTCTTCCAGATCCAGGAAAAACCATTCTTTTTATCCGGTTTTTCAATTACATTCTCACTATCCGGAGGAACAGTCTCAGCAGCATCTTTTTCTATCTGAGGTTGTAAACTTTTATTTATTATCTCATTATTTTCCATGTCAGATAATTTACCTTTCTAAAACATCATGAAGTTCTAACATCGATCCTACTATTGTAACAGGAGTACCTCCTTTTGCAATCTTAAAAACTACATCCATATCATTATCACTTAAGGCAATGCATCCTTCAGTCCAATCTATTCCTTTTCCTCCGTTACCATGGATCTCTATCAAACCACCTATCTTTGCAGATGAAGGAAGAGTACCGCGCTCAACCTCAGTTCTGAAACGAGCTTTATCTTCATCATTTGGATAATCGATCAACAAGGCTTTATAATATTTTGTTTTACCTCCATCCATTTTTTTTGTAATCTTATACATTCCTTCAGGTGTTGCATTATCACCTTTTACTCTCTTGACACCTACCCAGTTTTTCCCCAATTCAGTTTCAAATTCATATTTTTTGGCTCCGTTGTGATAGACAATACATTTTCGTGAAAATTTATCAATAATTATTGAATAATCATGATTTATTTTCGATTCGTTCAATGTTTTATAAACCCAGTTTTTCCAGGTTGAATAAGATTTGAAGTAGTTCTTCAGGTTTGAAGTAGCATTATCATAAGATGCAGTGAGGAGATATTCAGAATCAGTAATTTTTTTGTTGGCCTGCATATATTGTCCTTTTTTATAAGCTATTTCGCCTTCCTCAAGCAGCATTTTTCCATTTGAGATGCGGTTTCTTACTTCAGAAGAAAGGGGATAAGTTGTAAAAAGAGTATTTATTTCGGTAATAAGATCGTTAAGAGTAGTTATTTTTTGTTTCAGTTTAATTATCAGGTTAGATGAACTGCTAACTGAATTACTTGTAGCCTCATTAGACTTTTTTGCAGAAAGGTCCGCAAAAAAAGCAACCTTTTCATAATCTCTGAAATAAATAAATCTCTTGTTTTCATTTTTCCAGTTTACCATGGCAGAATCATAGTAATTTTTCGCCTGGGTATAGAGCTTTTTAGAATACATATTAGCACCGCTTGTTCCTGCCTTTGAAAGGATTTCTCTGGCATAATCTACTTGTCCGACAGGAGGATCAGGGGTTAAGCTTACTAAAATAATTATAGTCAGGGGAACAGACACTGCAACAGCAGCGAAAATCAATAAATCTCTCCAGTTCTTCCTCATGTATCTGTGACTATTTTAAAAAAACCCCGGGAAATTCCCGGGGTTTCAATATAAATAAGTTAAAACTTATCGAGTATTATTACTTAGCTGCTGGTTTGGCTTTGCCACCTTTTACTTTAGCGATAGCATCTTTAAGTTCGGTATTAATACCAACTGCTCTTTCTTTAGCAGCTTTAACTTTGTTGTTTGCATCTAAGTAAGAACCTTTGTCGTACAAACCCTGAGCTTCAGCAACAGAAGCTTCGATTGTAGCCATTTCGGTTTTCATCTGCTCAAGAGCAGCGGCACCATCTTTTCCTCTTGGAGCTTTTTTCATAAGAGCGGTATTCTCTTCAAGAACAGCTTTGATGTCTGTTAATGTAGTTTCAACCTCTTTTTTAACCTCTGCTTTCTTGGCAACAGCATCAGCAGCAACTTTATTTGCAAGAGCTAATGTAGCGTCAAGTTTAAGTGTAACAGGGCCAAATTTTTTGAATAATTTTGATTTCTGAACTTCAACTTCAGCGTTAATAGCTTTCATTGAATCCTGTACTGCTGTAAGTTCAGCGGGCACATAGACGCCAGCTTCAGCAGTCTGTGCAGCTGTGATTGCTGCATTAGTAGCATCAATTTTTTCCTGTGGAACTTTTCCACAACTAGAAAGGAAAGCAACCATAGCAATAGCAGCTAATCCCATTAAAACTTTGTTCTTCATTTTTTTAACCTTTTTAATACTTTGTTTATTTAACAACATTTTGATCCTTTATAATAAAAGTCTTATTAGAAAATCACGGGGCGAATATACTATAATTATGGAACATAGCAAGTCAAAAATCAAATAATCTTATATAAATATCAAAATAATATGCTTTTAAAACATTTTTTTTAGTCAGTCAGCTGTAAAACCGAGCAAATTTAACCCATTCTGAATTTCTGCAGATGACATGAACAGATTCCAAAGCAAGCCCGTTCTGTAGTTTTCAATCATAATTATTGCAGGCCCCTGATCAATCGCAAGATACCTCTGAGGAAACCAGTTGTATTGCTCACTGAATGCATCATAGAAACCATATTCTCCCCAGATTTTATTTCCAAGTACGTAATAGAAATGTTTTAAAGCATTCATTGATTGTTCGGGAGTATATGGGAAAGAAGATAATGCAGCTGTAGGAGAAATCACTCCAAGATCATTATTCTCTCCCGGACAATGCGCAGAATAACCTGATATAGAATAACTTGCAGTAAGTCCCCAACAATTACTGCTGTAACCTGCGAACTTATTAGGATTTAACGTACACCAATTCCAGTTGATAAGTGTCTGATTTTTATTTTCCTGCCAGTAGTCAGCATATTTATCTTTCAGGAATCGGGGATCTAATCCCAGGTATGAATAATGAGCCCAGAAGAGAGGTCCGCCATATTCCTCATTTCCGTTATGCTTAAGTGCGAGAAGGTATCCATATTTACCGCCTTTTGTGCAAATTGCCCCATTCCCTGCCCATCCCATGTGATAAACTTTTGCAGACACAGGAAATGTCGGAGACGATGCAGCTAATATATATAGTATAAGGCACTCATTATATCCCCTGACGGCAAAGTTCATATCCCATCCATATTCAGGTGACCAGTGCCAGTATAATATATCTTCACCTCCTTTTGTAAACCAACTCCATTCAACTTCTCTCCATAGTTGATCAATTTCAGATGCCAAAACCTTTTCACTTTCCGATCCATCAGCAAAGTACTGACGTACAGCTAGTAATCCCTGCATAAGGTATGCAGTTTCAACAATATCAGCACCATTATCCTTAGGGCTGAACGGTCTGACCTTACCTGTTTCACCATAAATCCAGTGCGGCCAGGCACCATGAAACCTGTCGGCATTTTTAAGAAAATCCACTACTCTGCAAAATCTCTCATACCCTTCATATCTTGTTATAAAACCCCTTTCAATCCCAACCAATATTGCCATTAATCCAAATCCACTTCCCCCTGATGTTACAACATTCATATCATTCTCGGGATAAACACCATCAACATGGAAACGCTCACGAGCCATACCCGAATTAGGTTCTGCTCCATCCCAGAAATACTGAAATGTTCTGTACTGAACCAGAGTCAACAATGAATCGTCGCTTAGCATTTTCTGTACCGAATCATTCCCGGAAGATCCTCTCATATTCTTCTTACCCGTGGAACAGGAAATTGTAAAAAACAGTACAAAAGGGAGAAGAAACAGGTTTTTGTTAATCATAATCATCGATACTTTCCTAAGTTCAGATTATACAAATATAATATTTACCCGGGGGAAATAAAAGTTAGGGGATTACCTTCGGTGGTCCCAAGGGGAACAAAAGCATTCAATCGAACTGTATTAGAGCATGTTAGATCGAAATATGCCTGTGACTGACGGGGCGAAAGTTTATCTGACCGGAACTCAAATTAAAATTTTCTCTCTGCTTTTCTATAGAAGGAAAGCAGTAAGGCAAAAAGACCACAAACACAGAGATTTCGATTTGATTATTAATCTTTGTAACTTTGTAAAAAAGGTTTAATGAAACAAAGGATTTACATAGATACTTCTGTTGTCGGAGGATATTTTGATGAAGAATTTTGTGAAGCGACTCAAGGGTTATTCAAACTATTTTAAAATAACGAAATAGTTTTTGTCGTTTCAGACCTTCTTGATTTAGAATTAACTGCTGCCCCAAAAAACGTTAGGGAATTATTGCACAGATACAGTTCTGACAAGTTCGAGAGGATCTATTTGACTGAAGAAGCTATAAGACTGGCTGACAAATATATAGCCGATAATGTTGTCGGTAAGACAAGTCTTGAGGATTGCAGACATATTGCCCTTGCGACAATTAATCGAGTTGATGTTTTAGCAAGCTGGAACTTTAAACACATTGTTAATCTGGACAGGATAAAGGGGTATAATTCTGTTAATTACAGACTTGGATACCCAATGATTGAGATACGTAGCCCTAAAGATTTATTACATTATGAAGACTAAAAAGGAAAAATCGTTTGACGCAGTTAAGATGATGCGTGAGATACGTGATAAAATTAGTTCAGAAACTCAAAACATGACATTTGAGGAATTGAAAAAATATATTGATTCGCGTATCAAGACAAGTGGATTAAAACCTATTGGACAATAATTCCTTCTGCCACAACAGCTAGGCATAATGCGGGACTCAGTGCAGCCGAAGGTTTCTTCAATCGCATCAAATTTTCAGGCACCCTGACTATTCCTGCATGCGAGACAAAGTCATTTGGGCTTCCGGCCGACGAGCATTTGACAATTGTATATCCTCTGTTTCTGGATTAAATTGTTTTTTAGCAGAAACCGCCGTGATGGGTTAAGTGCAATACCATATGTAACAAGGTATGCAAAAATAAGAAACCGTCTGTAATATATTGAATTACAAGCGGTATTTTGATCTTTCGGCGGAGAGAGGGGGATTACCTTCGGTGATCCCAGGGGGGGAGCCTTGCAAAGTTTAAATGAACCCTTCGGGTTTTATTAATTTTACCTTCTGCGCTTTATGAAAACAAGTTTTCAACGGCGCATCGGTAAAATTAAAAATCCCGCCGTTGGCGGGATTCATTTAAACTTCGCGGAGAGAGGGGGATTCGAACCCCCGGTACAGTTTCCCATACGGCAGTTTAGCAAACTGCTGGTTTAAGCCACTCACCCATCTCTCCAGTATTTTTTTTGTTCGATTGCAAACTTTGTTCTCCGTGGCTTAAGCGGAGAAAGGTCAACAATCTCTCTTCTGTCATGTATCCTGACTTCCAGAGAGCGACAAAAGTAGGAAAACAAGTATAAAATGCAAAATTTATTATATTTTTATTTTAAATCCTGTTTCCTTTCCAGAAGAACAACATTCTCAACATGATGAGTATGAGGAAACATATCCACAGGTTGTACCCGGGCAACTCTGTAACTATCTGACATTAAAAGAATATCACGTGCCTGAGTCGAGGGATTACAACTGACATATACTATTTTATCAGGGGAAGCTGAAAGAATGGTCTTTACAACATCTTCATGCATTCCTGCCCTGGGGGGATCGGTTATTATTACATCAGGCTTTCCATTTTCCCTGACAAATTGCTCAGAGAGAATATCTTTCATGTCACCGGCAAAAAACATTGTATTATGGATGTTATTTATTCCGGAATTGATTCTGGCATCCTGTATTGCTTCATCGACATATTCAATACCGATAACCTTACTGGCTGAACCGGCAATGAAATTTGCAATTGTCCCTGTTCCGGTATATAGATCATAAACTACTTCCTTTCCGGTCAATCCGGCAAAATTTCTTGCAACACGGTATAATTCCAAAGCCTGCCTGGTATTTGTCTGATAAAACGATTTTGGCCCGATTCTGAACTTAAATCCGTCCATCCCCTCCAATAAATGATCGTCACCCTTGTAAAGTACCGGTGTCTGATCATTAAGAGAATCATTTCTTTTTGAATTAATAACATACCAAAGGGAGGTGATCTGAGGAAATTCTGCTGAAATAAAATCAAGCAGCATTTCCCTTTTCTCAACATCTTCATGAAAGAGGACAACAATAACCATCACTTTGCCCTCAAGAGAGTTCCGTATCACCAGATTCCTTAGAAATCCTTTCTGTTCCCTGAGATCGAAGAATTCAAGATTATTTTTCAGGGAGTATGCCCGTACAGCATTCTTAATCGAATTTGAAGGTTCAGGCTGCAGATGACACTCTTCTATGTCAAGCACTTTATCGAAAAGTCCGGGGATATGAAACCCCAGAGCACCTTCCTTTTCAAACTTATTTTCAGAACCTATCTCCTCTTTTGTGAGCCACCTTTTATCGGAAAATGTGTATTCGAGCTTATTTCTGTAATGGTATTCTTCCGGTGATCCAATAATAGGACTTATCCCGGGCAGTTCAATTTTCCCAATTCTCGTCAGATTATCCCTTACCTGTTTCTCCTTATACTTAAGCTGAAGATTATATGGAAGATGCTGCCACTTGCAGCCGCCACAAACTCCAAAATGTTTACATCGCGGATCAATCCTGTCGCTCGAATATTCATGAAATTTCAGTACTCTTCCTTCAAGATATTTTTTTCTTTTCTTTATAACCTTCAGATCAACAACATCGCCCGGGATTAGCATCGGAACAAAGACTACAAGGTTATCAACTCTTGCCAGTGCGTTTCCTTCAGCACCAATGTCAGTTATCCTGACTTTTTCGAGCAATGGCAATTCTTTTTTTCTTCCCACTTATTTATTCTTTCAAAATCATTAGTACAATTTAATACTGCTTCCTGAATTTTTAATTTGAAGATCTCAGATTTATAAGGAACTGAATCGCCTGTATCATTGCCGGTGCAAGACCATTACCATGATCAACATTAGGAATAATGGTTTTTTTAATCAAATCAGGAGATGTCCCGGCCTGGATCATAGCAAAATACATATTTTCTGTTGAAATCGGATTAACCTGTGTATCACTTCCTCCATGTATCAATAATAGAGGTATGTTGCTATGCCATGCTGAAATACTGTTATTATTCAGAGCATCTCTTATTGAGGAATACTTGGCGGAGGTAGCATAACCAGTTAAAAAATCTGAGGTAATTAGCCCTGGAATCGACGTTGTAAGCTGACTGTTTATCTGATCAGAGGTCAATAAACCAGTATATAAGGTGCTGACCCGGGAGGCATATGGCTCTTTGAAAATATCAGAAACAGGATTGGTAAACTGATTATAAAATGAATAGGCATTGAGAATATAACCCAGATATACGGGCATTGAATAAGAAGGTGCACTTAACATATTCTGCATAAGAAGTGATATATCATATGGTCCTGCTCCACAAACACTTCCCTTAAGATTAAAATCATTGCTGTAATCAAGCTCAAGCGCTTTATGTAATGCAAGAGTCGCCCAGCCACCCTGTGAATACCCCAGAAGATAGTACTCATCTTTCATTGTTATGCCAGGTATTTCCGAAGCGGCAAGTTCTTTTGTTGCATACAACATATCAACCAGGGATTGTACCGTAGGTTCTTTAACCAGATAAGGATGAGGGATTTGCGTTGATTCACCAAATCCCGGATAGTCGGCTATCACAACAATATAACCCATTGAAGCCATAATCTCAATCATCTGATAAGACAAGCTTGACGGGGCAACACTTGGGGCATTTGCATTAACTGTATTGGTCCCATTCTGGAACGATAAAACAGGATAATCACCCGGAGTAACCGGAATGCAAATCAAGCCCGATGCATTAATCTTCTGCCCATTTACAGTAGTCTTATATACCATCTTATAAACATTGATATCGGTCACTACAAGAGGCTGAAGAGTGCTTGCCCCGGGAATTGATGCTGAAACAAAACCAATCAGTGAAGTAACCGTTGCCTTTGTATATGAAACTTTTAGCTCTTTTGAAATATAATAGGTATAATCAGGCGGCTTATTGTCCTTTTTACAGGAAGTGACAAGAGCCACAGACAGTAAAACTATAGCTCCAAACTTCAATAATGATCTGTTATTCTTCATGATATAAAATATTTATGAATTTATTTGAGCTTGTGATTCAGACTTGAAATCATAGTGCAAATATAACCATTTAACCACAAAGTGACACAAAGTCCGGCACAAAGGGACACAAAGAAAATCAGATTATAAAGAGCCATATTAATCGGTCTTAAACAAATCCAATAACAGTCCTGGCTATGTTCGTAAAAAGTATAACTTAAAAAATTTGCTTTTTTGAAAGAATTGATGGAAATTAGCAATTGAAATTTGTCTCGCAACAAATTGACTTTATTTAACGGTTTCTAATACTGACTTTTATGAAAAGAGCCATTTTCATCGTGCAGCTCCTAGCATTGGGAGCAAATTCATTTTCTCAGAACCTTGTTGTAAATCCGGGATTTGAATCCTGGGAAACAACAACAAAACCAACAGGATGGACAACAGCACAGTATTGTCTGCAAGAGGCCGTAAATAATAACTCCGGAATCTATTCATGTCGGCATAGTGGAGGATCAACTGCCAAATGGCTTGGACAAAAAATCCTTATTAATCCTGGGAAACAATATCATTTTTCTTTTTATTATAGAACTGAAGTCATCGGTACTGGAAACGGATGCCGTATCTGGAGTAATTGGATAGATGCTGGGGATATTGATATCAATGACCCTTTAACAAAACCAATATTACAATCGACTACAAATTATTTAAAAAGTGATGTATGGAAACAATTTTCTGTTGACATCACCTCCCCGGCAAATGCTAAATATTTTTATCTTGAAGTAAGGACATATCCAAATAGCATTACTCTCTGGGATGATTTTTTATTCGAAGAAAGTGTACCGACAAGTACTTATGAAGAAAAGATTTCAGATATTAAAATCTATCCTAATCCGGCTCAAGATTTCCTGAATATCAGCAATATTGATGATTTAAAACATATTGAAATTCAAAATCTTACAGGATCAACTGTTTGGTCATCTGATTTCACTCTTGAAAAAGATGCAACGATACCTATTTCAGGACTCAAAGAAGGTCTATACATAATTTGTTTCAGGACATCCAATAAGCTGATAATTAAGAAATTTATAAAGAAATAACTGAATAAAGGACGGGAGACCGAAGACGGAAGACGGAAGTAAGAAGGACGGAAGTAAGAAGGACGGAAGACGGAAGACCGAAGACAGAAGACAGAAGACAGAAGTGGAAATTTTCAAACAAAAATATGTATAAATTAAATAGTATGAATTTCAAATTTGAAGGGCTCATTATTTGGCAAAAAGCCATGGACTATGGCGAGATAATAACCGAACTAACTCATGAGTTCCCTAAGGATGAGCTTTACAATCTTTCTTCACAAATTAGAAGAGCTGTTGATTCAATTGCATTAAATATTTCAGAAGGCTCAATTTGTCAGTCAAATCCTGAATTAAAAAAATTCATTGGATACTCAATACGATCACTGGCGGAGGTTGTGACTTGTTTGCATAAAGCAAAAAGACGAGAATATATTTCAGAAGAGCAATTTCGGAAACAGTACGATTTTGCGTTCAATTTAATGAACATGATGATTGCATTTCAGAGAAAAATTAAATAGGCTGGAAGTTGGAAGTCCGAGGTTGGAAGAATGTCTTACAACCTAAGGATATTCTATGTCAGACTCTTGATTTCTACTTCAATCTTCCGTCTTCCGTCTTCCGACTCCCATTCTTTTCCTATATTTGCAGACATTTTAATTTTACATATGGTTTCGGTTCAGGATATTTCAGTTTCATTTGGCAGTTTTGACTTATTAACAAATATCTCCTTTCTGATTAATGATCAGGACAGGATTGGTCTGGCAGGAAAGAACGGTGCCGGCAAATCAACTCTTCTTAAGATTATCTCAGGTCTTCAAAGTCCTTCTTCAGGTCATATTGATATGTCGAAAGATGTTACAATAGGGTATCTGCCTCAGCAAATGAGGGTTGATGATACAACAACAGTCTTAAATGAAACTGTAACTGCATTTTCAGAACTAATAGGCCTTTCTGAAGAAATAGAATTTTGCAGTTCAGAAATTGCCAGAAGAGAAGACTACGAATCGAACGAATATCTGAAACTATGCGATCATCTTACTGTGGTTGAAGAGAGATACAGAATGCTTGGCGGAACAAATTATATGGCTGAAGCTGAAACAACTCTCCTCGGACTCGGGTTTGAACGGAAGGACTTTGACAGATATACAAAAGAATTAAGCGGCGGCTGGAGAATGCGAATTGAGCTTGCCAAGATCCTCCTCAGAAAACCTTCGCTGTTTCTTCTCGACGAACCAACCAACCATCTTGACATTGAATCCATTCAGTGGCTCGAAACATTTCTGGCAGGTTATCCCGGTGCCGTTTTGATGGTCTCACACGACCGTGCATTTCTTGATGCTGTAACCAAAAGAACTATTGAAATCTCCCTTGGTAAAATATACGATTATAAAGCCTCCTGGTCTAAGTATCTGGTACTCAGAGAAGAAAGAAAAGAACAACAGATAGCTGCTTTCAGGAACCAGCAAAAGAAGATAGAAGATACCGAAAGATTTATCGAAAGATTTCGGTCAAAAGCAACAAAAGCCGTTCAGGTTCAATCGAAGATCAAACAACTGGATAAAGTTGAAAGACTTGAGGTCGATGAAGAAGATACAAGTGCTATAAACCTTCGGTTTCCTCCATCGCCCCGGTCAGGCACAATAGTTGTCGAAGCAAAAGAGCTTTCAAAAAGCTATGGATCATTAAATGTCCTTAATAAGATTGATATCAAAATCTCAAGAGGTGAAAAAGTTGCATTTGTAGGGCGAAACGGAGAAGGAAAAACCACCTTATCCAAAATCATCAAGGGCGATCTTGATTACACCGGTAGTCTAATAATGGGACATAACGTTAAAATCGGATATTTTGCCCAGAACCAGGATGAACTGCTGGATGAGGAGAAAACAGTTCTCATGACAATAGATGATGTTGCCAAAGGAGACATAAGAGCAAAAATCAGAAATATGCTTGGCGCATTTCTTTTCAGGGGAGATGATGTTGAAAAAAAGGTCAAAGTTCTTTCAGGAGGTGAACGTTCGAGGCTGGCTATGGTCAAACTTCTGCTTGAACCCAGCAACCTTCTGGTACTTGACGAACCGACCAATCATCTCGATATGCGTACAAAAGATATCCTGAAACAGGCTCTCATCAAATTTGATGGCACATTAATTGTGGTATCTCACGACAGGGATTTTCTTGACGGTATAGTTGGAAAAGTATTTGAATTCAAACACAATAAAATAAAAGAAAATATAGGCGGTATTTATGACTTCCTGAGAAAGAAAAAGATTGAAAACCTGAAAGATATTGAAAGGAAAGACAAGATAAAAAGTGATTCGGTGCGGACAGATGTATCTTCCAATAAACAAAAATACCTGGATAAGAAAGAGTTTGACCGGAATCTCAGAAAACTCAGGAAGAGACTGGAGGAGTCAGAAACAGCAATTGAAAAGCTCGAGGCAGAAATTATTGCGGTAGACAAATCCTTCATGGAACCCGGAAATACTTCGGAATCTCATGAACTGGATTATAAAAAATATCAGGATTTAAAAGACCAGCTTAACGAAGAGATGAACAAATGGACTCTATACAGCAACGAGGTTGAAGAGTTTTTACGAAATAACAGTTGAAAATGGAATCACTTCATTTTGAAAAAGAGTACAGGATACATGTTTACGAAACCGGTCCGGACGGGAAGCTCAACCTTTATTCTCTGTTCAATTACATGCAGGATATAGCCTCTGATCATGCTGTAAAGCTTGGATTTGGCAGGGATGATCTGATGCGCTATAATCATTTCTGGGTACTGTCAAGAATGTATGCTGAAATAGCAGAATGGCCATTATGGGGAGATACAATCATTTTGAATACCTGGCCAAACGGAACCGATAAATTATTTGCATTAAGAAACTATGAAGTAAGATATCCCGATGGAAGGCATATCGCTTCAGGCACATCCTCGTGGCTCATCCTTGACCATACAACAAAAAAAGTCCAGCGGCCAGATACAACCTTAACACAATATCATTTTAATCTGCAGAATGATGCTTCACCTTTAAGATATGCTTCTAAACTTGAACCTGCAAATGAAGAAGGACTGCTCTCGTCTTCTTACAGAATAAAAGTAAGCGATATTGATGTTAATCTGCACACAAATAATGTCAGATATCTTAAATGGGTATTGGACAACTATAGCCTCGATTTCGTGATGAAGAATGTTCCTCAATCAACTGAAATAAACTATCTTGCCGAATCAATTTATAATGAAGAGATAGTGATCAGAACATCTGTTGAGAAAGAGAATGGTAACTTTTATAACCATTCAATCTTCAGATCAAATGATAATAAAGAACTTTGCAGGATAAGAATAGAATGGAAAGAGGGTAACCTCAAATAAGCTAATTAGTTTTGGGAATGAAGAATAGTATTATAACCAGGGTCATTAGTCTGATTTTTATCACCACTCTTTATCTGGCAGTTATTGTTTCATGCAGGACTACTCAGAGTACGGTTGATCTGAAGGATCTTTCTTATCTGTATAATCCTACGAAAAATCCTATAAACCCTCGTTATAATATTACTAATCAAACTGACACATTATCTGTTCTTTCAGTAAAATTCTTCGCTGCCGATCTATATTTCTCTGAAGCAAATCCAACAGGTGTTTCTTCTGCGATGATGCTCATTTCTGTAAAACTCTTTAATATAAGTCATGGAAAAGTACTTGCCGATACTGCACTTCTTAATATAAGCATAGTAAAAGAAGCGGGAAAACCTGAATACGTTTATCCTATTCCATTAAAAGTTGAAAAGGGGACAGAATACCTGACTGAGATAAGAATTCTGGACAGGCTCCGCTTGAAGGTTGTTCAGGCTTTTGTCACCTTTAACACCAGGTCAGACAATAATAAATATAATTTCAGAGCGCAGGGACATTTCGAAAAGAATGAGCTCTTCAGTCAGGTGTTAAGAATAAATGAATACGTGAACCTCATTTACACGAGAGGGCCGGTTGACAGTCTCTTTATTTCATTCTACAAACCCTTCACTGAAGTTCCTGATCCGCCTTCAATGCTCGTACCAGAAAAAACTCTCGATTATGAACCTGAAAGGGTTGTTGCGATACACTATTCTGACACATTGCCAATAATGTTTCCAAGAGAAGGCATCTATCTTTTTACAACTGGAAGGAATCTCAAAGAGGGTTACACATTCCTGAATCTGGGGGAATCGTATCCTGCAATGACTACTCCTCAGGTTATGATAAAGCCGCTTGTTTATCTTGCGTCGCGGAATGAAATTGAGGATCTGGCATCCTCCCTGAAACCGAAGCTGGCGCTTGATGAATTCTGGATAAAATGCGGAGGAAATATTGATAAGGCACGTGAACTCATACGTATATATTATACCCGCGTTCTCTATTCGAACTATTACTTCACATCATACAAAGAAGGATGGATGACAGAACGGGGAATGATTTATATCATCTATGGCCCGCCTGATAAAGTATATAAAACATCGGAAGGCGAGAGCTGGGGGTATAGCAAATCAAAAACAAAATCTTCATGGGGAAGCAGATACAGTGTAGCTGAAGACTATCTTTTCTTTAATTTTAAAAAGAAAAATGATCGTTTTTCCGATAATGATTATTTCCTGAGCCGTAGCGAGACACTTGTTACATTCTGGGATCAGGCTGTAGCCAGCTGGAGAAAAGGAGTTGTTTTCAGGCTCGATAACCCGGAAGGAATATAGTACAAACGAACTAATAATATGCAGAAAGAAACTGATTGCATTTTTGGAATAAGACCTGTTATTGAAGCTATCAAAGCAGGCAAGCAGATTGACAGGCTGCTCATTAAACAAGGACTTCAGGGGGAACTCTATCATGAGCTTATGACTGAAGTAAAAACACATAATATCGTTTACCAGATCGTTCCCATTGAAAGAATAGAACTCGTAACCAGAAAGAATCACCAGGGTGTATTAGCTTGGTTATCAGTAATTGAATATCAATATATTGCCAACCTGCTTCCAATGATATATGAAAAAGGGGAAGATCCTTTGATAATTGCCCTGGATGGTGTTTCGGATGTACGAAACTTTGGTGCAATTGTCAGAACAGCGGACTGCCTGGGAGCTCATGCTATAATAATCCCGGAGAAAGGATCAGCAAGAATAACAGCAGATGCAGTCAAAACTTCAGCAGGAGCACTACATTCATTTCCGGTTTGCAGGGAAAGAAGTATGGTAAGGTCAATTGAATTTTTGAAAGAATCTGGTCTTAAAGTGATTTGTGCCGGGGAAAAATCAGGTACAAAAGCTTCAGAGGCTAAATTAACAGGACCATCGGTGCTGATTCTCGGAGCTGAAGATAAAGGTGTAAGCCGTGAGCTTATCTCCCTTTCTGACAATCAGATTATGATACCAATGACAGGAAGTATTGGTTCTTTAAATGTATCGGTTGCCGCCGGGATTCTGTTATATGAGATAGTTCGACAACGAACCAAAAAATAGGTTGAGGTTTAGGATAAGAAAATAGTATGTAAAACCATAATTTAGTAAAAAGTCGGGGTGGAGGACATAGTTCAACATTATGTTCCAATTTTGGAACTTAATGCCACATGAAGTCCTCTTTATTATAGACTGGCTTTTATTATTGTCTCGGAACCAGTAAATTGTCTTGTTATAAATGTTTTGTCTTTATAATAATCAAGGCTTTTCAAAAAATAATAGTCATGTTGTAGAGACCATTCTTTCTAAGGCGGGAGAGCAAAAAAAATTAAAATTCTATCTTTCTATTTTGCAAGCTCTTTGCTAAGCCGTTGCAATAGCGGTTGCTTTGACGGGGATAGCAATGTGCTTGCAAAAACCGGCATTTAATTTCTTACGAAATCAATAACCCAGTCAATTTCAATTTTTCCACCTCTTCCCTTTCGATCAAAACGCATAAACCTATTCTTAATCTGATAACCCCACTTATTTGCAAGTTTGAAGTTGTTTCTTCTAGCTATATCAATAAGAAAATCTGAAGTTTCAAAGAAAAGATCACTTACATTACTATCTCCTACTACCATAATATAATGTGTATCTTTCTTTAGACACTTTGCCATTTCAACAAAGTGCTTTTCCATTTCAGTAAAATACTTGAAAGTAATATAGGAATGTTTATGACCATTCTTTAAGTCATTTGTATAAACCTGTTGAAGTTTGCTGTCTAAATTGTAATTATCTAATAACGTATCAAATGGGTTGTAGTTAATGAATTCAGCTTTTTGAATTTGCTTATTTCCTATATATTGAATTTTTTTTCTGTTTTGTTTCTCTTGTGTCTGCATCAGAAATAAGTCCCCAATCCAAAATAACTCAACCATTTGATTATAGATATAATCGATTGCTTTTATATAAGGGGGAGATGTTATTGCTAAATCAATGGTCAGACCAGTCAATTTTTGCTCAAGCGATAATATACTGGAGGTATGAATTATTCTGTTGGTTGATTCTTGAGATGTAATTTTTGAAAAACTTATTACTCGATCAATAAATAAATCCAATTGAGCAAAAAAGAGTGAATTCACTTCTTCTGGTTCTTTGATTTTGGTATGAGAAACATATGTCTTTTGTGATTCATTATCTGCATTTGAAACTCTCCGAATAATGGATGAAAAACAGACTATTAGAAGGTCTTGAATGTCAATTATTTCTTTATGGGTTCCAAATATTAATTGAATATGATCAATTAATGATCTGATAGTTGATAATTTTTTAATAGCATCTTTTGTGAACCAATGATCAATAGTTATACATTCAGGAATAAATGTACCTTTCCTTTTTGCGTGAATCTCTTTCTTAAGCCAGTATGAAATATTATTCAGCTCATTTTCATCAATCCTTGTTGTTTTTACCTTTGAAATGAGTGTGGACAACGGATCAATATCCATTCCAATAACATTGTAACCCGCTAGTAAGCCCTCAACCAACGTTGTGCCAGAACCACAAAATGGATCTAAAATGTTTTTGTCTTTACTGCCATTTAGATATTTTCCAATTGCCCATTTTGGAACTTGAGGGATAAATTTTGCCGGGTATTTATGGAATCCATGTGTGTAAGCATTTACATCACGTGTAACAATATTAAGAATTGAGTCTTTCTCAACACTTATTGGAATAGCTTCTTTTACTATAATTTGTTTTTGTATTCTAATCATTTTTCAAGTAGTACGATACTTTCACGTAAATATTTTTTTAAAACTTCTAATTCCTGCTTTTGTTGGGAACTTGTTGTTAAGTGCCGAGTTATAAATACACTTTTAACTTTAAAGCCAATTTCTTTTGCTATTTCTATAATAAGAAGATCGGTCGGCACAATAACACCTGAGTACGCAGAGTTACCTACAACAATTCCAACATAACCACCGTCAATTGTTTGATAAAAGAGTTTACTAAGTAAAGTATAAGTGTCATCAAAATAACCTCTTACAACACTTGGGATCCTTGGATTCCAGAGTTTCTCAATATCAAATAATTTTATCAATTCTTCGAGATTTTCATTCCTGTAATTTATGGGTTTGTGATTCAATGAATTAGTATTTGAACGAAACCCAGTGTTACGGAGTAGCCGGAATTCTTCCTTATCTGAAATAAAATCACCTAACCACAGATCGACCTTATGTATTTCAAAATAGTCAAAACAATTACAGTAAGGCGGCGAGTAAAAAGTAAATTGGATCTTTTCAGAAAAAAATTTATCAAAATCTAGACTGCTTCCATAGAAAATGCTTGGAAGTTTCTCAAATGTGGCAGACATGCTTTTGATGTCGGTTAGAATGATTTCAAGGTGCTGGGTTAGCTTAGTCCTTACAAAAGAGAATTTATCCTCTGGAAAAGTCTGTCTCTCCCATTCTTCTTTGTCTATATTAATATAACCAGTGGGAGTTCTTTTTCTATTCTTATATTTAATTCCATTGCCTTCTTTCTTAATATTCGAAACATCTTCAATAATTGCTAACCAAGCAACAAAAAATAAATTCTGAGTTTTTATATCTTGGATCTTCTTAATGTGTGCCTTTAATTGAAGTAAGGATTGAAGAATTTCAGGATTGAAAACTTTATCTGCTAAGTCAAAGGGTGTGTGAGCAATTTCAGAGGAAATTTGTAATGAGGTTATTTTTTCAAATTCTAATTCTATATTCGAAACATCATTTTTGTTATAACTCTCGTTCTCAACTTTTGCAACTAAGACTGAAATTGGATTAACATCAATTCCAAATGAAGGTAGGCCATTTAAACGTGCTGCTAATAAGGTTGTTCCACTACCTGAAAATGGATCAAAAACATTACCAGTAATTTTTAGTTCTTTGATAAATGAGTTTACTAAGCGTGTAGAATAACCTTCGCGATATGGATACCATCTTTGAATTGGTGTCCTAAAAGCATTTTGAAAATGCACTTGATTCCCAAATGATGACCCGTCGAAAAAAGGCAATTCAGCTTCCAGTCTATTAAAAACCTTTAACTGCTCTGATTGTTTGTCATTTATGGTTTCCTCAAATAAGAGGTAATTAAGATGCGGATCATCAATGATTTCTTCAATCTCAAAATCATCAAAAAATGTTTTATATTCTGTACTTATTAAATGCATTTCAGCTTTTAAATTTATGTGATCTGTGGTATTGAATAAATTCGACTAGCGGTAATCGGTTATCTATTCTATTTTTAATTGCAATATCAGAACTTGAAATAATGGCTGTTTTTATTGTTTGGTCTGCAATTTCATCGAACTTTCTTGAAGTTAAAATTCGACTATCATCTGTAAGAGTAAAGTATCCTTTGTCAAATGCGATATGACAATGTCGACATAAACATAGTCCATTTAAAATATGGGTTCTATGAGGAGTTCCTTCATTTACGGCTTTATGTGGTTTTATATGAGCTGATTCTACAAATATTTGTCCTTGGACATCACACCTCGGAACTGAGCATAAAAGACTGTACTTCTTTTTGATTCTATCACTCCAAATAGCATTTCTAACTCGTCTATTGCTTGAGGAGTATCTTTCATTATCACTTAAAATATCAACTTCCGGAATTGCACTTTCTTCTTGCTCAGCAATAAGTTCGACTAAAGGTTCTGTATATATGGAATCTACAACTTGATCATCAAGTTCTTGTCCTTGTGTGATTGATTCGAAAATCTCCCTTACTTGATTTTTAAATGGAGAATTTTCCGAAATTGGATTATCTCTTATTTCTATCCAATCTTGATCTGTAAGAAGAGGATTTGGTGTAAAGTTCTTAATCTCTGCTATTAATTCAGGATAAATGCCGGAGTACAATAAATAATGATTTTCCTCAGTAAAGAGTCCGGAATTTATTAAATCTGTCTTCCAATAAGATGCATTTCGAGCAACCCCTTTTTTTGTACCATCAACCAAAGTAGAAAATATGAGAAAGGATAATCTGCCATCTTCAAGTGAGTTTAAAAGAAATGGGAGAGGCCTGTCGCCATTAAGCGGATTAAGGGTATACTGTTCTCTGGATTCGTTAAAAGCATAAATTGAAAGAGCAATCGTGATGGTTAGTCTATATACTTTTTGTGAGGCATCAAAATTACCTAGAGAGTACAGGTCATTCCAAAGTTTTCCTAATCTAGTCCACTGCAGCGGACAAATCATATTATCTTTTAAAAATCCAAGTCGGACGAAGTTTCTAATTTTTGTTTGCATTGTAGATGGTCTTACATTAATCGTTAATGCAAACCTCTTCATTTGTTGATTACCTTCACGTCCAGCTGTGCAGTTAAATCCAATAAACTCAAGTTTTTGGCTCTCATAAACTAATTGACGAACGGCTAAGAGTTCATTCCAATTTGAGCTTACTCTAGAGTGAAACCAATCTCCATTTATTGATGCCATTTATATTTGTTTTAATTGTGTTAAAGATCGGAAAAAATAACCTTCCATTAGATTAAAGTTTTTAAAAGTTATCAATACGAATATGTGATTTTTGGCTCGTTTGCTTTTGCGATATGGGTTGGGTTGGGTATAGAAGCAAAAGCAAATGTGCCAAAATAATGGTATAAAAATTTTAATTTTTTTGTGCGCTGGCAAAGTCCCGGTAGATGATAGAGAATTAAACGTCAAGATATAAGTTTGTTAAGGATACAAATTCAATAAATTGTCTCGTATAGAAAAGCTGTCAAGTATTAGATCGCTTGCCTATAAATTTCTTTTAAAATTAAAAAAACTAATTAAACTCCCAACCTAATAACCGGCAGTATAATGTTTCGGCCTTTCTATTTCAGATAATCTCTGACAGCTTTGCTAATTCCATTTTTCACGAGTCCCCAGTTTTGCTTTTTAAAACTAACGGGAGTTTCGCTTTCTTCTGCATCAACAAAATAAGTAACTGCATGCGGAATACTTATAGCCAGCATTTGATTTGGATATTTCTGTTTATGCCAGTCCATAATTTGCTGCAATGAGTAATGTTGCAGTAATTCATACAAATCCCAAAAATCTTTTTTCTTAGCTCCTCCAAGAAGGATCGTTTGGATTATAACTGCAGAACTTTCAGCAATACTACTCATTAATACTTTTTTCAGATTCAATATTTAGATGTGGAAATTAAACAATATCAGTAAGGAAAAAGTCCCGGGTTCAACTGTCTCAAGATATAGCATCGGAATTCATTTAGAGGTTTATCAATAACCGCACTAGCCAGATGTATCCTGTGTTCAGGAAGAAATTTTGCTTTTAATAATGCTGAAGTAACTTTTTCATCGCCATAATACCTGCGGCATTGGCGAATATCCTCCACATCGCCCCGCTCAAAAACCCTTTCAATGGCAAAGTTGACCTTAGAGTCATAGTCTAACTTTTCAAAGTCAACATCCCAGAAAATGCGTTTTTCAAAAACAGGTTTCATCTTCATTCTATTTCCTTCTTAACCTTAACCTTAACCTTAACCTCTGCCTTAACCTCAACCTTATTCAATAATGCTTTTAATTCTCTGATCCAGAGCTGCCTGATCTGCAGTAAAGGATGCCAGTCCTGCTAATGTAAGTAATGTATCAGGAGCAATTTTCCCTTCACTTATTTTTTTCTCCCACCTTGAGTGTACAGGTATTTTTCCATCAGAAGCTATGAAGCCTTTCTCCTCCTTAGACAGAGTTGGGAACATATCTTCGCATCCCTCTTCCTGGGCTATGTGAATAAGTTCTGCCCCCGTAGCAGGTACCTTAGCAGCAAGCCTGTCGGCAAGTTTCAGAACTTTATTGTTTACTTCCCAGAATTTTTCAATATGTGCATCTTTAGCTGATTCATAAATACTTACATCATAATTTTCGTGCAGACGCGATGAGAATTTCCCACTTAATTCTTTATGTCCGGCAGCAGCTACTTTTGGCGGCATGGTGTAAACATCCGTTCCTGCCAAAAGCTCCAGCTGATTGTAACTTCTCAGACTTGCTGCGATCAGTTTTGTCTGCCAGGGATTCTCTGCAGACTGTCCGGTAACCCAGTTTTGTGATGCAATAACAGCCATCTCTCCTGCTCCCGAACCGTCGCCCAGATGATTATTAATCATGTAAGCACCAACTCTTCCAAGAAACACATTCAGATAGTCTGGTCTGGCAACTCTGGTTACAATCACATTTTCGCGGGCGCTGAATTCAAGCGTAAAATTGATCTTAACACCTGAGTCCTTAAGGAGCCTTGCCCCTATTAATCCTTCAGCAGTATATGGAACTTTTACAATAAATTGTTCAGGACAGATCTCGTGATATCTTTTTCCATAATTTAAAATAGCTTTTATATCATGAGCAGTATCAGTATGCAGTTCAACACTCACAAGTCCTCCGAACTTCTGGGCAAGCCTTAGTCCGTGACGTGCATTTAATATGAATGCGATCTCTTTAATCCTCTCCTCCTGTGGAAGATCCCTAACAATACTTTTTGATTCGGAGATAAAAACATCATATATCCCCTTCTGTATCTCGTTATTAAGCAAGGTGTTATTGGTAGTCAGTGCACTCATCTCGGCTGACCAGTTAGCCTCAGCTTCCTCCATGTCACCTGTATCCAGCCAAAGTTCTGTTCCTGCGCTTCTGAGTGATTCCCAGAAAGGATCAATCTTTCCTGTTACATGCTTCTCATTAAGATTCTTCCAAACAAAATCGCTAATTCGGGTATTAATGTCAGCCATATATTTATTTATTAAATTTATTATTCTTAAACATTAATATACTTTAGTTGATTTTTTTCGCACCCTTTAGGGACAGGGGCAAACGGAAAAAATCAACATATTCAGGTTCTGTTGGACAAAGCAATCATATCCTCGCCGGTTGGCAGCTGGGATACTTTAAGTCCAAACTCATTTATAATTGCAAGAAGGTGTTCAAATATTTCTGATTGAAGATTTTCGTAAGGTACCATACCCGGGTTTTTGGCATAAACATAAACCTGTAATGGCAAACCATGTCCCTCCGGTGCTCTGTGTCGAACAACTACTGTTTGATTTTCATCAACCAGAGGATGCTGTTTCAGGTATGTTTCAGCATAAAACCTGAAAATACCAAGGTTGGTTAATTGCGAGGTTTTGAAAAAAGGGATTTCAATTTTATCAGTTCCCTTAACTGCAACATTATCCTGCTTTTCAACAGATTCAATATATTCTTTTAAGACAGGATTTTTGTAAAGCTTTTCCCTCAGAGCTTTATCAGGAAACCTTACACTCCGCATATCGATGAATATAGCTCTCTTGATTTGTCTGACACCTGCCTCCGTCATCCCACTCCAGTTTTGAAATGATTCATTTATAAGGGAATAGGTAGGTACTGTAACAATTGTTTTATCAAAGTTCTGAACCTTAACACTATTTAAAGTTATGTCGGTAACAACCCCGTCTACATCACGTTTCGCAATAGTTATCCAGTCACCAACTTTTAGCATCTTATCTGCTGATAGCTGGATACTGGCAACAAGACCAAGAAGGGTGTCTTTAAAAACAAGAATCAGGACTGCTGCCATTGCTCCAATTCCTGTAAGCAGTGTGGTAATATCTTTTTTAAATATTACTGATATGACAACCAGGACGGCAACCAGAATGACAAACATTTTTACAAGCTGCACATATCCTTTAATATGTCTATGTTGAGCAAGAGGAAGAGAATTGTAAATTATGTGCCACGATTCAATAAAGGAGTTAACTACTACTGTTCCAATCACAACCATATAAATATAGGTCATCTTGTGGATTGGGATCATGATATCGGGATAAGCTTTCAGTGCCCAGCCTGCCAGGGACCATATAACAAAAGCCGGAGCAAAATGTGAAAGTCGGGTGAAAACTTTTTGATCAAGGAACACATCATCCCAGGTAGTTTTTGACTTTCTTACAACAGTGGTAACAACCTTAAGAATAAAAGCTTTTGCAATAAGATTTGATAACCAGGTTAAGAATAGTACGATAAATACAAGCGCAATTGTATTTAGCAATGAAGCCAGAGCATTGCTTAATCCTGCATCAAGAAATAACTCTCTGAACCAAACTGCCGGATCAATCATTAACTGCATATAAGATAACTTTAATAATTCGTGGCAAAAGTATAAAAATTATCAATCTCTTTGGATGAAAATTTTCTGCTTTCAACCCTGCATTTACAATATATGTTAAATATCACTATTTAGTTACCAATATGTTTTTAATTTTACGACTGTTAAAAATTTAACAATATGGTTGATTTATCGTGCAAATATTTGGGATTACAATTAAAGAATCCGGTTGTAGTGGGCAGCTCGGGATTATCCTCCTCAATTGGAAATCTCAAGACAATTGCTCAGATGGGGGCCGGTGCTGTTGTGCTTAAGTCTATTTTATCCTGCATCATACGAACGAGTTCAGTTTTTACGCCTTTTTTCAAGTATTGAATAACAAGTATTTAAAGAAGAAAAATGTCCCATTCAGAACATCATACAGAAAGAAATTCACTGGCATACAGCATTGAAAAAAATGTTGAGGTTTATACCCAGAAGTGTTATCAGTGCGGAAAATGTTCTGCAGGCTGTCCTGTTGCAGAAGATATGGATTTCCCTCCCAGCATAATAATGCGTTTACTTCAGACAGAGGACCCTGCCAACGATGATAAAATTCTCAGATCGCATTCAATATGGCTTTGTGTAACCTGCGAAATGTGTTTGAGCCGTTGCCCGATGGAAATAGATATCCCCTCGATGATGGATTATTTGAGACAGAGATCACGCAGCGAAAAGAAAGTGAATAAGAAGGCAAAAAACATCATTGCTTTCCATAAGGCATTCCTAAACTCAATAAAATATACCGGAAGATTATTTGAACTCGGTCTTATTCTCGATTATAAGCGCCAGTCGCTTAATCTGATGCAGGATATTGTACTGGCTCCTAAAATGATATCAAGAGGCAAGCTGCATTTTATACCTTTTATCATTAAGGGAAAAAATCAAATGGCCAGAATATTTAAAAAAACAAGCAACTAAAGAGGAATAAATGAAAACTGGTATATATCCCGGATGTTCACTGACAGGATCTGCACGAGACTATAACGAATCGGTATTTGCTATTGCAGAAGCTTTTGGTTTAGAGTTTACACAGATCCCCGACTGGAATTGCTGCGGGGCCACTGCTGCCCATAATCTGAATAAGGAGCTGTCGCTGGCATTGCCTGCCCGCATTCTTGCAATTGCAGAAAAAAATGGTCTTGATGAAATAATTGTTCCCTGCGCTGCCTGTTACAGTCGTCTTGTGGTTACTCAACATGAACTGATAAAAAACCCTGAGCTAAAGAACCGTATCTGTGAAGTTATTGAGATGGATTATCATGGTACATCAGTAATCCTGAATGTCATTGAGTGGATTGACAAATATATTGTTCCAAAACTTGAGGAAAAAATTGTAAAACCTTTTAATTATAAGGTGGCCTGTTATTATGGATGCCTTTTGGTAAGACCAAATAAAATTCTCAATTACGACAGAGTTGAAGATCCTCAGACACTCGACGTTGTAATGAGCAAACTTGGCGCTACTCCAATTGACTATCCGTATAAAACCGAATGTTGCGGTGCCGGTTTATCAATTTCACGGACTGACATTGTATCAAAACTTTCAGGAAAAATTATTGAAGATGCAGAACATCGCGGAGCAGATGCGATTGTGGTGGCATGCCCCATGTGTCATTCAAATCTGGATATGCGCAGACCTGATATTAATAAATATTGGGATACAGAATTTAAGATACCGGTTATTTTTGTTACTCAGGCTATTGGCTTGGCAGTTGGGTTATCACCACAAAAAGTTGGATTGAAAAGGCATTTTGTAGAGGTTAAGATCAGTTAAGAAAAAATAGATTTAAGATGGCCAGAATAGGTGTATTTATTTGTCATTGCGGTGAAAATATAAGTGCGACAGTCGATTGCGGAAAGGTCGCAGAGACTATAGGCAAGTTAAAACATGTTGCTTACAGCACTGAGTATAAATATATGTGCTCCGATCCGGGACAAACTCTGATTAAAGATGCAATTAAAGAACATAAACTAACAGGTGTTGTAGTTTCTGCCTGCTCTCCACGTATGCATGAACCAACGTTCAGAAAAGCGTGTGCTGAAGGTGGACTGAATCCCTTTCTCTGTGAGATGGCAAACCTGCGTGAGCATTGTTCATGGGTGCATGAGAAGAATGAACTTACAACCGAAAAAGCAATTGATATCGTCAGGACACAGGTTGAAAAAGTAAAACTGAATTCTGCTCTTCAGCCTATAAAAGTACCTGTTACAAAAACAGCAATGGTTATCGGTGGCGGTATTGCCGGTATTCAGGCAGCCCTCGATATTGCAAACACCGGGCATAAGGTTGTAATGATTGAAAGGTCACCATCAATAGGCGGACATATGTCGCAGCTGTCGGAAACTTTCCCTACTCTCGATTGCTCGCAATGTATTCTTACTCCGCGTATGGTTGAAGTGGCACAACATCCAAATATTACTTTATACACTTATGCTGAAGTAGAAAGTGTTGAGGGATTCATTGGAAACTTTAAGGTAAAGGTCAGGAAGAAAGCCAAGAGTCTGGACGAAAAGATTTGTACAGGTTGTGGCTTATGCACAACAAAATGCCCCCAGAAGAAGATACCGAATGAGTTTGAACAGGGCATGGGTATGAGACCTGCTATTTATGTGCCTTTTCCACAGGCTGTACCAAACCGTCCTGTAATTGACAAAGAACACTGTACCTATTATATTAAGGGAAAATGTAAAATCTGTGAAGTCGTTTGTCCGACAAAAGCAATCCGTTTCGATCAGCCTGACGAGATTCTTGATCTGGAAATCGGCGCAATTGTAGTTGCCACCGGATTCGATATTAAACATGCCGACTTCTTCCCTGAATATGGTTATGGAAAATATAAAGATATAATTGACGGTCTCCAGTTCGAACGTCTGGCATCTGCTTCAGGCCCTACTGCAGGTGAAATAAGGCGTCCATCTGATGGTCAGGTACCAAAAAATATCGTATTTATTGCATGTGCAGGGTCACGCGACCCGGCCAAGGGCATTGCCTACTGCTCAAAGATCTGCTGCATGTATACTGCCAAACATGCAATGTTGTATAAACATAAGGTACATGAAGGAAGAGCCCATGTTTTCTATATGGATATCCGTTCAGGTGGTAAAAACTATGATGAATTTGTCCGTCGCGCAATTGAAGAAGATCATGTAAACTATATCCGTGGAAGGGTATCTACCGTTTTTGAAAGAGACGGTAAATTAATAGTCAAAGGAGTTGATACACTTTTAGGAGCACAACCTGTTGAAATAGTTGCCGATATGGTAGTTCTTGCAACTGCAGGAGTTGCCAACTCAGGTGCTGAAGACCTTGCACAGAAATTGCATGTCTCCTATGATCAACACAAATTTTTTGCTGAAGCACATCCGAAATTAAAACCTGTAGAGACAAATACAGCAGGTATATTCTTAGCCGGAGCTTGTCAGAATCCAAAAGATATTCCTGATTCAGTTTCACAGGCATCAGGATCTGCGGTAAAAGTTGCAGCATTGTTTTCACAGGACATGCTTACCAGAGAACCTCTGGTAGCAGTAGTTAACAGATATGCACCACCGATGTATTCGACTTGTGTAGGATGTTTCCTCTGCCAGTCAGTTTGCCCGTACCAGGCTATTGAACGCGAAGAGTTTAAAAACCGTGAGGGGAAAGTTGTGAAAACAGTTGCTAAAATAAATGAAGGACTATGTCAGGGTTGTGGAACCTGTGTTGCATTGTGCCGTTCAAAATCAATTGATTTGCTTGGCTATTCAAATAATCAGGTTCACGCTGAAGTGATGGCATTGCTTAACGAATACTAAAATATTTCAAGGTCAATTTTTATAAAACAAATATATGTCAGATTTTGAACCAAAAGTTGTCGCCTTCGTCTGTAACTGGTGTACTTATGCCGGCGCCGATTTAACAGGTACAAGCCGTATCAAGTATGCATCGAACGTTAAGATTATCCGCTTCCCCTGCACTGGACGTATTGATTTCATGCTCCTGCTGAAAGCATTTGCAAACGGAGCAGATGGTATTATTGTATCGGGGTGCCATCCGAATGACTGTCATTATACATCAGGCAACTTCCACGCAAAACGCCGCTGGATAATGTTTAAAGAACTGATGGACTTCATGGGGGTTGATATGAACAGGGTAACTTTTTCATGGGTGTCAGCTGCAGAAGGAGTAAAATGGGCAGATGTGGTAAATACAACTGTTACAAGGATCCGCGAACTCGGGCCGTATGTATCTTATAAGGAACTGGTAAATAAATCAGTTGAGGAGGAGGTAAAAAATGACTAGTCTCATTGCAAGGGCAAAAGAATTGCTCGAAAATAAAACAGTTCAGGTGGTAATAGGTTATGAAGCCGGTCCGACAGGTTTAGCTCGCCCGGCCTTTATAACAGACCCGGCCAAAGCAGAAAGTCTTATTTATGATGATAGGTGTGTTCAGAATCTGGCCGTATATCTTACTAAACGGGAAGTAAAAAACATTGGTAAAATGGCCATTGTTGCCACACTTCCTGTGATGCGCAGTATTATGATGCTTATCTCAGAACAGCAGCTTTTTGCCGACAACATAGTAGTATTAGGAATATCGGATGATGGAAAATTACTTGACATAGCTGACAATAAGGTTATGCAGGGTTACATAGAAAAATCAGATCTGAGCAATCCGGCAAAATATAAAGGACTATTAGCTGAACTGAATAAATTAAGCCCGGAAGAAAAATTCCTGTACTGGCAAAAGGAACTCTCAAAATGTATTAAGTGTTATGCCTGTCGCCAGGCTTGCCCGATGTGTTACTGTACCCGCTGCACTGTTGAGGTCAACCAGCCTCAATGGATACCTGTCAAGGCAAATACACATGGAAATATGGAATGGCATATACTCAGGGCTATGCATCTTGCCGGCCGTTGTATAAGCTGCGGTGAATGCGGAAGGGCCTGCCCTGTTGGAATTCCCTGCCACCTTCTCACGATGCAACTGACAGATCAGGTTTACAACTATTTTAAAGTGTATGCCGGCACTTCCGAAAAAATGAGTTCGGTGTTATCAACTTATGAACCTAATGATAAAGAAAGCTTTATAATTTAACATGGAAACTATCAGAAAATTAATACGGAAGCAATCGTTAGAAAAGCTCTATAATAATTTATCAACGACCCGTAAGGTTTATGCCCCGGTTATAGCATCTGATAAACAGGTGGAATATAAGTACAATCCGGCTTTTACCGATGTAACATTTGACCATATCAGGTCTACCCTGTCAGTCAAAAATGTTGTCTTCCCGAAGGTTGAGAACCTGTTTTATTATACCAATAAACAAACCGAAAGCACAATTACCGACATTGATCTGAACAAAATACAGGAGGTGGTATTGTGGGGCGCACACCCTTGCGATAATGCTGCATTCGATACACTTCGTTCAATATTCTGCTGGGATATTACCGACGAATTCTTTGCAAAAAGACTCGAAAAGCTTGTTGTTATAGGACTAAGCTGCCACCTTAGCGATGAATATTGTTTCTGCACTTCAGTTGGTCTGGCGCCGAATTCAACCAAAGGTAGCGATATTTTATTATCGCGATTGAAAAACGGTGATTACCATGCAGATATACTCACAGAGAAAGGTAATGCGATTGTCTCAGCTTCTCCTGAGCTGTTTGAGTCTGTTACAAACGAAGAAGCTGAAATTACTTCAGTAAAGCAGAAATTCAATCATGAGCAGGTAACAGCAAAACTTTCGGGGGCTTTTGAAAATCCGTTCTGGGTAGCTAACTCACTGCGATGCATTGGGTGCGGAGCATGTACCTATGTTTGTCCAACATGTGCCTGTTTTGATATTCAGGATGAAGCCAGGGGTAAAGAAGGGAAACGATACCGCAGCTGGGATTCCTGTGGATTTGGATTGTTCACTTTACATACTTCGGGTCATAACCCACGTAATGTACAAAGTCAGAGGTGGAGACAAAGAATCATGCACAAATTTTCATATATGCCAGAGCGCAATAATTCTCTGGGATGTGTAGGATGCGGCCGGTGTTCAAGCGGCTGCCCGGTAGACATGAACATTGCAGAACAACTTGAAGCATTACAAAACATTTAATCAGACCGTACTATGAGCGACAGTATATATAAACCTTATCTGATGGAGATTGAACAGATTGTCGAAGAGACACCTGATGTAAGGACGTACCGTTTAAAATTTAAAAATGCAGAGGAAGCTGAAAAATTCTCATTTAAAGCAGGTCAGTTTGGCGAATATTCTGTTCTGGGTGAAGGAGAATCAACTTTTTGTGTAGCCTCATCCCCTACCCGGCAGGGATATATTGAATGTACTTTCCGTAAGGCAGGTCGTGTTACAAATGCACTTGCTAATCTTGAACTTGGAGATACTGTTGGTTTCAGGGGCCCTTATGGCAATACTTTCCCTATTGAAGAATGGGAAGGGAAAAACCTTTTATATATCGCCGGCGGTATAGCCCTGCCTCCTATGCGCTGCGTGATCTGGAACACTATAGACCTTCGGGAAAAATATAAAGATATCACCATCGTTTACGGTGCACGTTCTGTTGCTGATCTGGTTTATAAACATGAATTAAAAGAATGGGAAGACAGACCTGATATTAAACTCATTACAACTGTTGACCCGGGCGGACAGACCCCCGACTGGAAAGGCGAGATTGGATTTGTCCCAATGGTTCTCGAAAAAGCAGCTCCTTCATCCGAGAATACAGTTGCAATACTCTGCGGCCCACCCGTAATGATAAAATTCACAATGCCGGTATTGAAAAAACTTGGATTCAAGGATAAAGATATTTACACCACTCTTGAGAACAGGATGAAATGTGGTTTTGGCAAATGCGGTCGTTGTAACGTGGGTAAGGTTTTTGTCTGCAAAGACGGCCCCGTATTCAGTTATGAACAGATACTGACACTGCCTGAAGAGTATTAGAAGATTTTACAGACTTTCAACTTTAGAATTCAGGCCTTTCAGATTTAGGGAGCGACTCATTGCATTCAGTACTTCAACCATGCCGATTTTCACATCGCAGCTCCCTTTAAAATGGACAATCATTGCACATTGTTCAGCCTGAACAGAATCGTGGCCGCATACTTCAACCAAAGATTTTATGACATGATCAAAGGTGTTGATATCATCATTATAAAGAACCAGGGTGGCTGATCCGTTTCCGCTTTGCAGCTTATCGTCTTTATGTAATATCTTCTCCTTCATTTCATACCATCAAATAATTGCTTAGCCGTTTCCAGAGGAATTACCCTTTTCCCAAGACGAGCGACAACCTTAGCCTCGCGATATCCATTTCTAATTAACAGGTCGGAATACTCCGATGCGCTCTCAAAAGTAATGAATTTTCCAATCAAATAAACAATATTACCGTCATCAAGATTTTCAGTATCTAATCCACGACTCCCTGCCATCTTCTCAATTTTCGCTATATAATCATCTTTAAGAGGAGTTACTGATCTGATCACTTCCACTCTGAATGAGAGAGTTGGAGGAACAGTATCGAGAGGAGTTTCCTCCAAAGTGTTAGCCAATGTTCTGAACGGTTTCCTGCCCCACTCCCTTTCCAAAATTGAAGCCCTGTCAGCTGATACAGGCTTCCCGTCGAAAAGGGCAACGGTAAATGCATCCTTGAATCCTTTTGCCTTGACTGTCAGTAGTGCTTTTTTCGCATCAGCAGATCTTCGGAACATTCCGGCATAATAAGTAGTCTTGTCAGTTCCCGCAAGCTTAAATCCATAAACCGGAGTGATGCCCAAAAAATATGCAGGGGAAACAGGATTTCGGAAAACAGCTATCTGAATCCTGTAGATCAAACCTGCCGGAACATCCAGATCGATAATAACTTTCTCAGTTGGAGAAGTTATCGGTTTCGTCAGTATTTCAAAAAACACTGTAGTTGCGATAGAATTTTTAACAGCAGGAATACTCTTTTTTACCGTATCAACCTGACTAACAATGCCTTTAACAATCCTACTATCTGGTTGTTCTGTAGGTCCCATTTTGATTATTTTGTCGGACAATTTAACTGAATCTTTTCCTGTTTTATTTTCTGATCGCAGGGGAAGAAGATTTTTTGGATTCTGTTTTTGGTCCGGATTAACAAAGAGTATGGCTTCATTGTATTTCCGGTCAGCGGAATCCTGAGATGAAGAAGCCAGTGATTCACCTTCGGAAATTTTTACTTTTAAGGCAGACTTCTCAGAGTACGGGAGTTTTGCCATTTCCTTTTTCTGTTCTTCAGCTATTGATGAAAGAGAATCAGCTTTGTATTGAGACACTACTGCTTCATCCATAATCTTATCATAAGCTGCAGGAAGATTTACCCTTACCTGAGTGTTATTTTGAACTGGTTTTGAAGAAGAATCTTTTGCTGCATGAGTTATCACCTTTGTATTTACTTCAACTTTATCACTTTTAGCAACTTCATCCCTCTTTATTTCAGTATCTGGAAGTGCTCCCCTTTTTTCATTACACTGAGCTATAAATTCCGCGACTCCAAGTTCTCTTGAAGCCTTTTTCCCTACTTGTTCAGTAAATGCATTATATGATCTGATGGCTTCAGGGAACTTACCCGACATTTGCATTGCCCTTCCCAGATAGAACAATAAATCGGAAGGTAATGTCTTTAATACGCCAGCACCCTGCAATGCCTCATTCAATAAGGTAGCTGCCTCCCCTGGCTTCCGGTTCAGCTTCAACAGACATACTCCGGAATAATATTTATACAATGGATCTTTTGAGTATGTTAACAGAAGCTCACTGAATTCTTTATATGCCTGTTCATAATTTCCTTTGGAAAATGCCTCAAAAGAGGATTGACGGGTAGGTTTTACCTGAATATTCTGTGAAAAAAGATCATTAAATGGCTCACTGATAAATATTATCAGTAAAAACAAGAAAATAAGGTGCTTACTTTTTAATATTGTTGTATAATTCACTTTTACAAATAATTAATTTTCAAACTATTAGCATCTGATAAAGGTTACCGTTAAAATTTATGCTAATAATTTCACAGCAAATATAACCACAAAATAAGTTTCATGGTAACAAGACTAAACAATTAGGGGGTCGAGAGGCCCTTATTTTTTGTACAAACGTCCCCTGTTCTGATGGTGGTAAATTAACGTCCGTTAATTTATTGATTGAAATGGCGAAATACCTTTCCAATAAAAGTGATTACTTTTGGTTTAGATAAAATCACGCTTATGAAAATGTCTGATCTTGAAAACAGGATTAAAGAGTTAGAACTCGAATTGAGTAATCTAAAATCAGGTGCAATACCGACCAAAAAGGAAACCAAGCTGGCGACTAATAATACAACTGAAGACAGCAATGTCAAATTTCTGACTCTCGCCAATTACATCCCAGCACATATTGCATATGTTAATATAGAAACTTTGCAATACGAATATGTAAATGATTTGTTTGAAAAATCATTTGGTATTCCACGAGAAAAAATCATCGGCAGTCATATAAAAGATATTATTGGAGAAGAAAACTACAAGTTCGCTTTAAAGTATATAAATGAAGTGAAATCAGGTAAGTCGGTCTCTTATGAAAATACCTTTAACCTTACTTCTGGAAAGCGATGGATTCAGGTAAATTATTCTCCAGTTTTTGATGCCAATAGTAAAGCCATTGGAATTGCCTTGGTCAGTTATGATATCACTGAACACAAACAAGCCGCGAAGGCACTTCTGGAAAGTGAAGAACGATTTCAATTATTGTTTAACAAAGCACCGCTTGGCTACCAGTCTCTTGACATTGATGGTATTTTTATTGAAGTAAATCAGCAATGGTTAGATACCCTAGGTTATACACGTGATGAAGTTATTGGTAAGTGGTTTGGCGACTTCCTTTCTCCTGCCTATCAGGATGGCTTTCATAAGCGATTCCCGATTTTCAAAGCGCAGGGTCATATTCACAGTGAGTTTGAAATGGTTCAGAAGAATGGGAATAAGTTATTTATTGCTTTCGAAGGAAGGATTGGTTATGATAATAATGGGGAATTCAAACAAACGCACTGTATCCTGCAAGACATAACCGAGCGCAAAGTGTTAGAAGAGAACCTCCGGAACAACGAAAGCTACTTAAAAGAAACTCAGGCTATTGCTAATCTTGGAACATATACAATGGATGTCAAATCAGGAAAATGGATAAGTTCTGAGATTCTTGATAAAATTTTTGGAATAGATACCAATTATGATAAATCAGTTGAAGGATGGGCATCACTTACCCATCCTGAGTGGAAAAAAATAATGACAGATTATTTCATAAATGAAGTTATAGGCAACAAAACCAAATTTGATAAAGAATATAAAATAATTAGAAATAGTGATAAAGTAGAAAGGTGGGTTCACGGAATTGGGAATCTTAAATTTGATGAAAATGACCAACCAATAACAATGATTGGAACAATACAGGATATTACTGAACGCAAGCAAACCGAATTAGCAATAATTATAGCCAAAGAAAAAGCCGAAGAAAGCGACCGCCTGAAATCTGCCTTCCTTGCCAATATGAGCCACGAGATACGGACTCCAATGAACGGCATCCTTGGATTTACTGAACTTCTGAAAGAGGCGAGCTTATCAAGTGATGACAAACAGGATTTTATTCAAACCATCCAGATTAGTGGCGAACGTATGCTCAATACTATCAATAATATTGTTGATATCTCGAAAATTGAATCGGGACTTGTAAACGTTTCTATCGAAGAAACAAATATTAACAATAAGATTGAATTCACTTATAAATTCTTCAAACCGGAAGCCGAAAGAAAAGGTTTGCAGTTTACATTTAAAAATGGGTTGCCAACAAATGATGCAGTTATTAGAACTGATAATGAAAAGGTCTACGGAGTACTGACTAACCTTATAAAAAATGCTATTAAGTTTACTTATGACGGTTCAATTGAATTCGGATATGAGAAAAAAGGAGCATTTCTTGAATTCTATATAAAAGATACAGGAGTTGGTATTCCAAAGAATCAGAAAGAATTCATTTTTGAAAGATTCAGGCAAGGAAGTACCGACTTTAACCGCCTTTATGAAGGCAGTGGTTTGGGTTTATCCATTTCGAAATCTTATATAGAAATGCTTGGCGGGAAAATCTGGGTGGAAAGCGAAGAAGGTAAAGGTTCGATATTTTATTTTACTATTCCTTACCAATCTGCAGAGGAAATCAAAACAGAAATTAAAAATGTTGATTCCGCAGAACTTAAGGAAGTTCAGATGAAAAACCTGAAAATTTTGATAGTCGAAGATGATGAAGTATCATATTTACTGCTTAAAAGAACCATTCAGAAAATCGGCAAAGAAGTTTTGCATGCAATAACAGGCGTGGAAGCGATTGAAGCATGTCGTAGTAATCCCGACCTCGATTTAATATTGATGGACATCAGGATGCCCATAATGGATGGATGTGAAGCCACACGTCAAATCCGTCAGTTTAACAAAGACGTAATTATCATTGCACAAACCGCTTATGCATTTGCTGGTGATAGTGAAATTGCAATAGAAGCCGGATGTAATGATTATATCTCTAAACCAATTAATATGACCTTACTGTTTGAGTTAATCAAAAAGCATTGTAATAGTTAAAAAATTAATAATTACAGTTAAACCTGATACTACTTTGAGTAAAAATCAGAAAAAAATATCTCCGACAAAAAACACTCCAAAGGTCATTCTTGACCCGAAGGGCATGTTTAAATTAACGGGGCGGTTAATTTCAGAAAATCCTTTGGACTTCTTTAATTCAATTGAAGAATGGTTAAATGAATATTTAAAAAATCCTGCTGAAATAACATTTGTTGAAATTTGTCTTGAATATATTAACAGTGTCGGTACTAAGTATTTACTTAATATAATTCATGAAATTGTAAATATTCATCTCCAGAATAACAAGAAAAAGTTTGTAATTAACTGGTACTACAAAGAGGAAGATGAAGATATGCGTGAAAAAGGGACATTTTTTTCATCGGTCTTAAAAGTGCCGATAAACTTTATTAAGATAATCTGATAATACTACCAATTTCCGCATATAAGAGAGAAAATTTCGGTCAGATGCAGAGGCGGTACTTCAATCCTCTTAGCATAAGGAATGCAGCGAGACAATTTAGACAAAAAATTATATCAGAGCCAGATATGAGTCGCCAACAAAAGGCACAGCAGGAGAAACAGGAACTGGACTGGGATTATTGATCTGCAAAGAATTTGTGGAAAAACATGGTGGCAAAATCTGGGTGAAAAGTAAGGAAGGGAAAGGGAGCGATTTTAGATTTACATTGCCCTCAATTGCTGATCTTTCATTAGGTACAATTAATTGAACTAAATAATTGTTAAAGTACCTGATTCAGAGAATAACAAATATCAAAGATTTAGGTTGATACCCCTGAATTGCTTTGATTCCCTTTGTCTATCAAAAAAACTTCTTAATTTTACTTTATAATAATTGAATTAAGTATGTCACAATTAAAAGAGGGCATGAAAGCCCCTTTATTTGAGGGTATCGATCAGAATGGCAAGCTTGTAAAATTAACTGATCAGTCCGGGAAAAAGGTAATTTTATATTTCTACCCCAAAGATAATACTCCGGGTTGCACCAGAGAATCATGTAACCTTCGTGATAATTACGACTTACTTCTGAAAAAAGGATTTGCAATAATCGGAGTCAGTGCCGACAGTGAAAAATCGCATAAAGGATTTGCAGAGAAATATTCGTTGCCATTTCCTCTTATTGCAGATACTTCAAAAAAGATCCTAAATGATTATGGTGTATGGGGAGAGAAAAAGTTGTACGGGAAAACTTATATGGGTGTTCTGAGAAAAACATTTGTAATCGATGAAAAAGGAATTATCGAAAAGATAATTGAAAAGGTCAATACAGCTGATCATACCGAACAGATATTCAAGATGTATAATTAATAAATTCAATAATATGAGCAAAGAGAGAAAAGAGATAAACAAGGAAAAACTAAAGGCCCTCGAGGTTACCTTAGGAAAAATTGAAAAAGATTTTGGTAAAGGAACAATAATGAAATTAGGCGATCATGCTATCGATAATGTTCAGATTATCTCAACAGGATCGATTGGACTCGATGCGGCTCTGGGTATCGGAGGAATTCCAAGAGGAAGAGTAATTGAAATCTATGGGCCGGAAGCATCCGGAAAAACAACTCTTGCTATTCATTGCATTGCAGAGGCTCAAAAAAATGGAGGCATAGCTGCTATCATCGATGCAGAGCATACTTTCGACCGCAACTACGCAGAAAAACTTGGAGTGGATGTTGAAAATCTTCTTATTTCTCAGCCAGATAATGGTGAGCAGGCTCTTGAGATTACCGATAACCTGATCCGTTCCGGAGCTCTTGATATAGTTGTTATTGACTCTGTTGCCGCACTCACTCCAAAAGCTGAAATTGAAGGTGAAATGGGTGATTCAAAAATGGGTTTGCAGGCAAGACTAATGTCACAGGCATTAAGAAAACTGACAGCAAATATCAATAAAACCAACACTTCATGCGTCTTTATTAATCAGCTCAGAGATAAAATCGGTGTTATGTTCGGGAATCCTGAAACTACTACCGGTGGTAATGCATTGAAGTTTTATGCCTCTGTCCGATTGGATATCCGCAGAACCAGCCAGCTTAAAGAAGGGGAAGAAATAATAGGCAACCGTACCCGCGTTAAAATAGTAAAGAATAAGCTTGCTCCACCTTTCAGAAAGGCTGATTTTGATATTATTTACGGAGAAGGTATTTCACAGCTTGGGGAGATTGTCGACTTTGGAGTTGACTTTGAAATTATAAAGAAAAGCGGATCATGGTTCAGCTATGGCGACACCAAACTTGGACAGGGACGCGATTCAGTTAAGCAGATTCTGAAGGACAATCCTGAATTATATGATGAACTGAAGGCAAAAGTTTCGGAAGCGCTTAAAAAATAGTTTGATTTAAAATAACCCTATTATGAAAAAATATCAATTTATGGTATTTCTTTTGACGATGCTTTTATTGGCATCATGTGAACAGAAAACACCTGTTATCCAAAAGGAAACATCTCCGCAATTCAATAACCAGCTCACAGCTGAAGAAAAGGCAGGAGGTGTTATGACCCCTGAATTAATGTGGAAATTCGGACGACTGGGATCTTTCACATTGTCTCCTGACGGCGCAACAGTTTTATATACTGTAACAGATGTTGACCTTCAGAGTGAAGCACACAGGACAAACATTTTTAAGATATCTGCGTCAGGTGGCAATCCTGTTCAGCTTACTACCGGCGGAGGAAGTTCACCCCAATGGTTTAACAAAGGGAAATCTATAGCCTTCATAAACAATAAGGGGAACCTGAGTACCATGAATGCTGATGGATCAGAACAAATGGCAGTTACCGGGTTAACAGATTTTGAGATTTACAATATTTCACCTGCAGGCGATAAAATCTATTTTACAAAAAGAGTGAAACTCGATCAGACCGCAAATGAGAAATACAATCTCCCAAAAGCCAAAGTCCGGATCATCAATGACCTTATGTACCGCCACTGGAACTACTGGAGCGATTATTCATACAGCCATATATTTGTTGCATCTTTCAACGGAAGAGCTGTTTCTGAGGAAAAGGATGTTATGAAGGGCCAGCGCTTTGAATCCCCTCTTTCACCATACTTCGACGAGGGTGAGATCGCCTGGAGCCCCAATGGTAAATCAGTAGCTTATACTACCAAAAAACTTTTCGGAAAGGCTGATGCAGTTAGTACGAATTCTGATATCTGGCTTTATAATCTTGAAACAGGTAAAGAAATTAACATCACTGATGGCAATATAGGTTACGACAAATCCCCTGTCTTTTCACCTGATGGTTCAAAGATAGCATACCAGAGTATGGAAAGAGATGGTTATGAATCTGACCTCGATCGTCTTTTTGTTTACGATATCAAGGCAGGAACAAAAACATGGGTATCGAAAGGCTGGACTTATGATATAGCAGGTATTTCATGGCAGGATGACAAAACAATGTTCTTTACCTGCTCATATCTCGGTACCTCCCAGATTTTCAAAACAACACTTGATGAGAAAGTTGTATCAAAAGTGACCGAAGGAAAACATAATCTCGGACCCTTCAACCTGAAATCAGGGGTACTTGTATCAGAACTGACATCCATGTCGATGGCTCCAGAGCTTTCTGTAATTGACATGAAGACATGGTCAATAAAGCAGATTACTTCAATAAATAAAAGTATCTACGATAATATAAGGATGGGAAAGGTTGAGGAGAAATATATTAAAACAAAGGATAAGAAAGATCTTCAGATGTGGGTAATATATCCACCTGATTTTGACCAGGCAAAGAAATATCCTGCACTCCTTTTTTGCGAAGGAGGTCCTCAGTCAGCTCTTGATCAGTTCTGGTCATACAGATGGAATATGCAGATGATAGCAGCAAAAGGTTATATAGTTTATGCACCAAACCGCCGGGGTGTTTCCGGGTTTGGTCAGGAATGGAAAGAACAGATTTCCGGAGATTATGGCGGAAAAAACATGCAGGACTATCTTGATGCGACAGATGCCATGGCAAAAGAATCGTGCGTTGATGCAAAGCGGATGGGTGCAGTTGGTGCCAGCTATGGGGGTTATTCGGTTTTCTACCTGGCAGGCATTCATGAAGGAAGATTCAAAGCTCTTATTTCCCATTGCGGTGTATTCAATTTCGAAAGTGAATATGGAGCAACGGAGGAACTATGGTTTCCAAATAAAGATTATGGAGGCCCTTACTGGAAGAATCTTCCAAGCTATAAATACTCACCTCATCTCATGGTTGATAAATGGACAACCCCTATTCTGATTATCACCGGACAGAACGATTTCAGGATACCATATACTCAGAGTCTGGAGGCATTTCAGGCTGCCCAGTTACATGGGGTTCCCAGCAGATTGTTATTCTTTGATGATGAATGTCACTGGGTTACAAAACCGCAGGATGCAGTTATCTGGCAGCATGAGTTTTTTGAGTGGCTGGATTCGTATTTGAAATAAAATCAAGTGCCTTTTAGTAACCCTAAGATAGTGTCTACTTTGACCTCTAATGGCATTTCCCCATCAAGCCAGTTTATCTTTATACCCCTTTTTTCCATTCCCCTGAACCAGGTCATCTGTCGTTTTGCAAACTGATGAATAGCTATCTCAAGGTCTCTTGCCATTTCATCAAAAGTAATTTTGCCTGTAAGATAGAGGGTAATATATTTATATTCAAGACCATAATAGATAAGGGTATCTGTATTGATACCACTATCAATTAGTTGCTTTACCTCATCGACCATTCCGTTATCCAGACGCTTTTTAAGACGTTCAGAGATCCTTTTACGCCTAATCGCCCGTTCGAATAAAACGCCAACAACCAACGATCTTACTTTAGGAATCTCTCCCTTTTTCTTTCCTTTATTCTTTTCGAAATGGGCAATCTCAATAGCCCTTATGATACGTTTTTTAGTATCAAGATCTGATTTATTGTGTAAGTTCTTGTATGTCTGCAATATAGACTTGAGCTCCTCCATTGTTTTCTTTTCAAGTTTTATCCGGAGACCGCTATCAGGTTCAACTTCAATCATTTTATAACCGGTAATAATGCTATCGGCATACATGCCTGAACCTCCGCATACTACAGGAAAGACCTTTCGTTCCTTCAGATCAGAATAAACTTTAATAAAATCGCGCTGATATTCGAAGACATTATACTTATAGCCCGGATCAGCAATATCGATGAGATGACATGGGACCCGGATACCGTCTATCAAATAATCATCATAATCCTTTCCTGTCCCTATATTCATGCCCCTGTAAACCTGACGTGAATCTGCACTGATGATCTCCCCGCCCACCTTTTTAGCAATGGCAGCAGCCAGGGATGTTTTCCCTGAGGCAGTAGGTCCTGTAACTACTAATAAATCATAGTTTGATATCGATTCCAAAGCTCTTCAATTAATGATTCAGTAAGGAAAAGCAATTTACCATAAATTTATTTAATTTTGCCGGACATTCAAACCTGATTCTTTATGGATTACAAGTTTTTCCTTCAGGGAATAGCAAACATTATTTTCAATCCGGTAAAAGCCTGGGAAACAATAGATTCGGAAAATAAACCGAATAAGGTATTAAGGGATAGTCTTTTTATTCCCTTGCTGATTCTCGTCTCTATTTCTACTTTTGTAGGATCATTGATCTTTGCAAACACTGAATTATCTGCTGTTTACTCGATTTTTGTCGGCGTAAAAAGCTTTGTTTTATTATACTTAACAACTTATTCTGCAGCTTTTATCTTAAAGGAGATCACCCACCCTCTGGATCTTGGAAGAGATTTCAACATTTCATTCAGGCTGATTGTATATTCAATTATACCATTTATTCTCTGTGAGGTTCTAAGCGGGCTCTTTGAATCTCTTTTATTTGTTGATGTTATTGGTCTGTATGGCCTCTACATTTTCTGGACCGGAGCTGAAAAGCTGTTAAACCCGGCTCAACATAAAAAGATGCCAATGCTTATAGCAACAACAATAAGTATTATCAGTATTTATGCGGCACTAAGCTTTGTTCTTAACATGATGACAAACAAAATTTATTATGCTTACTTCATTAAATAATTAAGATGAAGGGAGGTGCAGGAAATATTGTTATCAGGAATAAGAAGGCCTCACACGACTATGAGTTCCTCGAAAAGTTTATTGCCGGAATCAAACTCACGGGCACCGAAATAAAATCAATACGCCTGGGAAAAGCTACCATTCCTGACTCATATTGTTTATTCGAAAACGGAGAGCTCTATCTCAGAGGAATGCACATATCAGAATACTGGTGGGGCAACCTCAACAACCACGATCCAATCCGTGACAGAAAGCTGCTCCTTTCTAAGCGCGAATTAAGAAAAATCGAGAGGAAAGTAAAAGAAGCGGGACTTACAATAATTGTTATTAAAATCTTCATCAACGACCGGGGCCTTGCAAAAGCCGAAATTGCAATCTCAAAAGGCAAGAAAGAATACGACAAACGCGAAACTCTCAAGCGCAAAGACGCCTCCAGAGAAATGGATAGAATGAGGAAAGTGTGATTAGAAGTTTGGACTGAGTAAATATCTTGAGTAGAACTTAACTATATAATCAACTGCCTCATCTGAAGTATCAACCAGGATAAACAAGTCCAGGTCTGCAGGCGATACAGTATGTTCCTGGGCAACCATCTCTTCCTTTATCCACTCAAGAAGCCCGCTCCAATATTTCTTCCCTACCAGTATAATCGGAAACTTCCCTATCTTTTTGGTTTGTATGAGTGTCATTGCCTCAAAGAGTTCATCAAATGTTCCGAAACCGCCAGGCAGAGCAATAAATCCCTGTGCATACTTCATGAACATAAGCTTTCTGACGAAGAAATAATCGAAAGTAATAAGTTTATCAGAGTCAATAAATGGATTCGCATGCTGCTCAAAAGGAAGGTCAATATTTATTCCCACCGATTTTCCTTTTCCTCTTTTTGCGCCCTTATTTGCCGCTTCCATAATTCCCGGTCCACCACCGGTAATTACCCCATAACCATTCTGAGTAAGTTTATATGCAATATCCTCAGCGAGTAAATAATATTTATCATTTGGTTTGGTACGGGCTGAGCCAAAAATAGAAACACATGGACCAATACGTGCCAACTTTTCAAAACCTTCAACTATTTCAGATAATATTTTAAAGACTCTCCACGAATCTGTCGTATGAATTTCATGCCATGTCTTCTGTTCAAAAGCATCTTTGATAAGATCTGCCGGTTTCTCCATATTGCATCAGGTAAAAAAATAATTTTCAAATATAGTCAAATTCCTATGCCTTAAGTTCTGCTTCAAGAAATTTTCCTGTATAGCTTTCTGCACATTTTACAAGCTTTTCCGGAGTGCCTGTGAACAAAATATTTCCTCCGGCTCTTCCACCTTCTTTGCCCAAATCGACAACAAAATCAGACATCTTAACCACATCGAGATTGTGTTCAATTACTATAACGGTATTTCCTCTCACAACAAGTTTATCAAGAACATCGAGCAATACCCTGACATCCTCAAAGTGCAATCCTGTTGTAGGCTCATCGAGGATGTAAAGCGTTTTTCCGGTATCTCTCCTCGCCAGTTCAGTTGCAAGTTTTACCCGCTGTGCTTCACCCCCGGATAGTGTTGTCGACTGTTGTCCAAGTTTTATATAACCAAGACCAACATCCTGCAGCGTTTTTATTTTATGATAGATTGAAGGGACATTAGCGAAATACTCAACAGCCATGTTAACTGTCATTTCCAGAACATCGCTTATTGATTGCCCCTTATAGAGCACCTCAAGAGTTTCGCGGTTATATCGTTTCCCGTTACATTCGGTACAATGAACGTACACATCAGGCAGGAAATTCATTTCGATAGTTTTCATCCCGGCTCCTTCACATCCTTCGCAGCGACCTCCCTTGACATTAAATGAGAACCTTCCGGCACCAAATCCGCGAATCTTTGCTTCGGTAGTCTGTTCAAAAAGTTTCCTTATGTCAGTGAACACTCCGGTATAGGTTGCCGGATTTGAGCGGGGAGTTTTCCCGATAGGTGATTGGCTTACTTCTATTACTTTGTCAAGATTTTCGAGCCCGGTAATTTCTTTATATGGTAATGGCGATTTCCCGGCATTATGAAACTTTTTTGCCAATGCCGGATGAAGGGTCTGGTTTATAAGTGATGATTTTCCGCTTCCTGAAACACCTGTTACACAGATAAGTGTGCCGAGGGGCAGTACAACATCAACATTATTAAGATTATGGCCTGAAGCACCAGTCAGTGTAAGAAATTTTCCATTACCGGTTCTTCGTTTCTTAGGAATATGAAACTGCTTCCTATTATTAAGATAAGATGCTGTTAAGGTATCAGTATGCAATAATTGCTCCGGAGTTCCATGTGCAACAACCAACCCTCCGTGAATTCCTGCACCCGGTCCCATATCAATCACATAATCAGCCGATAATATCATCTCTCTATCGTGTTCAACCACAATAACCGAGTTCCCTGCATCCCGAAGCTGCTTCAGAGCTGTAATAAGCCGGCGGTTATCTCTCTGGTGAAGTCCTATGCTTGGCTCATCAAGTATATATAGCACATTAACAAGCCGGGAACCTATCTGAGTTGCAAGCCTGATCCTCTGGCTCTCTCCACCGGAAAGGGTTCTTGCACCCCTGCTTAATGAAAGATATTCCAGTCCAACCTCAAGAAGGAAACCCAGTCGTGCTCTTATTTCCTTTAGAATTTCTGCAGCGATTAACTTTTGCTTGCCGGTCATCTTCTCTTCAATATTTGAAAGAAACTTCGATAACTCTTTGATATCCATTGCAGAGATCTCACCAATATTCTTATCAGCTATCCTGAAAAACAATGACTCTTTCTTCAACCTTGTTCCGTGGCATTCGGGACATACATCATATTGCACATACTGGTCCTTAATTCTTGACCCGGTTTTTTTACCGTTCACCACTTCAATGTTCCCAACAAAATTAACTACACCTTCAAATGTCAGTAAATAATTAGAGGTCATTCCCAGCGGAGTATTGGATAATTTTAAAACCTCATCAGATCCGTAAAGCACCTTATTAAGAGCATCTTCAGGAATCTCTTTAATTGGAGTATCGAGTGTAAATCCGTTTTTCTCAGCTATGGCTTCTATCTGCCAGAAGATCCAGATATTCCTGTACTTCCCAAGAGGTTCAATACCGCCTTTCCTTATACTCAACTCACGATCAGGAATAAGCTTTTTCTCATCTATACTCGATACCTCGCCCAATCCATTGCAATGAGGACAGGCTCCCTGTGGTGAATTGAAGGAAAAAGTATGAGGCGCAGGTTCATTATACGATAACCCGGTTACAGGACACATAAGATGACGGCTGAAATAGCGGGGTTCATTACTCTCAGAATCAAGTACCATCATTACCCCATCGCCCTGATCGAGTGACATGAGGACAGAGTCATTAAGCCGTTTGTCGGTAATTTCACCGACCTTAAATTTATCAATTACAAGCTCAATATAATGGGTTTTATAACGGTCGAGTTTCATCCCCGGCGTCAGTTCCTTAATTTCATTATTGATACGTACATTCAGGAAACCTTTTCTTCGAAGCTGTTCGAACAACTCCTTATAATGCCCTTTTCTACCCTTCACAACCGGGGCAAGAAAGTAAACTTTTTTCCCGGAGAAACGGGTTTTTATAAGCTCAAGTATCTGTTCATCTGTATACTTAACCATCTTTTCGCCTGAAGCATAAGAGTAAGCATCTGCTGCCCGGGCGAAAAGTAACCTCAGGAAATCGTATATTTCAGTAATTGTGCCTACGGTGGAACGGGGATTCTTATTGGTGGTCTTCTGCTCGATTGATATTACCGGACTTAAACCTGTAATTTTATCTACATCGGGACGCTCCATTCCACCAAGAAATTGCCTGGCATAAGCTGAAAGTGTCTCCATATAACGCCTCTGACCCTCGGCATAAATGGTATCGAAAGCAAGAGATGATTTTCCGCTGCCACTTAAACCAGTAATTACTACCAGCTTGTTTCGCGGTATGGTAACATCAATGTTTTGTAAGTTATGGACTCTGGCTCCAAGGATATTTATCTCCTCATTCATCTCAACACTCCCCTATCAAATGATCAGTTCACTGTTTCAATTTTTTCGTTATTCCTCATCCCTTCAGAAGGAATTTTTATCAGGTATTCCTTATTTGGTTTTGGTGTCAGATATGGTTTTCTTAGCCAAGGGTTAAGAATTTTCAGCATTTTGTAATTTGTACCGAACTTTTCAGCAAAAGCAGAGAAATTGGTAACTGCAGTGTCAACTTTTACTAAATAATATTTCATTTCAGGATATAAATCATCCTTACTGATATGAAATCCATATCTGGCAGGATCAGAAATGATAAGCTTATATGCAACTGCCCTGAATATATATCTGGCAGTCTCTTCATTTAATAGAAGATCATAATAATTGTACTGATTCTGAATGGCTATCTGCTCTTCGATTCCGGCTCTGCCCCCATCGTAAGATGCAGCGGTGAGAGTCCAGTTACCAAACTTTTCATACGACTTGCGAAAATAGTCGCATGCAAACTGCGTAGATCTCTCAACGCTATACCGTTCATCAACGACAGTGTTGATCTCCATACCTTGTTCCCTGCCTGTTTCAAGCATAATCTGCCAGAACCCTGTCGCTCCAACAGGAGAGATCATGTTACTGTATTCACTCTCAGCAGCTACCAGGAATTTAAAATCATCAGGTATATTATTTCTTTCCAGGATTTTCTCAATAATCGGAAGGTATCTGTTTGCTCTTTTAATGATAAGAATTGTAGAGGAATGTCTGTAGGCGCTCGTCAGGATTTCCCGTTCAAGGCTTTCCCTGGTATCGAAGTTGTCGAGAGGCATCTTTTCGCCGGCAAAAGAAACTGTATCGGGCAGTTTGAATGTGTGAATAACGTAAAGTGAATCAGGAGCTGAATAATGTCCCTTTGGGATATTGTTAAACCCTTTAAAACCCTGCGCAATTGAAAGTATAACAATAATTGTACCTGTCAGAACAAAGGAAGTAAGAACCGTTTTCCTGTTTGGATATATCATAGAAACCTAAGGCATTAAAAATAATGTGCAAAGGTAACATTTTTAAACCTTTTAAATAATTCAGGGGAAGGTAAAAGTGAATCTCTATAAGCGTCCTCCCACACGAAAGGAGATCCCTCATCCATTCACTCTATATCTGCCAGTTATTTAGGACATTCCCGGATGAATGGATTCGGGATGACATATTGTTTTGGTTCATAGGGAGGAAGGAAGAAACGGCGGTTTGCTTTTAAAAATCGGGACTATGAATTTCCCTGGGGCAAACCGCCGTTTCTTCCTTCCTCATAACTCTCCCCAAAAATGGTGTCATCCTGAACTCATCCTTCCCGATAATTACTCAAAATCCCAGAATTAGGAAAGGATGAGTGAAGGATCTCCTACTCTTATTAGTAATTTTAGAGATCATCACTGGTAGCTTTAGTACAAATAGCTATTAGTGTATGAGTTGCAGAGAGATGTCATCCCGAAGTTGCCCATAGTTTTTTACTTTTCAACCCGCTGAGGATAGCTTTAGTAAGTCTTAGCGATAGTGAATCTAAATTTCAAAGGATAATTTCAAATGTCCGCCTAATCCTTCGCCAACGATTCTCATTAATGTAGAAAGTCGAATATCACTTGCATTATTCTCAATCCGTGAAATATAATTTTTAGTCGTACCAACTCTCTCAGCAAGTTGTTCTTGCGTTAAATGTTGTTTTTTTCTCGCTTCCTGAATCAGCACCCCGATTTTAAAAGATTCAAATGCCTGCTCGTATTTCTCACGAGTTTGTGACCCAGGTTTACCATACTTTTTATCAAGATGGTCATCCCATGAAGTCAAGTTGCTACTTAATTTTTTCATCGAAGTATTCATTTTTTAATCGTTCAGCTTTATCAATCTCTTTTGTAGGTGTTTTTTGAGTCTTTTTTTGAAATCCGCTTAGTAGTATCACTAAGTTACCTTCATCAAAACAGCAAAACACCCTAAAAATATTACTCCCGATCTGAGTCCTTATCTCCCATAATCCGTTAGTCCCGATCATATGGTCAAAATAAATCTTGGGAACGACCTTTAATATACGAACCAATCCAATCGTCCAATCCAGCTTATCTTGAACTTTTTCTGGTTGTGCATTATAAAAATCCCAAAAATGATTCTTGTAAACTCTAATCGTTCGTCTAAACTCTTCCAAATCGATACATTTATCAAATCATGATGCAAAGTTACCTAATCAGACAACTATATCCAAATCATTTTGGAATATTATCGCTCCAAAGAATATTTTTTTGCATTATTGCCAACAATTCAATAAACTCAACCAGTTGTGTTTATATCTGCCTAGTACATAACTCAATTAAGTAGTTAAACTTTAATTTTTATTGCAGCGTCATACCGAAGATAGTAAAAAATAATCAGTCTATTACTCTTTTCCTCAAAAATCAGGCGCTGTTAACAGAAGATAGAGCTTAGTTCGCCGTATACCGTACGCCTTACACCTTACGACCACTGGAAGAAGAAAGGGAGAAAGGGAGAAAAAGAAAGCTGTTTCTAGAACCTGTAGGATACTCCCGAGAAGATCCCGAATGAATAAGGATGTACACTGGAACTTGTGCTTCCGTTAAATGGATTAAGATAGTATCTGAAGGTTGGTTCAAGGTTTAAGGAAAGCTTTTCAGAAAGGCTGTACTCCATACCCATTCCGAGAGAACTGCTTACTGTAAGCTGATTCATACCGGCTGTTTCTCCAATCGAATACTTGTTGCCATCAACCATTGTGTAAACCGAATTACCAACCAACAGGTTATATGACATTCCACCGATCAGGTTAACATCTATCGTTTTATCAATGATCTTATACCTCAACATAACAGGAAGTTCAAGATAACTGAAGTTCTGATGCAGATTATTGCTGACATATTGAAGGTTTGCCTGTTTCGGATCGAATATATCCTTTGTGTAATTTGTCAGCACCCGTTCAACAGGACCGCTGGCAATCATGAAAACATCTGAATTCTTAGTGAAGATCATTCCGTTTGAAGTAAGCACCTCAAAACTGGAACTACCTTTGCTATTGTTATATTTTTGAAATCCTGTGAAAGAATTAACTCCGTCAACAGACTGAGCTAATGAGGAATAAGCTAGGCCTGCCTGAATACTGAATCTTCTGTTCATCTTGTAGGAGAATGCAACACCGCCTGTATATGATATTAAGGGCTGCTCTGATGACATTAATTGTTTTGAAACTGCATCGTTCCCCGAACTAAACCTCGAATAATATGTAGGTGAAGCCATTGCGGCTATCGACCACTTTTCTGTCCCTTTAACCGGAGTACTCTCCATAAGATAACCCGGGACTGTTTCTTTTATAGAAAATGTAGTATTCTGAGGTGCAATGGATGTTGAAGGAAATATTCCGTTCTGAGATTTTACATTACTCAGCGACAGAGTTTTTGGTTTATAGAGTAAAGGAACATACTGAGAGGGAATCACTGTATTGTCAGATTCAATAACTCTTTCAGGGAAAACTTCAATTCCGGGTTCAGGGGAATTTTTAACAATTAAAGTTCTTTGAGGTACAATATTTTGTGACCTTCCAATCGTATGAGATGCAACAGGAGAAGAAGCCTCAATATTAAAGGCCACCTCAGGGTTGTCAAACCCGTTAGAAACATCTCTGGTTAACTGGTAGGTAAGAAAACCGAGGGAAATTACAACGGCAATCATTGCCGCACTCTTTAGAAAAATGTAAGATCTTGGTTTTGTTTTTATTACAGGCACAATATTATCCAGAACCTCCGGGGGCGGAAGAACCTCGTAATCTTTCAGTCCGTTTCTGAAGACCATATCAATATTTGCCCCTCTTTTAACCATTTAATACCCTCTTCTTTATCCCTGTATATGATCCGACTCTTCTTTGAAGGATAACCCTTGCCCTGGAAAGGTTCGATTTCGAAGTCCCCTCTGAAATCTTCACCATCTTGCCTATCTCTTTATGCGAATATCCTTCAATTGCATAAAGGTTAAAAACCACTCTGTATTTCGGAGGAAGTTCCCTTATAATCTCAAGCAGATCATTCGCCTCAAGACCCGCATAATCTTGATTATCAGGTTCTGCATCCTGCTCGGGGATCTGATCTATATCGTCGACCCGGTAGAGGTTATGCTTACTCCTGAATTTTTCAAGCGCTGTATTAACCATGATCCGGCGCATCCAACCCTCAAAAGAACCCTCATGCTTGTAATGATCGAGGTTTTCAAAGATCTTTATAAACCCTTCCTGCAGAATATCTCTCCCCTCCTCATCATTACCTGAATACTGTAAACATACAGCGTAAAGTTTAGATGCATGTCGTCTGTACAGAAGTTCCTGATCTCTTCTGTCACCGGCAAGACAACCCTTTATTATTTTTTTGATCTCTGACAAGATATTTTATCTGTTTGAGAACATAAAAATATGAAATAATTGTCATAGATGCCATAAATTCTGTAAAAGATTGATGTATAAAATTAAAATAAGGTTGCGTTATCGGGAATTATATCACTTCTTTTCAATTATATCGAGCTGTTTGATGTATTCTGTACCATGCCAGCTCCCATCGGAAATAATCATAACATAGCGGCATTGAAGATTATTTTCAAAAACCAGAGACGTTCCCGAGGAAGCTACTCCTCTTCCTGAAAGGCCATAAGGGCCAACATACTGCCATCCGTTAATCTTTGGATCACCAGCCGGGACTGATTCTTTCGAAGTGGCCCAGATTGTGAAAATCTGGGAACCTCTGTTTCTGAACTGATCAAAGTACATATTCAGCTTTTCAATACTTACAGATTTCCTGAGATCAATTACTATTCTTCCTTCCCCATTATCAAAAAGAACAGTATCCTTAAGTTTCCCATTCTGTGAGTCGAGAATGTTGGAAACATCAAGTTTCTCATTATCATACACTTTACCTTTCTTTGATTTCCCCGTTGCATAATATGTTGCTGTTGCTCCATTCCCTGTTTTCTTATCCGCATAATCTGCCGATGAAGTCGGTGTTGGTACAACCACTGTATCTGCCCCTATGCTCTTAAGAAATGCTTTAACCCTTACCATCTGCCTTGCATCAATATTCTGACTGAACAAGGGTTTCTGAGTAAACTTTAATGGCTGAAGATCAGAAGTAACATATTCTTTTACTCTCAATTGTACCGGTTTATCATTTCTGAAATCATCATAAAGCAACTGCAGCGGAGTAACATCTTCATTAATCTTATTTGCTGCTGTGACTGCAAAAATCTTGATCTTTGTGTTCTTTGGTAATGTAATTGATTTCGTGCCTTTAGGCAGAACTATTTCATATTTGTACAGGTAGCAGTATTGATAGGAATCGTTAGCTTCAGGTGTATGGCGGTGTGAAGAAAACCATGCTATATTGTCACGTTTTGTAAATGCTTTGGAAATTGAAGCAACTTTCAGATTATTAAAGTAAAGCTCTCTTCCGTAATGTTGCCCCACAAAACCGGTCCAGTTCTGAAAGTCAATATGGTTGACATGGCTTCCTGCCTTTATATCACCCCGGGTATCTTCTGTAGCAGCTGCCAGGATATACACCTTATTATATTCGCCTGCAGGGAGATCTAGTTTCTGACCATTAGCTGAAAGAATATTATTTTGTCCGTCCGCACTATTACCTGTTTTGAAAATAATATCTTCACTGGTTATTTCAGGTGATATCATTTCAGCAGGAAAAGTCAGACCATTTATCATATTACCATCCGATCTTTTCGTATCAAAACTGATCCCGTCTTCATTATAAGCCAGAGCAACAATTGCCTGAGCTGGTTTAGAAGAAGGTATGGCAGAATTCTCAAACTTAACTGCAAAGGTTCTGATTAGAAACCTGGTTATATCAAAATTGAGGGTTCCGCCAGTAAAATCAGCAGATCCGATCTTTACCTCCTGACCGTTAACCTCATAAGCATCAACAATTTTACCCGGGAAACTTACCGAAACTCCTCTGGCATCTTTTCCGTAAAGCTCATTCACCCTTACAATATAATAATTGCTCTCTTCAGCCTTTTTCAGCGCCATAACATCGACCTGATGTGTATTGGATTTGACCAGCGAAATCTCTTTGCCAAGATCTCCGGTATGTTTACTTGTCTCAAAAGCTAGCAGAGGATTATTCAGGAAATACCCTTTCCATGGCGATTTGGCATAAGCCCAATCTCCGGAATGAGGATAAATACTGTATTTTACATTATGAATACCCCAGTCCTGCGTTCCCTGGTATTGAAATGAATTTGCTTTAGGAGTGTACATCAGAGTCAGTCTCAGAGTGCTGTTATCAGGTTTATCTGAACCGTACTTGCAATCCTCAAGAATTGAAACTCCATAGTTGTTCGATCTGTCAGTTATATCAATCCACTGCCTGCCCGGCACTTCAAATTTCACATCATTATTGGTGGTTCGTTTGATGGCAGCAGTATTAAGACTGTAGGTTGCAAATTCATTTACAACAGTTGTGGGGAATGCTGCTTTAAGACTTACCTCTTTCGACTGCCAGTCAATCTCATTTTTGACCTCGATCATTTTCCCGGCTTCACCTGCAGCAAGACTAACAATCTGAGTAATTTCAGAGTTCTGACCTTTTTTTGTTATTGCCAGAGCCACTCTTACAGGACCCTGTTCAACAATCTTAACTGATACCTCTTTATTCATGAAATCAAACGGGGCGACTTTTCGGTCATTCCAATCCATGTTCCATGATGGCCATTGTGAAGGACGTTCCTGCTGAAAATCGAGAGTTGCAGGTTTTGATAATACCTCTTTTGCAGCCAGTTTATCGAATATGCTTGCAATATCTCCGTTTGCATCAATCTTCACTTTAAGGTAGTTGTTTTCAAGGGTCTGGGTTGTAACCAGTAATGTAGAATTCGCAGGTTTGTCGGCTGTTTCACGTATATCAAAAACTGAAAGTCCAACTGAAGGTAGTTTTGCCAGGAAAATTACAGAGATTTTATTGCCTGCAGCAGAAATAATCTGAGAAGGAATTTCTGAATTGTTTTTGTCAAATACTTTAACATTCAAAGGGAGTTTAGGATACGACAGATCAACTGTAACAACGTCTTCTCTCTCTATTGCAACCGGATTATAGACAACTATTGCCCTTCCCTGAACCTGTGTATTTAAGTCATGAGATATTGCACCGACTGAGTTTTTCAAAACCTCAGAAAAGCCGTTTGCTGCTATAAATTCGTCATTCCAGGCGTACCGGTATGAAAGCGGAGTAGCTGTACCGGGCAGAATATCATGAAACTGGCTCCCCAGAACAAGCTCCCATGAATTATTCAGTTTAGTTGTTGGATAGGAAGCTCCTCCCAGCCAGTCGGCTATTGAGGCAGCCTGCTCTGCTGACTTTGAGAGGGCCTCATTCTTCCTGTTTGCACGTTTCATATACGATTGTGAGGTCATCGATCCGGCACTATGTTCAATTAAAAGCAGATCTCCGGAATAGGTAGGAAGTTTAGCACGTATTTCAGGTGTTATATCTTTGTAAATCTGATCTGAAGATGTAAGAACAACCTTGAATTTACTATCGCTGTTGTGAATACTGCCTACAGCATTTTTTACATCCTCATCTCTTGGCGCTCCACCGACATCACCAACACCATAATATCTGTAGTCGAAAGATAAATCATATCTGTTAATATCATCCTGAATCCTTGCATTCCAGGTGCTGTCTTTGTCAAGCCTCGCGACTACATGTCCGGTATAATCGGTTGCATTTAAAGAAGCAATAACGCTTTTTCCGTCAGGACCTTCCCATACACCTACATTAAACGGAACACCATTAGAGGAACGCCATGTAAGTTTTTGAGTGGAGAAGCCAAGCAGACCGGCGTGGCTCCAGACTGATGGCATGGTTGCAACAAATCCGAAACAATCGGGAAGCATATAATCAACACTTTCCTTTTGAAATTCCCTTTTGAAAAACAGGTTGCCATACAGCACCTGACGAAGAACTGACTCTGATGAGGAGATATTAACTTCACCCTCGTCAACTGATGATCCTGAGACAAACCAGCGGCCCTGGTCGATAAAACCGGCAACCTTTTTATACGATTCAGGATAATACTCCTTCATCATCTTATATCGCCGCGATCCGGTAAAATTGAACACATAATCGGGATACTTCTCAAATAGTTTGAAGTTATCCTCCATTGTGTTACGTATGTATTGATTTATAGTGGTAGGGTATTCCCAGTTCCACTCAGTATCGAGGTGGGCATATCCGACCGTGTAAAGAACTTTTTCTTTTGTAATATCATACTTCTCCCTCTTTGCAAGAGGCTGAGCAGTTGATAGAATATTAGTCAATAATGCAATGACGAGTACAATTCCAATCCTTTTCATATTTAAAATTTAAGTTGATTCCATAATTAGCAATCAAACATAAATAATAAATGAATGAGAACGAATTAACCGGTGTTAAAAATGATTAAAGATGTATCACTTCTCCATAAGCTGCAGCTGCGGCTTCCATAATTGCCTCTGACATTGTAGGATGAGGATGTACTGACTTCATGATCTCATGAGCTGTTGTCTCAAGTTTTCTGGCAACGACTATCTCTGCAATCATCTCAGTTACATTGGCTCCAATCATGTGCGCGCCGAGAAGTTCTCCATAAGTGGCATCGAAAATCAGTTTAACAAAACCGTCTTTGGCACCCGAAGCACTGGCTTTTCCTGAAGCAGTAAAAGGAAATTTACCCACTTTTATATCATAGCCTGCCTCTTTTGCAGCTGCCTCAGTGAGGCCGCATGATGCTATTTCAGGGTTTGTATAAGTACACCCTGGTATATTTTTGTAATCAAGAGGGTCAACAGCAACTCCTGCAATTTTTTCGACACAGATTATTCCCTCTGCCGATGCGACATGAGCAAGTGCTGGTCCATGAACTATATCTCCAATTGCAAAGACTCCTGCTACTGATGTCCTGTAAAAATCATCAACTACCACTTTACCTTTTTCGGTATTAATGCCTGCTTTTTCAAGCCCTATTCCTTCAATATTTGTTGTTATCCCAACTGCTGAGAGGACGATATCTGATTCAATTATCTCAGGCCCTTTCGGAGTTTTTATAGTGACAATACATTTACCTTTTGAAGTATCAACCGATTCCACAGTGGAATCAGTCATCACTTTCATCTTCATTTTTTTGAATGATCTCTCGAGTTGTTTTGAAACCTCCTCATCCTCAACCGGGACAATCCTTGGAAGAAATTCCACCAGGGTCACGCTGGTTCCAATTGACTGATAGAAATTTGCAAATTCACTTCCTATGGCTCCGGATCCCACAACAACCAATGATCCCGGCTGCTTAGTCAGAGTCATTGCTTCACGGTAACCTATAATTTTCTTCCCATCCTGCTTAAGATTAGGCAGCTCCTTCGATCTCGCACCTGTCGCCAGAATAATACTTTTTGCCGAATAGTTTTTCTTGCTACCATCAGCATCCTCCACCTCAACATTATTACTCCCTTCAAGGCGTCCGGTCCCTTTTATATGTACAATATTATTCTTCTTGAACAGGAACTGAATTCCTTTGCTCATGCCCTCTGCAACACCTCTGCTTCTGGCAATAATCGCAGTAAAATCAGGTCGCACCTCGCCGGTTATTGTAATTCCGTAATCTGAAGAATGGGTCAGATAATCAAATACCTCTGCACTTTTCAAAAGTGATTTTGTGGGTATACATCCCCAGTTAAGGCAGATTCCTCCAAGCTCAGCCCGCTCTACAACTGCAACTTTCATCTTAAGCTGCGAGGCTCTGATTGCTGCAACATATCCTCCGGGACCGCTTCCAATTATAATAACATCGTAATCCATTTTGGTTATTTTTTTTGTTTTGAAATTTTCTTTACTAAATAAACAATTCCTTTAACTATTACCCATATAATCACAAGTGTAAATATTATAGTTGCACCCACAGGAATACCTGCAAAATAAGAAATAGTATAACCTGTTGCGGTACCAATAAATCCGGCAATAACCGACCATACTACTATTTTAAAATAGACCTTTGTGAATAACATGGCAATGTTCGGGGGTATTGTCAGCAATGAGATAACAAGAACCACCCCTGCCATCCTGATATTCAGAACAATCGTCAGTGCTATCAGCGATGTTGTAATATATTTAAATATGTCAACATAAGATGAATATGTTCTTGCAAACACCTCATCAAATGAGATATAGAGTATTGTCCTGTAAAATATTCCGAAGTAAAGGATAAGTATAACTGACATTATCCCCAGAGCCATGATGTCAGCATTGGTGACTGTCAGGATACTTCCGAACAGATAACTCATAAGGTTGGGTGTATACCCCGGAGTCAGATAAATGAAGATAATTCCGATTGCCATTCCAAATGCCCATAATATGCCAATTGCTGAGTCTTCCCGTATCTTTTGTTTTACAGACAGGTATTCAACTCCGAGAGCAGACATAATCCCGAAGACCGCGGCCCCGATTACAGGATTGATCCCGATAAAATATCCTATTCCAATGCCACCGAACGAGGCGTGTGTGATCCCTCCGCTTAGAAATACCATCCGTTTTGACACAACATAAGTACCTGCTAATCCGGCTGTTATGCTAGCAAAAACAGCTCCAAGCAGTCCCTTTATTATGAAATCATATTGAAATATATTTGCTCCCACTATTGATGGTATTTAAGTACAGTATGAGGAACTTCTCCATGTGTAACAAGCTGAATCGGACATCCGTATGCTAGCAGATCCTCATTTGTGATCTCGTTCGAGGGATGATAATGAAGACTCCTGTTCACACATGCAAATGATTTAATATGCGATGAAATAGTCCCGATATCATGGGAAACCATCAGAATTGCCATTCGCTTATTAAGGTCTCTGAGCTTTTCATAAAAATCATTTTCGAAAGTTGTATCAACAAAATTACCGGGTTCGTCAAGCAGCAATAATTTAGGATCTCCGATAATAGCCCTCCCAAGAAATACCCTTTGCATCTGGCCTCCCGACAATTCATTTAAAGTAGATTTCGACATTCCCGACAAGCCAAGCTCATTTATCACCAGGTCTGCTTTCTTTCTGTCATCTGCAGACATCCCTGAAATGATACTCTTTTGTATCATCAGACCCGAGAGAATTATATCTGTTACGGTAACCGGGTAATTAATATCGCCTGTTGACATCTGGGGAAGGTACCCGATACTTTTTTCTGTTAAAAGTTCATTATTGAAAACCAATTTACCTGAAGCAGGTTTAAGTAATCCCAAAATAACTTTCAAGAGGGTAGTTTTGCCACCTCCGTTAGGACCAATGACACCAATAAAATCACTCTCATTAACCTTGAAATTCACATCATGCAATACGTTATCAGCACCATAAGAAGCTGACAAAGACTGCATTTCAAACAAATAAGCCATACTTAAAGGTTATTTTGAACTTTCAATTAAACTCTTGTGCAAACCATTTATGATGTCCAGAGTTGCTCCCTTCCAGTCTTCTGACAAAGGATCAATAATCCTTATTTCAGCTCCCGTTTCCTGAGCAATTGCTTTGGCATTTTTGGTGTCATATTCCCTCTGCACAAAAATTGTCTTAATACCGTCTTTTCTTGCCCTGTCAATAAGATCTTTCATCCTGGAAGGAGGAGGTTCTTTTCCCTCAAACTCAACAGGTATTTCTTCAAGATTATAATCTCTTGCAAGATATGCTAAATTAGGGTGGTAGATCATAAAAGACCTGTTCGGTATTCCTGCAAAAAGTTCCTGAGCCTTATTGTCAACATCCTGAATATTTAATATAAGCGCCTCATAATTCCTGGTGTACTTTTCTGTTTGCGATGGATTTAGTCCGCATAAAAACTCTTTGACTGAAGAAGCCATAATCAATGCACATTTTGGAGACACCCAGTAGTGAGGGTCTGCTCCTTCTACGTGCTCCCCTTCATGATGGTGACCGGAAGCCAGGGGAGCTATCTTCTCGCTTAATGAAAGCTTCTTCATTGTACTGTTTGTCTCATAGAAACGGTTTAGCCAGTTCATTTCAAATCCCAGATACCCGTTGCTTATGTAGGCTACAGATTTTCTGAGTTTGTTTATCTGCTCTGGAAATGGCTCGTATGTATGCGGATCAGCTCCCGCAGGGACCATTATGTTTACCTTGAAATCATTACCGGCAATTCCTTCAACAAAATACTTAAAGGGAGCAATACTGACAGTAATAATCTTATCACCATTATCGTGGCCTTTCGGGCTGCATGAAACCAATAAACCAAATATCAGAAAGCAGAAAATTCTTCTCATAAAGCTGAAAACTCAATTTCGATTACAAATTTAACATATAACAGAACAAATGGTTTAAGTGTTGTAAATAAAATAATATAAGCTATTTTTGAAAATGATTTAACAAAAATCTACTTTCGTAAGGATGATGAATAAAGGAGAGATACTTGCTGATATACTCATGAATTTTAAAGACTGCTATTTTTTCGTCCATAACACCAAAGAGTTTAATGTTGTTGAAAGTATTATGAATGAGGGATTTGTCTTCGAAAGCCAGCTCCCCCACTCCACCGATCGTGTTAACCCTAATGAAGCAATTGAGGTTACTTATTTTCTTTTTCAGAGAAAAGATTATGGCAACTATACCATAATTATAGCAATACCCAAAGCTACCTATGAAATTTATACTAGTGTTTCGAATGACAATGATGTCGGAATGGAGGAAGTAATGTCAATTACCGAACCATATTACAGCGACAACGACGAATTGGTATATACTGTATCACAAAAACATATACTTGGATATTTTAACATCAGAACTACAGAATTTTATCAAAACAGGAATTGGGATCCGTTTTTCAACAACTGCCAGTTCAGATCTCCTTTCAATAGATCTGATAAAAACCCAAAAAAGTGATGAAATTAATTCAATAATGAAAATAGCTATGAAATTTTTACTTCTGCCACTAATACTCTTTATTGGCTGCTTCCGGCTTACAGCTCAGAATCAATACAACAACTTTAAAACAATGTCGCAGAAAATTGATGCCTTTGGGAAGGAATATCCTTCCTCATGCACAGTTAAGTCGATTGCTAAAACTGCCGGAGGAAAAGATATCTGGGTAATATCAATCGGTACCGGTGATAAAGACAACAAACCCGGAATAGCAGTATTCGGAGGTGTTGAAGGGAATCATATTCTTGGGAAAGAACTGGCTCTTGGCTTCGCTGGTTCGCTGCTTAAAGAATCTAAATCCCCTGAAATAAAAGGATTACTTGATAAAATTACTTTTTATGTATTTCCTGATGTCAGTCCCGATGCCACCGAGCAGTTCTTTTCTGATCTGAAATATGAAAGGGTGGTTAATGCGAGATCAACTGATGACGACAGGGATTTTGTTACTGATGAGGACCCGTACGAAGATCTGAATAAGGACGGATTCATTACACTCATCCGTGTTAAGGATCCCTCAGGACAATACACAGAATCGAAAGAAGATAAAAGGGTTATGGTAAAAGCAGATCTTTCGGAAGGACAATCGGGCGGCTACATGGTTTACTCTGAAGGTATTGATAATGATAAGGATGGCAGTTTTAATGAAGATGGAGAAGGCGGGGTAGACTTTAACCGTAACTTCACATATAATTATGAAGAATATGGCTTAAATGCCGGATTATATCCTGTTTCAGAACCGGAAACAAAAGCTGTAGCCGATTTTCTCTTCGATAAATTTAATATCTATGCAGTTTTTACTTTCGGACCTCAGGATAACCTGGGACAACCATGGAAATTTTCTGACCGCCCAAATACCGACAGAAGAATTACATCAATAATGAAAACAGATGAGCCTGTTAATAAAATGGTTTCAGATAAATACCATGAGATAACAGGAGCAAAAGGGTCTCCGGTTGCAAAGACAAGTCCCGGAAATTTTATGGAATGGGCTTATTATCACTATGGCAGATACAGTTTCGGTACCCCGGCATGGTGGTTCCCTGTAGAAAAAGGAAAAAATGAAGAGGCCGCTTTCCTGAAATTTGCCGAAAAGAATAAAATGAATGATGTCTTTGTTCCCTGGACTGAAATTAAACATCCCGATTTTCCTGACAAAAAAACTGAGGTGGGAGGAATTAAGCCATTTGCAATGCTCAATCCACCTGCTGATACTCTTGGCGATCTGATTACTAAAAACTATAAATTTATCACAGCTCTTGCCTTAATGCATCCAGAACTTGAATTTCTGGATCTCAAAACTGAAAATGCAGGCGAGAATGTTTTCAGAATTACACTTAAGGTACACAATAAGGGCCTCTTTGCAACATGTGCAGAAATTGGAGAAGACAACAACTGGACCAGAATTATGAGAATCTCTCTTGTACCGGGTAACGGACAAAGTTTTCTAAGCGGTAAAAAAGTTCAGATGATTGACCGTCTGGAAGGTGATAAATCGGCAGAATTCAGCTGGCTGATCAGCGGAAAAGGATCCTTGAAATTAACTGCAGGGGCACTGAATACCGGAACAATATCCTCAACTATCGAACTTAAGTAACACAATTGAAAATCATATCATGAAAAACATATTTTCATTCATAATTCTTGCTTCATTTCTGATTCTTCCCGCAACAGTATTAAATGCACAGAATGAAGAGTTATTCTTCGGAGCAGCCGGATCTCCTGCAAATCCTAAAGTTCAGGCAACATGGAACAAATATTATACATATGCAGGGGTGATCGACTTATGTAAAAAACTGGCTAAAGCATATCCAGATCTTGTAACAATGGAATCTGCAGGTAAATCTTATCAGGGACGAGACATAATAGTTCTTACAATTACTGATAAAAAAGTTCAGACTCCTGATACAAAACCAGGTTTCTGGATTGACGGGAATATCCACTCAATTGAACTTCAGGGGACTGAGATGGCTTTGTACACAGCATGGTACTTGTGCGAAATGTACGGACAGAATGCTTTCATAAAACAACTTTTAAAGGATAAAACTTTCTATATCTCCCCAACCATCAATCCGGATGGCCGGGAATACTTTACCTCAACAGGAGTTCCTCCGCGATCGGGTCTTGTTCCAAGAGATAATGACAGGGATGGTCTGGTCGATGAAGACGGTTACGATGATCTTAATAATGATAAGAATATCAGCCAGATGAGAAGAAAAAATCCTAACGGTGAATATAAATCAGATCCGAAGGATCCACGCAGAATGATTCGTGTAGAACCAGGGGAAAAGGGTGAATATGAATTACTTGGCTATGAAGGTATTGACAACGATGATGATGGTCTTATTAATGAGGACGGACCAGGGGGATACGATGGTAACCGCGACTGGGGTTTCAACTGGGAGCCAAACTACGTTCAAAATGGGGCCGACAAATATCCATTCTCCTTCCCCGAAAACCAGGCAATACGCGATTTTACCCTTAAACACAGGAATATAACCGGAGCTCAATCTTTTCATAACTCCGGAGGACTTATTCTCAGAGGTCCATCAATAAAAGGTGGCGGTGCAGAAGCCTATAGCAGGTCAGATGATGAAGTTATAAACACCATCGGCAAAAAAGGGGAAGAGATGATCCCCGGGTATAAACTGATTACCATCTGGAAAGATATGTATACAGTTTATGGCGGTGAACTCGACTGGTGGCATGGGGAAATGGGATGTTTCGTATGGAGCAATGAACTATGGAACAGTTATCTTATGTTCTATGACACAACAAATACCGATCCATATGAATTTGACAAACTCCTGTTGTTTGAAGATGCCTTTATTCCCTGGCAAAAAGTAACACATCCTGTTTATGGGGAGATTGAGGTTGGAGGGTTCAGTAAAAACTACGGAAGATTACATCCGGGTTTCCTGCTCGAATCTGACGCGCATCGAAATGCCGCTTTCTGCATCTATAATGCTTACCAGTCACCTAAACTGGAAATCAGTGACATACAGATCAAAAAACTTCCCGGTGGACTAAAAGAGGTTACCGCTACTGTTGAAAATAAGAGAATGATACCCACACATTCAGCCAGCAACATGAAATTTAAAATCGATCCTCCTGATTATGTCTATCTTGATGGGGGAACTGTTATTGCAGGCATGATAGTATTGAATAAAGACATGAATATTAACGAGGAGCAAAAGAAGAATCCTCAGCGTATTTCGATTCGCAACATTGCAGGGTATCAGCGTGTTGATCTGAAGTGGATTGTAAAAGACGGAAATAAATTCACAATCAGGGCTGAAAGTGTAAAAGGCGGCAGAACATCTGCTCAATCAGAATAAGAAGATCTTCTTACTTTTTGATAGTAACAGTCCACTCACTTGTTGTAACACCATCTTCTCCAGTAATCTTGTATATTACCGGATTTGTATAGTCAATTTTCCCGACACTGCTTTTTTGTTCTTTGAATTTTATCCATGCTGTAGCGCCGGAAGAAATACTAAATGTAGGAACAAGGCCAGAAAGGTCGGCTTCATCGGATACTTTTACTTTTATTGTCCTGCTTTTTGTGTCGATATTGACTTTTTTAGTTAATCCGGCAATAGTAAATGATTCAAAAAGACATTCACTTGGCTCAGCATTCTGAATGTAAACTGTCCACCTCTTTTTATAATTCCTGTTCTCTGCATAAACAGTATAAATAACCGGCTTATCATAATCATTAGTAGAGTATCCTGCTGTTTGTAAAGAACCAAAACATTTTGAACAGGCACCAGGGGATAGTAAAAATGATGGGGATAGCTGTTTTCTGGAGGAACCAACTGGCATAATTACTGTTACTGAGGAGTCGCCTGAATTTATTACGCTGCTCTTCTGACCGGGAATAGTAAATGACTTTATTTCGGCCAGTTTAGATCCTTTATGCCAATAAATGGGATGAAGAAGTATTATGACTCTGTCTCCCGGCTTAAGAGAGTTCAGGTCAAGCATTCCTATGTCCCAGCGCTTGCCATTTTCAATTGAAGCATCAGAAAAATACTTATTGTTATTGAGAAAATATGCTTCATATTCGAGACCAAAGTCACTTAAATTTCCTTTTTTAATCGTAATATTTTTCGAATCTATCGGTACAGTTTTATTATTGGGAAATTTTCCTAGTCCTGTTGGAGGGTCACTGCATTCATTAAAGAAATAGTAGTTTAGATAGGAGTTCACCTTACAATAATATGAGCCATGAGAAGCAGTGCCTGTAATCTTTAATCCATTGTCCCTCAGCCACTTGAGTTCCTGATGCAAAAATGCAACAGGATCGATATTGTATATTACCTGGAGGGTAACAAGATCATTGTGCCATCCTATCTCAAAGCCCGATTCATCCTGCATATACTTGAGTATAGGGAGAATAGCTTCATTGTGAACTGCTTTATCATCGGGGTTTGCCAGGTAATAATTTGCGGTATGCAAAATATAATAGGTCGATCTGAATCCCATAGCTTTTTCTACTTCTGAGAGCAGGATAGCTTTTCCAAGATCTAAATCCACATCATGCCTCAACCCTATTACTATTCTGGAACTATCTACAGCTTTTCTGAACTCATTTATAGGCAAAACAAGATATTTCTTTTTATCAGAGACTTTCTGTAAAAAGTTCATGTATTTCTCATATGTAAAGTTAGTATCGGGGGTCTCAGAGTTAGATCCTGCCTGAGTTCTTTCAATCAGAGCCAGACTATCTCTTGTGAATTCATGTAATTTTCCCTTTTTAACCTGTTTATCACTTTTTTGGCCATATACCAAACCTAACGATAATACTATTGAAAAGACCAGCAATAAGGTCAGTTTTCTATTATTTTTTCTCAGCAAAATATCAGGATATTAAATAATTATTTCCATTTTAAACCGCGATAAAACTACAAAAATGTCATTAATAACAATACTATGGCATTAAAAAACTTTACCTCCATTGAATCAACACATCGAGGTACACCCTTTAAACAATTTTTCTCTGCAATAGTTTAGCCACTTGAAGAAAATAAAAAAGGCTGACTCAGAAGAGCCGGCCTTTTTAACTTTAAAGGAATGAAAATTAATTAACTAATAAGTCTGAAGTGATATTTTAAAAAATCCTGTTGCTTTGGTTGAAGTTACCTGGAACTTCCATTCACCTGTCTTATCCTGATTTTCTGTTTCAGAAATGGAAAATGACTTTCTCCAGTTCAGGTTACCCGATTCATCTATTACAATATCAGAATAATTTTTGCCATTTGGCATTAATATTTTGATCCGTATTTCGCCGGCTTTACAGTCACCCATAACCGACATAACAACATTCTTTGCAGTTTTTTCAACATCAAACGGGTAATCCCTCGAGAAGGTGTTCTCTTTTACCGACCGCGAGAAATCCCAGGTAGTACGTTCAGAATCACCACCCATTGAATGTCCATAGAATGACCGTATATCCTGCCCGGAGAAAGATGAGGATTCAAAAGGTTCATCAAATACGAATGCCCTGTTCCCTCGTGGCATATACCTTGAGTTAAAATCCTGGGTTTTCCTATTACTATCACTTTCAACAATGACTTTGAGATATTTCATGGCGTTATCCATCTCTGTTTTTTTATCATTCAAAGACTGTTCAACTTCTGTCTCGACTTTTTTCTGATCAGCCATTGCTTTTTTCTGTTCATCGATGGCTTTCTGAATCTTTATCTCTTTTTCCTGCTGCTCTTTTGTCTGCTCTTGTGCACTTAACAGCTGAAATGAAGAACCCATTGAGACAAGGAAAATAACTATTAAAAATAAACTGTACTTTTTCATGGCTGCTTTTATTAAGTTTAACGATGTAAAGATAATGCACCGTCTGATGTTAGTTTGTTAACACCGGGTTAACGTCGGGTTAATGTTCTGATAACTTCCGGATAGTATCAATAAAATGAATAATTTTGAGAAAAGAAATTTCAGCTGATGAAAAAAAGAAATACTGTTCTAATCCTTGGTGTAACATCAATAGTGATACTTATATCTGTCCAGATTTTTATTATTTCAGGTATCTGGAAACAAAAGAACGAGATGTTTGCACTCAGTTATACAAGCCTGTCGAAAGACGCCCTTACATTTATCAGCAGACGAATGCCGACCGATGGATTTGATACGGTGCGGTTCATTCTGAAAGGATATTCGGAACAGGCTGTTAAAGAGCTGCATGAAATAAAAGATGCAAAAGAACTTGCCGCTAAGAAAAAGGATATTCTCGATTATGTCACAAAAGTAGTTAACCAGGAACAGGATCTTTCGGGAATGCTTTCTGCATATTTCGAAAGGAGGGGATTTAAAAAGAACTTTAATTGTTCTATAGTTATAAATAACCTGGAAATGATCAGCACTGATACGGTAGTTGTGTACAGAAATGAAGATTTTGGCCCCCTCCGTGCACCCGATAGAGGAAGAAGACCCTCAATTCCTGCAATCAACAGGTCAAAAATCTGGGTGAACTGGTTTAATGAGGAAGATAATAATTACAAGTTATTATTCGATTATTTTATTGACTTTTCCGATCAGCAGAAAACGATTCTGAAAGAGATGTCTGGTTCTCTTGGACTTAGTATTCTGAGTATCCTTCTCGTAGGGATAATGTTCATAATAACTTACAGGAACCTCACTGAAGAAAAGAGATTGTCGAATCTCAAGACTGACTTTATAAATAATATGACTCACGAGCTAAAGACCCCCTTATCAACGATTACCGTTGCCGGCAAGACTCTTGAAATGGTGCAGATAAGAAACAATGATGCCAAGATACTTGAGACAGCAAAACTGATAGGAAAACAAAGTGTACACCTGAATCAGCTTATCAACATGATACTTGAGATAAGCATGTGGGAAAGAACAGAATTCCAACTTGATAAAAAGACAGTTGAAATTGAGGAGTTTCTGAATGATATTGTAGAAAGTTTTAAATCGGGAGGCGGAAACAACTCTACAATAAATCAGAAATACAATCTTAGCGGAGCCAAACTCGATCTGGATGTTATATATTTTACAACCCTTATGAACAACCTTCTTTCAAATGCTGTGAAGTATTCTGACAGGGTACCTGTAATTGATGTCGAGGGGTTCATAGAGGATAATAATATATGTATAACTATTTCTGATAATGGTATTGGGATAAACAAGCTTGACCAGAAACATATTTTCGATAAGTTCTACAGAGCATCAACCGGCAACATCCATAAATTCAAAGGGCTTGGGCTTGGACTCTACTATGTTAAGAAAATTGCAGTAGCACACGGAGGAGATGTAACAGTCAACAGTAAACCAGGAAAAGGTAGTATATTTACAATAACAATACCAGAAAATTTATAAAAATCAGGGATATGAAAGTTTTAGTAGCTGAAGATGACAGAGATTTTGGAAATATATTGACACAATATATCACAATCAGTGGATTTGATGTGACGTTGGGACGTGATGGAAAGGAAGCCTGGGAATTGTTTAACAAGGATAAATTTGATATCTGTGTTCTCGATGTAATGATGCCCGAGATGGATGGCTTTACCCTTGCTGAAAAGATTAAGGAGAGTCATCCCGAAGTACCGGTTATTTTCCTCACGGCTAAAAGTCTTAAGGAAGATATTGTAAGAGGACTAAAGATTGGCGCAGATGATTACATTACCAAACCATTCGATCCGGAAGTTCTTATTCTGAGAATTAACAACATCCTTAAACGTGCTTACTCATCATCGAATGACGAATACAAGATATGTGACACAGTACTGAATTACAACTCACTTGAGCTTATTGCAGGAGGTGTAAAAGAGAAACTTACCCTAAAAGAGGCTCAATTATTGAAATACTTCATCATCAATAAGAACAAGGTACTTGCACGTGAAGATATTCTTACAGAAATCTGGGGTGAAGACGATTACTTTCTTGGAAGAAGCATGGATGTATTTATCAGCCGCCTGAGAAAATATGTATCTGAGGATAAGAATATCGATATCAGAACCGTCAGGGGAACAGGGTTTATTCTGGAAGAGCTGGATAAAACAGAATAACAAAAACCTCGATTTTAAGACAAAAAACAAAAGTAAAAAGACAAAAGGGAAGAAAATAAAACTTCAAAAAACCGGAACCCGGAACCCGGAACAAATAAAAAGGCTGCCCCGATTTAGAGACAGCCTTTTACTTTTATCTTGTGACTTTTGTCTTTTGTCTTACTTTTTTGAACCCAGCACTTCTTTCACCTTATTATAAAGGTCATCGCCTCTTAGGTTTTTGCCAATGATAGTTCCGGTTTCATCTAGCAGGAAGTTAGCAGGGATTGAATTCACAGCATATTTTTTTGCAGCGGCATTACTCCAGTACTGAAGATCTGAAACATGTGTCCATGTAAGTTTGTCGTCGGCAATTGCCTTTAACCAGTCCTCTTTTTTCTGATCGAGAGAAACGCCAAATACATCAAATCCTTTTTTGTGAAACTCTCCGTATACCTTTACAACATTAGGGTTTTCTCTTCTGCAAGGTCCGCACCATGCTGCCCAAAAATCCATAAGCAGTAATTTAGGACCAAATTTTGATGAAAGAGTTACAGGATTGCCATTAACATCATTCATAGTGAAATCGGGAGCTTTCTGACCAATCGCTACTGCTTTCATAACGGCAACTCTCTCTTTAAGAATTACTATCTGAGGTATTTTTGCGATTGTGCTATCCAATCCGTTTATTGCAGCTTCAATCTCTGGCGCTTCCATCTCATAGCTGAGGTTTCCCAGAATTGTTGGTGTAACATACGAAGCCGGATTATTCTTTACAAAACCTTTCTGAAGGTTTTTCATCATATTCTGAATGGAATCAGCCTGTTTTTCAAGTTCAGCAACTCTGGCAACATTACCAGCCTGACTTGCAGCCTGGTATTCAATATAGGTTTTTGAATATTTATCGCTTAACGGTTTATTTGAATCAACAAAAGAATTGTATTCATCCTGTGTTTTTGATCCTTTTATAACTGCTTTATACAATGAATCAAATCTTCCGGTAACAGTTATTTCAGAGTTCTCAAGGTATAACGATGTCCTTTTTTTGGTATTTCCCGCAACAAGTGAAACCAATTGTGGATATTCAATTATGCCGGTCATTGTAAATGAACCTTTTTTAGAAACGGCAGAATCAATTGTAAGTGTTTTTCCTGCATCTCTCTTTTGAAGATAGAAGGTGATACTGTCAGACCCTTCAATTTTTCCTTTAACAACAAAATGAGGTGCTGAAGAACAAGCAGCCATAAGGACTGTAATAATAACAAGCAAAAAAGAGATCTTTTTCATTTTCGTTTTTTTGAATTTGTATCAGACTTATTTTTAATTAGTTTGGGCAAAGATATTAATTATTGTCAATTGACTTCACCTTTTGAAGTATTTGTCAAGTAAAATAACTGCAGCCTTGTAAGAGGTAATACTTCCCTCAAATAACTTGCGCTCAAGTTCAGGTCTGAGTAACTTTACATCTTCCTGATTATAAAAGGAATTATTCAGATATTCAAGTATTGTGTTGTGCATTCTTATAACAACCTGTTGCTTCCTGAGTGTTTCAAAATAACCCGAATTTCTGGTGAATACGAAACACTCCATAATGATATCCCAAAGTTCATTTATTCCTTCGTTTTTTAATGCAGAACAGGTAAGCACCTGTGGTTTCCATCCCGATGATTTTGCAGGGAACAGGTGAAGAGCATTCTGAAAAGATATTCTGGCCTCCTCTGCAACGAGTTTATTTGCCCCGTCAGCCTTGGTAATTGCTATCATATCGGCCATTTCCATTATTCCCCGTTTTATACCCTGAAGTTCGTCCCCGGCACCAGCAAGCATAAGCAGAAGAAAGAAATCGACCATTGAGTGGACAGCTGTTTCAGACTGCCCTACTCCAACTGTCTCAACCAGAATTGTATCAAATCCAGCTGCTTCGCATAAAATAATTGTCTCCCTGGTTTTTCTTGCTACACCTCCAAGCGTACCTGCAGCTGGTGAAGGTCTTATGTAGGCATTGGGATGAATACTCAGTTGTTCCATTCTTGTTTTGTCACCCAGGATACTTCCTTTAGTCTGTTCACTGCTGGGGTCAATAGTAAGTACGGCAAGTTTTCTTCCCTGAGCTGTGATATGCAATCCAAAGGTCTCAATAAAAGTGCTTTTCCCGGCTCCCGGTACACCTGTAATCCCGATTCTAATTGATCGCGAACTGTAAGGAAGACATTTTTCGATTATCGTCTGTGCTGTTTCGTAATGTTCAGCCAAAGAGCTCTCTACAAGGGTTATAGCCTGACTTAAAATTGTTATGTTTCCGGAAATAATTCCGGCAACATATTCATCAACAGAATATTTCTTACGCCACTTCCTTCCCGATTTTGTAAATACATCAGGATTTATACCGGGAGGTTGAGGAATTCCTTCATGTACCTTTAATGCACTCTTATATTCCTTCTTACTATCCATTAAACTGTGAAGCTGCTTTAAAAACAAAAGGGTGTATCTTTTAGCATCGAACACCCTTTTGAATCGCAATATAAATTAATTTAATGCATGAAATCTATTTTACAACAGCCGGTTGTTCAACATTACCGGTAAGCATCAACACTACCTCGGAATTTTTCGGATCGTTGGTATACACATAAATTGCTTTTGTCACAGGGCCATTATAACTTCCTGAATTAAAAGTTGCTTTTATGGAACTTGACTGGCCGGCCTTGATGCCGATACCCTGATTTCCCTGCTGAACTGCTGTACAACCACAGGTTGATCTTATATTCCTGATGATCAAATCATTTTTCCCTGCGTTTGTGAACTTGAATTCTACGTCATTCTGGGTTGCTCCCTTTATTTTACCAAGATCAACAGTTGTTGATTCAACTTTAAAAATTGGAGCATTATCCATATCCGCTTTTGAAAGACCAGAAAAATCCTCTACAAGATTTGCCGATACATAATAATATACATTTTCCTGAATTGTATCATTAAGTTTAATCTTAATCATGTCGCTTACATTCCCCCAACCGTTATTTTTTGTTGCATCGTAAGTTCCTTCAACAAGACCTTTCTCGCCCGGTTTAAGGGTTTCGGGGTTTGATTTAAGAAGCAGGTGAGCTGGTAATGCATCAAACTGAACCTTTACCGGTACTTTTGAAGTGTTGACCAATTGCATAACCCTGATTTTTTTCTCATTCTTTTTAACGTTTGTAAAAGCAAGGTGATTGCTTTCGAACCTGATTTTACCAACAGCGAAGGTGAATAGCTCTTCAACAGTTTTTTCATGAGCAACAACTTCGCCTTTTATTGTGAGAACAACAACTTCAGGTTTTGAATTGGAATATACAGAGAGTGTCTTGTTAAATACACCTGGTCTGTCTTTAGGATCGTATATAGCTGTAACTTTACCCTTACTCCCAACTGCAATTGGTTGTTTTGTCCACTCAGGAGTAGTGCAACCGCATGACGCAACTACATTTTGAATTACGAGAGGCTGAGTTCCTGTGTTGGTAACAACAAAATCAAAAGCCTGTCTGCCAGCTTCTTCTTTAAAAGTCCCGAAATCATGCTCGGTAGTTGATAACTGCATTTTGGTTTCTGCAACCTGTGCGCCGGCTATAACTCCAAGCATCAATAGCGAAAAAAACATTAGTACACTTTTCATAAAAATTTGTGGTTTTAGAATTTTACCTGTTATTATTAATTATGCAAATATAAAACATTTTAAAATCAAAGTCTATAATATAACAATCCCGAAAGCGTTTTGGTTGCATGGCTTACTGCAAAAAACAGACCAAACAATGAATTTCAATAAAGTCTGCCAAAAATAATAAAGTTTAAGCTTTTTAGATAGTTTAAAACAGATAATCATTAGTTTTGCTGCCAACCAGAATTCTTTGGAACAATATTTGAGGATAAAAATTCCGGTTTACCAGATGATAAAATTGAAGACAAAATATATTAAAAGCCTTATAATATGCGCTTTATCCTGCATTTTATATTTAAATGCAAGCGGGCAGTTTTATAATGGCCATCAGATGTCATTTGGGAAGAACAAGGTTCAGTACTACGACTACTACTGGCAATACTACAGGTTCGATGATTTCGATTGTTACTTTAATGAATTTGGTCGTGATCTGGCTCAATTTACTGCAGAATACGCCACAAAGAAACTGGCGGAACTTGAGGATTACTTTGACTATACCCTTGAAAAAAGATTAATTTTTATCATTTACAATAAGCAGGCAGAATACAAGCAATCGAATATCGGACTGGTTACTTTCGATGAGGACAGCTATAATACAGGCGGTTTCAGCAGGATAATTAAAAACAAAGTAAGTCTATATTATGAAGGCGACCATGTTGCTTATCAAAGACAGATTGCGGCTTCAATAACAGAGGTCATAATAAATGAAATGCTATATAATGCCGACCTCAAAGACAGAATAGCCAGCTCATCACAGATTTATATGCCTGACTGGTATATAAAGGGACTTATTCATTATGTTTCATACGGATGGGATTTAGAAGCTGAAAACAGAGTTAAAGATGGTTTCAAATCAGGAAAATTCAATAATATCAATCATCTGGAGTATGATGATGCTATTGATGCCGGTCAGTCTTTCTGGAGATTCGTCGGGAAAAAATACGGCGATGGACTGATTCCAAATATAATTTACCTGACCAAGATCTATAAAAATATTAATGACGGGTTCCTGTATGTTACCGGGGCGAGTATGAAAGATATTCTAAAAGACTGGAAAAAATATTATACTGAAGAGTATGCAGGAGGTACCAATCTACCAGCGGATGACAAAAACATTATCAAAAAATCGCGCAAAGAGCAAATATACCAGCAGGTAAAAGTCAGTCCCGACGGAAAATATATTGCCTATATAACAAATGATTGGGGAAGGAAAAGGATCTGGCTATATGATCAGACAACCGGTAAACAAAAAATAATTTTCAGAAAGGAACCGAAGTTTGAACAGGTTACAGATAACACCTATCCGGTTCTTGCATGGCATCCTAATGGAAAGATTCTTACTTTCATTACAGATGAAAAAGCTGCTTTGGTTCTCTATTTTTACAGAGTCACCGAGAAGACAACTGAAAAAAGAAACCTTCTCTATTTTGATAAAGTACTCGATTTCTCATACTCACCGGAAGGATCGCGCCTTGTATTCTCGGCAGTAAAAGACGGTATAACAGATATCTATATACACACAATTGCTTCAGGGACCAATGAACAGATCACCAGAGATGTTGCCGATGATCTAAATCCTTCATTTCTGAAAGATTCACCCGGAGAGATCATTTTCTCATCAAACCGTCTATCGGATACGCTAACAAATAATGCTAGTCCGTTTGATAAATTATCACTGACTTTTGACCTCTTCACATATAACATTACAAAGAAAAACAATATACTGTCCAGACTTTCAGAAGGCAAGTATGCAGACAGATTTCAACCAGTCGGAACCGCCAAAAATAATTTTACCTATTTAGGCGATCAGAATGGGATACTGAACAGGTATACAGCAAAATTCGATAGTGCGATCAGTTTTATCGATACCACCACACATTTCAGATACTACATTAATTCCAGTCCTCTTACAAATTACGACAGGAACATTATCAATCAGTCAGTTATAAACGGATCAGACTTATACAGTGAAATACTGTTCGACAAAAGGAAGTATTTTTTGCGGGAAGGATTAAACAGCGAATCAAAACCAATTCCTGCAAACGAAATTGCAACGAGTACATTCAGAAAAGAGAAAAATCAGTTTATTCATAAAACCGATAGTATTGAACAGCTGAGACAATGGCTTGTTGCTGAGGATAAAAGAAGAAGGGACACCCTTACAAAACCACTCTATGAGTATTATATTACCAACGAGCCGATTAACATAAATCATTATATTTTCGAAAAAGAGAAGCAGAACTATTATGATCAGTTATGGCGCAAGAAATATATGAATATTGACCTTGATACAGGACATCTTCAGCTGCCACTTGAACGGATCTATCAAACATCCTTTTACAATAATTATATAGTTAATCAGGTTGACTTCAGTTTCCTTAATAATTCCTACCAGGTCTATACTGGCGGTGCTCCTTACTTTAACCCCGGAGTGAATATTATGACGCGGTTCGGCACTCTCGACTTGTTTGAGAATTACAGGATTACAGGAGGATTCAGATTTTCCGGAAACTTCGACAGTAACGAATATCTGCTTAGTTTTGAGAATCTTAAGGGGACATTCGATAAACAGCTCATTTTCCATCGTCAGGTATATTTCCAAAGTTCGGGAACAGGAGATACTCTAATCAAAACATTTACACACAACGTATACCTGTCGTATTCCAAACCGATTACCCCTGTACTTGCCCTGAAAGGGACACTCTCGTACAGGAACGATAAGAATGTTTATCTGGCAACAGATCCGATTTCATTGACCCGAAAAGATTTTTCCCAGAATTGGGTCAGTCTTAAAGGGGAAGTTATTTTTGATAATACCCGTAAAAGAACCGTTAATATATATTTTGGAACCCGGTTTAAAATCTTTGGAGAGTATTATAAGGAGATTGATCGCAAGAAGTCAGATATGATAGTGCTCGGTGTTGATTTTAGGAAATACATACGGATTCACAGGGAGCTGATATGGGCAAACCGATTCGCGGCAAGCACATCCTTTGGTCCCACCAAACTCATATACTACCTTGGCGGGGTTGATAACTGGATGGGGTATTTGTTTAATAAATATCCTATGTTCGATAATAGTATCCCTGTTACTCCAAATGTTAATTATGGGTTTCAGGCACTGGCAACCAATATGAGGGGATTTACCCAGAATATAAGGAACGGAAATAGTTTTGCTCTGATAAACAGTGAATTAAGATGGCCCGTAGTAAGGTATTTTGCAAATCATCCGCTTAGATCGAACTTCCTAAACAGCCTGCAGGTTGTAGGTTTTGGTGATATCGGAACTGCCTGGTCAGGAGCATCTCCATGGGCTGGTAAAAATGGTTATGATACACAAAGCATTTCAAATGGACCTGTTTCTGTAACTCTCGATTCGAACAGGGAACCCATTGTTGCCGGAATCGGGGCCGGAGCAAGAGCCCAGATATTCGGATATTTCATAAGGGCCGATTGGGCCTGGGGTATTGAGAACCACTATATTTTACCCAGGATATTCTACCTTTCATTCAGTCTCGACTTTTGATAAATTACTGATATATTTATCAAGTTTCTTTTTCAATTAAAAAAATTAAGGTACTTTTGCACTTTAATTGTAATTAACAAATCAAAAAAATAATCAAAATGGCTTACAAAATTAATGACGATTGTACTGCTTGCGGAACATGTATAGATGAATGTCCAGTTGAAGCAATATCAGAAGGTGATATCTATAAAATAAATGCAGATATTTGTACTGACTGCGGAGCATGTGCTGATGTTTGCCCGGTTGAGGCTATTCATCCTGAGTAGTATAAGTTTTAAAAAATTAAAGGCTGTACCTGAAAATACAGCCTTTTTTATTTAGTTAACTTTTTTGAAGAGACTGATTTAATAAATTCCGGGTATTCTGAATGAAGATGGGCTACAAACTTTCAAATATAAAAAATATAACTCCAATGGGGCCTCCCTGTAAAAAGACAATTTACAATTCTCCGGAGGAGGCTCAGGATATGATTAAGTATATCAAAGAAAGCCGAAGAGTTCAGGAAATACACACTTATAAATGCATGGTTTGCGGTTTCTGGCATTTAACCAGCAGATCTAAATAAAAGTGCCATTCAATTGTGATTGCAATAATTGAAATCAGCGCTTGCGTACAAGTATTATTATTGGGGACTGTACTTCGACTTCTCAAGGATGCCCTGAACATCAGTGTTAGTCATCAGACCGGCAAGCTTTACTCCCTTATTTTTCATCATGTACGATTCAACTATCCTGAATCCTATCCAGACTGTCGCTTTACCAGGTGATTCCTTGGTAAAATAGCTTGTAAAGGGAGCTTCCCCGGTTAATTTGCGAATAGTGAACTGTTCGGTATTAAACAACATATCATGTTCAACCAGATATTGCCACATCATGCTCTCATTGTTTTTACAGAATTTCAACTGATCTTTTGTAAAACCAAAGATCAGTTCATCCGTAGTCTCCGGCAGCATACATTTTTCAAAATATTTAAGCTTACCATTATGAATTATCTCTGCCATAACGTTATCTGAAGGGTACCTGAGAGTTGCAAAATCCCATTCGGATGCACCAAAACCAAATATACAGTCAGAAACAATATTATCAGGTGTCATCTTTACCGCCATATATTTGTAAATCTCAAGCATCGGATAATATTTACAGTCAGCGCCAAGATATCTGTCCAACCCAATCCCGATCACAGAATCGCCAGTGATAATACTGTTATTAAAGCCTGCTATACATGTAAATACAGCCGGCATATGCTCCCCGGGGAAATAATAGAGATAATGACGGAATGCATCCTGAAGTCCTGACTCCACCTTTTTAACATCGGGATAGAGCTTCATGGTAAGTGCATATACATCATTATTCTGCTTATCGGTACAAAACTTTACAAGAAAGTCACCAAAAGAGTTCTCCTTAATATCCCCTGCATTGATCACATAACTGAAATACTGAAGAAATCCTTTATACTTTTCTTTGAGCATAGGTACTTTTGCTATTATCTCATTTGGGTTTAAGGTGAAGAGATCGGCTTCAAGCCGCTTAATCTCTACTTTCGCACTTATCGATGAAATATTGACTTTATACTGATTTTTTTTACATGAAATTATCGCCGGAACCAGTAATAATAAGACGATAAAAGATATAAACCGGATTCTCATAATGGCCTCTTTTTTAAGTAGTCAAAAATAAACACTTTTTCGATTGAATGGTTACTAATTATAACGACTCAATAACTTCTCTTATTATTTGTTATTTTTACATATAAATTAATAAAGTAAAAATTTATGACCGTTTTTTTTGCCACCAAGGCACAAAGGCACAAAGTTACACCAAGGATTACTCTACTAATCCTGTTGATTCTCTTCTCATTCACTTCAAAAGCCCAGCAGAAAATAAGTCTGGGATTACATGCCGATCCTGCAATAAGCTGGTTCTCATCCGACACAAAACTGGTAGCAAACAACGGGGCTGTAGCCGGATTCAATTTTGGATTGACCTTCAATAAATATTTCACTCCAAACTACGCTTTTTCTACCGGAATAAGCCTACTCAATGTCGGGGGAAGACTCAAAAGCAGTGAAACAACAACCATGGAGTTTTCAAATTTCACTTCTACAGTTTTACCAGGCACACCGGTTACTTATAAGATTCAATATCTGTCGATTCCGATTGGACTAAAGCTTCAGACAAACCAGATAGGATATATCACTTTCTTCTCAGATATAGGTCTCGACCCCAAAGTAGTTGTAGGAGGAAAAGCTGATATCCCATTGTTGAATATATCAAATGAAAATGCCATGAAAGAATTGAATATGTTCAACCTGTCTTACCATGTAACTGCCGGTATGGAATATTCGCTTGGAGGGACAACTGCAATGGTTGTAGGCCTTAACTTCGACAATAATTTCCTCGATATTACCAAAGACAATGGGACACAACCTAAAGACAAAATATCGCAAAAGATACTGAGTTTCAGACTGGGTATTAACTTCTAACGTGATACTTATGAAAATCACTATTGCTCAGCTAAACTATCATATCGGGAACTTTGACAGGAACAAGGATTTGATCTGCAACGCCATTAAAAAAGCGAAATCGGAAGGATCGGACCTGATTGTTTTTTCTGAACTCTGCATACCCGGTTACCCCCCTCTCGATCTGCTCGACCGTCTCGACTTTATAGAAAAGTGCCGATCAACAGTAAATGAGATAGCAAAAGAATGCACAGGAATAGCAGCTATTGTGGGCTCACCTACCCTGAATACAAAACCGGAAGGGAAGAAACTTTTTAATTCTGCCCTTGTTCTGTCTGAAGGGAAGATTATCTTTTCTGCCAATAAAGCTCTCCTCCCTACTTATGATATTTTTGATGAATACAGATATTTTGAACCGGAGAACAGGTTTTCAGTACTTTCATTTAAAGGCATGAAGTTTGCCATCACTATTTGTGAAGACCTGTGGGATGAACAGCCTTTCGATAACGAATTTGAAAAGACAAGATTGTACACTGTATCCCCAATGGAAGAGCTTTCGAAACAGAATCCTGATATCATAATCAATATCTCAGCTTCTCCGTTTTCCTATTCAAAAATTGAAGCTAAAGAGAATATTTTCAGATCGAAAGCGATAAAATATAAAATACCGGTTATATCTGTAAATCAGGTTGGCGCAAATACAGAGCTTATCTTTGACGGGGCTTCATTAGTAGTAAACGGTAAAGGTGAAATAATCAATCGGCTTCCGTTCTTTGAGGAAGCAGTAAAAACATATTCTTTTGAAGAAATAACTTCAGGAACTAATAAAGTTAACTATACCAGACCAGCCACAATATCCCTTATTCACAGTGCCCTTGTGACTGGAGTCCGTGATTATTTTGCAAAATCAGGACTAAAAAGCGGTATTGTAGGACTTTCAGGAGGAATTGACTCGGCAATCTGTTTGTGTCTGGCCGCAGAAGCCCTTGGAAATAAAAATCTAAGAGCAGTATTGATGCCTTCCCGTTATTCGTCAGACCATTCCGTTAATGATGCTATTGCTCTTGCCAAAACTCTGAATGTTCAGTATGACATTGTGAATATTGAAAAACCATTCAGTGCCTTTGAGTATGTTCTTTCACCTCTTTTCAATGGAAAAAAAAAAGATGTGACTGAAGAAAACATCCAGGCCAGAGTCAGGGCCATTTTGCTTATGGCCATTTCGAACAAGTATGGCTGCATAGTACTGAATACTTCAAACAAGAGCGAGGCTGCTGTAGGTTATGGAACACTTTATGGAGATATGGCCGGAGGTTTATCAGTTATAGGAGATGTGTACAAAACTGATGTTTACAAACTTGCAGAATATATTAACAGAGAGAGGACAATTATTCCTGAAAATACAATTAATAAAGCTCCATCAGCTGAATTAAGACCTGACCAGCGCGATACTGATTCGCTTCCCGATTACGACAAACTAGATGCAATTTTATACCAGTATATCGAACTGCAAAAACCGGCAGGAAGAATAATCAGCGAAGGATCGGACAAGGAAACCGTTAATAAAGTCATCAGGATGATCGACTTCAATGAATATAAAAGATACCAGGCCCCGCCTGTATTAAGAATCTCGTCAAAAGCATTCGGCGCAGGAAGAAGAATGCCGCTGGTAGCACGGTATTGAACCTGACTCCCTGATTATTACAACTATCTGTAAATGAATATGTTAAAAAATGTTAAATTGCATATTTTTAAATTTTTTTATTACCTTTGTATGTTGTTTAACATAATCTATCCATGCAGCATAATAATCCATATATAGAATTATGTCTTGAAGGATCCGCTTCCATATTTAAAGGATTAACTCTGAAAGACAAGGAGACAATAGCACAGCATTACACCCTGGTAAATATTAAGAAGGGTGAATTTCTGTTTAAAGAAGGTGATAAAACCAGAGGACTTATATGTCTCGCTTCGGGTAAAGTGAAAATTTTCAAGGAGGGTGTCGGAGGTCGCGAACAGATACTTAAAATGGTGAAACAGCAGGGGTTAATAGGTCATCAGGCACTCTTCAACGATAATAACTGGTCCTTTACCGCTTCAGCAATTGAAGACTCGGTAATATTGGTCCTCGAAAAGAATACGCTCCTTAATATCCTTAAGAAGAATGGGATACTCGCTCTCAAGTTCCTCAGGCTGATAACTGAAGAACTGGCATTTTCAAATAGCAGGACAGTTTCCCTGTCGCAGAAACATGTCAGGGGACGCATAGCAGAGTCTCTGCTTGTCCTCCGAAACACCTATGGTTATGAGAATGACGGTCAGACATTGGGAATTTCGTTATCAAGAGAGGATATAGCTCATTTCTCAAATATGACTACATCAAATGCGATACGTACTCTTTCTAATCTGGCATCTGACGGGATCATAAAAATCAAGGGTAGGAAAATAGGCATTATAGACAATGCAAGTCTCGAACATATAAGTGAACTGGGCTAGATAGCTTACAGTAGACAGATTAGAAACTATTCCCTGTAGAAAACTCTTTTCACCCTTCCCGGAATTGAAGTGAGAATCTCATAAGGAATTGTCTGGCATTTTTCAGCTACTTCATCTATAGTAATGTTTTCGCCGAAGATCTCAGCTTCGTCACCGGCTTCTGCATGCACTCCGGTAATATCAGCCATGCACATATCCATGCATATATTTCCAATGACAGGAACCATTTTACCTTTAATGAACAGTCTGCTATTCCTGTTTCCCAGCTTCCGGTTCAGACCGTCGGCGTAACCAACTGGCAATATTGCAATAATCCTCTCCTTATCAGACACATCAGCACAACCATATCCAACCGGCTCTCCGGCTAATATTCTCTTTACCTGAGATATTCTGGTTTTAAAACGACCTACAGTTCTGAGCGAAAGCCCATCAAAATGACCTGCACCATATATTCCGATACCAGGCCGGACCATTTCAAATTGATATTGAGGAAAACGAACTATGCCTGAAGAATTAAGGATATGACGAATAAACGGATATCCTGTGGCATCCTTTATTTGTTCAACAGCCTTCAGAAAAACTGCAACCTGTTTCTGAGTAAAATAATCAAGAGCAGGATCCTCGCTTGCAGCAAGATGAGAAAAGACCGAAATGATCTTAACACATTCCGTTGATTGTATTTTTTTGGTCAGGACTTCCACATCCTCAGGCATGAAGCCAAGCCGGTGCATGCCGGTATCAATTTTGATATGAACCGGATAGCTAATCAGTCCATGCTTCGATGCAGCTTCAGTAAATTTTTCAAAGGACAAAAAACTAAATATTTCAGGTTCAAGATTATATTTTATCATTACTTCCGATGCAGAAGGATCGGGATTCATTACCATAACAGGCAACGTAACACCTGCATTTCTCAGCAAAACACCTTCATCAGCATAGGCAACAGCAAGATAACTTACACGGTGATACTCCAGAAGTGCAGCAACTTCTGCCGGACCGGCGCCATAAGCAAAAGCCTTAACCATTGCCATTATTTTGGTACCCGGATTAAGATGCTGCCGGAACTCATTCAGATTATGCGATATAGCATCAAGATTAATCTCCATTACAGTCTGATGAACCTGAAGTTCAAGGAGTTTTCCGATATTCTCAAACTCAAAGATCCTGGCTCCTTTCAGAAGAATTATCTCATTTCTGAAATCACCTCCGTTAAAACTACGCACAAACTCATCAGTTGAATAGAAAAAACGAGCTCCCGGCTCAAATAATGCACTATGTTTTAAAAGAGCTTTTCCTATACCAAAAAATCTGTCAATACCGGTCTTCTTCACCAGTTTTGCTACTTCGCCATACAGCTCATCTTCATCTCGTCCGCTCTGCACAAAATCGGAAAGGATCAATGTTGATTTTCTACCATTCTGTGATTTTAAATACTCAATCGCCATCCCCAGAGAACCTGGATCCGAGTTATAGTAATCCTCAATGAGCTGACAGTTATTAATCCCGCTCTTCATCTCCATACGCATTGCCACCGAGACAAGTGAAGAAAGACCCTTTTTGATAATATTTGGGTCAGTACCCAGGGCCAGGCAAACGGCAGCAGCTGTTATGGCATTCTCAACTGAAGCCCTGTCGCTGAACGGAATTTCAAAATTATTTGTTATCCCGTTAAACTCCATTTTAATTTCCGTATGACCAGTATTTAACGAATTTCTATTTACAAAAATCCTGGCCTTTTTATTATCAAATGACCAGTCAATTAAAGTTTTAGATCTGAAGTTCTCATCATTCAATATAAGTTCCTGAATAATTTTCTGATCGCTGCAATATATTACCAGTGAGGCATTAATAAAAAGCCTGAGTTTCTCTGCTGCTTTAGTCTTATTATCAGGGAAATTCTCGCTATGGGCATCTCCGATATTTGTAATAACTCCGATATCGGGATCAATTACCCTCTGAAGTTTATCCATTTCACCCGGCAGTGAGATCCCTGCTTCAAATATTCCATATTTGTATTTCTCATCGAGCTTCCAGACAGAAAGAGGAACTCCGATCTGAGAATTATAACTTTTAGGGCTCCTTACCACTGGGGTTGATAGTCCCAGAATATCTGCAAGCCACTCCTTTACCACCGTTTTCCCAGCACTGCCTGTAACCGCAATTACCGGCGATTTATAAGCTTCCCTTTTAAACGAAGCGAGCAGCTGGAGAGCTTCAATAGTATCTGATGTCGTTATAAATGCAGCTCCGGAGTATTTTTCACTTTCAGATGGGAGTCTTTCAACCACAAAGATTCTGATGCCTTTTTTGTAAAGGTTATCAATATATATATGCCCGTCATGATTCTTTCCTCTAATGGCAAAGAATGCGAGTCCTTCAGTATAACTTAACTGCCGGCTGTCGGTAACAATTTCATTAACTGACAGGTCTGACGACCCGGTAAGTTCCCCACCAACAATTTTAGCAATATCTGAAGATAATAATTTCACTGCGTAAATATTTTGAGTTTTGGATATCTATCAAATTATCAAATAATAAGTAAAAGATCCCTTTAGTATCAATTAGTGCGTAAAGATCCCTCGCTAACGCTCGGGATGACAATTCGTTTGGGGTAAGAGGAAGGAGCAGAAGCGATTCGACTCGTCGAATCGCTTCTGCTCCTTCCCTATAAAATACATTAAGCTGTCATTCCGAGTCCCGCTCCAGCGGGACGAGGAATCTCCCATGATTATAAACCGATTCCAGAAATAAAAACAAAAATTTGCTATTTGCATAATTCAATATGCTAACTACTTACTTAAAGCCTTATTATAACATTTTCTGCAAAGAGGTTCATACAGATTTTTTTCGCCAAGAAGCACTACCTGTTCCTCTTCCGATTTTCTGAATGAATACTGAGCCAGATTACCACAACGCATACATATTGCATGAACTTTTGTAACATACTCAGCTATAGCCAGGAGGGCAGGCATTGGACCGAATGGTTTTCCCATAAAGTCCATATCGAGACCTGCAACCACAATTCTGATACCATCGTCGGCAAGTTTATTACATACTTCAACAATGGATGCATCGAAAAACTGAGCCTCATCAATTCCGACAACGTCGACATCTCCTACAAAAAGCAAAATTGCTGAAGCATTGTCAACCGGAGTTGAAATAATGGATTTATCGTCGTGCGATACAACCCTGGTCTCTGAATACCGCTTATCCAATGATGGTTTGAAGATCTCAACCTTCAGCCCTGCAAACGAAGCTCTCCTGAGTCTTCTGATCAACTCTTCTGTTTTACCGGAGAACATCGATCCGGTTATGACCTCAATTGATCCCCGTTTTTCAGTGAGTCGTATAGAATTTTCAAGAAAGTCCATTTGCAATTATTGTCTGTTACCAAAACGTAAAATGTATTTTTATTACTCTATGACTTATGGAATAATCGTTACTTTTGCAAAATAAGGAAAATGGTTTGTTAAATTAACATTAAATGTATGGATTTCAATTCAACCATTGACATAATAATTAAAGATCTCGATGATGCCCGGGCAATTATTGATGATCTGAAAAAATACGAGGGAGTTCCTGCTCTTCAGGTTGAACTTGCAAAATCGAAATGCAAAAGTGCAGCTGATATTATTGCTCTTCTCAAAACTATGAATGATATTGTACCTGCAGCTAAAGAAGTCCCTACTCAGCCTAAACCTCAACCTCATCCTAAACCTCAACCTCAACCTCAACCTAAGCCTAAGGTTCACATAGCGGAAGAGAAAAAGATCCCCATAATAGCTGATAATTTTGCCAGCCTTGCTAACACCTTCAACGACCAGCTGGTAAGAATGAATACTGATAAGGATGTGACCGATATACTTAAAACAAAGCAAATTTCCAATTTATCAGAAGCAATTGGGGTTAATGAAAAATTCATGTTCATCAGGGAAGTATTCCATAATAATAAAGATGCCTATTTTCAGGCAATATCAAAACTTGACAGTATTGAAAGTATAGCTGATGCCAGAGCTGTTATAATGAGCTATACCGGAGATAACAATGAAAACGAGGCTGTTACACAACTTCTTGATCTGGTAAAACGCAAACTCTCTACAGATGAGTAAACTTTTTCTTGTCCCTACCCCTATTGGTAATCTAAAGGACATTACTTTCAGGGCACTCGAAATCCTTGGAAGTGTAGATCTGATATTAGCTGAAGATACACGTACAGCTAAGAAACTTCTGAATCATTATAATATCAAAACACCTCTCCAGTCGCATCACATGTATAACGAACACAAGAGTGTTGAATCAGTTTGTTCAAAGATCCTTTCAGGTGTTACAATAGCACTTATTTCAGACGCGGGTACTCCGGGAATTTCCGATCCCGGCTTTCTGCTTGTCCGTTCATGTGTTGAAAAAGAGATCCCGGTAGAAACTCTTCCGGGACCGACAGCACTGATTCCGGCCCTGGTAAATTCGGGGTTACCTTGTGACAGGTTTTGTTTTGAGGGTTTTCTCCCTCCTAAAAAAGGGAGAAACAAAAGAATGACAGGATTAGCTGATGAGACACGGACAATGATATTTTATGAATCTCCATACCGCCTGGTAAAGACACTGGAAGAATTAGCTGTTCATTTTGGTCCCGAAAGGGAAGCTTCAGTATCGAGGGAGCTGAGTAAGATGTTTGAAGAAAATATCAGGGGTACATTAACGTTTCTTTCAGAGTATTATACCAATAAGTCTCCAAAAGGGGAGATTGTAATAATAGTTGCAGGAAAAAAAGATTAAAAGTAACTTTCCAACAACTTAAACGTTATTCTGAAAACCCAGAGTTTGTATGAGACAATTTTTACATATTTTCCTGATCCTTATATTAATATCCTCAATTTCATCAGCCCAGATACTTAAAGGGAAAATTACAAATCAAGCAGGGGAGCCTATTCAATATTCAACTGTATATTTTCAGGAACTCAGGCAGGGCACTACCTCCAATACCAAAGGAGACTATGAAATCAAACTTCCGGCCGGAAAATATGAAGTGACCTACCAGAGTCTTGGCTATTCTCCTGTTTTTGAAACCATTACACTGGCTGATAAGAAGACAGTGACAAAGAATATCATTTTACCCCTTCAGTATTATCAGATACCAGAGGTGAGGATAAGTGCTTCGGGTGAAGACCCTGCATATATAATAATGCGCAAAGTTATCGGTCTTGCACCATACTATCTTAATAATATAAGCTATTATAAGGCTGAGGTTTATCTTAAAGGAAACCTCATCATTAACAAGATCCCCAAACTCTTGCAGAAGTCAATGAAAATTGAAACCAGGAATGAATCGGGCACTCAGACCAGTACTACAATGAAGGCAGGAGATTCTTATCTTATGGAATCGTTTAATGAGATTGAGTTTACTGCTCCTGATAAATATTTTCAAAAAGTAATATCTATCAACAGTACCTTTCCGGAACAGGGGAAGGACATATCACCGATGGATTTTATTGAGGCTAGTTTTTACCAGCCTGTTTTGGCCAAAATGGCCATTTCACCACTGTCACCCCAGTCGTTTTCAAACTACAATTTTAAATATCTCGGCGCATCACTTCAGGGAAATTTTACAATCGATAAAATACAAGTTATACCGAAACGGAAGAGTCAGCAGTTGTTCGAGGGGACTATTTATATAATTGAAGATCTATGGTGCCTTCACAGCGTTGATCTTGTAAATGACAATCTGGTTGGCAGGGTAAGAGTTCAGCAGCTGTATATACCCGTTCAGGACGATATATGGATGCCGGTCAGTCATAAGTTTGAGATCAATGTAGGAATAATGGGATTCAAAGCTGATGCGGGATACGGAGGCTCGGTAAAATATATCGAGGTTAAACCTAACCTTGCCCTTGAAAAGCCAAAAACAATTTCTACTGATTATGGCGGAAGGAAGGCAATAGCCACTGCTAAACCCGACTCAATTGTTTCAAAATCTAAAAAACAGATTGACAAGATTCTTGAAAAAAATCAGCTATCCAATCGTGATATGGTAAAGCTGGCAAACCTGATGGAAAAAGAATCGGAGAAAACCAATAAAGACAGCAGTAAAAAAAACCTTGAGATAATAGACCGGACAACACATAAGATTGAGAAGGACGCAAATAAAAGAGACAGCGCGTACTGGGCTTCTATACGACCTGTCCCGCTTTCTGATATTGAGATTAAGTCACTGAAAATTAGAGACAGCTCAAAAGCAGTCTCATCACTCAAAGAATTAAAAAGCGATACTACAAAATCACTGAAACCAAAAAGTAAAAGTAAATTCATAACTATAGTAAAAGAGATCAGTTCTGGACATACATGGTCAGATACAACAGGATTACGATTTACCAACGGAGGACTTATTGACTCAAAAAACCTTCGTTTTAATACCGTGGATGGTTTCGTTTACGGAGTGAATTTCAGCTTCTCAAAATCGTGGAAAAACAGTAACGCTTTTTCTATTTCACCCGAAATTCAATGGGCGTTCAGCAGAGACCAATTAATGTGGAGGCTTAATTCGAATTACCGATTCAACGGAATGAAGCAGCAACAGGTATTTATGCGTGCCGGGATGATAAGTAAAGACATTGGTACCGGAGGAAGCATCAATACTTTTATTAACTCCCTCACCTCCCTCCTTCTGAAGAAAAACTATCTCAAACTCTACGAATCGAGATATCTGACTCTCGGTTTCAGGACTGAAATAGTAAACGGAATGACAATTGATCTGAGTTCGGGTTATGAGGACAGAAGAGTTCTTCAGAACAACACTAATTTTTCACTGATAAAATATTCGAAACCATACTCTGACAACATTCCGGTAAGCAATTATCTGGCCGCAGGCTCAAATCCTTTAAATGCCCTTCGCGACCAAAGGCATGCCGATTTTTCTACACGGATAACATACATACCATACCAGCACTATAAGATATTTAAAGGAGTTAAAACTCCAAGGGGATCTGAATGGCCTACTTTCAACCTAACCTGGCAACATGGAATAAATGAATTCGTTGAAATGACAAATAAGCTTCAGAATTATGATATGGTTAAGTTTGAAGCGTCAAAAAGCAAGAGTATCGGTGCATTCAGCCATTTCCGTTGGAGAGTGAAGGCCGGAGGATTTCTTGATAACAGAAATCTGACTTATTACGACTTCTTCCATTTTAATTCTCAGCCCTTTCCTTTACTTCTCGATAATTATTCGGATGCTTTCATGATTCCATCATTTTATTCACTTAGCACTCCTGAAGCTTTTGGTGAAGTACATTTGAAATACACCACCCCATATCTCCTTATCAAACTGCTTCCTGTAATAAGTAATACTCTGATACGGGAAAATCTCAGTTTTTCATACCTCGCATCGCGTTATCATAAGAGTTATACTGAAATAGGTTACAGTCTGAGTGAACTCTTTTTCCTTGGTGAGGTTGGAGTATATGCCGGGTTTGATGATCTGAAATACAAAAGCGTTGGTGTAAACGTTGTGCTGCGCTTTAACTAACTTTTTCAGGCAAACGGAGGTTCATCATGGATATCTGATTCATTATCGAACCCTCCGCCCAGTTTCCTGAGGTTATCATGATTCATCTTTGAACCTAGTGTTATACTTTGCGATCCATCCCTAATATCAGATCCTTCATCAAGATCAAAATCATCAAGATCCAGGAACTGAGCTTTCTCCTCACGGAAACGTAGCTTAACATCGTCGGTTGGACCATTACGGTTCTTTGCAAGGATGATTTCAGCAATACCTTTTGTGGAAGACCCGTCTTCGAAAGCAGGAATCCCAAATTTCTCCTGGCGATGAATAAACAATACCATATCAGCATCCTGTTCTATAGCTCCCGATTCGCGAAGGTCGGAAAGAAGCGGACGTTTGGAACCACCTCTCATTTCAACAGAACGGTTAAGCTGCGAAAGAGCAATTATAGGAATATTGAGCTCCTTTGCAATACTCTTTAGTGAACGGGAGATATTACTGACCTCCTGTTCACGACTTCCGGCATTTTCAGGTCCTGACATGAGCTGAAGGTAGTCGACGATAACAATATCAAGTTTGTGCTGGGCTGTCAGACGACGGCATTTTGCCCTGAGTTCAAATATTGAAATTGCCGGAGTATCATCAATAAATATAGGAGCCTGCACAAGTTTTTTAATCCTCATATCGAGATGCTTCCATTCCTCTTCATTAAGCCGGCCATTTTTAATCTTATCTCCCGGGATGTCAGTCTCAGCGACAATTAATCTGTTAACCAGCTGAATTGACGACATTTCACACGAGAAAATAGCAACACTTTTCCCATGATCAATAGCCATGTTCCTGGCCATTGACAGAGCAAATGCTGTTTTTCCCATTGAAGGACGGGCAGCAATAATTACAAGTTCCGATTTCTGCCATCCCGAAGTAAGTCTGTCGAGTTTTGTGAATCCCGAAGGTGTACCAACAAGGGCATCTTCTCTTTTACCTGCTTCCTCAATTTCGCGTATAGCCTCCTTAATAACTACATTGATAGGGGCAACTTCTCTTTTTATGTTTCCTTCTGCTATCTGAAAAAGTGCATTTTCTGAATAATCGAGAAGTTCCGTAACATCATAAGTGTCGTCGAACGACCTGGTCTGGATCTCTGTTGAAACCCTTATAAGTTCGCGCTGAATATGCTTCTGTGCCACAATTCTGGCATGATAATCGACATTGGCTGCAGATACAACTTTTGCGGTGAGCTGAGTAAGATAAACCGGTCCGCCTACACTGTCGAGTTCCTGATGTGATCTCAGTTCTTCAGTTACCGTGTATAAGTCAACCGGAAACTCTTTTGCTGAGAGATCTGAAATAGCTTTGAATATTTTCTGATGCGCTTCCCTGTAAAAACTTTCAGGTTTGAGAATATCAAGAATTGTTATTACTGCTTCCTTCTCAAGCATAACTGCACCAAGAACTGCTTCCTCCATATCGTTGGCCTGAGGTGGTACCTTACCAAAATCAGGCAGAGCTGTTATAGCAGGTCTTGGGCTGTTTCTTTGTTTCGCCATTTATATTATATTATTGATTTGTTGATACTTATAAGCAGTTTAATTTAGATGCCGATACATTTTCAAAGGTATGATAACGATACTTAAAAACTTTAAAAGTCAAAGTTTTTGTTACAAACAACTTATGTTTAAAACTTGTTGAAAAGCTAATAAACTGAATGATGACAATATATTCATCCCGAATGGTATTTTTACATAAAATAGAGACAGATGATTGTTTTCCCAAAAGCAAAGATAAACCTTGGGTTACGCATAACAGGCAAACGTTCTGATGGTTATCACGATATAGAAACAGTATTTTATTCTGTCGGGCTAAGCGATGCTCTCGAATATATTGTCTCACCTGAAAAGACTGATAAAGATATTCTTATTGTAACAGGAATTAATACAGGAGGTACTCAGGACGACAACCTGGTTATTAAAACTGTAAAAAGAATTCGTAAAAACTATCCTCTGCCTTTTTTAAAAATTCATCTGCATAAAGTGATCCCCTTGGGTGCCGGTTTAGGAGGAGGTTCATCAGATGCAGCTAACCTGCTAAGAATAATCAATCGCTGTTTCAGACTTTCAATTGAAGAACAGGAATTAAAAAATATTGCTCTTGAACTAGGGAGCGATTGTCCATTTTTTATAGATGGCACACCTGCTTATGCAACAGGAAGAGGCGAGATATTAGAACCAGTCAGAGATGTTCTGTCAGGATACTACCTGGCTCTGCTTAATCCAGGAGTTGGTATCAATACTAAGGAGGCATACCAGAACTGTCATCCTGAAAAGCCAACTGTCAAACTCAATGATCTTATTGAACGACCGGTAACTGAATGGAAAAATCTGATTGTAAATGATTTTGAAGAATTTGCTTTTAAAAAGCATACCGTCATTTCTACAATAAAAAATTATTTGTACGATGCTGGAGCAATATTCAGTTTAATGTCGGGAAGTGGATCGAGCGTTTACGGAGTATTTCAGGATAAACCTGAAATACCCGGTAAGCTCAATAATTTTGTGATATGGGAGGGGTTACTCTAATTCAAGCAGCACAGTCCCCTTCGAAACCTTATCTCCCATCTTAACAGCAATTGATTTTACTTTACCATCCATGTTGGCTTTCAGCTTATTCTTCATCTTCATGGCATCCAGAATCATAAGAAGTTCGCCTTTTTTTACAGTCTGTCCGGGTTTAATAAGTATATCCAGAACTGTACCCGGGATGAAACTTAATATTATCTTAGGGTCGGCCGGCTTGTAGGGTTTCCTGTTTTCAAATTTGCTGCTGATCCTTGTCTGATATAAACTTGTATTAATATTAAGGTATCCTAAGGTCTCTTTTTTGTCCATGATTGTCGTGTAAAATATTAAAGGTTGGGAAGGGGGTTTTAAAAAGGAGGTAATCCGTGTTTTTTCTTAGGCATTGGAACATCCTTATTTTCAGAAACTTCGATAGCATGCAACAGGAACTTCCTGGTTTCTGATGGTTCAATAACAGCATCGACATATCCTCTTGATGCAGCAACATAAGGATTTGCGAACTTTGCTTTGTACTCTTCAACCTTTTGTTTTCTCATTGCATCAGGATCGGCAGCTGACATAATTTCTTTTCTGAAAATGATGTTAGCGGCACCTTCAGGTCCCATAACAGCAATCTCGGCAGAAGGCCATGCAAAGACAAAATCGGCACGCAGATGCCGTGAGCTCATGGCTATATAACCACCACCATAAGCTTTTCTGAGTATAACAGTTAATTTCGGAACGGTTGCTTCACTATAGGCATACAGAACTTTGGCCCCATGCCTGATAACACCTGCATGTTCCTGATCAACACCCGGAAGATAGCCAGGCAAGTCAACCAAAGTAATGATAGGTACATTAAAAGCATCACAGTACCTGATAAATCTTGCAGCCTTATCGGATGAATCGACATCAAGAACACCAGCCATTTCGAGCGGCTGATTGGCAACGAATCCTGTTGTTCGTCCACCCATACGGCCAAATCCAATCACCAGGTTTTTTGCATATAACTCCATTATCTCAAAGAAATCGGAATTATCAACAATAGCCCTGATTACATCTTTTACATCATAAGGAAGAGTAGGATCGGCCGGAACAATCTTATTAATATCAAATTCAGGTTTGGGTTCTCCCGGTTCGAATGCTCTGGCTTTCTGACTATTATTCCATGGGATGAATGTGATAAGCTTTTTAATCTGGTCGAAACACTCCTCTTCACTCATTGCGAAAAAATGGGCGTTACCAGTAACTTCGCTGTGCACCCTCGCACCTCCCAAATCTTCCATAGAGATCTCTTCACCAAGTACAGTTTTTATTACTTCAGGACCTGTAATGAACATTTTCGATATCTGATCAACAACAAAGACAAAGTCGGTGAGTGCGGGTGAATAAACGGCACCTCCAGCACATGGGCCAAGAATGACTGAGATTTGAGGAATAACTCCACTCGATATGGTATTACGGAAGAAAATTTCACCATAACCGGCAAGAGAGTTCACACCTTCCTGTATCCTTGCTCCTCCGGAATCGTTAATACCGATCAGAGGCATTCTCATCTTCAGGGCATGATCCATAATCTTTGTAATCTTCCTTGAATGCATCAATCCAAGTGATCCTCCGGCTACTGTAAAATCCTGAGCGAAAATAGCTACAGGAGCACCATAGATTGTTCCTGAACCAATAATAACCCCATCACTTGGAAGTGACTTTTTATCCATATCAAAATCGCGGGCATCGTGCTCAACAAACATGTCATATTCGTTAAATGAGTTTTTATCGAGAAGCGACATAATTCGCTCACGGGCTGTACGTTTACCCATTGCCTTCTGTTTTTCAATAGCCTGTTCCCCTCCACCAAGAAGTACCTTCTCGCGTTTTTCCTGCAATTCACGAATCTTTTTATTAATTGGCATATAGTTCGTTATAAACTAATTTGTATTGTTAATTTATTAACAGTCATTTTTCAGGGTACAATTTTAAGGAAATTGTGCGACTTGCAAACTATTTCGGTGCCAATTTATAAAGCACCACTGCAATAAATGAATATATGATGTTTGGAATCCACATTGCCAGCATTGGGCTCAGGTTTCCCTTGAGTGAAAATTGAGAGGCAAATTGCAGAAACAGAATATATGAAAAGCTTAGTATCAATCCTATACCAATGTTCATTCCTATTCCTCCTCTTACTTTTCTCGACGACAATGAGACTCCGATAAGTGTCAGAATAAAAACAGCAAACGGATTCGCAAATCGCCTGTGCTTTTCAATAAGAAAAAGCTTCAGTTCATCCGAACCCTGAAGCCGAAGCAAATTTATATAGTCATCTAACTCACGATATGTCATTGTACCTACTAATCCGGGATCAGTAGAAAAACTTTCCGGTTTTACATTAAGTGTAGTGTCTATCTGTCTCCCTTTTGTGAATACCTCATTATTGCCATTTATCTCGCGGATATAATAATTAAGGGCGGTCCATTTGTTTAATGTGGTATCATATAATACTGAAGATGCAGAAAGTTTCGATTCAAGCCTGCCACTATCGCTGAATCTTTCAATTGTAAAGTTCTGTCCTCTCCGGTTCAGAGGATTAAAGGACCCCATATAGACATAAGTATTTTTACCGACATATCTGTGAATACTCAAAACATTTACATTCTTACTGCTTGAGGGATGGTAATAAGTATCTTCAAAATCCAACCTTTTCAGGTTCGCTTTGGGAATGACAAAGTTTGTTAGCATAAACGTGAATATTGCAATAACCACTGCTGATAGAAAATAAGGATACATCATTCTCTTAAAGCTCATACCACTGTTCAGAATAGCTATAATCTCAGTATTTATAGCCATTTTGGAGGTGAAGAATATAACTGCGATAAAAACAAAAAGAGGGGCAAAAAGTGTTGCAAAATATGGGATAAAATTAAAGTAGTAACTAAAAATAATTTCATAACCAGGGGCATGCCGCTCTATGAAATTATCGATCTTCTCTGCAAAATCGAATACTACTGCAATAGTCAATATAAGTGCAAGACAAAAGAAGAATGTACCAAGAAACTTCCCGATAATATATTTGTCAATAATTTTAATCTTCAGAGAGCCTATAGACGCTCCGAAAGTTTTTTTACCATTGAGTCTTTCCATGTTTTGAAATTACCCTCTTCAATTTTTTTTCTTGCTTCTCCAACCAGTTTCAGATAAAATGCCAGGTTATGTATACTTGCGATCTGGGCTCCAAGGTTCTCGCCTGACATAATAAGATGCCTTAGATAAGCTTTTGAATAAAAGAGACTTACAGCTGAAGGACCTTCCGGGTCAATAGGACTGAAATCGTCAATCCATTTTCTGTTCCTCATATTCAAGGTCCCCTCATTTGTAAACAACATACCGTTTCTCCCATTCCTTGTTGGCATAACACAATCGAACATGTCAATCCCCCGTTCAATAGCTTCGAGGAGGTTAACCGGGGTACCAACTCCCATCAGGTATCGTGGTTTATCTAAAGGAAGAATTTCGTTTACAAGCTCTATAATACGGTACATCTCTTCAGCCGGTTCGCCAACTGACAAACCACCGATTGCATTACCGGCCATTCCGGCTGAAGCAATTTTTTCAGCAGACAATTTTCTCAGATCATCAAAAACACCTCCCTGAACGATAGGGAATATAAATTGCTCATTCCCCCATACAGGATCAGTTTCCTTAAATCTTGCAACCGCCCTGTCGAGCCAGTGATGCGTAAGAGCCACTGATTTTTTTGCATAAGCGTATTCGCAAGGCCATGGAGCGCACTCATCGAATACCATCATTATGTCTGCGCCTATAATCCGTTGAATATCAACAGTATTCTCGGGAGTGAAAATATGTTTCGAGCCGTCAATATGCGATTTAAATATTGCCCCTTCCTGCGTAAGCTTTCTGTTCCCGGTAAGTGAAAAGACCTGATAACCACCGCTGTCGGTGAGGATTGGTCGATCCCATGACATAAATTTGTGAAGTCCTCCGGCTGCTCTAAGAATTTCAGTTCCAGGGCGCAAATAAAGATGGTATGTATTTCCAAGAATTATTTTCGCATTAATATCCTCCAAAAGATCACGCTGCAGAATGCCCTTTACTGTACCTCCTGTACCAACCGGCATAAAAATCGGAGTAGGAATATCACCGTGAGGTGTCTTCAGTGTACCCGTACGTGCTTTTGATTCCTTATCCCTGCTCTCAATCTTAAACATATAATTCAAACTTGTTTTTCGAAGCACAAAGGTAATTTTTCCATGATGGGTTAGAAAATTATCTGGAAATATTGTTGAAATATATTTTTTGTCGTACCGATTATCTTATTAATATTGCTGACATAAATGGAGGTCAGATGTGGTACGATGATAATCTTTATCTTTTAGTTGTTTTTTTAATCTTTGCTTTTAGCGCGGTCATTCAGTTATTTTATTACCTTTTCTTTTATCTGTCTGTATATCTGCATAAACCAGCACCCGTCATTAATTCGACGCAACCTGTTTCAATAATTATTTGTGCCAGAAATGAGGCAGAGAATTTAAGGAACTTTTTACCTGCAGTTCTGGAACAGGATTATCCCGAGTATGAGGTTATTGTTGTGAACGACTGTTCTGAAGATAATTCCTACGATGTGCTTGGAACTTTTAGCATGCAATATCCGAATCTTAAAATATCTACCATAAACAAGGATTCCAAATTTTCACATAATAAGAAGTTTGCCCAATTCATCGGAATTAAAGCTGCAAAGAATGAGATCCTTCTGTTTACAGATGCTGATTGCCAGCCCGAATCGGATAAATGGCTTCAGAGTATGGCATCACGTTTTGATGATAAAACCTCTTTTGTACTTGGATATGGCGGATATCTGAATGAAAAAGGGCTGTTAAATAAATACATCCGCTACGATAGCATGACCATAGCAATGCAGTATTTGGGTATGGCTATCCGTGGTGTTCCATACATGGGAGTCGGACGGAATCTTGCCTACAGGCGCTCGGTATTTTTTGATAACAAAGGTTATGGCTCTCATAATCATATTATTTCAGGCGATGATGATCTTTTCGTTAACGCAAATGCTACCAGAAAAAACACAATCGTTGAGTTTCGTGAAGGGACCCATACAAAATCTGTTCCGTTTTCCGGATTAAACGAATGGTTTACACAAAAGAAAAGGCACCTGACAACAGCGCCATACTATAAATTCAGAGATAAGCTGCTTTTGATAACTGAATCAGCGTCAAGAATAGTATTCTATACAACATTCATAGTACTTCTTTCCTTCATATTCCTGTGGCCTTACGTTCTTGGGGTATTTGTATTAAGACTTATAACACAAATTATTGTTTTCAATCTTGTTCAGAAAAAATTGAATGAGAAAGGGTTAATAATATATTCATTGTTTTTTGATATCTTTTCGCCGGTTATTAATGCTTTGGTATATTTTAGTAACCGGCTTGACAGACCAGGTAAAAACAGATGGAAGTAACCCACGATTTATCAGATAAGGCTAAGGGCGATCTGCTTCTTGTTGAGGAGGCCAGAAAAGGCAATGAAAAAGCCTTTGCAAGTCTTATGAACCGCTATCGTGATTCAATCTACTTCTTATTACTTAAAATGGTTAATAATGCATCAGATGCGGAGGATCTTACAATCGAAGCTTTTGGAAAGGCTTTCAGAAATCTTGACTCGTACACCCCAAAATTCGCGTTCAGCACCTGGCTCTTCAAAATCGCTACCAATAATTGTGTTGATTTCATAAGAAAAAAACAGTTCTCCCCTACTTCTTTTGATAACTTACAGGATAATCTGGACATCCTTACTGTAAACATGCAATCTGACACGCCTGATCCGGAAGAGTCATTAATTAATCATCAAAAGATTGCTGCCCTGAAAGATGTTGTAAGCCAGTTAAAACCAGGATACAGGAAACTTATAGAACTTCGTTATTATAAGGAATATTCCTATGAAGAGATCTCATCAGAACTTAATCTTCCTGTTGGAACCGTAAAAGCACAATTATTCAGGGCGAAAACGCTGCTGTATAATATACTGATCAAAACAGATACAAGATAGTGACTGAATCAATTTTTAACTATTTCCCTCTCCTGACAAACGTTCAAAGAGAACAACTGTCGCGATTAAAAGAGATCTACGACAGCTGGAACGGAATGATCAATGTGATTTCCAGAAAGGATATGGATAATTTTTATATTCATCATGTATTGCATTCTATGTCAATAGCAAAAGTCATTAGCTTCTCACCTGATACAAAAATTCTTGATGTTGGTACAGGAGGTGGTTTCCCGGGGATCCCATTAGCGATTCTCTTCCCCGATTCTGAATTCACTCTTCTTGATTCAATTGAAAAAAAAATCAAGGTAGTTACGGCAGTTGCTGAAGAACTCGGACTGAAAAATGTTGTCCCATTGCGAAAAAGAGTTGAAGAAGAAAAAGGGAAATACCATTTCATAATAAGCCGTGCAGTCACTGAATTCCCTGCATTTGTAAAACTTACAGCAAAAAATATTGACAGCGAAGGTAACAATAGTCTTGGAAATGGTATACTATACCTCAAAGGTGGTGATCTTTCGCAAGAACTTTCCCTGTTTCAAAAGAGAGTGAAAATCTGGGAAATAAAGAACTTTTTTAACGAGCCGTTTTTTGAATCAAAGAAGATAATATACCTTGAAAACTGATTTTTTTGAAAAAAAACACCTTACTGATTTTTATATTTCAAAAAAGTACTACATTTGCAGTCTCAAAATTGAATAGTAGTCAACAAATATAATTGAAAAGATGAAAAGGACATACCAGCCATCAAGAAAGAAGAGAACTAACAAGCATGGTTTCAGGGAAAGGATGTCAACTCCCAACGGAAGAAGAGTTCTTGCTGCCCGCAGGGCTAAAGGAAGAAAAAAACTTTCTGTTTCAACCGAGTTGAAATTAAAAGGATAGTACATATTCTACAATATCTTATTGAAGGTGTCTTTAAACAGGACACCTTTTTTGTTTGTTGTTTTTCACTGTTGTCCGGTTAAACATCAATATAACTTTTCATTTAATATTGCGCTGCTATGCAGCTTTGACACATACGTGCAATTACCTCACTACAAATATTTTGCTGCTCTGCAGCTCATTTTAGCGGCA